>Ga0209543_1000324_pt1 | contig 64982 bp, 59 predicted proteins | sample MesohylFT_FD_187296 | JGI IMG/M metagenome (GOLD analysis project Ga0209543, IMG submission 187296) | Host-associated microbial community of the marine sponge Aplysina aerophoba from Gulf of Piran - sponge mesohyl, lysed by freeze-thaw... | ecosystem: Host-associated > Porifera > Sponge >...
CATGCATGGGGCGATTCGAACCTGTATCTGAGACGGCGCGACAAGCGCATCCTCATGACCATCGAGCATCGCGACGCTCCCGGCCTCGAAGACCTCGAGATCGAACTCGCCGATGACGGCCACGGACCAGCCCTGCGGCTGCGACCGGCCAAGCCCGACCGGGCCGAGCCCGAACCGGACACCCCCGAACGGCGCATCCTCCACGCCCTCGACGACGCCGACGCCCCGCTCTCCCAGCGCCAGATCCGCGAACGCGCCGCAACCCGGCCCGCAACCGTCGCCGAGACCCTGAAACGGCTCGTCCGCCAACGCCGCGTCGAGCGCGCCCCCGAGGGCGGATACCGCATCGCCAACCAGCACGCCACGACGCCAGCCGGCGCCAACACCCGGCACCGACAGGGCACGTGACCGAAAACCGTTACCGCCTCGAACCCCTGGGAAGGCAGGGTAACGGTAACCGGTAGCACCGCAGACCCCCCGCCTGCGGCGAGCGATCGGCCCATGGTTGCGCTCATGTGAGTGACGGTCAGAAACTGCACTTTCTTGATGAAGGCATCGGTTGGGCCCTGCACCTTCATGTGCGTGCGGTTGCGCGGTGCACGGTGCAGCTGTGGGTCAGGAGCCCGCCGCCGCAGTGACCGCCAAGAGTCCGGAGGCGGCGGGCTCCTGACCTACAGCGGGCAAACGCGATGATGTCCGTTCTGGCGTTCCGTCTGGCGCTGATCTTGCCGAGATGACAGCAGGAGCCGGAGCGCGACACGGGGCCGTCGAAAACAATGCGGCGCCAGCTCCGTTTGCTCGACAGCAACAACCAGCGCCGCACCCCCCGAGCCATGCAAGGCGCCGCCCGAAGGCGCAGTATCGTGCCTGTTCGCGCCGACGCCCCTCCGACACCACCCACGACCAAGCAACAGACCGCGACCGAAACCCATCAAACAACGCGAGCACACCACCATCAGACACCGCAAGCACACTCAGCCTGCAACCTCGTACCGTTCCCTGACCCACTTCACGACGCGCAAGGTGCTGACGCGGCATGTGCAGGATTGCTTCAGGCGAGACATGCGGGAGATTGGGAACGACAGGACGCGCCCACAATGCGCTGGACCCGGAGTTGAGCGAAATCCGCTTACGGTACGATTGCGGATGAGCTGGATGTTTCCTGCACAGGTGAGACGTGAAACATCGTAATGCACTGGTATATAAGCAAAAATGACTGACAAGGAGCCCGTCTATCGTGTAGGTATCGATGTTGGCGGCACCTTCACCGATTTCGTGCTGGTGGACGAAGCGCGCGATCTCGTCTTCACCGGCAAGCAGCTCACCACGTCGTCCGATCCGGGTATCGCGATCTGTGAAGGCGTGGAACGTGTCGCCCGCGAGGCGGGCCTCGAACTTGCCGACATCGATGGCATCGTGCACGGCACCACGCTGGTCGCGAACACCATCGTCGAACGCACCGGCGCCCGGGTGGGGTTCATCACCACCCGCGGGTTTCGCGATGTGCTCGAGGTCGGCACCGAGATGCGCTACGACCTCTACGATCTCTTCATGGAGAAGGCGGAGCCGCTGGCGCCGCGCGACCGGCGCCTCACCGTGGACGAGCGGATCGACTCGGGCGGAACCGTGTTGCTGCCGATGGACGAGGCAGAGCTGCGCGAGGCCGTACGGGCGCTGGTCGGCATGGGTGTCGAGGCCGTCGCGGTCTGCTTCGTCAACAGCTACGTCAATCCCGTTCACGAGCGACTCGCGCGCGAGATTCTGGCCGAGTCATTTCCCGCACTTCCCCTCACGGTGTCGACCGCGGTGGCTCCCGAGATCCGGGAATACGAGCGCGCCTGCACCGCGGCCGCGAACGCATACGTCATGCCGTTGATGCGCCGCTACGTCACCGGCCTGCACGGCAGGCTCGGGGACCTGGGGCTGCGAGCCCCGCTCAACGTGATGCTGTCCGGCGGCGGCATCGCGGCGCTGCGGGTCGCCCGGGAAACCCCGATCCACCTCATCGAGTCCGGCCCCGCGGCCGGCGCGATCGCCGGGGCACACTACGCCGGAATTACCGATTCGCCCTGCGTCATCGCGTTCGACATGGGCGGCACCACCGCCAAGATGTGCCTGATCGAGAACGGGGAGCCGGAGCACGCGACGACGTTCGAAGCGGGGCGCGTCAGGCGGTTCGCCCACGGCTCCGGTATCCCGCTGAAGGTCCCGGTCATCGACCTGATCGAGATCGGCGCCGGCGGCGGGTCGATCGCCCGGCTCGACGCGATGGGGCTCATGAAGGTCGGGCCGCAGAGCGCCGGCGCCGAGCCCGGTCCGGTGTGCTACGGGCGCGGCGGCACCGAGCCCACGGTGACCGATGCGGACCTGTGGCTCGGCTACCTGTCGCCCGACTTCTTCCTTGGCGGCGAGATGCCCCTGGAGGCCGCGGCGGTGAAGGCGGCGATGGATGCGGCCCTGTCCGCCCCGGCCGGCCTCGACACCACCGGCGCCGCGGCCGGAGTGCATGCCATCGTCAACAACAACATGGCCGCCGCGGCGCGCCGGCACATCGCGGAGAAGGGACGCGACCCGCGCCGCTACTCGCTCGTCGCCACCGGCGGCGCCGGCCCGGTGCATGCCTGGGGACTGGCCCGGCTGCTCGGCATCCGCCGCATCATCTGCCCCCTCGGCGCCGGGGTGACGTCGTCGCTGGGCTTCCTGATCGCAGCTCCCGCCACCGATCTCGCGCACAGTCACGTCTGCCGGGTGGAGTCGGTCCCGGCGGATGTCGTCAATGCGTTCTACGATGCCATGGCCCGGGACGCGACCGCAGCGCTCGTGGAAGCCGGTGGCGATGCGGCGACCATCGCCATCGAGCGTCGCGTGGACATGCGTTATGTCGGACAGGGTTTCGAGATCGAGGTGCCGGTGCCGGACGGCGTTCTTGGCCCCGGCCTCGGGGCGGAGCTGCACGATCGGTTCCTCGATCGCTACGACGAGCTGTTCGGCCGGCGCATCGCAGGCGTCCCGGCGGAGACCGTGACTTGGCGGTTGAGCGCGTCCGGGCCGACTCCGAACGTCACCCTGAACTTCGAGGGCCAGCGGTTCGACGCCGGCGCGGCCGAGAAGGGGGAGCGGCCGGTCCACTTCCCCGAAACCGGTTTTACGCCTTGCACGGTCTACAATCGCTACGGTCTCGGCGCCGGCACCGTGTTTCGCGGCCCCGCCGTGATCGAGGAGCGGGAGTCGACCGTCGTCGCGGGCCCCGATACCACCGTGTCGATCGACCGATATCTGAATCTGATCATCGATCTTGACGAGCCTCGGCCGGGGTGAGAATGACGAGCCCCCTGGTTCTTTACCACGCCGCAAAGCGAGGGTGCGGCGATGCCCGGGGCCGCACCCCCGGTGCCGCGGGCCGGGAGCCCGTGCGACAGGCAGCACCATCGAAGTCCCGACGGGCACCTTCAGGGAGTGCGGGACCCCTTCATCGCCGGACCCCCCCCCGGCGGCCGTCGGGTAAGTTCGACGACCGGAGCGACGGATCCGGAGGAACCAGCGTGATGTCAAGCGACCGTGAAGGCCTGATCGTCTATATCAATGGCGAGTTCGTGCCCTGGGACCAGGCCCGCGTGCACGTGTTTTCGCCATTGGCCAAGTACGGAGCCGGAGTCTTCGAGGGGATCCGCGGCTATTGGTCGGAGCGGCGCGGGAAGATGCTGGTGTTCCGCCTGCGCGAGCACATGGAGCGCCTGGAGCTGTCTCAGCGCATCATGCGGTTCGAGGAGGTCGTGCCGGCCGGGGAAATGGCCGCGACGACCCTGGAACTCGTCCGGCGCAACCGCTTTCGGACCTCGGTGCACATCCGGCCCACGGTCTATGTCGACGGTGACGGCGGTTCCGCCGCGCGCGGCCCCGTCGGGACCTTCGTCACCGCGGTTCCGCGGGGCACGCCGGATCGGGTGCGCGACGGCTGCACGGCGCAGGTATCGTCCTGGGAGCGGATCGGCGACCGTTCGATGCCGCCCCGGGCAAAGGCCACCGCCAACTACAACAACGCCCGGTTCGCCGGCATCCAGGCCGGCATCGACGGCTACGACGCCGCCATCATGCTCAACGGCCGTGGAAAGGTGGCCGAGGGGCAGGGCATGTGCCTGTTCCTGGTTCGGGACGGTGTGGCGGTCACACCGTCGATTACCAGCGACATCCTGGAGAGCATCACGCGCGACACGGTGCTGACACTGCTGAGGGACATGGGCATCGCCACCAGCGAGCGCGATGTCGATCGCAGCGAGTTCTTCCTCGCGTCCGAGGCATTCTTCTGCGGTACCGGCTGGGAGATCACGCCGATCAACGCAGTCGACGGTGCGCCCGTCGGCGCGGGGCGTCCGGGCGAGGTGACCAGGAGGGTACAGAAGGCGTACTTCGATCTCGTCCATGGCGTTTCCGGCGATCGCCCGGAGTGGATTTCGGAAGTGTGAATCGGGGCTGTGGCGCTCGTCTGCGGTGCGGGCGGGTCCGTGGACGCAGGTTGACCGGTTCGTGAAGACCCGGACGATTCAGCTGCAAGAGCCGAGATGTGACCTGACATCGCTGCTGATCGAGGCCTGCACACCCCGGGCCGGCGGTCATCGCCCTTCGCATCCCGACCCCCGTTCCGTTCCCGGCGCCCTGTTCCGCCCGCGCGGAGCGCTTGTCAGCGTCCCGGCCGCGTGCAAGGCTTTCCGAAGCACCGCCTGTCAGGACAACGGCATGCATCCGTATTCAGGGAGGTAACGGACAATGCGCACAGGTTTCTTCACCATGCCGTCGCATCCGCCGGAACGGGATCTGCGCGAGGGTCACGAGTTCGACCTGCAGCACATCCGCTGGGCCGACGAGCTCGGGTTCGAGGAAGGCTGGGTCGGCGAACACCACACCGCGCCGTGGGAACCGCACCCGGCTCCGGACTTCCTGGTGATCGAGGGGTTCCGCCAGACCAGCAATATCCGGCTGGGCCCGGGCGGCTTCCTGCTGCCCTATCACAATCCCGCCGAGCTGGCGAACCGGATCGCGATGATGGATCACCTCGGCCAGGGACGGCTGAACTTCGGTGTCGCGGCGAGCGGCCTGCCCTCGGACTGGGGCATGTTCAACGTCGATGGCATGTCGGGCCAGAACCGGGAAATGACGCGCGAGGCGCTCGAGATCATCCTGCGGCTGTGGGGTGACGAGGAGGAGTTCGATCACCGGGGCAAGTACTGGCACATCACCAAGCCGGCCGAGATGTTCGGGTTCCTGCGCCCGCACCTCTACCCCTACCAGAAGCCGCATCCGCCGATCGGCGTTGCCGGACTGTCGAAGGGATCCGACACCCTGAAGCTCGCCGGGGAGAACGGCTACGTGCCGATGAGTCTCAACCTGAACCCGGCCTATGTCGGCAGTCACTGGGAAGCGGTCGAGGAGGGTGCGAGGCGGGCCGGCCGGGTTCCATGGCGCGGCGACTGGCGCATGGTCCGCGAGGTGTTCGTCGCCGAGACCGATGCGGAGGCATGGAAGCTGTCGGTCGGGGGGCCGATGGGCCGGATGATGACCGAGTACTTCCTGCCGCTGCTGGCGAACTTCGGGTTCCTCGAGTTCCTGAAACACGACCCCGACGTACCGGACAGCGACGTGACGGCGGAGTACTGCGCCCGGCACAACTGGCTGGTCGGATCGCCGTCGACCGTCGCGGAAAAGCTCGAGGCGGTCTACGACGATGTCGGCGGGTTCGGCAGCCTGCTGGTGTTCTGCTTCGACTACGCGGACCAGCCGAACGCCTGGCACACTTCGCTCGGCATGCTGGCAAACGAGATCATGCCGCGGCTGCAGCACCTCACGCCCGCCCCGGCCTCCTCGGCCGCTGACTAGGGATGATCGCAGGCGGGGTGACGGTCAGGCGCGACCGGCCGACACCCCGCCGTCGGCCATGTAGACGCCCCCGGTGCAGAACCCGCTCTCGTCGCTGGCGAGGAACAGCATCAGTCGCGCTACCTCGTCCGGCTGACCGAGCCGCTTGAGGGGCGTGAAGGTGGCGGTTCCCGGTCCGCCGTCGCCGGTCGCGCTCTCAAGGCGCCTGACCATGTCGGTCTCGATGGCCGCCGGGTTGACGGTGTTGACGCGAATGCCCTGGGACGCGCCTTCCATGGCGGCGGCCCGCATCAGTCCGATTACCGCGTGCTTGCTGGTGGTGTAGGGAGCAATGCCCGGGATCGCCCTGATTCCCGAGGTCGACGAGGTCACCACGATCGATCCGCCGCCGCGGCTGGCGATCCGGGGCATGGTGTATTTCAGCCCGAGCCATACGCCGCGGACATTGACCGCCATCATCCGGTCGAAGTCCTCCTCGGTCTGTTCGGCGATCGGGGCGATCCGCCCCTCGATGCCGGCGTTGAGCAGGGCGATGTCGAGACCACCGAAGCGGCGCACGGTCTCCTCGACCGCCTGGCGCATCTGCCCGGCGTCGCTGACGTCGGCCACCGCGTATCCCGCTCCGTCGATCCCCGCCGCAAGCTCCGCGAGCGCGTCCGCGGACAGATCGACCAGCATCACGCCCGCGCCTTCCGCGGCAAACAGCCGGGCCGCAACCGCCCCGATGCCGCCTGCCGCTCCGGTGATCAGCGCTACCTTGTTTGACAGCCGCCCCATGATATCGTCCCTTCATGCATGACCGAGCTGCTCCATTGAGACGGTTTCCCGGTCGCGGCGCAAGCTCGGTCCGGCGGTGCCGGAGGTTGGTGAACTGAAGACCCTGCTCGTGGTCGCCCACGTACCCTCGCCCAACACCCGGAGCATGTGCGATGCGGTGGTGCGTGGAGCCAGCCATCCGGATGTCACCGGTGTCACGGTCAGGGTGCGGACCCCGTTCCAGGCCGGGCCGGACGATGTGTTCGCAGCCGACGGCATCATTCTCGGGACCACCGAGAACCTGGGCTACATGTCCGGTGCGATGAAGGACTTCTTCGACCGCAGCTACTACCCGGTACTCGATCGCTGCCAGGGCATGCCATACGGGCTCTACATCCGCGCCGGCATGGACGGGACCGGCACACGCCGTGCGATTGAAGGCATCATGAACGGCCTGCGGTGGCGTGCGGTGCAGGAACACGTGATCTGCCGCGGCGAGTGGGACCCGGCGTTCCTTGCACGGTGCGAGGACTTCGGCCTTGGCATGGCGGCGGGACTCGAGGCCGGGATCTTCTGACCCGACGTCAGCCGGCCGACAGCCGTCGTTCCTTCTCGAGCCGGGCCTCGCGGTGGGTGACGTAGGCGGTGGAGGCAAAGATGATGGCGCCGCCGAGCCAGGTCCAGATTGTCGGCTCCTCGTCGAACAGCAGATAGCCGAGCACGGCGATCAGCGGCAGTCGAGTGAAGTCGAGCGGTTGCAGTTGCGAGACCTCCGACATCTGTAGCGCCCTGGTGAACAGCAGGTGGCCTATCGTTGCGAATCCGGCGAGACAGGACAGCCACAACCAGGCCTCCGGCGTTGGCCAGGTCCAGACCGGAAGCGCTGGAATCAACGAGACCGGCGACTGCAGGAGCACCATGTAGATCACGATCGTTTCCGGACGTTCCGTCGTCGTCAGCCGCTTGACGATAAGGATAGTCCCGGCAATGGCCACCGAGTGGCCGAGCGCGAGCAGGGCCCCGGTCGAGACGGCTTCCAACCCCGGTCGCAACACCACCAGCATCCCGAGGAACCCGATGGCGACCGCGGTGATCCGGCGTGCCCGCAACACCTCGCCGAGGAACACGGCGGCCCCGATGGTCGCAAAGAGCGGCGTGGTGAAGCTGAGCGCCGTTGCTTCGGCAAGCGGGATCATGGTGAGCGCCATGAACCCGGCGGTCATGCCCACGATGTTGATCGCCGAGCGCGCGATGTACAGACCGATGCGTCGGGTTCGCAGCACGTCGCGGCCCTGGCGCAGGATCCAAGGGAGCAGCAGGAGCACCGACAGGAAGTTGCGGAAGAACACGGTCTCGAGCACATGCACGTGTTCCGACGCCAGTCGGATGAACACCCCCATGGTGGCAAAACACACCATCGCCGCCAGCATGAGGAGGGCGCCGCGCATGGCGGCGGACCGGTGCTACAGGGCCGCCTCGGCCAGCAGTCGGACCGCGTCGTGCGAGTGGGTGCGCGCGATCAGCGTATCGACATGACGCGCCGCTGCCGCCGTCTTCCAGTCGGCCAGGCGCTCGACGATCCGCTCCCGCGGCCCCACCAGGGCAACCTGGTCGACCAGATGCTGCGGCACGGCGGCGGCGGCCTCCGCCCGCCGGCCCGACAGGAACAGGTCCTGGATGCGCTCGGCCTCCGCCTCGAAGCCGATGCGTTTCGCATAGTCGCAGTAGAAGTTCTTGTTTCGCGCGCCCATGCCGCCGATGTAGAACGAGATGTTCTCGCGTACCGGCCTGCTGGCCCGTTCGACGTCGTCGTCGAGCACGACGTGGCACAGGGGCATCACCGCGAAGTCTTCCAGAGACTTGCCGCCGCCGGCCCGCGCGAGGCCTGCCTCGACATGCGGTCCGAACACGTCGAACCGTGTCGGGTCCATGTAGATCGGCAGGAACCCGTCGGCAATCTCGGCTGCCGTGCGCACCCCGGTCGGGCTGATCGCCCCGGTGACGATCCGCAGCGAGGGATCACCGTGCAGGATGCTCTTGAGCGGCTTGCCGAGTCCCATCGCACCAGGGCCGGTATAGGGGAACTGGTAGTGCTCGCCCTGGTGGGTCAGCGGTTCCGCCCGCTCGAGCACCCTGCGCACGATGGAGACATACTCGCGCAGCCGGGTGAGCGGCTTGCCGTAGGGCTCCCCGTGCCAGCCCTCGACCACCTGCGGCCCGGACGGGCCGAGACCGAGGATGAACCGTCCGCCGGAAAGCTGCTGCAGGGTGATCGCGGTCATCGCGGTCATGGTCGGGGCCCGGGTCGTCATCTGCATGATCCCGGTCCCGACCCGGATCCTGCGGGTCAGCGCGAGTGCCCACGCCGCCGGACTGACCGCGTCGTGCCCCCATGATTCGGAGGTCCACAGCGAATCGAAGCCCAGATCGTCAGCGAGGCGGATCAGGTCCTCGTCCAGGCTGAAGCGGCCACCGCCGCTGCCGATGCTGAGACCGAGTTTCATGGTTGAGGCCCTCCCGGGGTGTGGGGTGTCGCACGCGGTCAACAATAGGGTCGCACCGGGCAAAATGCGACAGGCGAGGGCCTGCGGCCGTGCACGGTCACGGTGCCGCCGGGCGGTACGGCATCGCGTACGACCGTGCTATGGTCCCGCCGGCCCGCGAACGGGCGCGAACACAGTTCAGGGGAGTGGCGGCATGGCGGAATCGATCGCGGTCATCGGGGGATCGGGTTCGCTGGGCGCCGGGCTTGCCATGCGCTGGGCGCGTGCCGGACACGATGTCGTCATCGGCTCGCGCGTCCCTGATCGGGCCGCGGATGCGGCTGCACGGCTGAACCGGCAGGCGGGGACCGACACCATCCGGGGGACGGGCAACCCGGAAGCGGCCGCCGCGGCCGGTATCGTTGTGCTCACGGTCCCCTTTGCGAACCACTCCGCAACCCTCGACCTGCTGCGCCCGGTTCTTGCCGGACGGATCCTGATCGACACCACCGTGCCCCTGGTTCCGCCCAGGGTGCGCACCGTCCGTATTCCCGAGGGCGGGTCGTGTGCGCGGCACACCCAGGACGTGCTCGGCGCCGAGGTCCGGGTGGTGTCGGCCTTCCAGAACGTTGCCGCCGATCACCTCGCCGATCTCGCGCACGAGATCGACTGCGATGTACTGGTCTGCGGCAACGATCCCGCCGCCCGCGAGATCGTGGTCGGGCTCGCGGCGGATGCGGGCCTGCGGGCCTGGCATGCCGGGGTGATCGCCAACTCGATCGTGGCGGAGGCGCTGACCTCGGCGCTCATCTTCATGAACGCTCGCTACCGGATCGACGGTGCCGGCGTGCGGATCACCGGCACTCCCGGTTCGGCCGGTCGATGACACCCGCTCTTTCCCTGCATGCCCTGCCCGGGATCCCGGAGGTGGTTCCGGGCGATGACATCGCCGAGCTGATCGTTGCGGCGCTCGGGAGGTTCGAGGTGCGTGACCACGATATCCTGGTGGTGGCGCAGAAGATCGTGTCCAAGGCAGAAGGCCGGCTGGTGGCGCTCGGAGCCGTCCGGCCCGGCCCGGAGGCACTCGCTCTCGCGCCGAAGGTCGACAAGGACCCGCGCCTGGTCGAGCTGATCCTGCGCGAATCGAACGCCGTGGTGCGCCATTGTCCCGGCGTGCTGGTGGTCGAACAGAAGCTGGGACTGGTCATGGCCAATGCGGGGATCGACCATTCGAACGTCTCCCAGGCCGGCGAGGACGACGACACTGTGCTGCTGCTGCCCGTGGATCCTGACGCGAGTGGCCGGGCGATCCGCAACGCGCTGGCAGGCCGGCTGGGCGTCGACGTGGGTATCGTGATCGCCGACAGCATCGGTCGGGCGTGGCGGACCGGGACTACCGGGCATGCAATCGGCGTGGCGGGCCTGCCGGCGGTGGTCGATCTTCGCGGGGATCTCGACCGGCATGGCCGCGCCCTGCGGGTGAGCGAACAGGCGGTCGCCGACGAACTGGCCGCCGCGGCCTCGCTCGTGCAGGGCCAGGCGGCCGAGGGCCTTCCGGTGGTGCTGGTCCGCGGCTTCCGGTCCCCGGCACCGCATCAGGGCGCCGGGGCGCTGCTGCGCCCCCGGGAACGGGACCTGTTCCGATGACCGACGCTCAGCCGGATGCGGGACGGGACCAGGTCGTGATGCTGTCCGGCGGGGTCGGGGGCGCCAAGCTGGCGCTCGGGCTGTCACGCGTCATGAAGCCGGATCGCCTGGTGATCGTGGCCAACACCTCCGATGACTTCACCTGTCTCGGCCTGCATGTCTCGCCCGACATCGACACCGTGGTCTACACGCTCGCCGGTCTTGCCGATCCCGAACGCGGCTGGGGGCGTGCGGAGGAGACCTGGAACTTCATCGGCGCGATCTCGGATCTCGGGGGCGAGGACTGGTTCCGGCTTGGCGACCGTGACCTCGCCATGCACGTGACGCGCACCCGCCGCCTGGCCGAGGGCGCGAGCCTGACCGAGGTGACCGCACAACTCGCACGCGCACTCGACGTCGGGGTTTCGATCCTGCCGATGACCGACCAGTCGGTGGCAACCGTGGTCGAGACCGCGCGCGGGGATCTCGCCTTCCAGCACTACTTCGTGCGCGAGCGCTGCGAGCCCGAGGTCACCGGGTTCCGGTTTGCCGGGATTTCGGATGCGCGCATCAACCCGGTGCTGGAGCGCGTGCTCGGATCGGGTCGTGTGGCAGGCGTGATCATCGGACCGTCGAACCCGTATGTCAGCATCGATCCGATCCTGGGAATCCCCGGCATGCGGACGGCGCTGGAGAGAGCCGGGTGCCGGGTGCTGGCGGTCTCGCCGATCGTCGGCGGGACGGCGATCAAGGGGCCCGCCGCCAAGATGATGAGGGAACTCGGGGTGCCGGTGACAGCGACCGGCATCGCGCGCCACTACGGCCAACTGGCCGACATCCTGGTGATCGATCACGCGGACCGCGACGAGACCGATGCGATCCGCGACCTGGGGCAGGAGGTGCTGTGCACGGCGACGGTGATGCATACGCTGGATGACCGTGAGCAGCTGGCGCGCGACTGCCTGCGCGCCCTGGGCCTGGCAATACCGTGACCCGGACCGCCATCGTGGTTCCGGTGAAGGAGCCGGCGCAGGCCAAGAGCAGGTTGCGCCCGGTGCTGGGCGAGCGGGAACGCCGGGGCCTGGTCGCCGCCATGCTGGGCGATGTCCTGCGCGCGGTTCCGACCGACCCCGACCGGTGCCGGGTGTTCGTGGTCGCGACGGCGCAGGTCGAGGTCCCCCGCGGAGTGACCAGGATCACTGAACCGGCCAGCCGCGGCTACAACGCCGCCATTGACACGGCGCTCGCCGATCCCGCGGTCCGCCGGGCCCGGTCCATGCTGGTGTTGCCAGCGGACCTGCCGCTGGCCACGAGCGAGGACATTGATCTCTTGATCGCCGCTCCGCCGGTACCCGGGATGCGGATTGCGCCGGACCGCGACGGGGACGGAACCAACGCGTTGCTGCTCTCGCCGCCCGGTCTGGTTGCCACCGGGTTCGGGCCCGAGAGTTCGGCCCGTCACCGCGCGTCGGGCGAGGCGGCGGGAGTGTCGGTCGAGACGGTGATTCGCCCCGGACTTGCGTTCGATATAGATACTCCGCAGGATCTGGCCGATTTCTGTGCCTGCGCGGGCAGGACGGGGACCCACCGGTACCTGCGGCAGACCGGTGTCGCGGCCCGGCTTGCCGGGCGCTGGGGGCTGCGGGAGCGGGGATGACAGTGACTGACCACCTGTACTGGACCGATCCGGCCGGGCGGCCGGACCGCAACGCCTGCCTGGGGCTGGCTGAGTTCGACCGGACGGAGCCGCTGATGGTGGTGGCGGCCGCCATGCGCGATCACGGCTTCGGGCGCCGGGTGAGCTACTCGCGCAAGGTGTTCATCCCGCTCACCCAGCTGTGTCGCGACGTCTGTCACTACTGCACCTTCTCGCAGCCGCCACGCGTGCTCGGCCGGGCGTACCTGTCGCCCGACGAGGTGCTTGCCATAGCGAGTGCCGGTCGCGACGCCGGGTGCCGGGAGGCGCTGTTCACACTCGGTGACAAGCCGGAACTGCGCTACGCCGCCGCCCGCGACGCGCTTGCCGAGCTCGGTCATGCAACGACGCTCGCCTACCTGGAGGACATGGCCCGGCTGGTGTTCCGCGAGACCGGGCTGCTGCCGCACCTCAATCCCGGGGTGCTCGGCGCCGACGACCTTCGCGCCCTGCGCGCGGTGTCGGCGAGCATGGGCATCATGCTGGAGAGCACGTCGCGCCGACTGCTTGAGCCCGGGGCGTGCCACCATGGTTCGCCCGACAAGGACCCGCAGGTGCGCATCGCCACCATCGCCGAGGCGGGCCGCCAGCAGGTCCCCTTCACCTCCGGTATCCTGATCGGGATCGGCGAGACCCGGGTCGAGCGGATCGAGGCCCTCCTGGCCCTGCGTGACCTGCACGACAGCCACGGCCACATCCAGGAGGTCATCATCCAGAACTTCCGGGCCAAGCCCGGAACCCGCATGGCCGACGCGCCCGAGCCCGACCTCGCGGAGTTGCAGTGGACCATTGCCGTCGCCCGGCTGGTGCTCGGACCGACGATGTCGATCCAGGCCCCGCCCAATCTCTCGCCCGGCGAGTGCGCCGGACTGATCGCCGCCGGCATCAACGACTGGGGCGGGGTCTCCCCGGTCACTCCCGACCATGTCAATCCCGAGGCGCCCTGGCCGCATCTCGACCGGCTGGCCGAAGAGACCGCGCAGGCCGGCTCGATCCTGGTGGAGCGTCTCACCGTCTATCCCGGGTACGTGCGCGATGCCGCGCGCTGGATCGACCCGGGCCTGGTCCCGTCGGTGCTGGCCGCGGCCGATTCCGACGGCCTGGCGCGCAGCGACGACTGGTCGCCCGGGGACTCGGACACCCCGGATCGCCGGATCGCCGACTTCCGGGCCATGCCGGGCCGCGCCGGCGGTGCCGGGCTTGACCGGATCCTGCGCCGGGCAATGACGGGCGAGACGCTTGACGAGGCTGGCATCGTGCGCCTGTTCGAGGCCCGCGACGGGGAGGTCGCGTCGATTGCAGCGGCGGCGGACACGCTTCGGCGCGAGAACAGCGGCGAGGTGGTTCGCTACGTGGTGAACCGCAACATCAACTACACCAACATGTGCTACTTCGGCTGCCGGTTCTGCGCCTTCTCCAAGGGGCGCACCCACGAGAACCTGCGCGGCCGCCCCTACGACCTGGCGATGGAGGAAATCGTCCGCCGGGCGCAGGAGGCTTGGGAGCGCGGCGCGACCGAGGTGTGTCTGCAGGGGGGCATTCACCCCGAATACGACGGCAGCACCTACCTCGGGATCGTGGAGGCGCTGAAACAGGTCCTTCCCGACCTGCACATCCACGCGTTCTCTCCGCTCGAGGTGTTCCAGGGCGCCGCCACCCTCGGGCTCGGGCTGGAGCGCTATCTCGGCATGCTGCGGGACGCCGGTCTCGGTAGCCTGCCCGGGACCGCAGCAGAGATCCTCGATGACGAGGTCCGGGCCGTGCTGTGCCCGGACAAGATCAACACCGCCCAGTGGCTGGAGGTGATCGAGACCGCGCACCGGGTGGGGCTGCGGAGTACCGCGACCATCATGTTCGGCCACGTCGAACAGCCGCACAACTGGGCCCGGCACCTGTTGCGGCTGCGCTCACTGCAGCAACGCACCGGAGGGATCACCGAGTTCGTGCCGCTGCCGTTCGTGCACATGGAGGCGCCGATCTTCCTGCGTGGCGGAGCCCGGCGGGGCCCGACGTGGCGCGAGGCGCTGCTGATGCACGCGGTTGCCCGGCTGGCACTTCATCCGGTCATCACCAACATCCAGACCTCCTGGGTCAAGCTCGGTGCCGGCGGGGCGGGGCTCTGCCTCGATGCCGGTGCCAACGATCTCGGCGGCACCTTGATGAACGAGACCATCACCCGGGCCGCCGGGGCATCGCATGGCCAGGAACTTCCGCCGGAACGGATGGATGCGACCATTCGTTCCTTCGGACGCACACCCGAACAGCGAACCACGCTCTATGGCGCGGTCGCCGCCGAGCGACAGCGGGCTTCCTACGGGGCCCCGGCGCTTGCCCCGGTCGTCAACACCCCGCCGCGGCGCCGTGACGGGCGCAGGCCCGCCGAGCGGTTCCGTTTCGAGGGTGCGGCGGACTGAGCCGGGCTGCGACATGACCCCGCCGACGCCGGGCTTCGGCCTGATCCTGTCAAACCGGGCCCCGGTGCTCGACTACGGCGCTGCCGCCGACCTGGTCGGGTTCGGCGTTGCGGCCGAGGCGTCGGGACTGTTCGACACCGTGTGGTCGGGGGATGCGTTTCTCACCAATCCCAGGCTCGATGCCATCACCCTGCTGGCGGCGGTCGCGGCACGGACCCGGACCGTGCGGCTGGGTCCCGCCTGCATGGGAAGCTTTACCCAGCGCGGTGTGCTCGACCTGGCCTACCAGTGGGCCAGTCTCGACCAGATCGCGAGTGGCCGGACCGTCATGGTCGCCTGCACTGGCGGCGGCAGTTCCGAGGCCTGGGACAGGGAGGGCCGGCATACCGGCGTCGATCCGGCGGAACGCCGCGCGCTGATGTGGGAACGGATCGAGGTCATGCGCGCCCTGTGGTCGGGCGAGCCGGTGCGGTTCAGCGGCCGGTACCACGACCTCGAAGGCGTGCGGATCGTGCCGACACCGGCCAGGACGCACATCCCGATCTGGGCGGCGACCAACATCACCCGGCTTGCAACCGGGGTGTCGTCAGGCAGGATGCCGGCCCGCACCCTGGCCACGGTCGGCCGGCTGTGCGACGGGTGGATGACCCACTCGGTCTCGCCGCGGGCCTTCACCGAGGCGTGGGAGCACATCCTCGCTGCCGCCGCCGGGTGTGGCCGGGATCCCGAGGCCCTCGACAACGCTCTGGTCATCAACCTGTGCGTGCGCGACAGTGCCGCCGAGGCGCTCGAGGAATCCCGGGAATTCCTGGCCGACTACTACGGGATCAGGTTCTCGGCCGAACGCACCGGGGAATGGACGGCGCACGGCCCGCCCGAGGCCTGCGCCGAACGGCTGATAAGCTACCGCGCCAGCGGCGTGCGTCACCTGGCGATCCGGCTCACCTCGCGTGATCAGGCGGGACAGTTCGACCGGCTCGTGGACGAGGTGCTGCCGCTCGTCTCCGGCGGAAGCTGACACGGAAACGGGAGGAACGTCATGGCTGTCGGAGTGGGCCTTGGAATGGCCACCTACACCTTCTCCACCGCCGAAGGGTTCTGGCGCTGGGTACGTCGGTGCGACGAGGCGGGTATCGATTCTCTGTGGCAGACCGACCGGCTGGTCTCCAGGGAACCGTTCCTCGAGTGCATGTCCGTCATGGCGGGGCTGACCGGTGCGACCCGCACCGTCAAGTTCGGCATGAACGTCGCCTCGCTCGGGCTGCGCGACCCGCTGCTGACGGCCAAGCAGTGCGCCACCATCGACTATCTCTCCGGCGGCAGGCTGCTGCCGGCCTTCGGCCTCGGCAGCAACCGCTCGCGCGACTGGGTGGCCTCGGGGACGCTGACCCGGGCGCGGGGCCGGCGGATGAACGAGGCGCTGGAGATCATGACTCGGCTCTGGGTCGAGGACGACGTGAGCTTTTCGGGCCAGCACTTCAGCTACGACCGCGCGAGCATCAATCCCAAGCCGGTCCAGGATCCGTTGCCGCTGTGGATCGGGGGCAGTTCGGACGCCGCCATCGAACGTTCGGCCCGCTACGGCACCGGCTGGCAGGCTGCCTTCGACACGCCGGAGGAGGCCGGGGTGATCGTCGAGCGGATCCATACGGCCGCGCAGGGGCTTGGCAGGTCGCTCGATGACGATCACTTCGGCGCCGGGTTCGGGATCCGGTTCGGTACCTGGGACGAGCCGGCGGTCCGGGTGATGGCCGAGGACTTTGAACGGCGGACCGGCAAGGAAGCGAGCCGCGGCCTGGTGGTGGGCGGGGCCGCGGAGATCCTGGAGCGCATCGGCAGCTACGTCGCAAACGGGGTGTCGAAGTTCATCCTGCGCCCGGTCGGTCGCGGTGACGCGGAGATGGAATACCAGACCGAGCGCATCATCTCCGAGATACTGCCCGAAGTGCCGGGCATTGCGAGGGCGGCATGAGGTTCGGATTCCAGCTGATGCTGCGCGGCTCCGGGCTGGCGCCCGGGGACATCACGCGCATGGTGCGCACGGGGGAGGCGGCGGGGTTCGACATCGTCGCACCCAACGACCACCTGGTGGTGCCGGGGGGAATCGCGAGCACCTACCCCTACAGCGAGGACGGGGCCTGGGCCGGCGCCGCCATCGGCGAGTGCCACGAGCAGCTGACCGCGCTCGCCTTCATCGCCGGGCTGACGGAACGCATCCGCATCCTCACCTCGGTAATGGTGGTGCCCTACCGCTCGCCGGTTCTCACCGCCAAGGTCGTCGCGACTGCCGACGTGCTCTCGGGCGGCCGCGTCATCCTCGGATGCGGCGCCGGATGGATGGAGGAGGAATTCGTCGCCGTCGGGGCGGCGCCGTTTGCCGAGCGCGGACGGGTCACCGACGAGTACCTGGAGATCTTCCGCGAACTGTGGACCGGCGGGCGATGCAGCTATTCCGGCCGCTATGCCCGGTTCTCCGACGTACTGTTCGAGCCGAAGCCGGTGCAGAAACCGCATCCGCCGATCTGGATCGGCGGCGAGAGCCCGGCGGCGCTGCGCCGCGCGGCCCGCCACGGCAACGGCTGGTATCCGGCCGCCAACAACCCCCGGTTCCGGATCGCCACACCGGACGATCTCGCCCGCGGGCTCGGGGATCTCGGCGCAGCCTGCGAGGCCGTCGGCCGCGACCCCGGCGAACTCGAGACCGGGTTCTTTCACACCGCCATGGTCGGCGGGCCGCGCGCGGGACCGCTTACCGGCCGGCCCGACGACATTGCCGGGGATATCGAGGCGTTCCGGTCGGCCGGACTCGACACCCTGGTGGTGAGGATGCAGCGTGACGAACTGTCGCCGACACTCGAGGCGATTGACTGGTTCGGCCGCGAGGTGATCTCGCTGGTCAGGTGAGGGGCATCTGTCCGCGCACACGTGATTTGGTCCCGGCGCGGACCGGCCATATGGTGCAGGTGGCCATGCGCCGCCCGAAGGTGTGTACAGTGAGGGGAGGACATCACGGTGCAGTTCGGTTTCGGACTTCCGACCCGGGGACCACTCACCCGGCCTGACGCCGCCCGCGCGGTGCTGGCCCGGGCGGAGGAACTCGGCCTTGCCTATGTTTCGGTGGCGGATCACATCGTCATTCCGGCGACGATCGCACCGCACTATCCGTATTCGGACACTGGCGAGCCGCCGTTCCCGGCTGACGGCGAATGTCTCGAGCAACTCACCACGATGGCGTGGATTGCGGCCGTCACCAGCCGGATTCGCATCCTGTCGTCGGTGATGGTCGTACCCCATCGCAATCCGGTGCATACCGCGAAGACGATCGCGACCATCGACGTGCTGTCGGGAGGCCGGGTGACCATCGGCTGCGGTGCCGGCTGGATGGAGGAGGAGTTCCTTGCCATCGGCACCGAACCGTTTGCCGAGCGCGGCCGGGTGACCGACGAATACCTGGCGATCTTCCGCGAACTGTGGACCAGCGAGCAGGCCGCGTTCTCCGGCCGCTACGTCGAGTTCTCCGATGTGCTGTTCGAGCCCAAGCCGGTGCAGAAGCCGCACCCGCCGATCTGGATCGGCGGCGAAAGCCCCGCGGCGAAGCGCCGGGCGGTCCGTCACGGCGACGGCTGGTTCCCGATCGGTGCCAACCCGGCGTTTCCGCTGAACACGGTCGCGCGCTACGCCGAGGGACTGTCGGCGCTACGCCAGTCCGCTGCCGAGGTCGGACGCGATCCCGCGACCATCGATCTCGGCTTCTGGTCGAACTGGAACCACGAGGTCACCGGACGCGTGACGCCCCAGGACGGGGTGCGCCACATCATGACCGGCGGTGCCGATGCGGTGCTCGATGACATCGGGTCGCTGCATGAACACGGCGTGCGGACCTTCATGTTCCAGCTTGCGAATCCGGACGGACTCGACGCGACCCTGGCGTCGATGGACCGGTTCGCCAAGCAGGTCATGTCAAGGGTCTGAACGATGGAGGCGGCGGCCGCCGACTACATCATCATCGGCGCCGGCTCGGCCGGATGCGTGCTGGCGGACCGCCTGAGCGAGGAGGGGGCAAGCATCCTGCTGCTCGAGGCCGGCCCGCGCGACCTGCACCCGCTCATCCACATCCCGGCCGGGGTGCTCGGACTGCTCCACCATCCCCGGCTCAACTGGAACTACTCGTCGGAACCGGAGCCGACCAGCGGCAATCGCCGGATGCACTGGCCGCGCGGCCGGGTACTTGGCGGGTCGAGCTCGATCAACGGCATGCTGTATGTCCGCGGCAACCCGGCGGACTACGACGGCTGGGCGCAGATGGGGTGTCGGGGCTGGTCGTTTTCCGAGGTGCTGCCCTTCTTTCGCAGGTCCGAGACCTACCGGGGCGACGGTGATCCGCAATGGCGCGGGACCGACGGTCCGGTCACGGTCGAGGACTACCGCAGCGTGCTCGAACTCACCCATGCCTTCGTGCGGGCCTCGACCGAGGCCGGGCATGTGAAGAGTGCGGACCTGAACGGTGCGGAACCGGAGGGGGTGGGGTACTCGCAGATGACGCGGCGCGGCAGACTGCGCCGGTCCACTGCCCGGACCTTCCTGGCCCGCGCGCGGCGGCGGTCCGGCGTGCGCATCGAGACCGGCGCGGTTGCCACCGGGCTCGAGTTCGAGGGGGCGAGGTGCACCGGGGTTGCCTGGGTGCAGCGGGGGCGGCGGCACCGGGCGACGGCGGGCCGCGAGGTGATCCTCTCCGGCGGCGCGGTCAATTCGCCGCACCTCCTCCAGGTCTCGGGTATCGGCCCAGCCGAACACCTGCGCGAGATCGGTGTCGAGGTGCGCCATCACCTGCCCGGTGTCGGGGCCAACCTGCAGGATCACTACGTCGCCCGGATCAGCCACCGGGTCACCGGCGCGGTCACGATCAACGAGCTCTCCCGCGGCCTGCGGCTGGTGCGCGAGGTCGGCGCCTGGGCGCTGCACGGGACCGGCGCGCTGACCTTCGGCGTGACCAGCGCCATGGTGTTCTCGCGCAGCCGCGAGGGGCTGTCGAGCCCGGACCTGCAGCTGCTGTTCACGCCGGCAAGCTACTCCGAGTCCCGGTTCGGCCAGCTCGAGCGCGAAGGCGGCATGACGGTGGTTGTCTGCCCGGTCCGGCCCGCGAGCCGCGGGACCATCATGGCGGTCTCGTCCGACCCATTGGCCCGGCCCGAAATTCGCCCGGGCTACCTGTCGGACCCGGCCGATCTCGCGGTGATGCTCGCGGGCATCCGCCAGGTCCGGGAGATCTTTGCCCAGCCGTCGCTCGCGCGCCACTCCGTGGGCGAGACCCTGCCGGGACCGGAGGTGGCGAGCGATGCGGAGCTCGAGGCCTTCTGCCGCGAGAGCGGCGGCATCATCTACCACCCAGTCAGCACCTGCCGGATGGGAACCGACCCGATGGCGGTGGTCGATCCCGGGTTGCGGGTTCACGGGCTTGCCGGACTGCGGGTCGTGGACGCCTCGATCATGCCGACGGTGACCACCGGCAACACCAATGCACCCACCATCATGATCGCTGAGAAGGCGGCGGCGATGATCATCGAGGACGCGGCCGCCCGGCCGTAGAAGACCGCGTCCGGACCGGGAGACAGCAATGTCCGCAACACTGCCCGACGCCGCCAGCCTGCGAGATGCGGCGGCCGACCTGATCGAGATGTTGCGCATCCGCACCATCCCGTTCGGCATGAAGCTGTTCGAGGATGCCGACGAGATGCGCCGCATCCCGGGCCTGCGGACACCCGCGGACGGTCGTTTCTTCACGACCTGCCAGCTTGTCACCCAGGTGCGGACCGCCGGGTTCACCCTCGGTATCGTGCAGGACAACCTGCGCCAGGGCGCGAGTTGCGGTGCCAACATCGGGCTCGAACCGGTTCCCGATGAGCTCGCCTCGGGCGAGAAGATGGACGGGGTCTGGTTCGGCAACCGCGAGGCGGCGGCGGCGCACCAGGCGCAGATGCCCCGCGTGGCCGCCGGGCGCTACACCGGGCTCGCCGCGTCGCCGTTGCGCTCGGCCAGGCTCGATCCGCCCGACATTTGCCTGTTCTACGCCTCGCCCGGCCAGATGATCCTGTTCATCAACGGCCTGCAGTACCACGAGTACCGTCGCTACGACTTCACCGTGACCGGCGAGAGTGCCTGCGCCGACAGCTGGGGCCGGGCCCTGTCGACCCGCCAGACCAGCCTCGCGCTGCCCTGTTACGCCGAGCGGCGCTACGGCGGTGTCGCCGACGACGAGCTGCTGATGGCCTGTCCGCCCGACGAGTTCCTGCGCGGAGTCGAGGGCATGAAGCACCTGGCGAAGAACGGGCTGCGCTATCCCTATCCGCCCTACGGCGCCTTTGCCGACCCGGCCGCCGGCATGTCGCGCAGCTACGGATAGCCGCTCCCAGCGCGTGATGCCACAGATCCGGAGTCCGGGATGGTCCGGTTGCGGACACGGGTGTCCGGGACCGGTTCGGCCGGATCCGACCCGTTCCGCATTGCTGCAGCCGATCGCCCTGTCGCTTGATGCGGCGTGCCGCCAAGTGAGATGTCGCGGCAACAGTCTCGTGATCCAGAGTCCCGTGACTGTGTCGGGTGACCATGGCGTTCCGGGCGAATGCGGTCAGGTGACAGGTTTCAGCCGCCTTCGAACATCCGGTGTCTCGGGACCTGGCGATCGTCTGTCGCTGCGAGAGCTGCGGGGATGATGAAGTCCCCGACTTCGCGAATGACGGTGTGCAGATCATGTTCGTCGATCGACAACGGATCCCGGCTGGGAAATGATCGCCGCCGGCGGAACTTCCGGGGATTGTTGGAATATGCGCGTGCAAGCGGAAGGGGACGTTCGCGCGGAATGGCGGTCGCACACCTTTCGAAGGTCCCCGCATCGCGGCGGCGAGGACCTCACCATCGAACGAGAAGAGCCGTGACATCGCGAGAGAGTGGCAGATGTCCCGCATGAGGCAGCATCGACAAACGCGCCCGCAATAGGGGAGTGGCAGTTGGCCGGGCGGCAAGCGATCCGTCAACCCGGAGAGCCAGGCGGGTCGCGGAAAGCCACGCCGGGGGTGTGTGTAGTCGGGCTTCGAGGACGTCAGCACATCTTCATGGGAGCGCTTGAAATCCGCCGGGCTTGGCCGGATACTCGCGCCATCCCGGCACGTCGGGATTCCGGTGCCGGTCATGCTGGACGGGAACGGACATGCGAAGCGCCTTCTGGATCGGTGTAACCGGATTTGCCACGCTGCTGGCGGTGATCGCGGCGGCAAAGGGTGTCGAGCCCGAATTCCGGGCGCACGCCTGGATTGCTGCCGTCTGTTTCGCCGCCGCCACCATCGTGATGCTGCGCCAGGTACGGTTTGCGCCTGCACCCGAGACGACCGGCTACCAGGACGACGTGGTGCGGTGGGGCATCATCGCGACGGTGTTCTGGGGCCTCGCGGGGCTTCTGGTCGGAGTGGTCATCGCCGCCCAGCTGGCCTGGCCCCAACTCAACGTCGACCCGTGGTTTACCTTCGGGCGCCTGCGGCCGCTGCATACCTCGGCAGTGATCTTCGCATTTGGCGGCAACGCGCTGCTGTGCACGAGCTTCTATGTGGTGCAGCGGACCTGCCGGGCCCGGCTTGCGCTCGGCAACCTCGTCTGGTTCGTTTTCTGGGGCTACCAGCTGTTCATCGTGCTGGCGGCGACCGGATACCTGCTCGGGATAACCCAGTCGAAGGAGTACGCCGAGCCGGAGTGGTACGTCGACCTGTGGCTGACCGCGGTCTGGGTCGCCTACCTCGCGGTGTTCCTGTTCACCCTGTTCAGGCGCAGGGAACCGCATATCTACGTGGCCAACTGGTTCTACCTGTCCTTCATCGTCACGGTCGCCATGCTGCACGTGGTGAACAACATGGCGCTTCCGGTCTCGCTGGTCGGTGCGAAGAGCTACATCGTGTTCGCCGGGGTACAGGACGCGTTGACCCAGTGGTGGTACGCGCACAACGCGGTCGGGTTCTTCCTGACGGCCGGGTTCCTCGGCATGATGTACTACTTCGTGCCGAAGCAGGCTGATCGCCCGGTCTATTCCTACCGCCTGTCGATCGTGCACTTCTGGTCGCTGATCTTCCTCTACATCTGGGCCGGTCCGCACCACCTGCACTACACCGCGCTGCCCGACTGGGCCCAGACCCTGGGCATGGTGTTCTCGGTGATGCTGTGGATGCCGTCGTGGGGCGGCATGGTCAACGGGCTGATGACGCTCTCGGGTGCCTGGGACAAGATCCGCACCGACCCGATCATCCGCATGATGGTCCTTGCGCTCGCATTCTACGGCATGGCGACCTTCGAGGGGCCGGTGATGTCGATCAAGGCGGTCAACTCTCTCAGCCACTACACCGACTGGACAATCGGCCATGTCCACTCCGGGGCGCTGGGCTGGGTGGGGATGATCAGCTTTGCCGCCATGTACTTCCTGGTGCCCCGGCTGTGGGGCCGGGAGCGGCTCTACAGCCTGCGCATGATCAACTGGCACTTCTGGCTGGCGACGCTCGGAATCATGGTCTACGCCGCGGTGATGTGGGTCTCCGGCATCCAGCAGGGGCTGATGTGGCGCGAGTACGACGACCAGGGTTTCCTGGTGTATTCCTTCGCCGAGACCGTTGACGCGATGTTCCCGTACTACGTCCTGCGGCTGCTCGGCGGAGTGCTCTACCTCACCGGTGCCGTGCTCATGGCGTGGAACCTGTGGATGACGGCCCGCGGCAGGATCCGTGACGAGGTGCCCCTGGTTCCCTCGGCAGCCGGAGGGCATGCGTGATGGCGTTTCTTTCCCGGCACAAGAGCCTCGAACGCAACGCCACCCTGCTGCTGGTCGCGAGCCTGCTGGTGGTGTCCGTCGGCGGCATCGTCGAGATCGCGCCGCTGTTCTACCTCGACAACACCATCGAGAAGGTCAAGGGAATGCGGCCGTACACACCCCTCGAACTGGCCGGCCGGAACATCTATGTGCGCGAGGGCTGTTACGTCTGCCACAGCCAGATGATCAGGCCGTTCCGTGACGAGGTCGAACGCTACGGGCACTACTCGCTCGCGGCCGAATCCATGTACGATCGACCGTTCCAGTGGGGATCAAAGAGGACCGGTCCCGACCTTGCACGCGTCGGCGGGCGCTACTCGGACGAATGGCACGTCCAGCACATGATCGCGCCGCGCTCGGTGGTGCCGGAGTCGGTGATGCCATCCTATCCGAGCCTGCTCGCAACCGTGTTGCGCGACGGTCACGTCTCCGGCCACCTCGAGGTGCAGGCGGCACTCGGTGTGCCCTACAGCGAGGAGATGGTGGCGAACGCGGTGGCCGACATGTACGCCCAGGCCGATCCGGAAGCCGATTCCGACGGGCTCTTCGCACGCTACGGTCCGGTGACGGTCCGGGACTTCGACGGCCAGCCCGGCCGTGCGACCGAGATGGATGCGCTGGTCGCCTACATGCAGATGCTCGGCACCCTGGTGGATTTCACGGCGTTCCGGCCAGAAGAGAACCTGCGGTAGGAGGCGGCGATGGACTACGAAACCCTGCGTCACCTTGCCGGCAGCTGGGGACTGATCTACCTGGTTATCACCTTCGTCGGACTGGTGCTGTTTACCTGCCTGCGTCCCGGCGCACGCGCCGCCGCCGAGAAGGCGGCGCTCATTCCGTTCCGGGAGGACCGGGACGATGAGTGAGCAGGAGACAACCGGCCACGAATGGGACGGCATCCGCGAGCTCAACACTCCGCTTCCGCGGTGGTGGTTGTGGACCTTCTACCTCACCATCCTGTGGGGCATCGGATACTGCATCGCCTACCCGGCAATACCGCTCGTGACTGGCAATACCGCCGGGCTGCTCGGCTACTCGAGCCGCGCCGAACTCGAACAGACCATGGCGATGGTTGCCGACGAGCGCCGCGAGATCATCGAGCGGATCGCCAGTTCCGACCTGGCGACCATCCGCGGCGACGAGGAACTGGCGCAGTTCGCCATCGCCGGCGGGGCCGCCGCCTTCCGGGTTCACTGCTCCCAGTGCCATGGATCGGGCGCGGTCGGGTCTGTTGGATACCCGAACCTGAACGATGACGACTGGATCTGGGGAGGATCGCTCGAGGAAATCCACCAGACGATCAGCGCCGGCGTCCGGGACGAGGCCAACGACGATAGCCGGTTCTCCGAGATGCCGGCCTTCGGGGCCGACGGCATCCTCGAGGCTGCGGACATCCGCGACGTGACCGCCCACCTGCTCGCACTCGGCGGCCGCGAGCCGGTCACCGGCGACGCCAACTTCGGCAGCGAAATCTACGCCGAGCAGTGTGAGGTGTGCCACGGCGAGGGCGGGGAGGGCATGCGGGACCTCGGAGCCCCGGCGCTTGCCGACGCCATCTGGCTCTACGGCTCGGATCCAGACTCGATCATGGCGCAGGTCAGGCAACCGTCGCACGGTGTCATGCCGGCTTGGGGTGCGCGGCTTGGCGACACCGTGGTCAAGCAACTCACGCTCTACGTTCACAGCCTCGGCGGGGGCGAATAGCACGGCAGTGCGATGACCCAGGCAGGCGAGCCCGAGCTTCACGAGGTTTCTGCGGTCGAGCATCACCGCAAGGGCCCGCTCTATGCGCCGCGGGTCCGCATCCATCCCAAGCGTGTTCGCGGGGCCTTCCGCCGGCTGAAGTGGTGGATCATGGCGGTCACGCTCGCCATCTACTATGTCACGCCCTGGCTGCGCTGGGACCGGGGCCCGCACGTGTCGGACCAGGCGGTTCTGGTGGACCTTGCCAACCGGCGTTTCTTCTTCTTCTTCATCGAGATCTGGCCGCACGAGTTCTACTATGTGGCCGGTCTGCTGATCATGGCCGGTATCGGGCTGTTCCTGGTTACCTCGACGGTGGGCCGCGCCTGGTGCGGCTACGCCTGTCCCCAGACCGTCTGGGTCGACCTGTTTCTGGTGATCGAACGGTTCTTCGAGGGTGACCGGAACGCCCGCGTCAGGCTCGACGCGGCACCGTGGTCGGCCAACAAGCTGCGCCGGCGCGGTGCCAAGCACGCGGTGTGGTTGCTGATCGCGGTCTCGACCGGCGGCGCCTGGATCTTTTACTTCGCCGATGCGCCGCGGCTCGCCGTCGATCTCGTCCGCGGCGAGGCCCCCGGGATTGCCTACGCCACCATCGCGGTGCTGACCGCCACCACCTACGTGCTGGGCGGCCTGCTGCGCGAGCAGGTCTGCATCTACATGTGTCCGTGGCCGCGGATCCAGGGGGCCATGCTGGACGAGAACTCCCTTACCGTGTCCTACAACGACTGGCGCGGTGAACCGCGTGGCCGCCACCTGCGACGCAACCGGGAGGATGACGGCCCGCGCGGTGACTGCGTCGACTGCAATGCCTGTGTCGCGGTCTGTCCCATGGGAATCGACATCCGGGACGGCCAGCAGTTCGAGTGCATTACCTGCGCGCTGTGCATCGATGCCTGCAACGGGGTGATGGAACGGATCGGCCGGCCAGGAGGGCTGATCTCGTATGCAACGCTGAGCGACTACAATGCCAACATGGCGCTGGCGCGCGGGCCGGACGGCGAGATCGATCCGGGCCGCACCCGGGCGCCGGACGGAGGCCTCGCGGACGGGGTCCGCCGGTTCTCGTGGCGCATCGTGCTGCGGCCGCGCACGCTCGGCTATGCGGGTGTGTGGTGTGCGATCGGAATCGTCATGCTCGGCCTGCTGGCGACCCGCGACCGGCTCGAACTCCACGTGGTCCACGACCGCAATCCGCTCTTCGTGCGGCTGAGCGACGGGTCGATCCGCAACGGCTACACCATCAAGGTCCTGAACATGCAGACCGAGCCACGCGAGGTCACGCTCACGATCGAGGGCCTGCCGGGTGCGCGGCTTCGACTGGCAGGGGCGACCGGAGAGCCGTCGCCGTCGCTCACCTTCTCGGCCGCACCCGACGCGCTGAAGACGGCGAAGGTCTATGTCCATCTCTCGCGTGCCGATCTTCCGGGCTCGCACTCCGGTTTCCACTTCCTCGCCGAGGCGCGCGATGACGGTGAGGTCGCGGCGCGGGAAGCCGTGTTCGAGAGCCCGCGGAGAGACAGCGGGTGACCCGGCTGACTGGCCGCCACGTCGCCTGGATGTTCGGGCTGTTCTTCGCGGTGGTGTGTGCCGTGAACCTGGTCTTCGCGCTGGTCGCGACCGGAACCTGGACCGGGCTGGTGGTGCCCGACAGCTATGTCGCGAGCCAGCGCTACAATGCGGTGCTGCGCCAGGCGGCAGAGCAGCAGGCGCTCGGCTGGGACGGCAGGCTGCGGGTCTCGGCAACAGGCCTCGACTTCACCCTGACCAACCGGGACGGCACACCGGTCCCGTTGGGAGCCGTCGCCCTGCGCCTGGAACGCCCGGTCGGGACCGGGGAGGATACCGGTGGGCAGATGCGCATCGACGGCGACCGTGGCGTGTTCGGGCCACCGCCGGGGCCCGGTGTGTGGAACGTGCGCGTGGATGCGGTCGCCGTTGACGGGACGCGCTTCAGGCTAGAACAGCGGATCAGCGTCGATGCTCCGGGCTGACGCGGCGATCCCTGACCTCGATGCCCGCACCGCGGACACCGCCGTCCGGCGCCGGGCCGGACGCTGCGAACTGGTTCTCTCGGTCCCCGGCATGCACTGCGGCGTCTGCATGCGCACGATCGAGACCGGTCTTGCCGCGGCGCCGGGGGTGGTCGAGGTTCGGGTCAACCTGACGCTCCGGCGCGTGCGCGTGGTCTGGCGCGAGGGGGTGACCTCGTCGGCAGCGATGCTCTCGGCCCTGCGCACGCTCGGGTTCGAGGCGCATATCCCCGACCCTGATCGCGAGGCGGCGGGAGACGACGCGCGGTATCGCCGGCTGCTGCTGTCGCTCGCGGTTGCCGGGTTCGCCGCCGGCAACATCATGCTGATGTCGATCGCGGTCTGGTCCGGTGCCGATGCCAGTACCCGCGACCTGTTTCACTGGCTCTCGGCGCTGATCGCCATCCCGGCCGTCGCAGTGGCCGGCAGGCCGTTCTTCTCCGGTGCGCTGGCAGCACTCGCGGTCCGGCGCCTGACCATGGATGTTCCGATTTCGCTCGCGGTGATCCTTGCCGTGGCCCTGTCGCTGGTGGAAACCGCCCGGGGTGGTCCGCACGCGTATTTCGACGCCGCGGTCGGGCTGCTGTTCTTCCTGCTGATTGGGCGCACCCTCGATCACCTGATGCGCCGGCGCGCCCGCGGTGCCGCGACGCTGCTGTCGCGGCTGGCGCCCCGACATGCGTTGCGGGTGGCAGCCGACGGGAATGTCCGCGATGTCGATGTCGCGCAGGTGAGCGCGGGCGAGGTACTGCTGGTGCGCCCGGGCGACCGGATCGCGGTCGACGGCGAGGTGCTCGACGGACCGGGGCTGGTCGACGCGGCGATCGTCACCGGCGAGTCGGTGCCGGTGACACTGCGCGCGGGGGACGAACTCAGCGCCGGCATGCTGAACCTCGGTGACGGGTTCCGCATGCGGGCCACCAGACCGGTATCGGAGAGTTTCGTGGCCTCGGTCACCCGGCTGATGGAGGCGGCGGAGGGTGCCCGGGCCGGCTACCGCGCGCTCTCGGACCGGGCGGCCGCGGTTTACGTGCCGGCGGTGCATGCGGTTGCCGTCCTCGCCTTTCTTGGCTGGTGGGCGGCATCCGGTGATGCGTGGCACTCCGCCCGGATCGCGGTTGCGGTCCTCATCATTACCTGCCCCTGCGCGCTGGCGCTCGCGGTGCCGATGGTGCACGTGGTGGCCGCGGGCCGGCTGTTTGCCGCCCGGATCCTGCTCAAGGACGGTGCAGCCCTCGAGCGGCTGGCAGCGGTCACCCACGTGGTGCTGGACAAGACCGGGACGATTACCACCGGCGAGGCCCGGGTTGCCGATGGCGGGCGGATCGACGCGGCAGCACTTGCACGCGCGGCCGGCATGGCGCGTGCGAGTTCACACCCGAAGGCGCGGGCGATCCGTGCGCTTGCCGATGCCCGCGCGATCAATCCTGACGACTGCTTGGGTGTGAGCGAACACATCGGCGACGGGCTGGAGTACAGGGTTGACGGACAGTGCTTCCGGCTCGGTCGAGCGGGCTGGGCCGGCCGGTCTGCCGGCGACATGGTGCTGAGCCGTGACGGCGAGTTGCTGGCCGGGTTCGGGTTCGAGGAGGTGCTGCGTCCCGAGGTTGCCGGCACGGTGCGCGCGCTGTCCGGGCTCGGCCTCGGGGTCGAGATCCTCTCGGGCGACCGGTCGGAACGGGTTGCGGCCGTGGCCGCTGCCGCCGGGGTCGATCGGTGGCGTGGCGAGGTGCCGCCGGGAGACAAGAACGTGCGGCTCGGGGAATTGCAGGCGGCCGGCGAGCGGGTCCTGATGGTCGGTGACGGACTGAACGACGGTCCGGCGCTCGGAGCCGCCCACGCCTCGATGGCGCCGTCGGGCGCCTGCGATGTCGGGCGCACCGCCGCCGACCTGGTCTACCTGGGCGACTCGCTCCGCGCTGTCTCCTCGGCGGTCGACTGCGCGCGCCGGGCGCGCACCCTCATGCGCCAGAACCTGGCACTGGCGGCGGTCTACAACCTGGTTGCGGTTCCGGTTGCGGTTACCGGGCTTGCAACCCCCCTGGTGGCGGCACTCGCCATGTCGCTCTCTTCTGTGCTGGTGACCGCCAATGCACTCAGGCTCGCGCGCGGCGCCGGGGCGGGGTGATGGATGTCTTGCTGCTCCTGGTTCCCGTGGCGCTGCTGCTCGGCCTGCTTGGGCTGGCGGCATTCATCTGGGCGCTGCGGACCGGGCAGTTCGCCGACCCCAGGGGCGCGGCCGAGAGAATACTCGGTGAGGACGACATCGACACCACGTAACGGGGCTGCGCGCGCCCGCCGGTTGTCTGGACCTGCAGAACCTTCGCGCCACTCGGATGGTCTGGCACGGCCGGCGCCCGGCGGCGCGGGTGACCCGGAGCCGGGCGGACCCGGGAGGGCCGAAGCGGCACCGTTTTTTCGGGTGTCACTCCAGTCTGCAGGCAGGAGCGGTCGCGCTCCCGGGCGCGCCGCGTGCCTGTGGCGACCCCGACGGCTCTCCCGGTGACGCCGGCCGGCGTCGCGTTGAGGGTGTGCATTCCGGTTGATCGGTGGGGAACCCGGCTGACGACGCCAACCCGCTCGATGACGCGGCCGGAGGCCGGTTCAGTGCGCCTGCATTCCGTGAACCTGTACTGTCGATCGTCACGTATCGGACAGTTGTGCGCGAGATCACTCCTCGCGCATACAACGGCAAGATTCCACAACTGCACCGTAGCGGGTTTGGTGTGCCTCTCGGCACCTCGACCTACCCGGGTGCAGAATCAGAACAAGTTCGCTCTCCGGCAACCCCCTCGCGCTGACCGGTACAGGACGGGCACCGCCACGAGGCGGTCGAACGGCATCTTGAATGCCGGGGTCAGGTCAAGGCCGGATGCTCTTCGCCCGACCACCGAACAGCGGTCGGGGACACGGACCTGTCGAGCGTGAACAGTCGTGCCCCGTGCGGCGTAGCGAGGGCCAGGAGACAGACGTCGGTCAACGGCCGCGGATCCCCCCCGCAACCTGGACCGGTCCACCGCGCTGTCGTCGAGCAGGCTCACGTCGTCGGGAAACAACCGGTGCCATGGAGCAGCGACGGCTTCCTCATGCCGCATGACCCCGTCGGCAGCTCCCGGGGCGTTCGGATGTCCGGGCCGGGAAACGATGCGTACGCAGCCGTCGCATGGGAGGACACGACGCCCATCCGTGCCCGATGTGACTGACGAAGCAATCGGACGCCGTCGCATGGTGGGTGTGGTTTCTGTCGAGCAGGCCGATCAGGACGTTGACATCGAGCAGGGCCCGCACCGCTCAAACCCCGGGTTTCCCGCGAAACTCGTCCGCCAGCTCGTTGGTGACGACTGTCCCGCCCGCTGGAATCGGCGTGAAGCAGTGGAGACCCCGTTGCGCCCGGGTCTGCGCCGCGGAGCCGGCCCGTGCGCCGCGTGGCCTTCGCCCCGGTCACGGGCGGGGCAGCGCGGACCGACACCGGGACTCCGCCATCGAACGTTGCTCGGGATGCCGCAGACCAGCTCGTCGCACGGGGCCCCGATCATTCGGGCGCCGGGAGGCATGACCGTCCGATCAGTGACGGGCGAGTTCCGGGAACCCGGGATATTCCGTGCCGTGATCGCCTTCGTGATTCGCCATCCCCGGTTTCGTGAGGAGAACCCTGTGCGGGGAATAGGCCTCGACGCGGCGAGCTGGCTTCTCGTGCCATCGCAGGTTGAATGCGCAGTTCTTTCCCTTCACGGCAAAGAACATCATGTCCGAGTAGGGCAGATGGTCGTGAATCCACCAGGCCAGCGCCCGCCAGGAAGTTCCCGCTTCGTAGCGCGGAATGAACCATGGGATGACGATGCTCGCGGTTGCCCCCATCAACTCTTCCGCATCCCTCTGGTCCCAGACGTGGCGGGCACGATTCCATTCCGTTCTCCCGCAGTTGTAGCCCTTGTCCTGCCGCTCGGCGCCGTAGGTGTTCACCTCGACGGAACGGAACGCCGAACGGATCGATACATGTCCGAACGTCGCATGCAGGGGCTCGAGCAACTTCTCGCAGAGCTGTGTTCCGGCCGCGATCGCAAGATCTGGATCGTCCGGGATGTTCCGGATGCCGTGGAAGTTCGCAATCTCGCTGTAGAGCATGTCGCGCATGAAGAAATGCTCCGAGAGCCGGACCCGGCCGAGCTCTTCGAGGGTCTTCATCGACGTAGGCTTGCGCATGGGGTGTTGCCTCAGGTCTCGTAGGGTTCACCGTTCCGGCGGGTGAACCGAAAGCTGCCGCCGGATTTCCGCGCTTCCAGGTCGACGTCCGGGTAGTGCGAACGCTCGTTCGGCGAGCGAGTGCCGATCTCGAGATAGCTTGCCGTTGAACCGGATCGATTGACGAGATGATGGCCGTTCGCCCGTCCGGCCGGGAAGCCCGCGCACGTGCCGGCCTCGAGTGTCTCCTCGCCATCGTCGCTGACCAGGACCAGTTCGCCTTCGATGACGTAGATGAACTCGTCCTCGTGTTCATGCCAGTGTCTCTGGGAAGACCAGGCGCCTGATGGCAGCGTCGTCAGGTTGACGCCGAACTGGGTCAGGCCGAACACGTCGCCAAGGATGCGCTTGATCCGGTCCCTGCACTCGGCCGCAAGAGGCTCGGGGTAGCCGCTGCCGACGCGAGCCTCTACATCCGCCGCCCTGACCGCCGCCGATCCGGCCTTCGGTGAAAAGTCTGTCATCAGATCAGTCCTTGCCCTGTTGTACCGGTTCGCCGACGGGCCTTGTGCGACCGATCTCCCGGCAGTGCCCCGGATTGTCCCTTGGAAGTCATACCGCGCGGTCTCCGGCGTGGGACGAGGTCACCGCAAACCGGTAGCCGCCCGGACCTTCGATGTGGAAGGTGTCGTGGATTCGTCCGCGCTCGACTTCGGTGGCTGTCACTCCAGCGCCCGTGAACTCCGCGCGGGCTGCGTCGATGTCGTCGACCATGAGGTCGAACGGGGCCTTCCGGCCCGGTTCGGTCGGCGCCCGGGTGCGGCTCAGCACCAGGTGGGTGCCGCCGCGCAGCTCGAGCACTCCGAAGTCCTCGCCCTTGAAGATGTCGCGCATGCCGTGGCGCACAAAGAACGCGTAGGCCTCGCCGACGTCCTCCACCTCCAGCCTCACATGTCCCACCGCGAGTCTCGGTCTTGCGTCAGTGCTCATTTCTCCCGCTCCGAAGTCACCGCCTGCATCGTTTCCGCCAGCGCCTGCCCTTCGGCGCTGCCGATGTGGCTGGCGGAAGAGATACCATGCCCGGGTGGATGGGTGTACGGGTCGATTCCCGGCGTCGTACGGACGTGCACGACCGTACGACTGCCGTCCCGGGATGCCCTGATCAGTCGGTGCAACGCGGAGTCCGGATCGCGCGGGAACGACCGATCTTCCGCGCGGCGAGGCGAAGGTGTGCGGGGCCATGCCTGGCTCTCCGGCACGCGAGGAAAGAATTGAAGATCGATTCCGGGGATGCCGCCCTGGCCGATGTCGGTCGCCTTCCCGATGATGCCTGACGCGTGCGCACCCCGCTCGGGAGTTGCGGCTGCGTCCCGGTTGTTCGCACTCGCAGGACGGGCGATCTCCTGCAGCGCGAAAATCCGGGCGAGACCCCGTATCTCTAGTTCCCTCACACCCCGGCAGAGCGTGAGGTCCTATGCGAATTTCCCGGCGTAGCCGCCTTCCGATGCCGGCTCCACGAAGTGGATCAGCAGGCCGCCGCCAAAGTTCTGTGGGTGCACGAATCCGATCAGCGACCCGCGCCCGCCGGGCCGTCCCTCGTGATCGATCATCCGCCAGCCGTCGCCCGCAAGCCGGGCAAGCAGCGCATCGATCCTGCCGGTGGCAAGGGCGATATGCGCCAGTCCCGGGCCGTGCCGGTCAATGAACCGGGCAATCGCACTGCGGTCACCCCGGGTCGAGCCCCCGTCTGCGGGCGGCCGTTCACCCGGAGGCAGGGGTGGCCCTGCGTCGGAGAGAAACTCCAGCTCGCAGCCCGCAAGTGTCGCGAAGACGGCCCGCAGCCCGCCGAGGATATGCGGCGGGCGCGAGTGGAAGACGGCACCGTAACGGTCGGAGACAAAACTCTCGGTCACGGAGCGCAGTTCGAGATCGGTCTCGCTGCTCTCCAGCGGGCAACCCAGGGTGTCAACGAAGACCCGGATTGCGTCGTCCTCGTCGGCGCACGCGATTCCGAGATGGTCGATGCCGATGACCGGGCCGTCATGCCAGGGAATGTCGAGCGGCTCGGTAAACCGGGTCCGGACACCGGCGGTTGCCGCCGGATCGAGTGCGGCAAACCGCCGTCCGCCGGGTCCGGTGCCCTGCAGGACGACCGGCAGTGCACCGGCTGCAGCGACGGGATCGGGGGCCGCGAGCGCCATGTGATGGACCCCCGGGAAGACGGGGGAATCGAGCCAGGGGTCGGTGGCCTCGAACACTCCGATCGCGGTACCGCCAACGCCGAAGAACGTCACCTCCCGCGACCCGAGCGGCACGGGGGTTGCCTGCAGCCCCAGCGCCTCGCCCAGAAACCGGCCGGTTGCCTCGGTATCCCGCGCGACGAGGGCGACGTAGGACAGGATCTGGCCGTTCATGGTCACAGTTCCTTGCGTTGGACGAAGTGCAGGAGCACCCCGCCGCTGGCGGCGGGGTGAATGAAGCCGATCTGCGCACGCCGCGATCCGGGACGACCGCGCCGGTCGATCAGGCGATGGCCAGCCGCATCAAGACGGGCGAGAGCCGCCGCGATGTCCGGGGTCTTGAAGGCGACGTGGTGGAGTCCGGCTCCGCGCATGGCAATGAACCGGGCGATGGCGCTGCGGTCGCCGCGGGTGTTGCCGGCAGCATCGTGCCGGGCCTCGTCGGCCCTGACGCGGGTGGTCAGGTCCTCGAGAAACTCGAGTTCGGTATCGCCGACGGTGATGAAGGTCACACGCATGCTGGCGACCAGGCGCGAGCGACGGACATGGAAGACCGGCAGGTCGGTATCGGTGGTGAAGCTCTCGGCGATGGTCTCGACCTCACTGTCGGTCTGCTGACTCTCGTAGCGACAGGCGAGGCGTCCGGTAAAGATGTCGCGGGCCGCGCGGTTGTCGGTCGAGGCGACCCCGATATGGTCGACCCGCTCGACCACGTCGGACGAGGCGGTCCAGGACTCCAGCGGTTCGGTCAGGCGCACCCGGACCCTCAGGGTTTCCGACGGGGCGAGCGCCACCTGGCAGCGTCCGCCGGGACCGGGCCGTGGTTCGCCGCAGATCGGAATGCCGGTCGCGGCGGCGGCGCCGGGCGGGTCGTCGTCGGCAATGGCGACGTGGTGTACGCCGCGAACGGTCCCGGGCCCGAGGAACGGATCGGTCGCAGCGAACAGCGCGAGTGCCGTACGCCCGGCCCGGATCGCCGGCACCGTGCGGCCATCCATCGCGAGTTCGTCACGCGGCAGTCCGAATGCATCCTCGAAGAATTCCGCGCTTGCCCCGGGATCGGCGACGGCAAGCGCGATGTAGGCAAGCTCGGGAACCGTCATGGCTGCGCCTCCGCCGCGTCAAACAGGGCCGGCAGCCCCGGTTTGTGAATCTTTCCGGTGGCGGTCCGCGGCAGGTCGGCGCCCTGTGCCAGGCGGATCGTGGCCGGAACCTTGTAGGCTGCGAGCAGTTCCCGGCACCAGGTGCGCAGCACCGTCGGATCGACGGTCCTTCCCGGCTCCGGTTCCACCACGGCCGCCACGATCTCGTCGCGGTCCGGGTCCGCGAGGCCGATCACGTGTGCCTCGCGCACATCGGGATGCTGGATGAGCACGGTCTCAACCTCCAGCGGTGACACGTTGATGCCGCCGGTCTTGATCAGTTCCCGGATGCGTCCGCGAAACCGGACCCGGCCATCATTGCCCACCAGCCCGAGGTCCCCGGTCAGGAACCAGCCGTCGGCGTCGAAGGCCCGGGCCGTGAGTTCCGGAGCCCGGAAGTACCCGGGAGTGACGTGACCGCGCACGGCGAGTTCCCCGACAGTGCCGTTCGGAAGCGGCGCGCGGGTCCGGGGGTCGACGGCACGAATCTGCATGCCCGGCAGCGGCAGGCCCTGGGTCGCGAGGCGAAGGTCGAGCGGGTCGAGGGCGTCGCTGACTGCGCAGTTGCCACAGGTTTCAGTGGAACCGTAGACGGTGCAGAGCTGCGGGGCCGACAGGGTCTCGACCATGAAGGTGACGTCACGTGCGAGCCCGATGGTCAGCCCGGTACGCATCGACACGAAGGCTTCGGCTGACCAGCCCGGATGATCGCGCATTGCCCGGACCATGTTGACCATACCGTAGAAGACCGTGCAGCCCTCCTCGCGGATCAGGCGGATCGCGCTGCCCGGATCGAACCGTTCCTGCAGGACCAGGGTGCCGCCGTGGCTCATGACCGCGGGCAGGGCATTCGCGGCGCCGAACGACCAGAACAGGGGGATGGCGCACCAGAGTCTGTCGTCGGCGGTCAGGTGCTGGCGCTCGCCGATGTCGAACCCGTTGGCGATGACGTCGCGGTGCAGCAGCGTCACCCCCTTCGGGTCGGCGGTGGAACCCGAAGTGTAGAGGATGAAGCATGTATCCCCAGGTCCGGGTCCGGGTCCGGTGGCGGGTTCGCCGGCAAGGGCGCGGTCCCACGGCGTGCCGACCGGCGAGTTGTCGACCGATACCAGGCAGTCGGGCACACGTTCCGCCCGGCGCAGCGCCGCAAGCCAGTCCCGGTCACCGAATGCCGGTGCGAGGACGAGGGCCGCGGGGTCGCAGTGCGCGAGCGTCCATGCGAGTTCCCGCGGACTCGAGAAGGTGCTGATCGGCACCGCGATCGCGCCGATGCGCAGTGCGGCCATCACCGAGATGAGCCATTCCGGTCGGTTGGGCAGCAGGATTGCCACCCTGTCGCCGCGTTCGACCCCGTGTCGCTGCAGGAACCCGGCAAGTGCAGCACTTCGCTCCCGCCATCCGGCCCAGTCGAGACGCTGCCCGCGCCAGATGATCGCCTCGCGGTGCCGGTGCCGGCCGGCCATCTCGTCGAGGAGATCGGTGAAGGTGTGCGCCCGGGGTCTCTTGCTGGTCATTTCGGTCTCAGTAGACGGGGCGGCGTTTCTGGCGGAACGCCGCGACACCCTCCGCGAAGTCGGGGCCGGTGCGGACCGCATCGCCGAGTTCCTGGTCCATCGGTTCGCGGGCGAGCGCATGCGCGGCGAGGGTCGCACTCATCTGGGTCTTGACCGCCTGGACGGCCGACGGGCTGTTGGCGGCGATCACACCCGCGGTCTCGATCGCCCAGTCGAGCAGGTCGTCTGCTTCGACGATCCGGTTGACCAGGCCGATCTCGACCGCGCGCCGGGCCGTGATCAGCTGCCCGGTCAGCAGAAGATCCATGGCGTGGACATGTCCGATCTGTTGCGCGAGCTTCACCGTCGCCCCGCCGAACGGGTAGATCGACCAGCGCACCTCCGGCAGGCCGAATCGCGCATGCGGCACCGCAGCCCGGATATCGCAGGCGAGCAGCAGTTCGACACCGCCTCCGGCACAGTCGCCGTTCACGGCGGCGACGATCGGCTTGGAATAGGTGTCGGTCTTGAGCAGGGCGTGGTTGACGGCCGCGGCCTGTTCCTGGTCGGCGGAGAGGTCACCGCCGATATCGGCCCCGGCGCAAAAGGCGCGGCTTCCGGCGCCGGTCAGGATGATGCAGCGGGTCTCGTCACGCTCGAGCTCGTCCCACAGCTCGCCGAGCTCGCTCAGCATCTCCCGGCTCATCGCGTTCATCTTCGGCTGGTTGTCGATGGTGATGATGGCGATGTGAGGCGAGTGGCGGGCAAGGGTGAGAGGCATGCAGGACCGGCCGGAAAGAGTGCAGTGACACGGGCCATCTTGGCTCCACCCGCCGGTATGGCGCAACCGGCAGCTTGCCCGCGGCATCGCGGCTGCGTTATCGAACGGTTCGAAACGCGCAACCGGGGAGGGGTTGATGAAGGCGGTGATCTGCAGCCGGCTCGGCGGGCCGGAGAACCTCGAGGTCCGTGAGATCGATCCGCCGGTTCCGGAACCCGAAGAGGTGTTGGTCCGGGTCCGCGCGGCGGGCGTGAACTTCGCCGACACCCTGCAGATTGCCGGGACCTACCAGAACAGGCTCGCTCCTCCGTTCGTGCCCGGAATGGAGGTTGCAGGCGAGGTCCTTGAAATCGGTTCGGCCGTGACCCGCCCGTTGCGCATCGGCCAGCGGGTGATGGCCTACATGCGCGGCGGCGGCGCCTTTGCCGAGCAGGCCGTCGTGCGCGGCGACTGGCTGGTGCCGGTGCCCGACGCGATGGACGACGTCATCGCGGCCGGGTTCCCGACTGTCTACGGAACCTCGGGGTTTGCCCTGAAGGAACGCGGCGCGTTGCAGCCTGGCGAGACCCTGCTGGTGCTCGGAGCAGCCGGTGGTGTCGGTCTGACTGCGGTCGAACTGGGTCGGTGCATGGGCGCAACCGTGATCGCGGCCGCCGGCGGACCGGCGAAATGCGCGGTCGCGCGTGAGCACGGGGCGCACCACACCATCGACTACCTCACCGAAAGCATCCGTGACCGGGTCCGCGTCCTGACCGACGGTGCCGGGGCCGATGTGGTCTATGACCCGGTGGGCGGCGACGCCTTCGACCAGGCGTTGCGTGCGGTCGCCTGGCACGCCCGGATGCTGGTGATCGGGTTTGCGTCAGGCAGGATCCAGCAGGTGCCGGCCAATATCGTGCTGGTCAAGAACATCTCCGTGATCGGCGTGGTCTATGGTGCCGAGACCGAACGGGACCCGGCGCACGGGTCCTCGTTCGTCAGCGAGGCGGCAGACCTGTTCGTCCAGGGCCGGATCAGTCCCCGGGTGGGCAGGGCCCTTCCGCTTGAGCAGGCGGGCCAGGCGCTCGAGGCGCTGCTCGCACGCTCGATTGCCGGCAAGGTGGTGCTTACGATATGACGGTATTATAATACCGTTAATACAACTGCATGGACCAAAAGGAATTTTCCGGTCTTGACGATCGCAACTGGGCTGCGTACACCCCTGGTTGCGAACAGTGAGAATGCGCGTCGCCGCGCCACCGACCGAAGGGTGACAGATCATGAAGACCTACACGGCGAGACCGGGCGACATCGAAAAGAAGTGGTGGCTGATCGATGCCGAGGGCCTGGTGCTCGGACGGCTCGCGAGCGTGATTGCCCTGCGGTTGCGCGGCAAGCACAAGCCCATCTTCACCCCGCATATGGACTGCGGCGACAACATCATCGTGGTCAATGCCGAGAAGGTAAAGCTGACCGGCAACAAGCGGTCGGACAAGACCTACTACCGCCACACCGGCTATCCCGGCGGCATCAAGTCGATTACCGCGGGCAAGATCCTTGAGGGCAAGCACCCGGAACGGGTGGTGCTCAAGGCGGTGGAGCGGATGATCAGCCGCGGTCCGCTCGGCCGTCGACAGATGTCAAACCTGAAGGTCTATGCCGGCCCGTCCCATCCGCACGAGGCCCAGCAGCCGGAAGTCCTCGACGTCGGTGCGATGAATCCCAAGAACAAGAGGTAGCACAATGGCAATGGAAGACCAGGTGCAGACGGACGCGACCGGCCTTGACTTGCTCGGCGCCCTGCAGTCGCAGGAAGAGCAGGCGGCACCCGAGCCGAAGATCGATGCGCACGGCCGGGCCTATGCCACCGGCAAGCGCAAGAACGCCATCGCGCGGGTCTGGATCAAGCCTGGTCTCGGCCGGGTCAACGTGAACGGCCGTGACATCGAGGTCTACTTTGCACGCCCCGTGCTGCGCATGCTTATCGGCCAGCCGTTCGATGCGGCAGGCCGGACCGACCAGTACGACGTGGTGTGCACCGTCGGCGGAGGCGGGTTGTCCGGACAGGCCGGTGCGGTGCGCCACGGGATCGCCAAGGCGCTCACCAACTACGAGCCCGACCTGCGGCCGGTGCTGAAGAAGGGCGGGTTCCTGACCCGTGACCCGCGGGTGGTGGAGCGCAAGAAGTACGGCAAGCGCAAGGCGCGCCGCAGCTTCCAGTTCTCCAAGCGATAGACGCGGGGCCAGCCGGGCGCGCGGGGGCAATGGCCGCGCGAAACCGGGAAGGCGCCGCTATCGGGCCGGATCACTGAACGAGGACAGGACCCATGCGTCTCGAGGGCAAGGTCGCCATTATCGTCGGAGCCGGGCAGCAGCCGGGCGAGACCATCGGCAACGGCCGCGCAACCGCACTTCGCTTCGCCCGGGAAGGCGCGCGGCTCTTCCTGGTCGACAGGGACCTCGACCGCGCCGCGGAGACCCGGACCCTGTGCGAAGCCGAGGGTGCCCAGGCCGACGTGTTCGCCGCCGACATCACCCGCGAGGAGGACTGTGCCGGGATCGCGTCCGGTTGCGTCGACCGGTTCGGGCGGATCGACATCCTGCACAACAATGTCGGCCGGTCCGAGGGCGATCGCGAGACCACCGGGATGGACCGCGAGACCTGGGATTTCCTGATGGCGATGAACGTCACCGGAATGTTCCTGGTCTGCAAGCATGTCCTGCCGGTGATGCGAGAGCAGCGGTCGGGCGTGATCATCAACATCTCCTCGATCGCCTCGACCTGTTCCCACAACACGGTGACCTACAAGACCGGCAAGGGCGCGGTGAACACCCTGACCCACCACCTCGCGATGGAAAACGCGTCGTGGGGTGTTCGGGCCAACGCGATCCTGCCCGGGCTGATGGACACGCCGATGGCGATCGAACGCCGGGCGCGTGAACAGAACGTCGACCGCGAGACGGTGCGCCAGGCGCGCCATGAGCGGGTACCGTTGCTGCAGCAGATGGGGACAGCCTGGGACGTGGCCAATGCGGCCCTGTTCCTCGCCTCTGACGAGGCGGCCTATGTGACCGGCCTGATCATGCCGGTTGACGGGGGCCTGTCGGCGAAGATCGGCTGATCGGCATGCGCCCGGTCGTCCGCAGCTACAGGGGCAGGCGTCCGAAGATCCATCCCGGGTGTTTCATCGCCGAGAACGCCGCTGTGCTGGGCGACGTCGAGATCGCGGCCGAGGCCAGCATCTGGTACAGCGTGACGCTGCGCGGCGACGGCAACGCGATCAGGATCGGCACCCGGACCAACATCCAGGACAACACGGTCGTCCATGTCGATCGGCCGGCCCACCTCGCGACAACGATCGGTGACGGTGTCACCGTCGGCCACGCCTGCATCATCCATGCCTGCACCCTGCAGGACCGCGCCTTCGTCGGCATGGGATCGACCGTTCTCGACGGTTCGGTGATCGAGAGCGAGGGCATGCTCGCGGCGCACTCCCTGCTTTCTCCGGGCAAGGTGATCCGGTCGGGCGAGCTGTGGGCCGGTGTTCCGGCCCGGCGCTGGCGTACGCTCCGGGACGAGGAATACGAAATGATGAACCACATCCGCGATGTCTACTGGCAGACCGCCCGGGATTTCCTGGCTGACATGGACACCTCGTGGATGGCCGACTGGCTGGCGTGATCCCCGCCGCGATACTCTCGGAGCGGGTGACACCGGGACGGATGTCGCCAGCAGACCCAGAGAGCGCACCCGGCATGATGCCGTGGGTAAGGGGGCCGGAAGTCCCCCGCCTGGAGGTTATGGCGTCCTGCTGCGACCAGCGGCCTCAAGGAGGAGGCCCGCAATCCGGATATCAACGATTGGATCGATTGAAACGCGCCCATTGACCGGGTGAAGACGTCCGGGCAAGTGCACGCCGGGCTTGGGCGCGCGCTCGGCCTGCTGTGGGGCGCACGGGCTGGCTGGCCGCGGGGGATGCCAGCGCCTCGATCATGCCGGTGCTCGCCTCGGGCAATCCCGGTGCGCCGTCGATTATGATCGGCAGGCAGGCGGCACACGGTGTCGTCCCGGACCTGGAAGGCGCATGGGGCCGAGCAGGCTGAACCACTCGCAGTGGCGCTGTCGCCGTTCTATTCTCGGTTCCGATCCGCAGAAGAGCGGGAACACTGTGCGAGGAGCAGGGTCGATGCAGGAAAGCCGTTATGACTACGTGATCGTCGGCGCCGGTTCTGCGGGCTCGGTTCTCGCCAACAGGCTGTCCGATGGCGGACGCCACTCGGTGCTGTTGCTCGAGGCCGGCAGGCCCAGCCATCCCTGGTCGCGAATCCCGGTGGGGTTTGCGAAGCTGATCGACAACCCGCGGGCGAACTGGCTCTACTCTTCGGAACCCGACGAGGGATCCGGCCGGCGCCGCATTCCGGTTCCGCGCGGCAAACTGCTCGGTGGCTCGAGCTCGATCAACGGGATGGTGTTCGTGCGCGGCCAGGCCCAGGACTTCGATCACTGGGCCCAGCTCGGCAACCGCGGCTGGAGCTATCAGGACGTGTTGCCGTTCTTCAAGTCGATGGAACGCTATGACGGCGGTGATGATGCCTATCGCGGCCGGTCCGGTCCGCTCAGGGTCACCGAGCCGCGCGAGGGCGGACCGCTCTACGACGCCCTGTTCGCTGCCGCGGGCGAGATCGGCATCCAGCGCAGTCCGGACTACAATGGCGCGAGCCAGGACGGGATCGGCCTGACCCAGGCCACCATCCAGCGTGGCCGGCGCATGAGTACCGCTCGCTGCTACCTCGACCCGGCACGCGGTCGGTCCAATCTCGAGATCGTTACCGATGCGCTCGCCGAGAGGCTCGTGCTTGAGGGAGGGCGGTGCACCGGTGTGCGATACAGCCGGAATGCGATGCCGTTCCAGGCCCACGCCACGCGCGAAGTGATCGTAAGCGCCGGATCGATCAACTCACCACAGCTGCTGGAGCTTTCGGGCATCGGCCAGGCTGGGTTGCTGAGGGAACTCGGGATCGAACCGGTCCACGAGCTGCCCGGCGTGGGCGAGAACCTGCGCGATCATTACGCACCGCGCATGAAGTGGGCGGTCACCAGACGTGGCGTGACCTACAATGACCTGGCCCGCGGCATCGGCATGGTGCGGCAAGTGTTGCGTTACGGCCTGAAGGGAGAGGGGTTCCTGGCACTGCCGGCGTCACCGGTGCGCGCCTATGTCAGGACTCGCGAGGGCCTCGATTCGCCGGATGTGGGCATGTCGATCATGCCGTTCCTGATCGGGCGGAACATGAACATTGCCGATCAGCGCGGGCTGACCCTGATCACCCATGTGCTGCGTCCGGACAGTATCGGCTCGATCCACCTTGCCTCGGCCGACGCCGCCGACCCTCCGACGATCCGGTTCAATTTCCTCTCGACCGTGGATGACCGCACGAAGCTGCTGGCCGCGATGCGCATTGCCCGCGACTGGATGGGGGCGCCGGCACTCGAGGGGTTCGTCGGCGAGGAGATCGCACCAGGAGTTTCGCGTGCCGGCGACGAAGAGCTGCTCGACTGGGTCCGGCAGACGGCCGAGACCACCTACCACCCGGTGGGGACCTGCAAGATGGGATCGGACCCGATGGCCGTGGTGGATGACCGGCTGCGGGTGCACGGGCTGGCCGGGCTCAGGGTTGTTGACGCCTCGATCATGCCGACACTGACCTCGGGCAACACCAACGCACCTTCGATCATGATCGGCGAGAAGGCCGCGCGCATGATCCTCGAGGACGCGGACGCCGGCGTGGACCACGCGGCCCGTGCGGCCTGACCGGTCCGTGTGACATCCATTCGGGTACAGGAGATGCCTGCTCCACCCCGGGGTCCCGGACTGCCGGTCGCGCTCGACAGGTGTCAACCGATAGTCCCGGAATAGGCATCCCGGACATCACCTGCTTCACGGTAGTATGTCCTCGAAGCGTCCCGCATCGGCTGATAGTCCCAGGGCCGGTGAACGCCGGTTGCGAGCGCGCCACCGACAACGCGCCGTGCCGCCTGTGCCTGTCGTACCGCCCTGTCAAGCGCCGGCATGTCCCAGGTTGCGGCCGCGACCGCCTCGAGATCCGCCTGAACTTCCGCCGAGCCGGCGTCGCCTGCCAGGTTCCGGGTCTCGTCCGGATCGAGTTCGAGATCGAACAACAGCGGTGGATCTTCGGAACTCGTGATCAGCTTGTGCCGCCCCTTGCGAACCATCACCATCGGCGCGGTGACACCCTCGGCCGTGTACTCCGCCAGCACGGTATCGGGCCAGTCCGTTACCGGTCCGGTCGCAATCGGGATCAACGAGTGTCCGTCGACCGGCAGCGCCAGTTCCGGCAGCTCACCGTTTCCCGTCAGTTCGAGCAGGGTCGGGAACAGGTCGAGGTGAGAGACGTTTTCGTACACGCGTCTGGGGCCTAAGGCGAAGGGGGCGTGCAGGATCAGCGGTACGCGGACCGACCACTCGAAAAACGACATCTTGAAGAAAAGCCCGCGCTCGCCAAGCGAATCACCATGATCCGAGGTAAACACGACGAGGGTATTCCCGGCCGCACCAATCTGGTCCAGCGTCTCGAGAATCCTGCCGATCTTCGCATCCACGTAACTTGTTACCGCGGAATAGGCGAGGCGCATGCGAAGGACGTCCGCCTCGTTGACCGGGTCCAGGTGCCGGCCCGTCAGGAACCAGTGGCGACGGCTGTGCGGGTCACGTTCTTCAAGCGGTATATCGGGTACAACCGGCCGGTCGACCCCGCCGGACCGGCTGCGCGCGAGCCAGGCCGGAGGCGCCAGATAGGGATCGTGCGGTGAGAAGAAAGAGACCGTGAGTGCGAACGGCCGCCCGTCACCCTGGTCGGCATGTTCGTGCAGCCACCGTATCGCCTCGAACTCGACCTCGTCGTCATAGGCAATGTTGACGCTCTTGCGGTGCGGCCCGGCATCAAGCACGGCGCGCATGCTGTGATACCACTCGAGCCATTGCTCCGGACCGAGCCGCCAGTCCGGTGTCCAGAGAAAATTCGCCGGGTAGACGTCCGTGGTGATCCGTTCCTCGTAGCCGTGCAGCTGATCCGGTCCGACAAAGTGCATCTTGCCGGCAAGACAGGTCCGATAGCCGGCAAGGCGCAGGTAATGCTGGAAGGTCGGTACCGAGGCGGGAAACTCGACCGCGTTGTCGAACGCGCCGATGCGCGAGGGGAGCTGTCCGCTCAACATCGAGAAACGTGCCGGAGCGCAGAGCGGGAAGTTGCAGTAGGCGTTCTGGAACACGATGCCTTCGGCAGCAAGATTGTCGATATGCGGCGTCTTCACGCGTTTTCCGCCGTAGGCGGACAGTACTTGCGGCGCAAGCTGGTCGACCATGACGAAAAGGATGTTCGGACGCCGGGCCATGCGCACGCTCCCTAGCCGGAGACCGGGATCTGTCGCCAACTATAGTTCGGATGCGGCGTGCTCACCATCTCGCCGAGGGCGATCGCGCACTGCCTTTCAACCTCGGCGGTCCCGTCCCCATGTCCCGTTCTTCCCGCCGCCCGATCCGGCTCCGGTCGGTGAGCGCGGCTCCGGGAACCGGGACGATTTTGCGGCCGGATTGCCCCACACGGCGCACAGGCGCGCCGCGCGCATGACCGGGCCTCATGCCTGTCCTGTCGGAGCGAGGCGCCGACCCGTCCGATGCCGCTCGTCCACTACGGACCAGCGGCACGCGGTCCCGCGCGCAGGTCGCCTGATGCGCCTGTCATGCAACGAGATTCGCGCCCGCCCCCGGGCGGTGAAATCCGTACCATCCTGCTGCCGAACGAGGACTGACCACGCCGGCCGATCCCGGCATCTTCGCCCTGGCCACCTGGGCTAAAGTGACACCTTGCGTTCTACCAGTGAATCGGTCGCGCCCAGCCGCCGGTTTCGAGCTGGAAAGATCCGTTTACAGGTGCTATTGTCGGACCTGTTCACAGGGCTTGAGGATCCGACATGAGCACCAAGTTCTCCGAGGACATCGTTCCGCTAACCGACCTGAAGGTGAACCCCGGCCGCATCGTCAAGCATGTGACAAACACACATCGTCCGGTGCTGCTCACCAGTCGCGGGCGCGGTGTGGCCGTCGTGCAGTCGGTGACCGACTACGAGATGGCCGAGGAGGAGCGGGCGTTCATGCGCGCGGTCGTCGCAGGTCTCGCCGACCTGGAGGCCGGTCGAGAGCTGTCTCTTGCAGACGCGAAGGCTCGGCTCGGCTCGGCTTGAAGTAGGCGCATGGCGAAGGTCGCCATCCGGATCGCCGAGTCCGCACTCGCCGATCTGGAAGAACTGCGTGCATGGTACGCGGAACAAGGCGTGCCGGATGTGGGTGAGCGCCTGATCGACGAAATTGTCGTGAGTATCGAGGCGCTGGCCGATCATCCCGATATGGGCCGGATCGTCCCGGAGTTCGACCAGCCCTATCTCCGCGAGCTGATCCGGCCGCCATTTCGGATTGTCTATCGCCGTGACCCGAAGCACGTGCGCATCGTCCGGGTTTGGCGAAGCGAGCGCCTGCTCGGTGTGCCGGACGAAGACTCGCCCTGAATTGGGGTCTTCGCGGACCATTACACTGCAATAATCATCCGCCGGCCGTCCGAAGCCGTCCCGTACTTCCGATCCAGCTGTCCACACTCCGAGGCTCAGCCTGCTCGCGCCTCGACAGTCCGTATCTCCGACACGTCCACCGTGCGCTCGGCGACCGCCAAGTCGTGGCTGCGCTGCAGATTGATCCAGAAACGCCCGCCATTGCCGAACAGCTTGCCGAACCGCACCGCCATCTCGGCGGTCACCGGCTGCTTCTCGTTCAGGATGTCGTAAAGCGTCTGCCGGGAAATGCCGAGAGCATCGGCCACAGCCGTCTTGCTCATTGAGAGCGCAGGCAAGATATCCTCCCGCAGGACTTCCCCGGGATGCACCGGCTCGATGGAAGGGTGTCTTTCGATCATTGATGATAGTCCTCTATGTCCACGTCCACGGCGCTGTCTTCGGCCCATCCGAAGGTCACGCGCCAGTTGGCCGTCAGGCGAACCGCGTAGCGGCCCGCCCTGTCGCCCTTCAGCGCGTGGAAGTAAGAACCTGGATAGTTCATGTGCTCTGGCCGTTCGGCGGCTTCGAGCGCCGACAGGATGCGCCTTAGCTTGCTCATCCACTCGCCGTTCAAGCCTCTCGCCTGGCCACGGGTCCAGTACCTCGAGAGCGCCTTGTGCCGAATACTCCCAATCACGACGGTAAGGTGACTGCGGCGGTCCGGATTGTCAAGTAAGACCTTACAGTTTTGCCCGGAACGCTGGAGTGCGGTCCCGGCCGGAATTCCGCTGCCCGGAACCTTCTCGCCACCTGCGGGCGCACTTACCCTTCGCGAAGTGCCGCCCGCCAGGCAAGGGCGCCCACGAAATGCTTGAGTTCAAGAAGGTGGACCACATCGGCATCCGGGTCGGCGACAAACCCGGTTCCATCGCCTCTTACGAGCGAATAGGCTTCCGGACGCTCTCCGACACCGGATTCGACAAGGCTCATCCAATCATCGGAAACCTCGCGGGATACCCCTTCCTTGACGTGCACGCGGTTGCAGCGATGACGCGGCGGCGCGGCTGGTCTTCCTGCGGTGCGCGGCCGGCAGGCCTCCGGTGCCGGTCACTGGTCCGGAACAGCGGGCCGGCGCATGTCACGAGACCTGTCGTCGGTTGCGGGAGCACCGCACGGCATGGCGCCCGGTGCTTGCGTTCCTGTTTTCTCCCGCGGTCGCGGACACCCGTGGACACTTCGCACGCTGCCCGCGCATCGGCGCGGTCCGGCGGATCGCTGGCGGGCCGGGTTCGCCCCTGTCCGGGTTCGGGAGCCCATGGCGTGGCGAGGGAGACATGCATGCTGGCAACGACCGTCGAAGGACACTCCCGGGAAACCGCCCGGCATTCCGCGCCCGGCGAACGGTCCGCACACGCGTTGCGGGTGCAGGCCGGGCGGTGGTTCCCGGACGACTGCCCCGGCCCGCGCGTCGCAGCGGACACAGACAGCGAAGGGGACTGATCGATGCGATCGCAACGCCTGGTGCACATCGTCGGCTGCCATGCGGAAGGCGAGGTCGGCGACGTCATTGTTGGTGGCGTCGCCCCGCCGCCCGGAGACACGCTGTGGGAACAGTCCCGGTTCATCGCCCACGACCAGTCGCTGCGCCGGTTCGTACTGAACGAGCCGCGCGGCGGCGTCTTTCGCCACGTCAACCTGCTGGTGCCGCCGAAGGATGCGCGCGCCGCCATGGGTTTCATCATCATGGAACCCGAGGACACGCCGCCGATGTCGGGGTCGAACAGCCTGTGTGTCGCGACGGTGCTGCTGGAGACCGGCATTCTGCCGATGACCGAGCCTGAAACGGTGATGGTCCTGGAGGCCCCCGGCGGGCTGATCCGCGTGCACGCCGCGTGCTCGGATGGCCGCGTCGACCTCGTCCGCGTGCACAACCTGCCGTCATTCGCGGCACGGCTCGGAGCCGCACTCGAAGTCGAGGGGTTGGGAACGCTCACGGTGGACACCGCCTACGGCGGCGACAGTTTCGTCCTGGTCGACTCCGACGCGCTCGGTTTCACCCTGAACCCCGACGAGGCGCGGGACATCGTTGATGCCGGCATCCGCATCACCCGGGCGGCGAACGAGCAACTCGGTTTCGTCCACCCCCAGAACCCCGACTGGCAGCACATCTCGTTCTGCCAGTTCGCGGCCCCGGTCCGCGACGTCGACGGTATCCCGACCGGCCGCAATGCCGTGGTCATCCGGCCCGGGAAGATCGATCGGAGCCCGACAGGTACCGGATGTTCCGCGCGGATGGCGGTCCTGCACGCGCGGGGGCAGCTCGCGGTTGGCGAGCGCTTTCGCGGGGTGTCGATCATCGGGTCCGTGTTCGACTGCCGTGTGGAGGAGGAGGTGACGGTGGGCGGTCGGCCGGCCATTGTCCCGTCGGTCGCGGGCCGTGCCTGGCTAACCGGGACGACCCAGCTCTGTCTCGATCCACGTGATCCGTGGCCGGAAGGCTATCGGCTGAGCGACACCTGGCCCGCCGGCACCGGGGCCCGAGCCCCTGCCTCGCGGGACCCCGGGGACTGACCCGTAAGGCGGGTGCCGTTCTCACGGGGGCAGTGGCAGTGACCCCGCAGTCCCCGCCGGACCTGTTCACATGGGTGCACCCATCGGCTGGATCCCCGGGAGGGGTGCGCTCGATCCCACGGCAGACGGGACCGGCGGACCCGGCGCATGGCGCGATCCCGATTCCGGCGGTCCGGCCTCTTCGCCGGCATATCCGAGGCCGGTCCGGTCTGCGTCGCGACCGTCTGGCCGCGGCAGCCAGCCGACTGTCGCGGGGTCTTCACGGAGTACGACACCGTCTTCGAGGCGCCGGCCTGGGAATCGATGCGGATCCTTGCCGTGGCCCTGCCGGTCGACTGCCTCGATGACAGGATCGACAACCACTTCAACACCTGTCCGGCGAACCTCTGCCCGGCGCCAGACGGTGATCCGCTGCGGCACCGGCAGGGACGTCGCCGGCCAGACCATCCTTGCCTTCAACGACGCTCCCGGCGGATTGCTGGTCATGGTGCCGGACGGGACCTGGCAGGACGTGGCCGCACGTCCCGGCCAGCCGGTGGTCAATCTCGGCGACATGATGCGGCGCTGGACCAACGATCGCTGGAAGTCCAGCCTGCACCGGGTGATCAATCTTCCGGCGGACCGGCGCCGCGACGGCAGGCGGCAGTCGATCGGCTCCTTCCTGCACCCGAACCACGACGCCGAGACCAGCTGCATCGAGACCAGCTGCGGCGACAGGCGCCCCGCGCGGTGTCCGACGATCCGCGCCGGAGACCACATGCGCGAGAAGATGCGGCGCCGGGTCGACTCCCGGGCCGGGCGCGGCAGACTCCGGTTCTCGATTTCCGGCTCGCGAACGCGTACACTAGAAAGTGCACGACCATCCGGCGTGGTGGTTGCGGGCCGCGGTCGGGAGGAAAGGGTGCCAGGGGCACGGAGGACTCGCAGACGGCGCAACGCACCGCCGCTCGGGCGGCGGCGGCCCCTTATCTTTCGTCTGCGCAGCTACCTGCTTGCCGGGATCCTGATTACTGCGCCGATCGGCATTACCCTGTGGCTGACCTGGGGGATCATTACCTTCTTCGACAGCCAGGTCGTGCCGCTGATCCCGCCGCGCTACAATCCGGAATCCTATCTCCCGATCCCCTTGCCCGGCCTCGGCCTGATCCTTGCAGTGGTCGTGCTGACACTCGTCGGCTGGCTGACTGCCGGCCTGGTGGGGCGCTGGCTGGTTCGCCTGAGCGAGCAGTTCATGGCGAGCATGCCGATCGTGCGTAGCATCTACGGCGCGGTCAAGCAGATCATGGAGACCATCCTTGCGCAGAACGCCGATGCATTCCGCTATGTCGTGCTCCTCGAGTATCCCCGGCGCGGCATCTGGACGATGGGCTTCGTCACCGGTCATACGGAGGGCGAGGTGCAGAACGCGATCGACACCGAGATGGTCAATGTCTTCGTCCCCACCACGCCGAACCCGACATCGGGATTCCTGCTGTTTGTCCCCGAACGCGACCTCCACTACCTCGACATGTCGTCGGAAGAAGGGTTCAAGATGCTGGTATCGACCGGGATCGTCGCGCCACCCGACGGCAGGAGCGACGAGATTCGGGCGGTCCCGCAGATCCTGGCCGGCAAACAGACGCTCGCGGAGCGCGACAATGCGCCGGCGACAGTCCTGAAACCCGGCCGGAAGAGATCCCCCTGAACCACTGCACCGGCACTGTGCGCGGCGCCTCGCGCGGCGCCGGCGGAGACAGTTCATGCCCGACAGCCCGGCCCTGGCGGAACGCCGCAGGAAACTGCTGTACCGCAGCCTGTACACCGGAACCCGGGAGACCGACCTGCTGCTCAGCCGGTTCGCGCGGGCACGGCTTGCCGGCCTGGGACCCGACCAGCTCGACGCCTACGAGGCCCTGCTCGCGATCGAGGACCCCCGACTCTACACCTGGATCACCGGGATGGAGGTGCCGCCGCCGGCTTACGATACCGATGTGCTGCACATGATCCGGTCCTTCCACCATGCCTGACAGCAGCCAGGTTCCGGTCAATCACTACGGATCCGCCCCGACACTGGTGGGGGAGGTGCCGGAAGGCTGGGACGCGCGCGTGCTGGCGCGGCTCGCCGGCGACCACACCCGGGTGCTCCACGTCTGCCGCGATGATGCCCGTCTCGACAGCCTTGCCCGCGCGCTTGCCTATTTTGCTCCCGACCTCGAGGTCCTGCGGATCCCGGCCTGGGACTGCCTGCCCTACGACCGGTCGTCGCCGGACGGATTTGTCGTCAGCCAGCGCGTGGACAGCCTCGCCCGGCTCGCCGCCTGGCCGGTTGCCCGACCGCTCGTGGTGCTGACGACGGCCAACGCGGTACTCCAGCGGGTTCCTCCCGGGAGCTTCTTTGCCGGATCGTCGCTGCAGGTGCGGGTCGGAGCCAGCTGTCCGATTGAACAGGTCCAGGCCTTCCTCGAGAACAACGGCTATCAGCGGACCGGGACCGTGCGCGAACCCGGCGAGTACGCGATCCGCGGTGGACTGGTGGACCTGTTTCCCTCGGGCAGCACCGATCCGCTGCGCCTCGACTTCTTCGGCGACGAGATCGAGGAAATCCGCGAGTTCGATCCGATGAGCCAGAAGTCCACAGGAACGCTGGAGGCACTCTCCCTCTCCCCGGCCTCGGAACTGCTGCTGACCAGGGAAGGCATCCAGCGGTTCCGGACCGGCTATCGAGGGCACTTCGGCGCACAGGTCAGTGATGACCCGCTCTACCAGGCGGTCAGCGAGGGTCGACGCCACCAGGGCGTGGAGCACTGGCTGCCGCTGTTCCACGAGGCGCTGGAGACCGTGTTCGACCATGTCGGGGATGCGTGCGTGGCGTTCGACAACCACGCCGGAGACGTGCTCTCGACCCGGTTCGAGATGATCGCGGAGTACTACGAGACCCGCAGGGTCGCGCACGAACGCGCCACCGGCGACGCCGCCATCTACCGTCCGCTGCCGCCCGGACTGCTGCATGTCGACCCGGCCGAATGGCAGGACATGGTCGCGGAGAGGAAGGTCTACCGGTTCTGCGGCCCCGGAGAGCTGCCGCCGGTGGACGCGTTCGAGGTATTGCATGCTGGCGCACAGGCTGGCGTGAACCTCGTCGAAGCCCGGGTCAACCCCGATCGCGCGCTCCAGGCCGAGGCAGTCGAGGCGGTCCATGCCGCGCTCGACGCAGGCGAGCGGGTGCTGCTGACCGGGCACTCGGACGGGTCGTGCGCGCGTATTACCTCGCTGGTCCGCGAGGCCGGGGTGACCGACGTCGAGCAGGTTGGAAACGCCGCGGAGTTCGAAGGCCTCGCTGCCCACGTGGTCGGGGTGGCGGTGCTGCCGTTCGAAAACGGGTTCCGGGCCGAGGGAACCCTCTACATCACCGAGACCGATGTCCTGGGCGAGCGACAGTCGCGCCCGGCGCGCCGGCGCCGGCGGGCGGGCGAGGACTTCCTGCGCGACGCCGCGGCGCTGTCGGAAGGCGATCACGTGGTGCACGCGGACTACGGTGTCGCGCGCTACGAGGGACTGGAGACCCTCGATCTCGGCGGTGCCGCCCACGACTGCCTGAAACTGCTCTACGCCGACGACGACCGGCTGTACGTTCCGGTCGAGAACATCGAGATCCTGTCGCGCTACGGCTCGAGCGACAGCCTGGTCCAGCTCGACCGACTGGGCAGCGCCGCCTGGCAGGCGCGCAAGTCCCGCGTCATGGACCGTCTGCGGGACATGGCCGACGAACTGATCAGGATCGCGGCCCAACGCCAGGTGCAGTCACTGGCCCGGATGGTGCCGCCACCCGGGCTCTACGACGAGTTCTGTTCGGGTTTCCTGCACGACGAGACCGAGGACCAGCTGCGCGCGATCGGGGATTCACTCGACGACCTCTCGCGCGGCCGGCCGATGGACCGGCTGATCTGCGGCGACGTCGGCTTCGGCAAGACCGAGGTGGCGTTGCGCGCCGCCATGGTTGCGGTGATGGATGGGTTCCAGGTGGCGGTGGTTGCTCCGACGACGCTGCTCGCCCGCCAGCACCACGTGCTGTTCAGCCAGCGGTTTGCCGGCCTGCCGGTCACCGTGCGTCAGCTATCCCGCCTGGTCAGGCCGAAGGAGGCGGCGGATACCCGGCGCATGATCGCGAACGGCACCTGTTCCATCGTGATCGGCACCCACGCCGTGCTGGCGAAGTCGGTCAGGTTCGACAACCTCGGCCTGCTCGTGGTCGACGAGGAACAGCGCTTCGGCGTTGCGCAGAAGGAGCGCCTCAAGCAACTGCGCAGCGACGTGCACGTGCTCACGCTTACCGCCACCCCGATCCCGCGCACCCTGCAGCTCGCGCTGACCGGGGTGCGGGACCTCTCGATCATCGGCACCCCGCCGGTCGACCGGCTGTCGGTGCGGACCTTCGTGACCTCCTGGGACCCGGTGGTGGTGCGCGAGGCGCTGCAGCGCGAGCGCAACCGCGGCGGCCAGAGCTTCTGCGTCTGCCCCCGCGTCAGGGACCTGCCGGAAATGTACGACCGGCTGGTCGGGCTCGTTCCCGATGCAAAGATCGCGACGGCGCACGGCCAGATGCGCCCGGCCGAACTCGAGGAGGTCATGACCGGGTTCCTCGACGGGGCGTCCGACATCCTGCTGTGCACCAACATTATCGAATCCGGTCTCGACATCCCGAGTGCCAACACCATCATCGTGCACCGAGCGGAAATGTTCGGGCTGGCCCAGCTCTACCAGCTTCGCGGCCGGGTCGGACGCTCGAAGACCCGGGCCTATGCCTACCTCACCACCGGGTCGCGGACCCGCAGGCTTCCCGACACCGCGCGCCGCCGGCTCGCGGTGATGCGGACCCTCGACACCCTCGGCGCCGGGTTCAGCCTTGCCAGCCACGACATGGATATCCGGGGCGCCGGCAACCTGCTGGGCAAGGAGCAGTCCGGCCAGGTCCGCGATGTCGGTATCGAGCTCTACCAGCACCTGTTGCAGGAAGCCGTGATGGCGGCCCGGGAGGACAGGGACAAGGGTGCGGCGGTTCTCGAGACCTGGATGCCGCAGATCTCGCTCGGGATCCCGGTGCTGATCCCGGAGAGCTACGTGCGCGACCTGTCGGCCCGCCTGGCGCTGTACCGGCGGGTCTCGCGGCTGACGGACAACGTGGAACTCGGCGAATTCGCCGAGGAACTGGTGGACCGGTTCGGTCCGGTTCCCGAGGAAACCACCAACCTGATGGAACTCATGACCATCAGGCTCATGTGCCGCAAGGCGGGGATCGAGAAGGTCGATGCGGGACCGAAAGGCGGTGTTGTCGGGTTCCGCGAGACGGCTGACATCAATCCCTCCGGGCTCGTCGACCTGATCACCCGCGAGCGCGGGACGGTGCAGTTGCGCCCCGACCACAGCCTGGTGTTCCGTCGGAACTGGCACGACCCCCACGAGCGGGTACGCGGCGTGAAGCGCGTGATCCGGGACCTGCGCGCCCTCGTCGGCCAGTAGGAACTGCGAACGGATGCCGTCTTTGTGCCTCCCCCGAAACCGTGCGACCCTGCGGCCGCGGAGTGACGGCGTGCAGACACCGGATCCTGGATGAGCGGACGCAACGGAGCGGGATAGAGCATGGACGAGACCGGACTGAGTGCCAACGCGGCCAACCACGTTCCCCTGGTTCCGGCCGACTTTCTGGAGCGGGCAGGCGCGACCTGGCCGGAGAAGACCGCGGTCATCCATGGCAGCTTGCGGCTGACCTACCGTGACTTCCGTGACCGGGCCCGGCGCATGGCCTCGGCCCTGATGCGCCGGGGTATCGGCAAGGGTGACGTGGTGTCGATCATCGCGCCCAATACCCCGGCGATGCTCGAGGCCCACTACGGCGTGATCATGGCCGGCGCGGTGCTGAACGCGCTCAACTACCGTCTCGATGCGACGACCATCGCCTTCATTCTCGAGCATTGCGGTGCCCGGCTGGTACTGGTCGACCGGGAGTTCTCGGCGCTGACGGAGGACGCGCTCTCGCGCATGGACACCCCTCCGGCCGTGGTCGGGATCGATGATGAGCTGGCCGCGTCAGGTGATCTGATCGGCGAAGTCGACTACGAGTCTTTTCTCGCTGAGGGTGACGCCGATCCCGACTGGCCCCGGCCCGCGAACGAGTGGGAGTCCATGGCGGTCAACTACACCTCTGGAACGACCGGAAACCCCAAGGGGGTCGTGTTCAACCATCGCGGCGCGTTCCTCAACGCCATGGGCAATGCCATCGCATTCGGCCTCGACTCGCACACGCGTTACCTGTGGACCCTGCCGATGTTCCACTGCAACGGCTGGACCTTCACCTGGGGCGTGACCGCGGTCGGCGGAACCCACGTCTGCCTGCGCGCGGTCGATCCCGCGCCGATTTTCCGGCTGATCGGCGAGCACCGGGTTTCGCACATGTGCGCTGCGCCGATCGTGCTCAACCTGCTGATCCACGCTCCCGCCGGGGTGCGACGGCAGTTCGCGCATCGCATCGAGATTGCGACAGGTGGCGCTGCACCACCCAGCGCGGTGATTGCCGGCATGGAACGCATGGGTTTCCGGGTCACGCATCTCTACGGCCTGACCGAGACCTACGGCCCGTCCGGCATCTGCGCCTGGCCGCCGGAATGGGAAGGGCTGGAGCTTGACGAGAAGGCGACGCGCATGGCGCGCCAGGGCGTCGGGTACCCGACACTGGAAGGGTTCCGGGTGGTCGATCCCGCGACCGGCCGCGACGTGCCCGCCGACGGCGAGACCATGGGCGAGATCTGGATGCGCGGCAACACCGTGATGAAGGGGTACCACCGCAACCCCGACGCCACCGCCGAGGCGTTCGCCCACGGCTGGTTTCACAGCGGTGATCTCGCGGTCATGCACCCGGACGGCTACGCCGAGGTCAAGGACCGGTCCAAGGACATCATCATCTCCGGCGGCGAGAACATTTCCTCGCTCGAGGTCGAGGAAGCGCTCTACCGGCACCCGGCGATCATGGAAGCGGCGGTCGTTGCCCAGCCGCACGAGAAGTGGGGTGAGACACCATGCGCATTCATCGCCCGGGCGCCCGGCCATGACGGGCTGACCGAGGCGGAGGTGATCGCCTGGTGCCGCGACGCCCTCGCGCACTACAAGGTGCCGGGAACCATCGTGTTCTGCGACCTGCCGAAAACATCGACCGGCAAGATCCAGAAATTCGTGCTGCGCGAGCAGGCCAGGGAGCTGTGACGTTGCTCACGCCAGCCTGAAGACCGTGATCCGGCCGGCGCGTCCGCGAATGTCGAAGGCGCCGACCTCGGGGGCGTCGAGTCCGGCGGCTGCGATGGTCTCGCCGCTTGCCAGCACCACCACATCGTCTTCCGGCGCGATGTCCTTGCCGAGCTGTTCGATACGGTTTGCGACGTTTACTGTATCGCCGACAAGCGTGTAGTTGACACGGCCGGGAGCGCCGATGGTGCCGGCGATCACCGGGCCGCTGTGAACGCCGATGCGCAGGCGCAACGCCTCGTCGCCGCGTTCCCGGCGCTCGAGGTTGTCGGCCCGGACCGCATCGGCGATGGCCCGGACCGCCCGGCACCCGCGGGCGGCGTGGTCGTCCTGGTCCTCCGGCGCCCCCCAGAACGCCATCATGCTGTCGCCGATGTACTTGTCGACGGTGCCGCCCTCGTGCTCGATCCCGTGGTTGAGCAGCGCGAAGTGCCGGTTCAGCACTCCGGCCACCTCGCCGGCCGACAGTCGTTCGGACATGCCCGTGAACCCGGCAATATCGGTAAACATCACCGTCACCACGCGCTGTTCCGAAAGCTCGACACCGGTGCCCGACCGCATCAGCCTGAGCACCAGCGCTCTCGGCACGAAGGTTGCGAACAGCGTCAGCCCTTCGAGCATCCGGGCAAAGGCGTCACTGGCCTCGTTGAACTCGCGCACCAGCGAGGCACGCGCTGTCGGAGCGCTGGAGAAGTCGAGGTCACGGACCTGCAACGACAGCCGGGCAAGCTCGCGCACCGGCCGGCGGATGTAGCGGCCCAGCAGGAACAGGGCTGCGAGCGCAAGCGCGACCAGCACCAGCCCCACTGTTGCGGCCCCGATCAGCCTTGTCCAGACATTCGCACCCTCGAGCGCGCCGGCCGGAGCGTGGAACCCGACCATCCAGGGAACGCTGTCATAGTCTGCGAGTTCCTCCCACAGCAGGATGTGGTCCTCGCCCCGTTCGGAGGTGATGAAGCGGGCATTGGCACGCTGGCCGGCTCCGATCACCCACGGCGCGCGGCTTTCGCTGTCCGCAAAGGCCTGCAGGATCGGATCGTCAAGCACCGCGAGGTCGGGCAGAGGCCGGTCGGGGCCGATATGGTTCTCGATCGGAATGCCGAGCAGATTCGGGTGGGCGATGACCTGGCTTGTTCCACGCAGGATGAAGGCGGTTCCCGACGCTTCCGGTGCGAGGTCGTAGACGAACCGGGACAGTTCGCGCAGGGTCACCCCCGCCGCCGTCACACCGACCAGCCGTCCGTTGCGGCTGACAGGGACCACCACCGGAATGACGGTCCGGCGGATCGAGGAAAGGTAGGCCGGATCGAGCCAGAGGGCATCCGCGTCCGGCGCCATGGTGGCGAACAGGCGTGCAACCCCCTCGTCCCCGGTCCAGGTGGACAGCTCGTAGCGGCCGGACCTGCCGTATCGCAGATAGGTGCCATCCACCCCCAGAAACCCGGCGTGTCGCAGGTGCGGGATCAGTGCCATGGTGGTGTGCAGCCGGTCGATCGCATCCGGTCCGGGATCTCCGTCAAGCCCTGCGACCAGGCCCGCGGCGTGCCTCGCGTGGGCTTCCGCCGGTGCGACGTGCAGGCGGATGGCCCGGGTCAGGCCATCGAGACTGCGCTCGGCGCGCAGCGTGGTCAGGTCGGTGGTGTTGCGTATCGCGACCAGGAGACCGAGCAGGTAGATCGAGGCGAGCGCGGTGAGCACGATGCCGCCGACACCGAGCATGAGGATCGCCGTGATCGGCAGGTCCCGGCGGCTCGTCATGCGCTTTTCACTCCGCAGGTGTTGGTGCGGACCGGACCCCCGGGGTGGGTGCGTGCGGCGCGGTCGGCGGCGAGTGTCCTGCGCCGGATCAATGCCGAATTCGCGCTGTGGCAGCCTGCCGGTGGCCCGGGCACCGTCTTCCTCACATGGCGGCGAATGGTGGTTGGCACTGAGGTCCTCTACCTTATACCAAACCATAAAGGGTGATAATCGGGGGCTCGTCCAGCCGGTCGATGGCGGTAACGGTGCGCGCCCGGTCCGGCTTGAGGATACGCCTCGGCTCTCCGGCCGCGCTCTGCCTGATCCGTATCGAGTAGCTCACGCCGGACCGGGTCCCGGTCCAGCTCCGGGTCTCCGGGGTCGCGGAGGCGGTCGATGGCGACGGAGAGATCGTCGAAGCCTTCGAGGTCGTGTTCGACGGCGAGTCGGATCACGTCCACCCGGCTCTGGCGAAGCTGCTGCGCGGCCGTATCCAGCGCATCGACCACCGGCCCGGCACTCGCGCTGTCACCTGTCGGGGCATGGCAGTACCGTACGAATAGAAGTGAGTGACAGCAATTGACTGCGCATTATCAAGTAAAGGCACTCGCGATTGCAGGCAAGGCCAGCGAAACGAGGGAATCGTGCGACCGTACCCGGCCAGGGCCTGCCCTGCCATCGGCAATGCAACAGTGTTGGCACCGTCCTGCCGGCAACCGTGGATGGCCTCGCGCCCACAGGCCGTCGAGAACCTCCCGAACCGCTGCGACGGGCGTTTCGTGCGGCGGGAACTCCGTTATGTTCTCACGCTTGCGAAGGTCCGGAACGTGTTGATTTGCCCGCAGGCGCCTGGTGGAACCCACGAAGAACTCCCGTTGCCCGGGCGTCCGATGATCGGCGACCGGCTCTCGTTTTTCGCCATGACAAGCGAAAGCGCAGATGTCAGCCAGTCGGCTGCGGGGTGCAATCCAGGAACCGTCAGAGGACCAAATGGTCTCCTGATTACCCTCGAATCTAAGGTAATCCTTCGTTCGTCGGGTGATGGGGTTTGAGATTTCATCGATTGAGGGTTCGCTTCCAGTCTTTTCGAAGGGGTCGCAGCCAGATGTCCTTTCTGGGCTCGGCCCGTTTCATGTGCGTGTCGTAGCGTCCCCGGCCCTGGGTGGTCCCGACCCGTATCCAGCCCGAGGCGCGGTAGACGGCGCCGGTATAGCGCGGCGTCTCGACGAAGGTCTCGATGAGCACGGGCGTGGTGTTGTAGCGCTCGGTCCAGTCCCCGGGCAGGCACCGGCGCACGATGGCGAGGATGTGCGAGCCGAGGTTTGGGATCTCGACCCAGGGCAGGATCAGGAAGCGCGGATTGTCGACCACCAGCGACAGGTTCTTCTCGCGCATCTCGGGCGACCATCCGATGAATCTGTCGCGCGGGGCGAGCTTCCAGGCGGCGGTGGAGAAGCCGAGCATGGCGACGGGCCAGCCGTCGCGGTCGTGGACGGCGTAGCGCATCTGGGCGCCGACCAGGGGCTTGTATCCGAGGTAGTGGTAGCGGGCGACGAACTCGTTCCACAGCTTCCCTTCCCGTGTGTTGCGCACGACGGTGCGGAAGTCGAGAGGTCGAACCTCGTCAAGGGCGGTCGGTGCGGGGAACAGCGGCGGCTCGGTGTCGGGTCCGAAGACGATGGGCTTGGGCCGACCCTGCCGCCCCCTTGGCGGCGGCAGGACGATCATGCCGTCGCGGTGCATGGCGAGCATGGTCACCTTGGCCATCATGTCCTTGAGGCCGCCGTTGGGCTTGAACCAGCCGATACGCTGGCAGAACTCTCGGGACAGGGCGGCTCGGGAGGGCTGCGGATCGGCGGCGATCAGAGCGCGCAGCAGCGCCATCTCGTCGGTGGTGAAGTCGCGCCCGTAGTAGCGGCACTCGATCGTGCCGGTCATCCCGGCGCCGTGAACTTGCGCTTGCGCGCCGCGCTCAACGTCCAGGGCAGCCAGGGCGCGAGGTCGTCCGGCGGCTTGCCGCCATTCTTCGCGCACGCCGTCAGCCATGCCTCCAGCCAGCGCAACACGTCGATGCCGTGCATCGAGAGCGTGCCCACCACGGAGTGCATGATCGCGGTGAACTTCGCGCCGTCCTCGCTGTTCGAACCGAAGCTCAATCGGCGTCGGATGACCGCGCAGCGCAGTCCGCGCTCGGCGATGTTATTGTCCATGGGGACGAAGGGCGTGTCGAGGAAGACGCACAGCCCCTCGCGATGCTTGAGCAGTCTGCGCAGCGGCTTGGCCTTGCGGGACCCGTCCGACAGGCTGGCCAGCTCCGCTTCGGCGTCCGCGAACAGGCGCTCGACGGCGGTCTTCAGGGCAGCCTGCGCCGCGTCGAAGGCCGGCGTCTGGCGTTCGGGTGCGCGAGCGGGATCGTACTGTTCCAGCCGCTCCCTGTTCAGCCGGTAGATATCCGCGATCCGCTCGACCCAGCCATCGCTCCAGGCAGAGAGCCGGACATGGCCGACCACGCTCTGGACGAAGTCGCGCCTCTGGTGGGCCCAGAGATGTTGCGTGCAACATCTCTGGGCGTATGTTGCGGCCATCAATATGTTGCGAAGAGGCTGGATCATCCCACCACACATGAGAATCCTCCGTCTCTCCGCAACATAATTTTCTGATTCTCATTCGTTTGCCATGGTCATGTCTCCAACCACAAGGAGACATGATCATGTTCGAGGACCTTTTCATCGACCGCGGCACCATAGCCAGCTATCTCGCTGCGCCGCTGCTTTACGAACGGCTGAGTTACCTCCGGCATTGTGCAAAGGCGGGAGCCCGGCAACCCACATTGCGCAAGATTGCAGTTCATCAGACCAGCCTTGTTCATTTTCTTGAGCTGCACGAAGGCGATCGGGTGAGCGTGGTCCAGGTCGAGGTTGCGGCCGATCAATGGTCGATTCCCGGTGGACGTCGGTCCAGGCGATCCGCGTTGCCGCAGGCACGTCAGAGATTCCTCGGCCACGCGGTACGCTGGCTGAGTTTCGTCGACATGTTGGAGCAACCCGACGCGCCGCGACACGTCCACGCCGGCGAAGTCGCGGTCTTCGAGGCATGGATGCGCGAAGAGCTTGGGTGGTCCGAAGAGACGATCCGCGGTTGCCTCAGTACCGTCGATTGTTTCTTCGACGGACTGGATGAACGCGAGGTCGCCCTGGCCGCGGTCGAGATCACCGACATCGACCGGGAGGTTGCACGCTGGCATACCCGCGACTGTAGCCGGATCACGATCCACGATTACTCGCAGCGTCTCCGCACCTTCTTCCGGTTCGCCGAACGCCGGGGCTGGTGCACCCCGGGGCTGGCCGAAGGGATCATGCCGTCGCGGTTCCATCCCGGCGAGTCCCTCCCGAAGGGGCTGGCCAGGGACGAGGTTGTGCGTCTGCTCGCCACGACCGAGGGCAGCCGGCCAGCCGATGTGCGCGACCGTGCCATCTTGATGGTGCTGGTCGCCTATGGCTTGCGCGCTGGCGAAGTCGCCGGTTTGCGGCTCGACGACCTCGACTGGGAGGACGAGACGTTGCGGGTCCGCCGTCCGAAGCCGGGACGGACGCATCACTATCCGCTCTCGCGCGGCGTGGGGCAGGCGATCGTGAGATATCTGCGCGAACTGCGGCCCCCGCGTCGCGAGCGAACACTTTTCCTCACGTTGAACGCCCCGCTCCGTTCGCTGAGCGGAGCTGCGATATCCCATGTCGTCAGAAACCGCCTCGACCGGATCGGCATCACGGGCAAGCGTCGCGGTCCGCATGCGCTGCGCCATGGCGCGGCGCAGCATCTCCTCGACCACGGCTTGTCGATGAAGGAGGTCGGCGATTATCTCGGCCATCGCAGCGTCGCGGCCACATCGGCGTACGCCAAGGTGCAGCTCGGCGCACTGCGCGAGGTCGCCCATATCGACCTGGAGGGCCTGGCATGATGCTCCAGGACGCGATCGACCGCTATGTCGCGTGGCGCCAGGCCCACGGCGCGAAGTTCGACACCAGCGCACGAGTGCTGCATTACTTCAGCCGGCATGTCGGCGAGAGCATCGACTGCGGCACCGTCGCCGACGAGGATGTACTCAGCTTCCTTGCCGGCAATGGCCAACTCACCCGGTACCGGGCGAACAAGTACAGCGCTTTGACCGGGTTCTACCGCTATGCGATCAGCCGCGGCTATGCGGAACAGTCGCCGCTTCCGGCGTCGGAAGACGAGCCGAGAAAGCCGCGTTCGGCGCCGCCCTACGTCTACTCCCATGACGAGTTGCGGCGGCTGTTCGGTGCCATCGATATCAGCCGGCAGCGCCCGGTCCAGCTTGACGCGGACACCCTGCGGGCGCTGCTCCTGGTGCTCTACGGTGCCGGGCTGCGCTTCGGCGAGGCTCAACGCTTGACGCTCGACGACGCCGACCTTGCCGATGCAGTGCTGACCATACGGAATACGAAGTTCTTCAAGACCCGTCTGGTTCCTGTCGGCCCTCAACTCCTCGACGCCCTGCGGGCCTACGCGGCCAAGCGCGTCGAACGCCCTCTGCCGCAGGGCGCGGTCTCGACCTTCCTTGCCAACCTCGATGGCACCCCTTTGGTCAAGGCCACCGTCAACTACGCGTTCGCGAACCTGCTCAAGGCGGCCGGGATCCACCGCGACAAGGATGACCGACGGCAATCCCCGTTCGTTCATTCTCTGCGCCACACGGCGGCCGTGCACCGGTTGGAATCGTGGTACCGCCAGGGAGCCGACGTGCAGCGGCTGTTGCCGGTGCTCTCCACCTGGCTCGGCCATGCGCATCTCGACGGGACCCAGGTCTACCTGTCGATGACGCCCGAGCTGCTGCATGAGGCCTCGGTTCGCTTTGACGGCTATGTCAACGGAGGCGACCATGAGTGATCTCCGCACGCTCGGCCCCTGGCTGCGCCGCTTCCTGGCCGAACACATTGTCACGGAGCGCAACCTCGCCCGGAACACGCAGAAGAGCTACCGGGACACCTTCGCTCTCCTGCTGCCGTTCGTGGGCGCCAAGGCCCGCAAGCCGGTCGACCGGCTCGCGGTGGAGGACCTCACGTCCCGGCGCGTGCTGCAGTTCCTCACCCATATCGAAGAGGACCGCGGCTGCTCCGTGCAGACCCGCAATCAGCGCCTGACGGCAGTTCGCGCCTTCGCACGCTTCGTCGCCAGTCGCGATCCCGCTCATCTCGAGTGGAGCGGCAATATCCGTTCGATTGCATTGAAGAAGGCAGCGCCACAGCCCATCGGCTGGCTCAGCAAGACGGAGATGAAGGCTCTGCTTGAAGTCCCCGACCGAGGTACTCCGAGGGGTCGGATAGAATACGCCCTGCTCCTGTTCCTCTACAACACCGGCGCGCGGGCCTCCGAAGCGACGAACCTGGTGGCGGAGGATCTGAAGATCGGACGACGCGACGGCGGCCATGCACTCGTGACCATCGATGGCAAGGGCGGAAAGCATCGCCAGTGTCCTCTCTGGCCGCGGACCGAACGTGTTCTCTCCACACTGGCGGAGAAGCGAGCGCCCGGCGATGCCGTCTTCCTCAACCGGCAGCAGCGACCGTATACACGGTTCGGGGTCTATCGGCTTGTCGAGCGTTGCGCGGCGCGGGTGCCGACGCTCGCCGGGAGGAAAATCACGCCTCACATGATCCGCCATACGAGCGCCTGCCATTTGCTTCAAGCCGGAGTCGACCTGAACACAATCCGTGCCTGGCTGGGTCATGCGAGCCTCGATACCACCAACATCTACGCCGAGATCAATCTTGAGATGAAGGCCAAGGCGATGGCGCTGTGCGATGCCGCAGAAGCCGGACCGGATCGCCCATGGAAGGAGAACAAGGGGCTGATGGCCTTCCTTGACGCGCTGTGATCACAGAAAATTATGTTGCGGAGAGACGGAGGATTCTCATGTGTGGTGGGATGATCCAGCCTCTTCGCAACATATTGATGGCCGCAACATACGCCCAGCACCAGCACAGGATCACTTTGCCGCCGAGCTCGCGCGCCAGCTTCCTGTAGGCGCTGTAGCGGTCGCAGACCACATACACGGTGCAGGCGGTGTCGCCGAACAGGCTCTTTGCGACCTCGGCGCTGCGCGAGGGGTCGATGAGGTAGTAGACCGCATCCTCGCTGACCGAGATCCACAGCCAGGCGCGGCTCGACCGGCCGTTGCGGCGGTACTCCTGCACCCGCCAGCCGGTCTCGTCGGCATGGCGTAGCGCCGCCTTGTTCTGGTGCGCGAGGATCGCTTCGGCGAGCGGCTCGAACAGCGGCACGAAGCGCTTGATGCTGTCGGCCAGGGTTCCCGGCGAGATCGCCAGCCCCTGGTCCCCCATCCAGGCCGCGATCCGGTTCAGCGGGCGCAGGCAGACACAGTGCTCGAAGAGAAAGCGCGTCCAGACACCGATCCCGTAGGACGTGTTGTCGAACAGCCGCGCCGGCGGGGGCGCGGTGACTTCCAGGGGCGAGGACGCGCAGTCGCAACCCCGGCGCCAGCGTGTGCCGAGGATCCTGCGAATGTGGGCCTCGACCTCGATCTCAATGAGGCTCGTGGAACGCTCGCCGTTGGCGACATAGGGCTTGCCGCAGCACGAGCAGGTGCGCGCGGCCTTCGGCGGATTGCGCCGTTCCTTCTTCTCGCCGAGCCCGGGCCGCGGGGTGCGGCCGTGGCCCGGCGCGCCACGCTGCTGGCCGCGCTTGCGCCCCGCACCCTCCTTCTTCTGCTTCTCACTCTTGCTCCCGAACAGTGCCTGAGACAAGGTGCTCCGGGTCGATTGCAGTTGGGCTATCCGAGCTTCCAGTCCCGCGGTCCGGGCCCGCAGCGCCTCTATCTTCTTGCCCAACCGGGCGTTCTCCCGGGTCAGGGAACCGACTTCCATGCGCAGCGACGTGATCGTGCCGCGCTTGCGTGAATCGACGCCGGTCTCGGTAAGCAGCTTCTCCAGCCGCGCCACTTCCGACTGATGGAACAGCGCGTCCTTCGCCGTGCGCCGGACTGCCTTCACCTCCTCGACCGCCGCCTTGAGCTTGTTCCGGCTCCTGTCGAGGTTCCACTTCAGCGAACCGGCATGGGAACGGGCGGTCCGCTCCGCCACAAGCAACTCTTCGGCGCGCGCGTCCGCCGCGTCCGCCCGCGCCCGCTCCTGCTCCGCGCGCGCCTCCGCCTGTTCGCACAGGGACTGCCAGTCGGGAGCCTCGCGCACCGATGCCGCCATGGAGGCCGAACAGAGCCCGTCGTCGCTCTCGGCCAGCGTCAGGGTCGCCGCAAAATCCTCGTCGCGCATCGCCATGGACGCGACGATAGCGAATCCCCGCCGGCGTTACCAGAGCCGCGCGCATGGAGCCCAAAACGAACTCGGACTGCCCATCACCCGACGAACGAAGGATTACAATCTAAGTGGCATTTAGTATAGAATGTCGCCATGTAATGCACTGATAGCAATGGAGAATTCCATGGCCCGCGACCCGGTGCAGTTCCAGAAAGGAATCAGCCTCAACGAGTTCCTCTCGCTCTATGGAACCGAACAGC
>Ga0209543_1000325_pt1 | contig 64789 bp, 63 predicted proteins | sample MesohylFT_FD_187296 | JGI IMG/M metagenome (GOLD analysis project Ga0209543, IMG submission 187296) | Host-associated microbial community of the marine sponge Aplysina aerophoba from Gulf of Piran - sponge mesohyl, lysed by freeze-thaw... | ecosystem: Host-associated > Porifera > Sponge >...
GGATTTCGAGGGAAGATTCCAAGTTCATCACGGCCTCTACTGGTATATGAAAACATTACCAGATATTATGCGATAGCCCCCGTCCTCCTGTCAATCCCGAAAAACCCCACAAATTTGTCGTGCACCCTCCAATACGCAATTACTGGAAATCTCAAGGCTCGCCATGCGATAATGCGTCGATGGACCGTTGCCACCCCACTATCCTGATTATTCTGGACGGGGTCGGCATCAACCCCGACCCCCAGCACAACGCTTTGGCGCAGGCCCGCACTCCGCGTCTGGACGCCTTATTCTCCGAACGCGCGTTCACCCAACTGCAGGCCAGCGGAGCAGCGGTGGGCCTGCCGGACGGACAAATGGGAAATTCCGAGGTCGGCCACATGATCATGGGGTGCGGAAGCATTGTCCTGCAGGATCTCGTCCGCATCGACCAGAGCATTCACGACGGCTCGTTTTACGAAAACCGGATTCTTCGGAGGGCTTTCCGTGAAACAACCTTGCGGGGCAGCCGGGTACACCTGCTCGGCCTGGTGTCCGACGGGGGGGTGCATTCCCATCTCCGCCATCTCCTGGCGTTGATCGAGCTGGCGCGGCGCGGAGGAGCCTCGCCGCATGTCCACATGTTTACCGATGGGCGGGACGTGCCGCCGCAAAGTGCCCTGGAATACCTGCCCGAACTGGAGGCTGCGCTCAAAGGCGTGGGTTCCATCGACACCGTGTGCGGCCGGTATTACGCGATGGATCGCGACCGTCGCTGGGCACGGACCCAGCGCGCCTTCGATGCCATCGTCCATGGCCAGGGAGCCTCCGCCCCGGATGCGGATGCGGCCATCCGACAGGCTTACTCGGAAGATGTCGGCGACGAGTTCATCGAGCCCACTGTCTGTGCGGGGGCCATACCGATCGAGTCCAATGACCTTATGGTGTTCTTCAATTTCCGCAATGATCGGCCGCGCCAGTTGGCAGAAAGCCTGGGCAAGCCTATTTTCACGGAATTCAATCGCGGGAATTATTCCCCGGCGAAACTGGTGACCATGACCGAGTTCGGTCTCGACCACGAGGTGCCGGTCGCTTTCGAGGAGGCCCGGCCGGCCGTGACGCTGGCCGAGATCATCAGTCGCCACGACATCCCGCAGTTGCACTGTGCGGAAACCGAAAAATACCCCCATGTCACCTTCTTCTTCAATGGAGGCCGCGAGCCGCCCTGGCCGGGCGAGCAGCGTGTGATGCTGCCTTCACCGAATGTCGAGACCTATGATCAATGCCCGGAAATGAGCGCGGAGGCGGTCGCGGATGCGGTGATCGATGCTATTCGCAGCCGGCAGTACGGATTCATTCTGGTCAATTTCGCCAATGCCGACATGGTCGGACACACAGCGCGAAGAGATGCGATCATCCAGGCGATCGAGGCATTGGACTCCCAGATCGGTCGGATTGTCGATGTGGCGAAAGAGCACGAAATGGCCTTGATGCTGACCGCCGATCACGGCAATTGCGACGAAATGATCGATGCGGACGGGCGCCCTCACACCCAGCACACGACGCATCCGGTTCCCTGTGTCGTGATGGACCAGGCCGAACGCCAGTTGCGCGACGGAGGCGGACTTGGAAACGTCGCGCCAACCGTGCTGGACCTGATGGGTCTGGAGCGCCCGGCAGAAATGTCCATGGACAGCCTGCTGGCTGTTTGAGCCTGCTTGCCGGGGGATGTGCCCGGTCCGGTCAGTGGTTTGGCAAGACCATGATCTCCTGACACCGCAAAAGCCGCAAATCCGCGGTGACCAGCCTGAGATCAAAGATTTTGGCTGTCGCGACAATGAATCGGTCGGCCGGGTCCTGATGGTCCAGAGCGATATTGCGGCTGGCAGCCGCGACATCGAAAGTGATCGGCGCTTCCATCACGGGAGACGCCTTCATTGCCTTGTCCAGCCAATCCGAGGGGTCGCGGTCAAGCGTAATGCGACCGCGTTCGGCAAGCATCAGGGTTTCCCACAAACTGATCGGAGAAAGCCGCAATGCCGTCGTTTCCGCGGCGAGTGCCTGCTTGACCTGTTCGGTCAGCCGGTGGGGCTCAAGCAGTCCCCACAGCCAGATATGCGTGTCGAGAAGGAGGGCCACTTGCTATCCGAGCACCTCCCAATCCGATGATTCCGCTGCGGGGGCGATAAGGTCGCCATGGATTTCACCGGAACCCTTCATGGCGCCCAGCCAATCGCCAGCTGGGCCTGGCGGCAGCGGAAGAATCCGCGCAAGCGGCTTGCCCAAGCGGGTGACGAGAACCGGTTCACCCGTCTTTGCGACCCGGTCGAGAACCGACAGACAGGTTGCCTTGAATTTCGAGATTTGCATTTCAATCATACAAAAATCGTATCATAGTCAATAACTATGGTCAATATTTAGATGCCATGCCGGAAAGCGGAAACCCCCAATGTCTCCGCATTGGTGAAAAGCCCCCGGACTTGCCTATCCGCCTGTTTTCGGGCAAAATTGTCGGCCTGTTTCCCCTCTTTATCTCCCTATCCATATGCGGCGGCATCTTCTTCCCCTGTTTCTCTGTTTCGGCCTGATCGGCGGATGCGGCGTGGGTCTGGATGACCTTGATCTCTCGGCGATCGACCTCGGCATCGGGGAAGACACCGGCGACAACGAGATCGAAGCAGGCGCCAAGGATTTCGTCTCCTGCAATCTCGGGCAGGAATGCGACTACCTGTGGCAACAGGCCCGGGCCTGGCTGGACCAGAATGCCCGTTTCTCTGTCGTCCCGAAAAACGAGATCACCATGACCGCTTTCAACCCGGAGCCTGATCGGCACCGGGTCGAATTTCAGTACCGCGTCACGAGGGTCTCGCACGAAGGCGGTGTCGCCACCATCAAGGTGGAGGCATTTTGTTCGGACGTGGAGGCCTGTGAAGACACGGCGGTAGAACAGGTTTATAAAATCAACGAATTCCTGCGCAACCACAAGCGTGCACTGAATGAGGGCCTGGTGGAGTTGGAGAGCTACGACGAACCGGAATTGCCTCGCGCCACGGCTCCGAAGATCGAGGAGACCGACGGCGCGCTCGCCGATATCTCTCTGGAGAGGGAGTATCGCCGTGGCCAATACCACAGCCAAGCCCAGGAGGCGCTGGTCGGCGCCGGCTGTCTGAAGCAAAGCAAAATGTCGCTACTCAAGTCCGGCGGCGGTGAAGACCTGTACGAGGTCAACTGTTTGACCGGAATCCGCCACGTCGTATTCCGCTGCACTCAAGACGGGTGCTCGGTTCTTCAGTGAATCCCCGGCCTGACAGGCCGGCCTTTCCTAGCTGAACTCCGCCACCACGGGCGTGTGATCCGAAGGCCGTTCCCAACGGCGCGGATCCTTGTCGATATGGCAAGCCGTGCAGCGCGCCGCGGCCGCCGGGCTGGCGAGAATAAGGTCTATGCGCAGACCGATGTTGCGGCGGAACGCCCCCTGCCGGTAATCCCACCAGCTGAATGATTCCGGCTCCTGCTCGAAGCGCCTGAAGCAGTCCTCGAAACCTGCGGCCTTGATCGCTGCCAGCGCTTCCCGCTCCGGCGTCGAGCAGAGGATGCGCTCCCGCCAGAGATCCGGGTCGTGCACATCTTCGTCCGCAGGCGTGATATTGAAATCGCCCATGATCAGGTAATGCTCGTGCTTCTGCAGGTCAAGTTCGATGAACTCCTTTACCTTTTGCAGCCAGTGGAGCTTGTGGTCGTACTTGGGATCTCCGACCTCCTTTCCATTGACCACGTATAGGTTGAGAATTCGCCAATCCCCGACGGTTGCGGCCAATATCCTGCGATCAGGATCGTCCAGCCCGGGGACGTCGGCCGCCACTTCCGTGGTCGTTTGCTTCGTCAGCATGGCGACCCCGTTGTAGGTCTTCTGCCCGGCAAACGCCACTTGATACCCCGCTTGTTCGATTTCCTCCTGCGGAAAATCCGCATCCACCACCTTGGTTTCTTGAAGGCACAAGACATCTACCGGGTTGTCCTCAAGCCAGAGAAGCACATGCGGCAGACGCACCCGAAGCGAGTTCACGTTCCAGGTCGCGACCTTCATGCCGCCAGCCCCATCTGCCGCAACAACGCATCCGGATTTGGTTCGCGCCCCCGGAAAGCCCGGAACATCTCGGCCGCGGGCCGCACGCCGCCCGCCGACAGGACGCAGTCCGCAAAACGCTTGGCGGTCTCTTTGTTGAACAGGCCCTCTTCCTGGAATGCGGCATACGTGTCCCCGGACAGAACCTCCGCCCACTTGTAGCTGTAATAGCCCGCGGTATACCCGCCGGAGAAGATGTGCTCGAAGCTGTGTGCGGCCCGTACGAATTCCGGCGTTTCCATCACGCCGATCTCGCGGCGGACTTCAGCCAAAAGCTCTTCGGCCCGCGCACCACGTTCAGGTCGGTATTCGAGGTGCAGCCGGAAATCAAACAGCGCAAATTCCAGCTGGCGCATCAGATCCAGCCCTGCATTGAAAATCCGACTGTCGCGCAATCGTCCGGCTGTTTCCGCTGGCAGCAATTGGCCGGATTGGTAGTGCCGCGCAAAACGATTTAGGACTTCCGGTTCCCAGCACCAATTTTCCATCCACTGGCTCGGCCATTCGACCGCATCCCATTCCACCCCCTCGATGCCGGACACTCCGGCGCAGTCGACCCGAGTCAGCATGTGATGCAGACCATGGCCGAATTCGTGGAACAGGGTGACCACGTCGGCATGTCCGAATAGCGCCGGCGTGTCGGCCGTCGGCGGCGAACCATTGCACGTCAGATAGGCAACGGCTGGCTGTGTGCCTGTTTCACGGCGGCGACGGTTGGCGCAAGTTCCCATCCAAGCTCCTCCGTGCTTGTGGGGCCGGGCATACGGATCTAAATAGAATTGCCCGAGAAGCTCTCCGTCCGCATCACGGATTTCGTAAAACCTTACGTCCTGATGCCAAGTTTCTACATCATCGCGCCGAGAAATCTCCAACTGGAAAAGGTCCGCAGCAAGATCCAGCATGCCTTGAATCGTCGTATCTGCCGCGAAGAACGGCTTGAGTTCCGCCTCCCGCAGACCATACCGGCTGATTCGGAGGTGTTCTCTGACCCAAGCTTGATCCCAACGCTGCATGTCGTTCAACCCCAATTCATTTCGGGCAAATTCCTGAAGCTCCTCCCATTCATTTTTTGCCTGCTCCCGAGCGCGCTCGATCAAGTCGTGGAGAAAATCCAGCACTTGCGAAGGGGTTTCGGCCATTCGCGTAGCCAGAGCATGATCGGCAATCGTTGGAAAATCCAATAGTTGGGCCTGTTCATGGCGCAAGCTAAGGATTTGCTCGATTAAGCCGGTATTGTCGTATTTCCCAGCATGCGGCCCTTGGTCCGATGCCCGGGTTGTATATGCCACATACACCTCGTGGCGGAGATCTCGATCATTCGCATGGGTGAGGATTGCCTGCACACTTGGAGGCATGAGGCTAATACGCCAGCCGTCCAGACCATGCGCCTCGGCATCTGCACGGAGCATTTCGCGATAGGGAGCCGGCATCCCCTCCAACCGGGTGTCTTCGGCCAGTAAAAGCGACCATGCGCCAGTCGCATCGGTGACATTGTCCGTGAAACGGGCACAACAGACAGCTAATTCCTGCTCAATCTCGGCAAAACGCTTCTTTTTCTCCTTTGGGAGGTGCACACCGCCCAAACGATAGTTTCTTAGGCTAAGAATTACCTCTTTCTGGCGTGGCGCTGACAAACCCAGCCATTTCTCACCCTCCCGAAGATTCAAGTAATATCCATATAAATCTTTATTATGCAGTATTTCTGTACTATATTCCGTTATTTTCTGCAAACATGCTTGATATGCCTCTCTCCACTCGGGGCTATCGCACACCGCGCGCAAGTGTTGAATCGGGGAAAATGCTTCCTGCAGGCGGCTTTCCGCTGTCTCCAAGGGATGCAACAGCGAGGCTTCGTCTGGCGAATCCGGATTTAAATTCTTTATCAGATCTCGGTTTTCGTCGAGGATTGACTCGATCGCCGGGCATGCATGTTCCGGAAGAATCCGGCCGAACGCCGGTAACGGCCGCTCCTCCAGAAGGGGGTTGGCCGAACCCATTTTCTTCAGATGTCGATGTTGCCGGCCTTGAGGGCGTTTGCCTTTATGAAGTCACGGCGGTCTTCAACCCCCTCGCCCATCAAGGTGCCGAACAGATCGTTCGCTGCCTGTGCGTCCCCGATATCAACCTTGAGCAGGCGCCGGGCCCCAGGGTGCATGGTGGTTTCCCACAATTGCTCGGGGTTCATTTCGCCCAATCCCTTGTATCGCTGGATGGTTTGCCCGTGCCGGGCCTCCTCCAACAGCCATTCATACAGCTCAACAAAATCTGAGGACTCCCGGGTCTGGTTCTTGCGCACCATTCGGGCGCTTTCCGCAAGGAGCCCTTCCTGAGCCTTGGCGAAATCCTGAATCGTCTGGTACTCCGCTGCGGCAAAGAAATCATGGTAGTAGATGTCAGTCGTAGCCAGACCCTCTGCAACACGTTCCAATACCAGCCGCGGTCCTGTCGCGGGATCCGGCTCTACCCGGTATCGGAATTCCCGGCTTTCGGGCTCAAGGCGGTTCGCGCGCGCCGCTATCGCCTCGCCCCAAGACTTCAGAGCCTTGATTCCCGGTTCCGCCTTCTTCGGCCCCGGCACCCTCAGGAGATGCGCCAGGAACTCCCGGTCGTGGCGTACGGAAAGGCGTGAAATGCTGGCTTGGGCCTTTCTACATTTATCCATTAAATCAACGAGTTGAGCCTGATCCAATGCTGCCGCCCCGGTCTTGGGATAAAGTTCCGCTCCTTCCAGCGCTTCTTCCTGAAGGTACGCGGTTAATTCTTCGTCGTCCAGCAGGTATTTTTCTTTCTTTCCCTTCTTGACCTTGTACAAGGGCGGCTGCGCAATGTAGATGTGGCCGTGTTCGACCAGGCTCGTCATTTCCCGGTACAGGAAAGTCAGGAGAAGGGTCCGAATATGCGCCCCATCGACATCGGCGTCCGTCATGATGATGATGCGGTGATACCGCAAGCGATCGAGATCAAACTCTTCCTTGATGCCCGTGCCGAGCGCAGTGATTAACGAAGTAATCTCTTCCGACGCCAACATCCGATCCAAGCGCGCTCGCTCAACATTGAGAATCTTGCCTTTCAGAGGCAGGATCGCCTGGGTCGCCCGGTCCCGCCCTTGCTTGGCTGAACCGCCAGCAGAATCACCCTCGACCAGGAACAACTCCGAGCGGGCCGGATCGCGTTCCTGGCAGTCGGCCAGTTTCCCCGGCAGCCCCCCGACATCAAACACCGTTTTCCGGCGAGCCGTCTCCCGAACCTTGCGCGCCTCTTCGCGAACCTGCGCCGCGCGGACGATTTTCTCTACGATCTGCCTGGCTTCTGCAGGGTTTTCCAAAAGGAAATCCCGCAACCGATCGCCGATCACGCTTTCCACGGCCCCCTTTACTTCCGACGACACCAATTTGTCCTTGGTTTGGGAAGAGAACTTGGGGTCAGCGACTTTGACCGACAGAACCGCGGTCAGGCCTTCCCGGGTATCTTCCCCGGTTAGTGCCACGGAAAGGCGTTTCCCGAGCCCTTCCTTTTCCACGTAGTTGTTAATGGTTCGGGTCAAGGCACCACGGAAACCGGCCAGGTGCGTTCCACCGTCTCTTTGGCGTATGTTATTGGTATAGCAAAGAATATTCTCATGGTACCCGATATTCCACTGCAGCGCAGCTTCGATACTTGCCTCGGCCTGTTCACCTGTGATCGAGATCACCGAGGACTGGAGCGCCTCCTTGCCGGAATTACTATGCTTGACGAAAGCGATGATGCCGCCGTCGTAATGAAAGGTGCTGTTTCTGCCGGTCCGGTGGTCTTCCAGCCGGATACGCACCCCGGAATTGAGAAAAGACAGCTCTCTCAGGCGGGCAGCGAGTGTTTCATAGTGAAAAACGACATTAGTGAAAACTTTTTTCGATGGCCAGAACCGGATAGTCGTACCTGTTTGCTCGGATGGGCCCGCTGAAACGAAATCGCCTTTTGGCCGGCCCATGGCATATTCCTGGTGCCACCGTTGTCCATCACGGTCAATGGTCAGGTCCAGCCGCGACGACAAGGCATTCACGACCGAAACCCCGACTCCGTGAAGTCCGCCGGACACTTTGTAGGAATGCTCGTCAAACTTGCCGCCTGCGTGCAGGGTGGTCATCACCAATTCCGCTGCCGGCCGGCCTTCCTCGTGCATTTCGATCGGGATTCCCCGGCCGTTGTCGATCACCGTGACGGATCCGTCCTCGTTCAGAGTCACCTGGATTTCCGTGCAGTGCCCTTCCAGGGCCTCGTCGACCGAGTTGTCGACGACCTCGAACACCATATGGTGTAGGCCCGTGCCGTCATCGGTATCGCCGATATACATCCCCGGGCGCTTTCGTACCGCCTCAAGGTCTTTTAGAACTTTAATGGATGACGCGTCGTAGGCCATGTCTGGAGCCTCGCAAAAAGACTCCTAATTTTACCTTGATCAGCCCCCTGATGTCAATGAAATCCGCCCTTGTTCCACATGGAACACATGGCCTCGGGATCCCTCCGGAAGTCGCTCCAGCGGCTCGTCCCGGATTCGGGTTACGAAGAGTTGCGCTTCACTGCCGGAAAGCGCCTCGAGAAGGCGTTCTAAATGCGGTTCATCCAGTTCCGCTGAAAGATCGTCGAACAGCAATATGCAGTTTTCGTCTCTCAGTTCCTGAAACAATACCACCTGTGCCAGAAGCAGGCAGCAGGACAACAATTTCGACTGGCCTCGGGACGCGATTCGCGTTGCTGGCATTCCGCCCAGTGCCAGACCCAGCTCCGCGCGGTGCGGGCCCGTGGTGGTTCGTCCGGATTCACGGCTCGCCTTGAGGCCCGCAGACAATGATTCCGCAAGCCCTGCTGTTTCGTCATATCCCGGAAAATAACTCGCCTCCAAGTCCAGTCCGGGAAGAAGAATCTGCGCAAACCCCTCCAGCGGATCCCGGATCTCTTCCAGATACCGCCGGCGCATGGCAGTCAGCGTCTCCCCCGCCTCGGCCAGCGGGCGATCCCAGCCCTCCGGGTCTTGGTTTCGATTCTTCAGGGCGGCGTTGCGTTGCTTCAGGGCGCGCTGGTAGGACGCCCAACGCCGCCTATATTCAGGTTCCACATGGAACACGCCCCAATCCAGCCACGCGCGGCGCCGGGCCGGAGGGCCATGAACCAAGGCATGGCTGTCGGGATGAATTGCCTGGACGGCCAACCGAGGGGCAAGATCCGACAGCCCTTTGATTGGCTCTCCGTCGCAGCGTAATTCAAGTTTTTCGTCTGTTCTGCGCTGGCTTAGGGTGAATGGAATGGCCCCCTCTTTCTCATCGCCTGAGTCGACCCGCCCACGCAAAAGGTATTCTTTCTCTCCTTTCGTCACCAGTTCCTTTGCCTGATGGGACCGAAAGCTTCGCCCCCGAGCCAATAGGTCGATAGCTTCCAAGAATGTTGTTTTTCCGGCGGCATTGGGGCCGGTGATCAGGTTGAATTCGGGGTGCGGCAACAGTTCCGGGATTTCCCGCAAGCATCGAAGGTTCTTAACCTCCAGGCTGGCAAGCCGCACCGGCGCTCAAGCCTTCATCGGCATGATGATATGCTTGCCGCTTCCTTCCAAGGGGTTGATTACCATGCTGCTGCTGCCGTCGTTGACCCCGAGTACGGCATCGGCACAGCCTAAGGATTGAAGGGCATCTATCAAGTATTTGATATTTATAGAGATTTTTACTTCGTCTTCTGCCCCGGACTCCCGTGATAGAGTCATTTCTATCATCTCTTCGCCGACGTCACCCTTGTTGTTCTTGGCGCCAATCTCAAGGCTCTCGCCTTCCTTGAACGTCAACATAACCGCCTGCGTCAATTCGTCCGTAACCGGGGTAATCCGTTCTGCCGCCTTGATGAGGGCTTCCCGGCTGACTTCGGCTTGTACTTTTCGTTCCGTCGGCACCACCGTCCGGAAATCAGGATATTTTCCGTCCACCAGCATGGTGTGAAATGCGCATCGGTCTCCGGACAGGTCCAGTCTCAGGTGGTTTCCTGCCAAATGAAGAACCAAGTCCTGGTCTTGGTCGGTCAGGATCTTGGTTAATTCATCGACGCCCTTGCTGGGGACGATCAATTGGACTGGGTTTTCCACTCCCGTCGGCATCGCGTGCTCAGCTACAGCCATGCGGTGACCGTCGGTTGCGACTGCTGTCACCGCTTCGGGGCCCACGTCCAGCAAGACTCCCAGCAGGTAGTAGCGCATGTCATTCTGTGCCATTGCGTATCGAACGTTCGAAAGCAGAGACCGCAGGACGCCTTCCGGCATGGACAGTTCGTACTCATCGTCTTGGGAAGTGATGCTTGGGAATTCGTCTGCGTCGACAACCACAAGCTTGTAGCGGCTCCGGCCGTGCCAGAGATTCATCGCCTTCCCGTCTTCCTCGAGCTCAAAACAAATTTGTGCGTCGGCGGGAAACCTGGAGCAGATGTGCAGGAGAGTCGATGCTGGCACTGTGCATGGCTTGAGGTCTTCGCCTTCGACAGGGATATGAAACGCTAGACGCAGGGTATTGTCCGTAGCAGTGAAACGAACCCCGTTTTTATCAGGCTCGATCAGAATGCTTGCAACGGCATTGACCGCATCGGTGCCGGAAACAGAGGCATTCAGGGAAGCAACATCCGGGGCGGTGCTCGCGAGCTTCCGGAGGGGATCGACAAGCGTTTGCTGTTCAATAGTGAACTTCATGATTTAAATTTATTATTGTTAAGGGGGGTTAAAACCGTTGATAACCATGATAATTATAGGTGAATCAACCAATTATGCAACTCACGGGCAGTGGAAAACAGAAGTGGGCCTGGGACTAAAAAAGAGGTTTTCGCCAACAGTCCACGGTTTCCCATAATTTGTTCGCAAATCGTTCACATCCTTTCTCGGACTCAATTAAGAAGCTTCCGCTTGAGGTTCCGGTAATCGGCCTGGGTCCGCTCGTCGTTCTCGTCCAGCCGCTTCTGGATTTTCTGACAGGCGTACAGAACGGTGGAATGATCCCGGCCACCGAAAGACTCGCCGATGCTGGCCAGGCTCATCTGCGTCAACTCGTGCAATAGTTTCATGGCCATCTGCCGAGGCAGGGCAATCGCCTGGGGGCGGCGCGGGGAGTCGAGATCCTCTTTCGTCACGTCATAGTACGTTGCCACCGCGGATTTGATCTGCTCCGCATTGAGCAAGCGGTCGCGTATAGGAACGATGTCTCTCAAACAACGGCGAGTAAAATCCAGGTCAATCACTTGTCTTCTGACATTAGCCTGCATGATTACGCGGGAGAGAGCGCTCTCCAGTTCGCGCACGCTGCCGATGGTTTTCTCGGCGATAAACCAGGCGACCTCGTTGGGTAGCTCAATGCCGCGCTGTTCCGCCTTGCTGAGTAGAATCGCGGCCCGGGTTTCCGTGCTGGGCGGATCGATCGCGCAGTACATGCCGCCGCCGAGGCGCGACTTCAGCCGATCCTCCATTCCCTCGATCTCCTTGGGATATCGATCACAGGTTACGACAATCTGGCGCTGCCGGCCTGTCAGGGCATTGAAAGTATGGAAAAACTCATCCTGTGAGCGCTCCTTGCCGGCAAGGAACTGAATGTCATCGATCAGGAGCACGTCGACGGAGCGGTAGTAAGCCTTGAAAGAATCTATTCGGTTACGCTGGAGCGCGCTGATCAGGCTTTGGACGAATTGCTCGCAATGCAGGTAGACCACGCCGGTCTCCGGCTGGTTCTGCAGGATCGCGTGGCCAATCGCCTGCATCAGGTGGGTTTTCCCGAGACCGACGCCCCCGTAGATCAAGTAGGGGTTGTAATCATCGTTGCCGGCTTGTTGAGAAACAAGTTCGGCTGTCGCATAAGCCAGCTCGTTGGAGTGGCCGCGCACGAATTTGTCAAACGTGAACTTCGGCAACAGGCGATCGGAATAATTGAGGTCGGCGCCAAAGTCGGGGGCGGGAGTTTCCGCCTGAACGGAGAGGGGGGATTGAGTTTGGGTGTCGGACGGCTGGGTTCCGACGCGCAGGTCGATGCTCAGGTCTTCACGGGCGAACGCCCGAACGTAATTCTCGATCCGGCCCATGAAGCGGTTCCGGACCTGCTGGAGAAGCACCATATTGGGTGCCAGAAGCAGGAGAGAGGTCGGAGATTCTTGGGCGTGCAGCGGCCGAACGAAAGTATTAATGTCCTGTTCAGTCAATTCTGCTTCCAGGTACCGAAGACAGCCTTGCCAGATTGCGGACACAGAAACCCCTCAGTTGTCGTTGTCATAATTACGGCTTCGAGTCCGAACAAAGCCGTGGGGATAAGGGACTATACCGAACCGGAAAAGACGGCGGCAGAAGTGCTGGATATTTCAGCGAGATTAAAATTCACCGGCGAAAGGCCGGGGGGTTATATTGTTGATTTACCTAGAGAAGCAGGCAGAAACAAATAACTGCTTGATTATGGCAGGATTTCTATCGGCGTGCCCAAATCCACCAAGTCCCAGACCTCCCGCATGTGCGGGTTGCTGATCGCGATGCAGCCGTCAGTCCAATTCCGCCCATCGAACATCAGAAGGCTGCGCTTCTCTAGAGAAGGCATGCCGTGAATCATGATGTCGCCACCCGGAGATTTTCCGGCCGCTTTCGCTGCGGCCTGGTCGGCGTTGTTGGGATAGGAAACGCGCAGGGCCCGGTAGAAGCGGCTTTTCGCTTTGCGCTCGTGGAGCAGGTAACGCCCCTCAGGGGTTCGGCGGTCTCCCTGATGCTGCTTATGACCGATGGGGTTTCCACCCAGGTAGATAGGAAACTGGCGGATCACTTGCTCTCCGATCATGAGTTGCAGGACCGCCTCGGATTTCTTCACGACAACGCGGTCGACCGGGCTGGCGGCGTGAGCCGCGGCAAGCCCGAAGACCAGAAGAACCCCAATCAGGCTCGGCTTCATTGAGATTCTTCCTCGCCCGGGGGGGCGGGCATGGGCCCGGCCAGCAGGGCCGGATCGACTCGGGTGCCAAACCAGTTCATGCGCCAGTCCAGGTGCGGGCCGGTAGAGCGCCCGCTGGATCCGACTCGGCCGATCTGTTCGCCGGCCGCCACGGCTTGTCCGACTGCGACATCGATGCCTTGCAGGTGAAGAAAGGTGGATGACACGCCGAAGCCATGATCCAGGATTATGGTCGCGCCAGTGTAGTACATATCCGGATGTGCCAGCGTGACCTGCCCGGGGGCGGGCGCCCGCACGGGAGTGCCGGCAGGCGCGGCGATATCGATCCCGTAATGCGGGTTGCGCGGCTCGCCGTTCAAAACCCGGTGGCTTCCATAAACGCCAGTAATGATGCCGACCGCGGGCCACCGGAAGGGCTGCAGGAAGTCCAAGCGGGTGCTGTGTACGGCACGAGCCGCCTTGACCTCAGCCTGGTCGCGCTTGATGCGCGCGAGGTCATCCGGATCCGGCGTGACCATCTTCCTCGGCAGTCCCTTGATGTGCTGGGTCTGGTATTCACGCGCCGTGATCGCCAGGGTTCGTTCGAAGACGGATTTGGGGCCATTTACTCGCAGGGTGGAACGCGAGGGATGTTCCCGCCCAAAGCCAATGACAAAATGCCCATCCTCGGTCGTGGCGACGGCCTGACCATCCAGCGTCACGGTTTGGCCGGGCGCGACTTGGCCGCGAACGAGTCCGCCCTGGGTCAGCGGGCCGTCAAGGATGATATCCATGGCGTTTGCAGCCGTGATGCCTGCGAGCAACGGTCCGGCAACGGAAAGGCATGTAGCAAGGAATCGGGGCCTCATCTTCGGAGTAAAGTATAGGGTGAGGCCAAATTTTACCCTGACCGCAGATTACGCAACCCTTGATTGTGGCAAAAGATTTGTCTCCCAGCCTGGAAGTCACCGGCGACGATCTGAGCCGGGAAGGCGACAGTCTCGCGCGACTGCCGGGGACATGGAACGTCTTCGTGGCGCACTTGGGCGGGCAGACGCTGGAGGGGTTCATTCAGGATTGCCTGCGCGTGCGGCAGTTGGGTCACCAGCCCGTGCCGCACCTGACGGCGCGGCGCTATCGGGACCCGAAGCAGCTGGAAGAAACGATCCGGCTCTTGCATGACGAAGCAGCTGTTCGGGAAGCATTAGTCTTGGCGGGCGATGTGGAGCCGGCGGGGTTTCTGAAAGACAGCCTTGATGCGATGGACTCCGGGGCGCTGGAGCGAAGCGGACTTGAACGGGTGTGGTTCTCCGGTTATCCGGAAGGACATCCGGAAATCAATGAGGGTCGCCTGGCGGAGGCCTGGAAGAGGAAAACGGACTGGTCGCGATCCTGCCGGATTCCGATTGGCGTGGTGACGCAACTCGCGAAGGATCCCGCAATCTCCGCGGAGTGGTGCAGAAGGCAGGGATTCACCGGGCAGGGGATCGCGGCACGGATCAGCCGGTTCTTGTTTGCGCGACCGGAAATTCTGGAGGATCTTGCGCGCCTGGCGGGGATGCCGGCACTTTTGCAGCTGGTTCGGGAGTCGGATGGCGCCCCCTATGTCCACGGCCCGGCCGCGGTGGGGGAGGAAGAATCAACCATGCAATTCTGCTTGCCCCACTACATGGCCTTGGGTGCTCTGAGCCGGACCGTGGACGGGCTGTCTGGAACCCTTTAAACGATAGAATGTCCAAAGGGGGGGAGAAGAGAAAAAGCAAGGGGGCCGACATGGCACAACCATTCAAAACAGATCTGGAAGCAATCCGCATCCGCGCCCGGGCAAAAATGACCGACGGCGCAGTGACGGGAGCCTACAAGGCCGACCTGGAGCAGGTCATCGGAGTGCTGAACGAGGTATTGGCGACCGAGATCGTTTGCATCTTGCGTTACAAGAACCACTATTACATGGCAACCGGAATCAACGCGCCGACCGTGGCCGCAGAGTTTCTGGAGCACGCCAACGAAGAACAGATGCATGCGGACTGGATTGCGCAGCGCATCACCCAGCTCGGCGGCGTGCCGAATTTCGACCCGAAGGGATTGGCCACGCGTTCGCATGCGGAATACACCGAAGGCGAGTCCCTGTCCGACATGATCCGGGAGGACCTGGTCGCGGAACGAATCGCCATCGAGACCTACTCCGAAATCATTCGCTGGCTCAAGGACAACGATCCCACGACCCGCCGGATCATGGAAGATATCCTGAAAATGGAGGAAGAGCACGCGGACGACCTGGCCGGTTTGCTGGAATTAGTAGAAGGCACGCCAGGCTGAACCGCCCGCCCGCCTTCGCGCGTGGTAGTATTGAAAAAGCCAACCGGATTTTCCGTAGGCGCGTAGCTCAGTTGGTTAGAGCGCTACCTTGACATGGTAGAGGTCGTTGGTTCGATTCCAATCGCGCCTACCACTCACTTCCTGACACGTTTCCGCGCGCGCTTGGCGCGCCGGGCCCGCTTATCGCGTTCCCGTTCGCGCGCCTTGCACTTCGGGCAACGCGCCGTGAAAGAAGGCTCCGGGCACTCGACGCAGATATTCAATGCGCGCCGCCGCGCGCTCTCGGCTTTCCTGGGCATCAGCCGGCCTTAGCCGGAACCGATGCGTTCCGATTGATGGCGGATTCCGCCCGCGACTCGTCCAGCATGTCGTACCTCGCTAGTACTTCAGCGGCTGCCGGCGTCGATGCCGTGGCTGGATCACGCGGACAACCACCGCGAATCCCCCATGTGTTTGACATTCATGTGTGCTCAAGTTCCCCGAAAAGCCCGAATTCAGGGGGGGGAATCGTCCCTAATGGGGACAATGGCAATCCGTGGGGAGGGGGGGGATGAGGCAGGGCGAGAGGCCAACGCTTGCAGGGCTCGCCGGGTTTCTTGTTCGTGGGGCGGGGGTCTATAATTTGTATGGGATTTCGCGGGAACCGTATTTCCAGAGGCCACCGATGGGGTCTGGCCGTTGTTCGGCTTTGCAGAACCCGCACCGCGGAGTATTTCCGCGGGACTGTCACGAGCATGAATCGGGAGAGACTTGATGCTTGACGAGTATTTGGCTGTACTGCTGTTCCTTCTGGTGGGCGTAGGGATCGGCGCGACCGTGCTGTTGCTGGGACATCTGATGTCCAGGCGGGACCCGAATCCGGACAAGACGCGCCCCTACGAATGCGGGTTTGAGCCGTTCGATGACGCGCGCATGAAGTTTGACGTGCGCTACTACCTCGTCGTAATCCTGTTCGTGTTGTTCGATCTGGAGGTAGCGTTCCTGTTTCCGTGGGCGGTGGCGCTGGAGGAAATCGGGGTGTACGGGCTGATTTCGATGGCGGTGTTCCTGCTGATCCTGGCGGTGGGCTTCGTATTCGAATGGCGGCGGGGGGCGTTGGAATGGGATTGATGGAACAATTGCGCCCGCAGGAGGCGGAACAGCTCCAGCGGGGCTTCATGGTGACCAGCGCCGACCTGCTGGTCAACTGGGCGCGCTCGGGCTCGCTGTGGCCGATGACCTTCGGGCTCGCCTGCTGCGCAGTGGAAATGATGCACGCCGGTGCGTCGCGCTACGACCTGGACCGTTTCGGGATGCTGTTCCGGCCGAGCCCGCGGCAATCGGACGTCATGATCGTGGCGGGCACCCTGGTCAACAAGATGGCACCGGCGCTGCGCCGCGTGTACGACCAGATGCCGGACCCGAAGTGGGTGATCTCGATGGGGTCCTGCGCCAACGGCGGGGGCTACTATCACTATTCCTATTCCGTCGTGCGCGGCTGCGACCGCATCGTGCCGGTCGACATCTATGTGCCGGGCTGCCCGCCGACCGCGGAAGCGCTGCTGTACGGAATCATGCAATTGCAGAACAAGATCCGCCGCACCCATACGCTGGCCCGCTGAATGACCGCTTCTGATTCCTGGATTTCCGCGCAGGCGGATTGGCTGGGCGACCGGGCGGAAATCCGCACCGACCGTGATTGCCCGAGCTTGATGACCACGGCAGAGCACCTGATCGACATCCTGCGTCACTTCCGCGACGATCCGGAGTGCCGGTTCGAACAACTGATCGACCTGGCAGGCCTGGACTACGCCGAATACGGCGAGACCGAGTGGAGCACCGATGAGGCAACCGCCACCGGGTTTTCACGGGCCTTCGAGGCCGCCACCTCGGCACGCTATTCCTTCGAGGACCCCCATCCGCCGGCCGAGCAGGACCAGCGGTTCGCGGTGGCCTATCAGTTGCTGTCGCTGTCCCACAACCGCCGCGTCCGGGTCGTGGCGCGCTGCGCGAGCGGGGCCTGGCCGACGCTGCCGTCGGTGCGGGCGCTCTGGCAATGCGCGGACTGGTATGAGCGCGAAGCCTTCGATCTGTTCGGCATCGTGTTCGAGGGCCATCCGGACCTGCGCCGCATCCTGACCGATTACGGCTTTATCGGCCACCCGCTGCGCAAGGACTTTCCCCTCAGCGGCCATATGGAGGTGCGTTACGATCCGGATCTCCGGCGAGTCATCTACCAACCGGTGACCATCGAGCCCCGGGTCGGCGTGCCGAAGGTCCGGCGCGGAGAGGGCCATGGCTGAGATCCGCAACTACACCATGAACTTCGGGCCGCAGCATCCGGCGTCCCACGGGGTCCTGCGACTGGTGCTGGAGCTGGACGGCGAGGTCGTGGAACGCATCGACCCGCATATCGGCCTGCTGCACCGGGGCACCGAGAAGCTGGCCGAGAGCAAGCCGTACAACCAGAGCATCGGCTACATGGACCGGCTGGACTACGTGTCCATGATGTGCAACGAACATGCCTACGTGCGGGCGATCGAGCAGTTGCTGGAACTCGAAATCCCGGTGCGCGCGCAGTACATCCGGGTCATGTTCGACGAGATCACGCGAATCCTCAACCACCTGCTGTGGCTGGGCGCGCACGCGCTCGACATCGGTGCCATGACCGTATTCCTGTACGCGTTTCGGGAGCGGGAAGACCTGATGGACTGCTACGAGGCGACGACCGGCGCGCGCATGCACGCGACGTACTATCGCCCCGGCGGTGTGTACCGCGACCTGCCGGCATCCATGCCGCGCTACCAACCGTCGCGCTTCTGCACGAAGCGCGAGGCCCGCCGGCGGAACCGCGACCGCGAGGGCGGCCTGCTGGATTTCGTGGAAACGTTCACCGAGCGCTTCCCCGGTTGCGTCGACGAATACGAAACCTTGCTGACCGACAATCGAATCTGGAAACAACGGACGGTGGACATTGGCGTGGTCAGCCCCGAGCGGGCGCTGCAACTGGGATTCACCGGGCCCATGCTTCGCGGCTCCGGCATCCCCTGGGATCTGCGCCGGCGGCAACCGTACGCGGTGTACGACGCGATGCAGTTCGACGTGCCGATTGGCACCAACGGAGATTGCTATGACCGCTATCTGGTTCGAATCGAGGAGATGCGCCAGTCGAACCGGATTATCCGCCAGTGCGTGGAATGGCTGCGCAAGAATCCGGGGCCGGTCATCGTCGACGACCACAAGATCGCGCCGCCGCCGCGCGAGGAAATGAAGCACGACATGGAAGCGATGATCCATCACTTCAAACTGTTTACGGAAGGGTTCTGCCTGCCGGAGGGCGAGACCTATGCCGCGGTCGAGCACCCGAAAGGCGAGTTCGGAATCTACCTGGTCTCGGACGGCGCGAACAAGCCGTACCGGTTGAAGATCCGTGCGCCGGGCTTCCCTCACCTGGCGGCGCTCGACGAGTTGTCGCGCGGACACATGCTGGCGGACGTGGTCGCCCTGATCGGGACCCTGGACTTGGTCTTCGGCGAGGTCGACCGATGAGCGACATCCTGACTTCGGACCTGTGCGACCGCATCGACGCCTGGTTGGGGCGCTTTCCCGCCGAGCACCGGCGCTCGGCCGTACTGGGCGCCTTGCGCGAAGTGCAGAAGGAGTATGGACATCTGACCCCGGAGAGGATGGACGCCGTGGCCGACTACCTGGGCCTCCCGGCCATCCAGGTGTACGAGGTCGGCTCGTTCTACACCGGGTTCCAGCACCAGCCGGTCGGACGCCATACGGTGGCGGTCTGCACCAACATCTCCTGCTGGCTGCGCGGCGGCGAGGAAATCCTGGCCCATATCGAGAAAAGCCTGGGCATCCGTGCCGGCGAGTCGACCGAGGACGGGCGAATCTTCCTGAAGTCCGAGGAGGAATGCCTGGCGGGATGCTGCGGCGCGCCGATGATGCAGGTCGACCATGTCTACCATGAAAACCTGACTCCGGAGAAAATCGACAAGATTCTGGAGGCGCTGTCGTGACCCGTCATCACAATGAAATGTGCTTCGCCACGCTCGAGCACCCGAAACCCTGGACGCTGAAGGCGTATGAATCGGTCGGCGGCTACCGGGCATGGCGGAAGATCCTCGCCGAGCGCCCGCCCCGGCGCGACCTGATCGAGCAGGTCAAGGCCTCGGGGCTGCGCGGGCGCGGCGGCGCGGGCTTCCCAACCGGAATGAAATGGAGTTTCATGCCGGATTGCGAGGAAAGCTACCTTGTGTGCAATGCCGACGAGTCAGAGCCGGGAACCTGCAAGGACCGCGACATCCTGCGCTTCAATCCACACGCCCTGATCGAGGGCGTGGCAATCGCCTGCTATGCGACCGGCGCTCGCGCGGGGTACATTTATCTTCGCGAAGAATTCACCGACGAGCCGCATTTCCGCCTTCGGGCCGCATTGCGCGAGGCGTACGAGACCGGGATGCTGGGCTCCGATATCCGGGGCAGCGGCATCACGATCAATCTCTTCGACACGCTGGGTGCGGGCGCGTACATCTGCGGCGAGGAGACCGCGCTGCTGGAATCCCTGGAGGGCAAGAAGGGATTCCCGCGCTTCAAGCCGCCGTTCCCGGCCAACTACGGCCTGTGGGGACGGCCGACCACGGTCAACAATGTGGAAACCTTGGCGCTGGTGCCGGGGATCCTGCGCCGGGAACCGGGCTGGTTCGATGGCGTCGGGACGGAAAAGAGCCCGGGTACCCGGTGCTTTTCGGTGTCCGGCCATGTCTCCCGCCCCGGCAACCACGAGCTCCCGCTCGGCACCCCGTTCGCGGACCTGCTCGAGTTGTGCGGGGGGGTCTGGAAGAACCGCGAACTCAAGGCGGTCATCCCGGGGGGCTCCTCGGTCCCGGTGCTTCCCGCCGAGGCCATGGCGGACCTCAATATGGATTTCGAGAGCCTGGCGGCCGCGGGCTCGATGCTGGGTTCCGGCGCGGTGATCGTGATGGACGAGACGACCGACATGGTGAAGGTGCTGCAGCGCATTTCCCGCTTCTACTTCCAGGAATCCTGCGGGCAATGCACCCCGTGCCGCGAGGGGACGGGGTGGCTGTACCGCGTGCTGACCCGCATCGTCGAGGGGCAGGGCACGGAGGGCGACCTGAAGATCCTGGAAGAGGTGCCTGCGCGCATCGAGGGCCATACCATCTGCGCGCTGGGCGATGCCGCGGCCTGGCCGGTGCAGGGCATCCTGCGCCACTTCCGCGGCGAGTTCGAGCATTACATCCGGCACGGCAAGAGCATGGTGGGCCCCTCATGAGCGATCCGGTCACGATCACCTTGAATGGGCGCGCGGTCGAGGCGGCCGCCGGCGAGATGCTGATCGCGGTGGCGGATCGCGAGGGCGTTCCGATCCCGCGTTTCTGCTATCACCCGAAGCTTTCGGTGGCGGCCAACTGCCGCATGTGCCTGGTCGAGGTGGAGGGCGCGCGCGGACCGGTCCCGGCCTGCGCCACCCCGGTGATGGACGGCATGGAAGTGCAGACCCGGTCCGAATTCGCCCGCGAGGCGCAGCGCGCCACCATGGAATTCCTTCTGATCAACCATCCGCTGGACTGCCCGATCTGCGACCAGGGCGGCGAATGCGAGCTTCAGGACCTGGCCCTGGAGTACGGCAGCGACATCTCCCGTTATTCGGAGGCGCGGCGGGTGGTGCTGGATCCGGACCTGGGGTCGCTGGTGTCGACCGACATGACCCGCTGTATCCACTGCACCCGCTGCGTGCGGTTCACCGAGGAAATCGCCGGCGAGCAGGAGTTGGGCGCATTTGGGCGGGGTGAGTTCATGAAGATCGGCACCTACATTCAGCGGGCGATGAATTCGGAACTTTCGGGATGCGTGATCGACCTGTGCCCGGTCGGGGCGCTCAATGCCCGTCCTTCGCGGATGAGCGCGCGGGCCTGGGAACTGGACAACCACCCGGGCTTGGGCGAGCACGACGGGGTCGGGTCCCGCCTGTCGCGCCACACGCTGCGCGGACGGCAGATCCGCTGCGTGCCGCTCGTCGAAGAAACGATCAACGAAAGCTGGCTGTCGGACCGTGACCGGTTCAGCTATCAGGCGGCGGCCCACCCGGACCGCCTGTGCTGGCCGCTGGCCCGCCACCGCAACAGCTGGGTTCGGGTGAGCTGGGAAGAAGCACTGGACCAGGCGGCGGCGGCCTTGGCGGAATCCGGCGAGAAGGCCGGCCTGATCCATCCGTCCAGCACGGTGGAAGAGTGCTTCCGGTTCCAACAGTTGCTGCGCAGTTGCGGCGCCCGGACGGTCGAACACCGGGCCCGCATGTCCGACTTCCGCGGGGGCCGGCAGCATCCGCACGTGCCGACGCTCGGGTGCACCATGGACCAGCTTGCCGAAAGCGACGTGATCGTCCTGCTGGGCAGCTTCCTGCGGCACGACCAGCCGATTCTCAACTACCGGCTGCGCCAGGCCGTGAACTCGGGCACCGAGGTCTGGATCATCAACCCCGCCCCGTTCGACTGGAACTTCGCGCCGACCCAGGAGGCCGTGCTGTCGCCCCGTATATGGCTGACCCTTCTGCATACCATAGAACGCTCGCCTGCGGCGGCGGGAAGGAAAAGCGGCACCCGCTTTTCCGAACAGCTTGCGCAACGCCTGGGAGAGGCGGAGAACGCCCTGTTCTGGCTGGGCCCGCTGGCGCTCAACCACCCGGATGCCAGCCTGCTTTACGCTTCCGTGCGCAACTTGTGCAAACAGACCGGAACCCGCCTGGGCACCCTCCCCGAGGGCGCCAACGCGCCCGGCGCCTGGCTGACCGGATGCGTCGCGCACCGCGGCCCCGGGGGTGCAGCCATGGACGGAATGGACCTGTCGGCGCGGATACAGGAACCGCCGGACCTCTGGGTGTTCTACGGGATGGATCCGGCCTGCGACGTTGCCGATCCGGCGCAGCTGCGCCGGGCGCTGGCCGCGGCGCGCACCACGATCGGATTCCAGTCGTTCATTCCGGACCCGGAGCATCTGCCGTACGACTTGTTGCTGCCGATTCCCACCGTCGGCGAACGCAGCGGGCACCTGATCAACCTGGAGGGGCGCTGGCAGTCGATGACCGCCGCCGTGCCGCCGCCGGGCGAGGTGAGGGACGGGGCGGAGGCGCTGGTGGAACTGCTCCGCGCCACGGGCCATGCCCCGGGTCTTGCGGGGGCTTCCCTGGTGGCGCACTGCCGGGGCCTGGAAGGGCGCACGGTCAGGGTCGAGAAGCCGCCCAGGTCCGGCAAACGTTTGTCGGACAAGGGGCTTCTGCGGGTCGGTTCCCCGTCGATTTACCAGCAGGACCCGGCGAGCCGGCATGCCCACGCCCTGCAGCAGTCCGAACTGGGGCGGGATCTGGTGCTGCGGCTGCACCCGGAAACCCTGAGAAAACACGGCCTGACGAACGCGACGCACGCCCGCCTGTCGCAAGACGGGGAGACGCTCGAGCTTCCCTTGGTGGCGGATCCGCGGATGCCGCGCGACTGCGTCTACCTGGTGACCGGAGATGCCCGGCTGGGGCTGCTCGGCAACGCGTTCGGAGAGGTGGACCTGCGCCATGTTTGAGTGGGCGGCCGACCTGTCGGTATGGATTCGGGTCGGATGGCTCCTGCTCGGCGCGATGCTGATCCTGGTGCCGTTGCTGGCGGCGGTGGCGTACTACACGTATGCCGAACGCAAGATCGTCGGGTTCATGCAGATGCGCCTGGGGCCGAGCCGGGTCGGGCCGCGCGGCCTGTTTCAGCCGATCGCCGATGTGCTGAAGCTTCTGACCAAGGAAGTCGTGCATCCCAGCCAAGCCAGCGGGATGCTGTTCCGGCTGGCGCCGCTGGCGGCGCTCGTCCCGGCGCTCGGCGCCTGGGCGGTGATCCCGTTCGACGACGGCCTGTGGCTGGCCAACATCGATGCCGGCCTGCTGTACGTCCTGGCGCTGACTTCGCTCGGCGCGTACGGCATCATCATCGCCGGCTGGGCCTCCAACTCGAAATACGCCCTGCTCGGGGCGATGCGCCAGGCGGCGCAGGTCGTGTCCTACGAGATCGCGATGGGGTTCGCGCTGGTCGGCGTGCTGATGCTGAGCGGCAGCCTCAACCTCGCGGCCATCGTGCAGGCGCAGTCCGGCGGCATGCTGGACTGGTTCTTCCTGCCCCTGCTGCCCCTGCTGCTGGTGTACCTGGTGTCGGGCGTGGCCGAGACCAACCGCCTGCCCTTCGACGTGGTCGAGGGAGAGTCGGAGCTGGTGGCGGGCTTTCACGTGGAATACTCCGGCGCGGCGTTCGCGGTGTTCTTCCTGGCGGAGTATTCCGCCATGATCCTGATTTCGGCGCTGACCGCGATCCTGTTCTTCGGCGGCTGGCTGTCGCCGCTCGAAGGCACGGAACTGGCGCGGCAGGTCCCGGTGCTGGACTCCGGCATCCACTGGTGGCTTCTCAAGACCGCGTTCTTCATGTTCTGCTTCCTGTGGTTCCGGGCGACGTTCCCGCGCTACCGCTATGACCAGATCATGCGCCTGGGCTGGAAGGTGTTCATCCCGGTGACGCTGATCTGGATTTTCGTGCTGGGCGCCGCGCGTTTCGCGGGGCTCGCGGGGTGATGCCATGCGCCTGAGTTCCCTGATGTTCCTGTTGCGCAGCCTGAGCCTGTGGGATCTGCTGCGCGGCTTGCGGCTGACCGCGCGGCGCCTGTTCTCGCGCAAGATCACCCTGCGCTATCCGGACGAGAAGACCCCGAAATCCCCCCGGTTCCGCGGCCTGCACGCGCTGCGGCGCTATTCCAACGGCGAGGAACGCTGCATCGGTTGCAAATTGTGCGAGGCGGTCTGCCCGGCGCTGGCCATCACCATCGAGTCCGAGGAACGCGAGGACGGCAGCCGGCGAACCACCCGCTACGACATCGACCTCTTCAAATGCGTGTACTGCGGCTTCTGCGAGGAAGCCTGTCCGACCGACGCGGTCGTCGAGACCGACATCCTGGAGTTCCACTTCGAGCGCCGCGGCGACCAGATCATGACCAAGGAAGACTTGCTCGCCGTCGGGGACCAGTACGAGGAACACATCGCCGAACACCGCAAGGCCGACGCCGGGTTCCGTTGATGGCTTTCCAGACGCTGCTGTTCTACCTGTTCGGCGCCGTGCTCCTGACGGCCGCCGTGGCCACCGTGACGTTGCGGAACATGGTGCATGCGGCGCTGTCCCTGATCCTGTCGTTTTTCACCGCCGCCATGCTCTGGATGCTTCTGGAGGCGGAGTTCCTGTCGATCCTGCTCGTGCTGGTCTACATCGGGGCGGTCCTGGTGCTGTTCCTGTTCGTGGTGATGATGGTCGAGCGCCACACGCCGACGATTCACCACCGCCGCAACTACCGCCTGGTCGCGCTGGCGGTGGCGGGGGTCATGGCCGCCGAACTCGGCGCGGCCCTGATCGCACCGGACTTCGTCCCTGCTTCCGCGCCCATGCCGGCGCCGCTCGGGCACAGCAACACGCAGGCGCTGGGTTCCGTGCTGTACACCGACTACGCCTTGGCATTCGAGGCCGCCGCGGTGGCGCTGCTGGTCGCCATCGTCGGCGCGATTGCGCTGACGCTGCGTGCGCGGCCGGATCACCACCGGCAGAACCCGGCGCAGCAAAGCCGGGTGCGCAAACAGGACCGCCTGCGGCTGACCGACGGCCGATCCGAGCCCCCATGCTGAGTCTGACCCATTTCATGCTCCTGTCCGGAGCGCTGTTCGCCATCGGCGTCGCCGGCGTGTTCGTCAACCGCCGGCACGCGCTGGTGCTGCTGATGTCGCTGGAGCTGATCCTGCTTGCGGTCAACACCAACTTCATCGCGGCGTCCCATTACCTGCAGGACCTCGGGGGACAGGCGTTCGCGCTGTTCGTCCTGACGATCGCCGCCGCCGAGATCGCGATCGGCCTGGCCATCGTGGTGGTGGTGTTCCGCAGCCGCGAGACCATCGATGCCGAGGACCTGAGCGAGGTGCGCGGGTGATGGACATTCCGGTTCTCGCCCAGATCGTCGTGGGCGCGGTCGGCGCCGGCGCGGTGCTGGCAGGGCTGGGCGTGCGCGTCCTGGGCCCGAAAGCCGCCACGGCGATCACGATCGCGGGCGTCGGCCTCGCATTCCTGGCCAGCGTGATCTTGGCATGGACCTACGCGCAGGGTTCGGCACCGCAGGCCGTGGACCTGTACCACTGGGGTCCGGGCGGCTACGGGATGAAGATCGGCTTCCTGATCGACTCCCTGAGCGTGGTGATGATGGTCGTGGTCACCCTCATCTCGCTGCTGGTGCACGTCTACAGCATCGGCTACATGCGCGGGGACCCCGGCTATGTCCGGTTCTTCGCCTACCTGTCGCTGTTCACCCTCTCCATGCTGCTGCTGGTGATGGCGGACAACTTCCTGCTGCTGTTCATCGGCTGGGAAGGGGTCGGCCTGGTGTCGTACCTGCTGATCGGGTTCTGGTACACCCGGGCGCGGGCGCCGAGCGCGGGGCTCAAGGCCTTCCTGGTCAACCGCCTGGGCGACTTCGGCTTCCTGCTCGGCATGGGGGCGCTGCTGGCCGGTGCCGGCAGCCTGGACTACGCCACCGTGTTCGCCCAGAGCGAGGCGCTGGCACAGCAGCTGTCGCCGTTCGCCGGCCTGAGCATGCTGAGCCTGATCTGCCTGTTCCTGTTCGTCGGCGCCATGGGCAAGTCGGCGCAGGTGCCGCTGCACGTCTGGCTGCCCGACTCGATGGAAGGCCCGACCCCGATCTCGGCAATGATCCATGCCGCCACCATGGTGACGGCGGGCATCTTCATGGTGGCGCGCCTGTCTCCGCTGTTCGAGGGCAGCGAGGTCGCGCTCAATCTGATCCTGGTGGTCGGCGGGGTCACGGCCCTGTCCATGGGGCTGATCGGGCTGGTGGCCAACGACATCAAGCAGGTCATCGCCTACTCGACCCTGTCCCAGCTCGGCTACATGACCATGGCGCTTGGCGCCTCGGCCTATGCGGCGAGCATTTTTCATCTGTTCACGCACGCGTTCTTCAAGGCGCTGCTGTTCCTGGCGGCGGGATCGGTGATCCTGGCGATGCACCACGGACAGGACATCCGGCAGATGGGCGGGCTGGCGCGGCGCATGCCGGTGACCGCGGCGACGTTCGCCATCGGTTCGCTGGCGCTGGTCGGCGTGCCGGGTTTCGCCGGCTTCTTCTCCAAGGAATCCATCATCGAGGCGCTGGCGCATTCCGACCTGCTGCTGGCGCCGACGGCGCATTTCCTGGCGCTCGCCGGGGTGGCGGTGACGGCGCTGTATTCGTTGCGCCTGTGGTGCTACGTGTTCCAGGGCGACCCGCGCTCGGCGGAGGCGGAACAGGCGCAGGAGCCGGACAAAACCGTGACCGTCCCGCTCATCCTGCTGGCCGTGCTGACGCTGGCGGCAGGCTTCGGGGTCGAGGCGTTCCTCTACGGCGGATTGCTGGGGGATGCCCTGGTCGTTCACTCCGCGCACGACACGCTGGCGCGGATGGCGGAACACTGGGACGGCATACTCGGCGCGGTGCTGCACGGGTTCGCCGCGCCTGCGATCTGGCTGCTGGGACTGAGCCTCCTGGGCGGGTACTTCCTGTACGAAAAGGGCTATGCCGCCAAGCTGGCGCCAGCGGTTTCCGGGCTGCAGTCGGTCCTCCTCCGGAAGTACGGATTCGACATGCTCTATGAAAACTGGTTCGTGCGCGCCGCGCATGCCGTGGCGGACGCATGCGCCCGCACCGGCGATCAGAAAATGATCGACGGACTCCTGGTGAACGGGACGGCCCGGTTGACCCGCCGCGCCGCCGCCACGCTTCGCCTCGTGCAAAGCGGCCTACTCAGCCACTACGCCCTGGCCATGCTGCTGGGCCTGGTCGCCGCGCTCGGCTACCTGCTGTTGAGGGGGTAACGCGGTGTCCTTGCTCGGGCTGATGATTTGGACGCCGATCGCGGCGGGCTTCGCGACCCTGGTGCTTCGGGACCCGGCCGTGGTGCGCCGCTGGTCGCTGGCGGCCAGCCTGTTCGTGTTCGTGCTGTCGCTCGTGGCCGTGGCGGGCTTCGACCCGGCGGCGGGCTACCAGTGGCAATACCAGACCTCATGGATTCCGGCCTTCAACATCGACTATCACCTGGGCGTCGACGGCCTGTCGCTGCCGCTGGTGGTTCTCACCGCCTTCATCGGCGTGCTCGCCATCCTGACCGGCTGGAACACCGCCACACGCCACATCACGCAATTCTTCGCGGCGTTCCTCATTCTCGAGGGCCTGCTGATCGGAGTGTTCTGCGCGATGGATGCGGCACTGTTCTACGTGTTTTTCGAGGCCATGCTGATCCCGATGTTCCTGATCATCGGAATCTGGGGCTCCGACAACCGGGTCTATGCGGCCGTCAAGTTCTTCCTGTACACCTTCCTGGGGTCGGTGCTGATGCTGGTGGCGTTTGTTTATCTGGCCCTCCAGTCCGAAAGCTTCCGGATCACGGACTGGTATGCGTTGCCGCTGTCGTCGCTGGAGCAGACCTGGCTGTTCCTCGCGCTGTTGCTCGGGTTTGCGGTGAAGGTGCCGATGTGGCCGGTGCACACCTGGCTGCCCGACGCCCATGTCGAAGCCCCGGCCGCGGGTTCGGTGGTGCTGGCCGCGGTGCTGTTGAAGATCGGCGGCTACGGCCTGCTGCGCTTCTGCCTTCCGGTCGCGCCGGATGCTTCGCTCGCGCTTGACGGGCTGGTGATCGGGCTGTCCCTGATCGCGGTGGTCTACATCGGGTTCACCGCGCTGGCGCAGACCGACATGAAGAAACTGATCGCATATTCCTCCATCGCGCACATGGGGTTCGTCACCCTCGGGCTATTCATCCTGTACCGGCTGGCGACGGAGACGGCCATGCTCAGCGTCAGCGGCGCGATCGTGCAGATGATTTCGCACGGGCTCGTGTCGGCCGCGCTGTTCGTCTGCGTGGGCGTGCTGTACGACCGCCGGCACAGTCGCAACATCCAGGACTACGGCGGCGTGCTCGAGACGATGCCGGTGTTCGGCGCGCTGTTCGTGTTCTTCGCGCTGGCGAATGCCGGCCTGCCGGGCACTTCCGGGTTCGTGGGCGAGGTGATGGTGATCCTGGCCACGTTCCAGGCCGGGTGGTGGCTGGCCGTGCTGGCGGCGATGGTGGTGGTGCTGGGGGCCGCCTATTCGCTGTGGATGGTGCGGCGGGTGGTGTTCGGCCCCGCCGAACACGCGGAGGTGAAAGCGTTCCAGGACCTGTCGGGGCGCGAGATGCTGATTTTGATGGCGCTGGCCGTCCCGGTGCTGGGCGTGGGGTTGTGGCCGGTGCCGCTGCTGGATTTGATTGAGCCGTCCGTGGTGCAGTTGATCGACCAGGCGCAGGCGTTCAAGGCGGGAGGCGCCCCGTGAGCGTGGCGCAGGAAATGATCCTGATGCTGCCGGAGATCGTGCTGGTCGTCGGCGCCTGCTTTATCCTGCTGTGTCCGCGGCCGCTGGCCTGGCCGCTCACGATGCTGACGCTGGCGGCGGCGGTGGGCGCGATGCTCGCGACCGCGCCGGACGCCCCGATCCTGCTGATGAGCGGCATGTTCGAACGTTCCGCCGAGGTGGATGTCCTGCGCATCCTGATCTGCGTGCTGACCGTGCTGGTCCTCCGGTACGCCCGGGGGTACCCGGTTTCTTCCGATCGCCTCCAGTCCAACGAGTTCTATACGCTCGCGACATTTGGATGCGTTGGGATGTTCCTGATCAGCGGCGCGGAACATCTGGTCGCGCTGTACATGGGACTGGAAATCCTTGCCCTGTCGCTGTACCCGATGATCGCCATGGTGCGCGACGACGGTCGTGCCGGCGAGGCGGCGCTCAAGTATTTCGTGCTCGGGGCGCTGGCTTCGGGTTTTCTCCTGTACGGGATGTCGCTGATGTATGCAGCGACCGGCACTCTGCACATCGGAGAGTTGGCAGAACGACTGGGACAGATGGAGACGAATCGGATCCTGTTGCTCGGCACGGTATTCATGCTGGCGGGCCTGGCGTTCAAGCTGGGCGCCACGCCGTTCCACATGTGGCTGCCGGACGTCTACGACGGTTCTTCCCTGCCTGCGGCGACGTACCTGTCGGCCGCCCCCAAGATCGCCGGGTTGCTGCTCCTGCTGCGCCTGTTCGGCGACGGCCTGATGGCCCTGGCCGCCGACTGGACGACCCTGATGATGGCGCTGGCGGTCCTGTCGCTTCTGCTCGGCAATCTTGTTGCGATCGCGCAGACCCGGATCCGGAGGATGCTGGCCTATTCGGCCATCGCCCACACCGGCTTCGTGTTCCTGGCGCTGTGCGCGGGGTCTCCGAAGGGGATGGGTTCGGCGGTTTTCTACACCCTCGTCTATGCATTGATGGCCGCGGGAAGCTTCGGCATGCTGCTGTTGCTCAACGCCCGGACCACGGCCGAGGACATCAAGGACTTCAAGGGCCTGAACCACAGCCATCCCTGGCTGGCGATCATGGTGCTGATCCTGATGTTTTCCATGGCGGGCGTGCCGCTGACCGCCGGGTTCTACGCCAAACTGTACGTGCTGCAGGCGGTGGTCGAGGCCGGGCTGTGGCCGCTTGCGGTCGCGGCGGTGCTGCTGACGGTGGTGGGCGCCTACTACTATCTCCGCATCGTCTGGTACATGTACTTCGAGGAGGCGGAGCGTCCCGCCGAGCCCGGGGAGGATTTGACTCATGTCTTCCTGGTCAGCGCGAATGCGCTGGTGCTGGTCGTTATTTTCGCGGTGCCGCAGCCCTGGCTGGAGATGAGCCAGAGGGCAGCGGGGGTTTTTGTCGGCGGGCAGTGAGGGATTTGCGGAGGCTTGGGCAGGTGGATACACTACGCAGCACGGCGATCACACTTGTGGATTGAGAAGCGCCATCCCAACCAATAGAAGTGCTCTAGGAAGGGGCTTACTCTATGGAAACAAGCCTTACACAAATTGAAGCGGATTCGCTAATAGAAATGGAAAAACACCGGGTCGACGAAACCCGATACGATTATCCGTCTCCTACGGGACGCATAATGGTTCCACTCGTTTCAGCGGATCGCCACGAGACGTTTTCTCTTGATTTGCGGCGAGCGCGCGTTGACCTCATCAAAGGCACATACCAGAATCGAGCTCGCCAGACCGTGATTCTGGCAAGACTTGATTTTGGTGGCGCACCGCACCGGAATCCAGATGGTGAAGAAATTGGACCGTTGCACCTTCATCTCTATCGTGAGGGATATGGTGATAAGTGGGCCTTCCCAGTTCCAGGCGAACATTTTTCCAATCTAGACGACCCTCTGAAAACTCTTGAAGACTTTATGCGATTTTGCAATATTACCGAACCGCCAATCTTTCAAAGAGGGTTGCTGGCATGATTGAAGATATGCAGTCACAGATCGACCAATACTTACAATGGTTGCGGGACCGGACGAGCCTTCGCCAAATTGACGATTTCGTAGAAATCACCACACCTTATTTGGATCGGCACAATGACTGCCTTCAAATTTTTGCTAAGCGCGAGGGCAACGGGTATGTGCTGACAGATGACGGACATATCGTGGAAGATTTAGAAATGTCTGGTTGCAGCATAGATAGTCCGAGGCGGCAGATTCTTTTCAAGACAACGCTCAAGGGATTTGGTGTAGAGGCTAAAGGAAAGGCACTTGAAATACGGGCGTCAGAAAACGATTTTGCTCTGAGGAAACATAACCTTGTGCAGGCAATGCTTGCTATTAACGATCTGTTTTATTTAGCTTCACCCACAGTCGCTAGCTTGTTTAATGAAGATGTGACGGTCTGGTTAGATAGTGCGAGGATTCGGTATACACCTAGTGTTAAGTTTACTGGCAAAAGCGGCTATGATCATCGTTTCGATTTTGTTATCCCAAAATCAGAAACCAAACCGGAACGAGTGCTGCGCGCGATCAATCGTCCTAACAGAGATGCGGCGCAGTCAGTGATATTTTCTTGGACAGACATAAAGGAAACACGCGCCTCGGATGCCCATGCCTACGCGATCCTAAATGACTCGGAACAAACAATTTCGGAGAATGTTCTGAGCGCCCTTCGTAATTATGATGTGTCTCCGGTTTTATGGTCCAGTCGTAAGCAAATGCAAGAAAAACTTGCCGCATAAGGATTTGAACTTTTATTGTTCTGTGTAAACAACATCCCTGATCTTGGCATAAAGTGATTTTCACCCCCAATTGTAGGGCTGCTTGTTAGGTTCGGAGAGGTCTCGCAGAGGCGCGGGAAAATAATGGAAGCGTGATATGCCGCGAAAGCAAAAGGAAAAACCAGTTGACAATGGTGCAACTATTGGCTATGAGGCTAAGTTGTGGCAGATGGCCAATGCTTTGCGGGGCAGTATGGATGCGGCTTTAAGTCAATAAAATCAACTTATTATGAATACTTCAGGGACGACTCGATACACGCTGTTTTACAAAAAATATATCGATCTCTATAATATAGTATGATAGACGTATCGAAGGAGTACCTTTCATGGCCACCGTCACCGTTTCGCCAAAATATCAGATTGTGATTCCTAAAAAAATCCGAGAGTCGAGCGGGATCGTGCCGGGACAGAAAATCCAGATGATCCGTTGCCGCGACCAGATACAATTGATTCCCATAGAGCCGCTGGAGAACCTGAGGGGATTTCTGAAAGGCATCGACACCCATGTAGAGCGGGATGAAGATCGCCTGTGAACGTAGTCGACTCGTCCGGTTGGTTGTCCTACTTTGCCGACGGCCCGAACGCGCAATCCTTTGCGGCTCCCATAGGCAGTCTGGGGGAACTGCTGGTTCCCAGCATCACCCTGACTGAGGTGTTCAAGAATATCCAGCGCCAAAGAGGAGAGGAGGCCGCCCTGCGAGCTATTGCGCATATGGAGCAGGGGAGGGTTGTCGTCCTGGACGAAAGGCTGGCAGTGGATGCCGCCGTTTTCGGAATCGAATACCAATTGCCTTTGGCGGACAGCATCATTTATGCGACCGCACGCAGGCATGAGGCCACGCTGTGGACGCAGGATGCCGACTTCAAGGATTTGACGAACGTCAAGTATTTTCCCCATCAATAGATCTTTTTTGTGAGGTGCAGTCTGGAAACTGACGTTGTGAGATGGCTTCTTTCCGGTTACAGGCCGGCGACAATGGAGAAAGTGCCGAAATACCCATAGGCATCCGAATATTCAATGCGTGCCGGGCTGTGAGGGTCACCACTTGCGAATCTTTCCCCCAGATTCGCATAATGCATTTTGGGTGTGCCCGAAAGATATTCGGCGCCCGCCCCGAGTTGCAGGGTTAATCCCTGGTAGCTAGGTCCGAAGTGTTTGTGGGAAGGCAGAGGTGCAGGCGTGGTGAAAAATCCGCCGGCCTCAGTCGAACGCGTCCCCCAAATCCTTGAGATCCCGATACGTCTGGAGATACCCGCCATCATCTGAATATCCATCATTTCTCGCCCGCCCGGTTGCTTCTTCGAGCCGGAGCAGGACATCGGCTTGTCTTGTTCCCGATTCTTCGTACTCCAGGTCCAGCTTCTCCAGTTCGTATTCGAATTCCCCGATTCTCGCCCAGGCGTCTTCCCGGTCGTCGGGACTGCTCTCGTCCGACTCGAACCTCGCGCGCTGCGCTTCCAGTTTTTCTTCCAGCTTGCGGATTTTCTTCCTGAGCTTCCGCCGATCTTGCTTGATGGCCCACACGGCCATCTCCATTTCGCGCACTTCTTTCCCTCTGCGAAACCCTGCCAGAAATGATTCTTTCAGCGGACCCGTGCAGACCCCGCGGTAACGGCTGTTATTTCGGCCGACTCTGTAGCCGTTGAACCGTGAGCAATATGTTTGCAGCCCGCTTTGTCGGCCTTCTGCGTAGGCGGTGCGGTCGGGTTTTATCCCATGTTCTGCGCAGGCTTCATGGTGTTCCGCAAGAAGGGCAAAAGGCTCGCCTTCGGACCCATCCTTGTGCCCGATAATCCACCAGTCTGCCGCCAAACATTCATCTTCCGACAGGGTGGCGCAACCTTGGAGCAATAAAGCCGCACTTGCGAGCAATATGACGGCTGCCAAGCCTTTCTTCGGCCAAGTCTGTTGAGGGGGCGAACAAGAAGCGGAAAGCATCAGGGTGTGCGCCCTCTCGTTCATGATGTGGGCGGATTATATTGCAGGTGCGAGCCGGTTTGTCGTGATGACTCGAACCTTTCCATCAACGAGGGTTGGCGAAGGTTGGCTTCGTTCGGGGGTGACGGACGCGGGTCCGGTCCTGGCATCCACCGCGTTAGTCCAACTCGTCCTTCAAGGACCGGATGATCCGCCGCGTTCCGCCGAGTAGCTCGCCGTCGTCGGCGTAGCCATCGTCCCGTGCCTGTTCGATCGCTTCGTCGAACCGCGCCACGGCATCGGCCTGCGTCTGGGCCGAGTCTTCGTATTCCTGCTTCAGCACTTCCAGTTCCTGGCCGAGCTCCACGACCTTCTCCGCCATGCTTTCTAGGTCCTGGGGGATGCTTTCGTCCGCCGCGAGTTTCTCCTGCAGCGTCTTCCGCTCATGTTCCAGCCGCCCGATCTTCTCCCCTAGACTTTCTCGTTTCTGCTTGATGTCCCAGGCTTTCGTCTCCAGCGCGTGCACCATCCGCCCCCTGCGAAGCCCGGGGTCGAACGCTTCCGCCAGCGGGCCGTCGCAGATTCCATGGTAGGGCCGGCCGCTTCGGCCGACCTTGTAGCCGGTGAACCGGGTGCAGTAGACCGCCAGGCCGCTGCGGTGGCCTTTGGCATAGGCATCGCGGTCGGGCGTCACCCCATGCTCTGCGCAGGATTCCCGGTGTTCCTCGATGTGGGCAAGAGACAGGCCTTTGGATCCGTCTTCCTGACCGATGAGCCACCAGTCCGCCGTCTCGCATTCATTCTCCGACAAGGTGGCGCAGCCTTGGAGCAACAAAGCCAGACTTGCGAGCGATATGGCCGCCGCCAAGCCTTTCTTGTGCGGGGTTTGCTGGGTGGGCGGACAAGCGATGGAAGACGTCAAAATATATCCCTGCATTGGTGCATGTGGGCGGAGTTTACCGCAAGTGTGGGCGGGATTGTTCATAATGTCGTGCCGAAAGCCGGTTTCCGAAAGATGAGGGGGTCGGCTAGCTCGCCTTGGCGAACGCCTCGCTGTTGTCCGCGAGGGGTTGATTCACCCAATAAAATGAGTAAAATTACTCAATGTAATGAGTAATTTGCCAGATTACGTACGCCCTCAGGCTGAAGATCTTATCCAGCGCTTGGTGGAGCCCCGTGGTTTTATCCAAGTCCTTTCGGGTGCGCGGCAGGTTGGAAAGACGACCCTCGTCAAACAGGTGGCTGACCGGTCGGGGTTGCCCATGCACTATGCTAGTGCTGATCAACCGGTTCTTCGCGACATCTCATGGATTGGGCAGCAGTGGGAGGCTGCTCGCCTGCTTGCCGATGAGGCAGACCGAAATGGCGCACTTCTTATTCTTGATGAGGTGCAAAAAGTCACGGGTTGGTCCGAGGCGGTGAAAGCATACTGGGACGCCGACACGCATGTGGGCAGATCCCTGAAGGTCGTTCTGCTTGGTTCAGCCCCGCTTCTCGTCCAGCGTGGCTTGGGCGAGAGCTTGGCTGGCCGCTTCGAAGTCTCACATCTTCCACACTGGAGTTTCGTGGAGATGCGTGAAGTGTTCGGGTGGTCTTTGGAACAATACGTTTTTTACGGAGCCTATCCCGGTGCGGCACGCCTGATAAAACAGCCGACCCGATGGGCTCGCTACGTTCGCGATTCGCTGATTGAGCCGACTATTTCACGCGATGTGCTGTTGCTGTCGCGGGTGAACAAGCCGGCATTACTCCGCAGGGTGCTTGAATTGGGTTGCGCCTACTCCGGGCAAATCCTTTCCTACAACAAGATGCTGGGCCAGTTGCAGGATGCCGGCAATACGACCACGCTGGCCTATTACCTTGATCTGTTGGCGGGCGCTGGCCTGGTGTCGGGATTGGCGAAGTACGCGGGAACCCGGATAAGGCAAAGAGCGTCAAGCCCGAAACTCCAGGTTTTCAACACTGCGCTGATTACGGCGCAAAAGAACATCTCCTTTTCCAAGGCCCGCGGGGATTCGGAATTCTGGGGGCACTTGGTCGAGTCGGCGGTCGGCACCCACCTGATTAATGCGGCCCTCTCCGGCGATTGTGTCATTCATTATTGGCGCGAACAGGGCCGGGAAGTCGATTTCATCATCCAGTCGGGAGACCACTTGATTGCCATTGAGGTGAAAAGTGGGCGCCCATCTGGCGCTCGGGCAGGCATGACAGCTTTCTCCAGACTTTTCAAGCCAACCCGCAAACTGCTGATCGGAGAAGGGGGCATCGATCTGGAAACGTTTTTGCTGAGACCCGTGGCCGATTGGCTCAGGCCGCGATGACGGCAGAGATCATGAGCCTCGCTTCATGCGGGGCCTGCCAACCTTAAATCGGCCTGGGAGAATTGAAACCGTTCATTCTCGCGTAATATGATATGCAAAGGATGGTGGATGCATGCCGTCGGCTACAACGCATCCGCCATCGATCCTTACGCGAAAGGAGAATCCGACCATGGCGCGGAAGCAGCCGGAAAAGAAGCGACAGGGTTCGGCGAAGAGCCGGGAGAATAATGGCGCGGTGATCGGCCATGAGGCCGAGCTGTGGGACATGGCCAATGCCTTGCGGGGCAGCATGGATGCGTCCGAGTACAAGCACGTGGTGCTCGGTCTGATCTTCCTCAAGTACGTGTCCGACGCATTCGAGGAGAAGCGCGCATTCCTGAAAGACAAGGAATCGGAAGGCCATGACCCGGAAGACCGCGACGAATATGTGGCGGAAAATATTTTTTGGGTGCCGCGGGAGTCGCGCTGGCCATACCTTCAGGAGCGGGCGCGGCAACCCGAGATCGGCAAGCATGTCGATGATGCGATGGATGCCATCGAGCGGGAGAATACGTCGCTCAAGAACGTGCTCCCCAAGGACTATGCGCGCGAATCTCTCGACAAGCAAAGGCTGGGTCAGGTCATCGACCTGATCGGCAACATCAAGGTGGGTGACGAAAACGCCCGGTCCCGTGACGTGCTGGGGCGGATTTACGAATATTTTCTGTCCCAGTTCGCAAGCGCCGAAGGCAAGAGAGGTGGTGAGTTCTATACTCCGCGCTGCATCGTGAAGTTGCTGGTGGAGATGTTGGAGCCCTACCGGGGCCGCGTCTATGATCCCTGCTGCGGCTCGTCGGGCATGTTCGTGCAGTCGGTCGAGTTCATACGCGCCCATGCGACCGGAAACGGCAATGGAGGGAAAACGCCTCGCGGCGCCAAGGCGGACATTGCGGTCTATGGGCAGGAGTTGAACTACACGACCTGGCGTCTCGCGAAGATGAATCTGGCGATCCGCGGCATTGAAGGCCAGATCTCCCAGGGAGACTGCTTCCACGACGATCAGCACCCTGGTCTCAAGGCCGACTTCATTCTGGCCAATCCGCCGTTCAACATCTCCGACTGGGGAGGCGAGCGCCTGACGGACGACAAGCGATGGAAATACGGCATCCCCCCTAAAGGGAACGCCAATTTTGCCTGGGTGCAGCACATCGTCCATCATCTGAGCCCGACCGGCATGTCGGGCTTCGTGTTGGCCAACGGATCGATGTCGTCAGGTCAATCAGCGGAGAGCGCCATTCGCAGGGGTTTGATAGAAGCGGATCTGGTGGATTGCATGATCGCGCTGCCGGGCCAACTCTTCTACTCGACCCAGATCCCGGCGTGCCTGTGGTTTCTGGCCCGTGATCGCAGCAATGGCAGGTTCCGCGACCGGCGGGGCGAGATCCTTTTCATCGACGCACGGAAACTGGGTTACATGGTGGATCGCACCCATCGGGATTTCGCCGAGGAAGACATTGCGCGCATTGCAGGCACCTACCATGCTTGGCGCGGCAAGGAGAAGGAGAACGGTTACGTCGATATCCCCGGTTTTTGCAAGAGTGCATCGCTGGACGAAGTGGGCAAGCACGATGGAATACTTACCCCTGGCCGTTATGTTGGATGGGAAGAGCCGGAGGAAGACGACGAGCCGTTCGAGCAGAAAATGGACCGGCTAGTCGCACAGTTGCAGGAACAGCAAGCAGAGTCTGCAAAACTGGATGCCCGCATCGCAGACAACATGAAGGCGCTGGGGTATGGTGGCAAATGACTGTCGAGGAACTCATTCGCCTTCTTGAAGGCTATCCGCCGGAACTACGGGTGGTTGTGCAGGGCTACGAGAACGGTTTCGATGATGTGTCGTCGGAGCGCGCAAAGGTGGTTCGGGTACAGTTGGATCGTGCAGCCTATAGTTGGGAAGGGCGGCATCAAGAGTTTTCTCCGCAGAATAAAGATGCGTCGATTGCCGATGATGCGGTGAGCGCTCTCGCGCTCCTTCGGGCATCCAACTGATAGGACAGGATTCCCCCAAATTGTCAAGAGGACGCGATTATGATTGATTTCTCAAAATTCCGGTCATCCTTGAAGCGCCTGGAGGAACAGCATGAAAACCACTTGGGGTTGGACCCGGAGTTGCCAGCCTTGGTGCGCGATGCCGTGGCCGAATCGGTCATTCAGCGGTTTGAGGTTTGCTATGACTGCCTGTGGAAAGTGCTGAAACGGTACTTGGTTGAAGAGATGGGCATGGCGGATCTACCCAACAGTCCGAAGCCTCTTTTCAGATCAGCTTGCGAGAACGGCTTGTTCGCTGCTCCGATAGAGCAATGGTTTCGCTATGTCAAAGCCCGCGTCGACACCTCGCACGACTACGATGGCAAGAAGGCAAAAGCCTGCTTGGAATTGATACCCGATTTTATCGACGATGCCATCGGACTCTATCAGGCCATGAGCGGGGAGACATGGGAATAGAGCAGGCCATCGACATTACATCTAGCCAGCGCAAGACTGTTCTGGCTTTAATTCAACAGTATCTGCCGGGGGTGGCCGTCTGGGCCTATGGTTCCCGCGTGAAATGGACTTCCCGTCCGCAATCCGACCTTGATTTGGTGGCGTTTGCGTCTCCAGAACAGAAAGACCGGGTTGGCGACCTCCGGGAAGCGTTCGAGGAAAGCGACTTGCCGTTCAGGGTGGATTTGTTCGTCTGGGACGAGGTCCCGGAATCGTTTAGAGAGCAGATTGAGGGAGAACGCATAAATTTAGTAGATTCTTCCGAAAAAGAAAACGATTGGGATGAATACACAATCGAGCAAATTGCCGATATCGTAGGGGGAGGCACTCCTTCGACGAAAGATCCAGATAACTTTGGGGGGAACATTCCGTGGTTGACGCCGAAAGACCTGTCTGAACCACATGCCCGATATATCACTTGCGGAGAGAGAAGCCTGTCACAAAAAGGGCTAGAAAATTCTTCAGCAAAACTTTTGCCGAGCGGATCTGTACTGCTTTCTACCCGAGCGCCAGTTGGTTATGTGGCTATCGCAAAGAATCCAATTTCTACTAACCAAGGCTTTCGTTCACTTGTGCCGCATGAAGGATTTCCGTCTGAATACCTGTATTATTGGCTTATTCAAAACACTGAGAAATTAAAACAATACACAACAGGGACGACATTCGGTGAACTTTCAGGGTCAGCATTAGGGAGTATTCGTATACGCCTGCCTTCCCTAATTGAACAACGTGCCATTGCAGATGTACTGGGTACGCTGGACGATAAGATTGAATTAAACTGCCGCATGAACGAAACCTTGGAAGAAATGGCTCGGGCGTTGTTCAAATCCTGGTTCGTTGATTTTGATCCGGTTCGCGCAAAAATGGAAAACCGCGATACAGGATTGCCAAAGCACATTGCCAATCTTTTCCCTGACCGGTTAGCGGAATCTGAGCTAGGGGATGTCCCGGAGGGGTGGGGCATTCGAAATCTTGCCGATACCTTTGATCTTGAGATGGGGCAATCCCCTTCTGGGAACACCTACAACGAACACGCTGATGGCTTGCCTTTCTTTCAGGGAAGTTCTGATTTTGAGTTCAGGTTTCCCCAGAAAAGGAAATTTTGTACTGCCCCCAAGCGAACCGCTCAGCCGGGAGACACGCTCGTCAGTGTTAGAGCCCCGGTAGGAGATATAAACATGGCTTGGGAAAAATGTTGTATTGGCCGTGGAGTAGCAGCTTTACGACATAGATCTGGCTCAGTTTCGTTCACATATTATTCGGCGTGGGCTATCCAGAAGCAGTTTCGCCAATACGAACACACGGGAACAGTGTTTGGATCAATAAACAAGCAACAATTTGAAGCGCTTCGAGTTCTGGAACCTACGGCAGAAGTTATTAACGCGTTCGACAGTCAAGTCAATACATTGGATAAACGTATCAGGAATGGCACATCAGAAACCCACCTCTTATCCTTTTTGAGAGATACGCTATTGCCTGGACTTGTTTCTGGGAAAATTCAGACGAAAGGTATTGGGCGCCCCGGCACAACAATTTGACGAGTTGAAAAATGGGTAAGGCAATACGCATACAGCCTCGAGAAATTGATGTGCCGCAAGACGATCCATTCCAAAACGATCTTCTTGGGCGAAAAGAATCGGCAGAGGTGCTCACTCGCCTGATTGATGTATTTGAGGGCCCCTGCGTTTTGGCTGTCGATGCCGCATGGGGAAACGGAAAAACCACATTCCTTAATATGTGGGCACAGCATTTGCTCAATCGGAAATTTCCTTTGGTCAAGTTCAATGCATGGGAAACGGATTTTTCCAATGAGCCATTAGTAACCCTTTCCGCAGAACTGATGAAAGGGCTGCAGGAATATACAACTAGCCCACCGGGGGAAAAGACCGACCTGACCCAAAAGATCAACGAAACTAAAAAGGTGGCAACGGAAATCGTTCGATGGGTCACCCCTGGTTTAATTCGGGCCGCCATGGGTCTTTTGGATGTCGCGCCGTTGCTAAAGGAGGAGGTGGCTCAAATTCTTACTTCCTATGCTGAAGACAGGCTGTCGGTTTATGAAAAAGCTCAGGAGTCGGTCAAGGAGTTTAGAGTCGTCTTGGAGGATATGGCGAAAGTATTGTCGGAAGAACGCGAACACCCCCTCGTAATAATGATAGACGAGTTGGACAGATGCCGCCCCTCTTATGCAGTTGAACTCTTGGAAGTTGCCAAGCACTTGTTTTCAGTAGATCACGTGGTGTTTGTTCTAGCAATCAATCGTGACCAATTGGGACATTCAATCAAGGGGTTGTACGGCAGTGGATTTGATGCGGAAGACTACTTGCGCCGTTTTTTCGACATTGACTTTCAGCTTCCTGAGCCAGAACGTGACACATTTATCGATGTGTCGCTTAGAGCAGCATGTGTTCCTGACTATTTTCAGCGAACCCAAAGGAGTGAGATGTGGAACTATGAAGATGCCCTTACTTTTTTTCAGGTTTTCTTTAAATCCTCCGACCTTAGTCTTCGACGCATCGCACAGGCCATTCACCGTCTTGGATTGGTGCTTGCCTCGCTACGGGGCAAACATCGATTAGCTGCTATGGCGGCGGTCGTGGCTTTAATCCTTAGGACAATCAATGCCGATCTGTACCATAGGTTTATCCGGGGAGAGGCTTCGGACGAGCAAGTCGTTGATGCGGTGTTTTCTCGTTCAGGGGCAAACGATATTAGGGAAGAGAAAAAAAGCAACTTGTTTGAAGCAGTGGTCGTTCTTGCTTGTTACGAAGTTTCAGGCTCTCGTGATGATGAAATCGAAACGCCGCTTATGAAGAAGTACAGAATATGGGCTCAATCCGCGGAAAAGGGCGCAACACCAGATTTCCCTGATGCGCCCCGGGCAGAAGATGTGATCTATTATGTTGACGGTTTGCTGGAAAGAACCACAACCCCATATAGGACTGGAATCGGGTTTGTGCATTCGGTGCAGTGTTTAGAATTACTCTACAGTGGTCTCGAAGATGATTCACTAGAAGACAAAACCTAATTTTTTGCCACTATGCCTCAACTGACCCACCTCACCATCCGCGGCTTCAAGTCCATCCGTGCCCTCGAAGAATTCGAGTTGAGGCCCCTGAATGTCCTGATCGGTCCCGCCGGGGCGGGCAAGAGCAATTTCATCGACCTGTTCCGGATGTTGAGGTGCGTGGCCGAGAAGCGCCTTCAGATGTTTGTCGCTCTGGGCAACAGGCCCAAAACCATTCTGCACGATGGAGTGAACGCCACCCGGGAGATCGAGGTACAGATCACATTCGGCAAGAACGCCTATCGGTTTGTTCTCGTGCCGGATGGTGAACGCCTTGTTTTCAAGGAAGAGGAAGCAAGAACTCTGGACGAAAGGGACTCCGTCGCCCATTCGCTTGGCGGAGGCCATGACGAATCGAGGCTTGAAGAGATTGGTGCACGGGAAGAGGATGGCTTTTCCGGCTACTTACGGGAGGCTGTCGCGGGCTGGCGCTCGTATCACCTGAGCGATACCAGCAGGGAATCGGGAATGCGGAGCGCGGGAGAGACTCGCGACAACCTCGAATTGCATTCGGATGCAAGCAATCTGGTTCCATTTCTGCGGCATCTGAACGAAAGATATCCGAACCATTACCGGCAGATCATCACCATGACGCGGCATGTAGCCCCTTTTCTGGAAGACTTCATCTATCGCGAAGGCAAGGAAGAATACGTGGAACTGGAATGGCTTCATGCAGGGAATTCCAAAATGACGCTTGGACCGCGGCAACTCTCGGACGGGACATTGCGTTTCATTGGACTGGCGACCGTGTTGCTCCAGCCGGATCATTTCGCGCCCGGACTGATGCTCATCGACGAGCCGGAGTTGAGCCTCCATCCGCGTGCAATCGCCTTGGTGGCCGACATGCTCAAAAGCACGAGTGAAACTCGGCAAATCATCGTCACAACACAGTCCGCGGATCTTGTCAGCGAGATGGACCCTGAAGACATCGTCGTGGTCAACCGCGAGAATGGAGAGTCCTTGTTCGACCGGCTGAATAGGGAAGATTTGCAGGTCTGGCTGGAAGAGGATGAATACACCTTGGGTGATTTGTGGAAAATGAATACTTTCGGCGGTTGCCTGAGCCGATGATCGAGGTGATCGCTGTTTGCGAAGGCCGGACCGAAGAAGCGTTCCTGAACGAAATTCTCTACCACCCCATGCTGGACCGGTCCGTGCTTGTCAAACCGAGACTGATCGCGACTTCTTCGGGACATGCGGGTGGTGCCTTGACCCGTCAGCGGGTGCTGCGGTCGCTTCGGTCGCTTTTGCGCGGCCGTAAGGACACCTACGTCACCACTTTGTTCGACCTGTACGGATTGCCGTCGGATTTCCCAGGCCGGGCCGAATCTGCTTTGCGACGCGACCCGCTTGACCGTGCTGCCGCCATCGAGGCCGAGTTCCGCAGGGTGGTCGTCCAGGCGGCGGAGTGTCGGGCGGACCGCTTTTTCCCACACATACAGCCGTATGAATTTGAAGCGCTGCTGTTTTCCGATGCCACGAAGATCGCCGAGACGGAGGACATGTGGTCCGGGCATTCGGAAGAGATGCAACGAGCCCGGCGTGGCGCCCAAAGTCCCGAACATATCGATGACGGTCCGGCGACCCACCCTTCGGCTCGGCTTAAATCTCTATCGCATCCGCCCTATAACAAGGTGGTTCACGGCATTGCCATCGCCCGCCGGGTCGGACTGGATCGCATTCGTGCAGAATGCCATCACTTCAACGAATGGCTGACGCGTTTGGAGAATCTGTCTCCGATCGGGAAGAAAGGATAGGCGGATGCCCTTGATTACCGAATCGATCGTGGAAGAGACGGTCATCGACTGGCTCCGGCGCATGGAATACAGCGTTGACGGAAGGGAGAAAATGTTAGCTCGTTCCCTCTCGCCGCATCCTGATTATTCGGAGGTTACCGAGACTTCCGTACTGCATACCGCGATCCGGAAGCTCAATCCCGAACTCCCGGAAGCTGCTGCGGAAGAGGCTTGCCGCAAATTGATCCGACTGGAAGGGGCGACCCTGGAAGCGCGAAATCGGAACTTCCACCGCATGCTGGTGGACGGGGTGACGGTGGAGTACCGGGCCGAGGACAATTCGGTTCGCGGCGCACAGGCGCGGGTGATCGACTTCGACGATCCCGACGCCAACTTCTGGTCTGCGGTGAATCAATTTACGGTCATTGAGGACAAACACGAGCGGCGCCCCGACCTCGTGGTGTTTGTCAACGGTCTTCCGTTGGCGATCATCGAACTCAAGAGTCCCTCAGACAAAGGGGCCACTCTGCACAGTGCCTGGAAACAGCTCCAGACCTACAAGGCCGAACTGCCAACGCTGTTTTCCATGAACGAGCTGCTGGTTGTCTCCGACGGAATCGAGGCGAAGATCGGAACGCTGACCGCCGGGTGGGAGTGGTTCCGGCCTTGGCGCATGGACTACGGTGGAGAGCTCGCAATAGAGCCTCGTCTGTCGCTTCGTACGCTGATCTACGAAGTCTTCAAGAAAGAAAACTTCCTCTCGCTCCTGCGGGACTTCATCATGTTCGAAGATGACGGCGGAGGCGCCTTGGCCAAGAAGGTAGCGGGCTACCATCAGTTCTACGCAGTCGGAAAAGCCGTATTCGAAACCCTGCGCGCCGCCGAATTGCAACAGCAGTACCGAACCGCCGCACATGAACACGACTATGCCGGGAGAACGACCAAGGCGGGAGACCGTCGAATCGGAGTGGTCTGGCACACCCAGGGGGCGGGGAAGAGCCTGACCATGGCTTTCTATGCCGGGCGCATCGTCCGGGAGCCCGCCATGACGAATCCGACCCTCGTCGTGCTGACCGACCGCAACGACCTCGACAATCAGCTGTTCGGAACCTTCACCCGCTGCCAGGATCTGCTGCGTCAAGCACCGGCCCAGGCCGAGAGCCGGGCTGATTTGCGCGCCAAACTGTCCGTCGAGTCCGGCGGCGTGATCTTCACCACCATCCAGAAGTTCTTTCCAGAGGAAAAAGGCGACCGGCACCCGATTCTCTCGGAGAGAAGCAACATCGTGGTCATTGCCGACGAGGCGCATCGCAGCCAATACGACTTCATCGATGGCTTCGCACGGCACCTGCGCGACGCCCTGCCGCATGCCTCCTTCGTGGGCTTTACCGGTACGCCGATAGAAATCGCGGATGCCAGCACACGCGCGGTATTTGGGGACTACATCAGCGTCTACGATATCCAGCAGGCGGTGAACGACAAAATGACCGTGCCGATCTATTATGAAAGTCGGTTGGCCAAGCTGGAACTTGACGAGAAGGAGCGTCCGAAGATCGACCCGGACTTCGAGGAAGTGACCGAAGGCGAAGAAACCGAGCATAAGGAACGGCTAAAGACCAAGTGGGCACAACTGGAGGCCGTGGTAGGCGCCGAAAAGCGGATTAGGCACATGGCGCGCGACATCGTTGAGCATTTTGAGCATCGTCTCGAAGCCATGGAAGGCAAGGCGATGGTCGTCTGCATGAGTCGGCGTATCTGCGTCGATCTCTATCAGGAATTGTCGAAGCTTCGTCCGGATTGGTGTGCGAAAGATGATGGCAAAGGCAAGATCAAGGTGGTCATGACCGGTTCCGCTTCCGATGGGCCAGAATGGCAGGAGCATATTCGAGCCAAGCCTCACCGTGAGAAGCTGGCGATCCGCTTCCGGGATCCCGATGATCCGTTTCAGATCGTCTTGGTGCGTGACATGTGGCTGACGGGTTTCGATGCGCCGAGCCTGCATACGATGTACATCGACAAGCCGATGCGCGGTCACGGTCTGATGCAGGCGATCGCCCGGGTCAACCGGGTCTTCAGAGACAAGCCGGGTGGCTTGGTCGTCGATTACCTGGGTTTGGCTCACGAACTCAAGCATGCGACGAAAACCTATACCGAGGGCAAGGATGAGGGACAGCCTGCTCTCGATCAGGAAGATGCAGTCGCCGTGATGCTGGAGAAATATGAGATCTGTCGAGACCTGTTTCATGGCTTCGATTATTCGGTCTGGACCTCGTCAAAAGAGCGGGAGCGGCTGGAATTGCTGCCCGCTGCGCTGGATCATGTCCTGAAGCAGGAGGACGGCAAGACCCGTTTCGTGTCTGCGTCGAGCGATCTCTCGCGAGCCTTCGCGCTTGCAGTGCCGAATGAAAAGGCGCTCGCCATTCGCGATGATCTGGAATTTTTCCAGACGGTTCGCATCGCTTTGGTCAAACACGGGTCTTCTGACGCGGAACCCGACGAAATTCTGGATTATGCCGTGCGGCAGATCGTCTCGGGGGCAGTGCTTTCCGAGGGAATCATCGACATCTTCGATGCCACCGGCCTGAAGAAACCCGACATCTCCATTCTGTCGGATGCCTTTCTCGACGAAGTGCGCGACCTCCCGCAACGCAATCTGGCGGTCGAATTGCTGCGGCGGTTGCTGAAAGGCGAAATCTCCAGGCAACGGAGAAAGAATATCGTGCAGGCGCGCTCTTTCGCCCGGATGCTTGAGCAGACCATTCGCAAGTACCACAATCGGTCGGTTGAAGTCGCGGAAGTAATCGGGGAATTGATTCAGGTGGGAAGCGACATACGCGCGGCGAACGCCCGTGGTGAAGAATTGGGGCTGACGGAGGATGAACTAGCCTTCTACGATGCGCTTGGCGCCAATGACAGTGCGGTTCAGGTGCTGGGGGATGAAACGTTGCGCGCCATTGCTTGCGAGTTGGTTGAGGCTGTGCGGAACAACGTCACTGTTGATTGGGCCGTGCGCGAGAGCGTGCGGGCACAGTTGCGCTTGCTGGTCAAACGGATACTGAGAAAACACGGCTATCCGCCAGACAAGCAGGAGAAAGCGACGCGGACAGTATTGGAGCAGGCGGAAGTTCTGTCTGCAGAATGGTTGCATGATTCCCGTTTCAGGCAAACTGCCACTGAAAGCATTTGAGTTTTTCTGTTTGCGATAGAAATGGCATTACACTGCACGTTCAGTGCCAATCTCCCACGCCCTATGTGTTCGCAAACAGAAAAATTCAACCGGCCCTGCCTCAAGCGGGCATTCGTGGGCAAGGGCGTAGTCCTTGAGATTTGCATTGCGGAAGGATCTTTCCGTGTGCCGCATGATGACCTCCTCGGTTGGGTTGGCACGAATAAGAACGCTCTCGAAACGGACAGTTGGCAAAAAGGGATCTATTCCTGGCCCAAAGCGCCAGCAGACATGCTGTGCTTTCTTGAATCGTATCGCGTAGCCGCAGGCACCGTGCGTCGTTCTGCCAGAGGGCAAGCCGCTTCAGTGGCAAAACCGGACCCGCCGGATATCAGCGAAGACATCGCCGAACTGGTGAAAATCGCGGTTCGTCATTGTCGGCTGCCGCATCCAGATGTGGTCAAGCGTATGGATGGAGCGGTATTTCCGGCTGTCAGAGGACGAAAAGAGCAACGTGGCGAGACTGGAATAGTTGATGGGCGCAGAATCCTGTACGACGACAACACCGCGCCCAGATGGGCACTCCTTTGGGCACACGGTTTCAGTACAACAGCGCACCCCAAAGGCTGGGTGTTCGCGCATGTGTGGGATGACGTGAAAGCTCCAGATGCGTACACGCATTTGGCGAACCTTGCCATGATGCCGGAATCCTTTGGCGGTTTATCCGACAAGCAGGGGCCGCTGGTGCCATATCTTCGGCACCATGCCGAAGCAGCTTATGGCTGGTGGCCAGATAGCAGAGATCCAGTTGCAAAACCGCCTGGATACGATGATCTGGTGTGGAACTGCTTTGACCCTATTCCGGATCCTATGGGCGTCATCCGCGAACGGATATCCAAATCGAACGCGCAACGCGCGATAGTGTTACGTGAACTGCTCGGGTGGGACTGAGTCACGGCGTGGCAGGGGTGTTTGTGGGCGAAGTCGAGAATTCGATCAAACCCCGGGAACCAAATCATCCGTATTGCTCTTCACCTTGCCCAGCTGCAGGAGACAGGGCAATAGAATCAGCGTAAAGGCGGTGCTGACGGCCATCCCGCCGATGATGACGCTCGCGAAACCCTTGTAGATCTCGGAGCCGGGCCCCGGCAGGAGCAGCAGGGGCATCATTCCGAAAACACCGGTCAGGGTGCTCATCAGGATGGGGCGCAAGCGCACATGCACGGATTCCCACACCGCGTCGTGCCTCGATTTTCCTCCACGTTCTGCGGCACGCGCCTGATGCACCAGAAGAATCGCATTGTTCACGACCAGGCCCAGCACAACGATAAACCCGAGCATGGTCAAAAGATCCGCAGGGAGCGCCAGGAAGCGCAGCATGAGCACGCCGCCCACCGTGGCGAGCGGCAGCACCAGGATGACCCAGATGCCGTCGATGAACGACCGGAACAAGCCGCTCACCAGCAGATAAAGAATGATGATCGCGAGAATGAAGCTGCTGGAGAAACTTTGGATCGCGGTCTTCAGGTTGTCCGCGGAGCCGCTGAGCCGGATCTCCCCGTCCTCGGGCAATTCCTTTTCCATCACCGGAACAACTTCCTGGTTTATTTTCTCGATCACTTCCTCCAGCGGCATTCCGTCGGGTGGGCGCAGTTCCAGCGTTACCGTGCGCCGCCGATCCAGGCGGCGGATCTGGTTCGGACCGGCCGTGCGCTGGATGTCGACCAGTTCGCTGACCGGCAGCACGCCGCCATTCGATGTGTACAGGGGGATCGACGCCAACTCCTCCGGGGTTGTCCAGGGCTCCACTCGGGCAATCACGTCAAGTTTTTTCTCGCCATCGAACCGCTCGCCCACGAAGATGCCCTGACCCAAAAACCGCGCGATCCGCGCCATCATGCTCCGGCTCCACCCGATCTCGGCCAGGCGTTCATCATTGGGTTCCATCCGCAACTCGGGCTCGGCCAGTTCCAGGCCGGGGCGCGGACGGGCCCGGGCTCCGTTGAAGACTTCCGGGATCTTGGCAAACCCGACCCTCGCGGCCTTCAGCAAGTCGTCGATGTTGCTCCCTTGGACGTTGATGTCGATTTCCGCGCGCCCGCCGACGCCGCTGAACAGGGAGGCCTTCTGTGCGATGGCGAAACTGTCCGGGAATCCGGACACGACTTCGTTCACCACGCCCACCAGCTGGTTGATTTCTTCCTTGTCGGGATTCTCGGCCCGCGCGCCAAGGAAAATGGAGCCTTCCGCGGCGACGAAGAAGAAGCGTTTGACCTTCGGGGTTTTTTCTCCTTCCAGATAGGGCTGCAGGCGCTCAACGATCACCTCGCCCATTTCCTTCTCGATGTGATCGATATTGACGCCCGGGGGTGGGATCACGATGCCGATCACCAGGTTGCGATTGCCCGTGGGCATGTAGTCGGTCTTGGGGAACATCAGGTAGGTGGCGGCCACCGCCGTACCGATCAAGCCGATGATCCAGAATGCGCGCAGGGTGGCCGTGCCGGTCAGGCTCATGATGATCGAGGTTGCGCGGTTCCACCAGGCGTCGTGCAGGCTCGTCAGCTCTTCCTTGGCCAGGAACTTGTGCTTTGCGACGGGGATGACGACGCTTGCGACCAGCAGCGAGGTTGCGATGGCGACCGAGATCACGATGGCAAGGTCCGCGAACAGCTGGCCGCTCTGATCCTTCATGAAGATGATGGGCAGGAAGATCGCGACCGTCGTCACGGTGGACGCGAACAAGGCGGGCCAGACCTGGCGCACCCCCTCAAGCGCGGCTTCCCGGGAGGCCATGCCCCGCTCACGCATGCGCACGATGTTCTCCAGCACGATAATGGCGGCATCCATGACCATTCCCACGGCAAAAGCCATGCCCGCCAGGGAAATGATGTTGATGGTGCGGCCCGTCATGTTCATCACGACGAGCGTCACGAACAGGCACAAAGGAATGGTCAGGGCGACGGTCAGCGTGGCCCGCAATTTCCGCAGGAACCACCACAGCACCGCTATCGCCAGCAGGATGCCCAGGCTCAGGCTGTTGCGCAACAGCCGGATGGCGCTGTCGATGTAAACCGTCTCGTCGTAGACCTGTTCAAGGACGAGATTGGCGCGCTTGATGGGGCCGCGCTGCATTTCCTCGACCGCAGCACGGATATCGGCCATGGTTTCGAGCACGTTGACGCCCGTCTGGCGGTAGGCGTTGACCGCGATGGAGTGCCCCTCCTGGGTAACCACGAAATTGCTGCGGTCGGCAGGCAGGCGTTCAATGCGGGCGATGTCCCCTAAAGTGACCGGCTCGCCTTCGCGCCACGCCAGAATCAGTTCCTTGAGTTGCCGGGCATCCAACGCGCCGGCATAGCGCAGCGTGTAGCGGCGCTTCCCGACGTCCGCCGTGCCGCCGGAGATGTCTTCGTTGCCGGTGGCCAGCCCGATCGCCTGGGTCAGGTCCACCCCCAGTCCGGCCGCCTTGTACGGGTCCACCGTAATGCGGACTTCGTTCTCGTTGCCGCCGTACACCTGGGAGAGGGCGACTCCGGGAACCCGCTCCAGGCGCGCTTGGACGGATTCCTCGATAAAGTCCTGGTAGGCGCTGATCGGCCTGGGGTTGCCTTCGGCCGGCCGGATGACGAACCAGGCGATGGGGCGGCCGCGGCCGCCCGACGTGCTGAGGATGGGCTCGTCCGCATCTTCGGGGTAGCTGGGAACGCGGTTCAGGCGGTTGATGACTTCGATCAGGGCGCGGTCCAGTTCCTGGTCCACCTGGAAGGTGATCGTGATCTTTCCGGTGCCCATGTTGGCTTCGGAGAGAAGTTCTTTCGCGCCGGGCAGGCCGCGGAGCTGCTTCTCCTGGGGTTCGATGATCTCAGTTTCGACCTCCTCCGGGGCGGCTGCCCGCCAGGTGGTCGTGATGACGATTTCGGGTTGCTCCACCTCGGGGACAAGCTGGATCGGCAGGTGGGTCAGAGTCACCGACCCGAACAGGATGGCGAGCAGGCACCCGGCCATCGTTGCCACGGGGTTCCCTAGGGCAAGCCGGATCAGACCCATGAGTCGCTGTCTACAGGGGTTTCACTTGGACCGGCATGCCGGGGCGCAGGTTTTCGCCGCCGCGGATGACTACCCGGTCATGTTCCCGGATCCCGCCAATCACCTCGATGTGGCCGCCTTCGGCGATCCCGGTCTGCACTTCAACCCTTTCAGCGATGGACGCCTCGTTGACCCGGTACACGTAAATTCCTTCCCGGCGCAGGATCAGGGCGTCTCGGGAGACCAAAACCGCCTCGCGCGGGAGCGCGGTCGGGACGGCCACACGCAGCAGGTTGCCGGCGCTCAGGGAGGGATCCGAGACGGAAATTCGCAGCTCATAAAGCCGGGACACGTCCCCGCCGATCGGCACGATCGTGCGCACCGTGCCGGTTCCCGAGGTCTTCCCGTCGGTGTAGGCCAGCGGGATGCCGACCGCCACGAGCTTCAGGGAGCCGGCCGGGATATGGGTTTCGATCTCCAGGTTGTCGATGCTGACCAGGCGCACGATGGTGTCTCCGTGATCCGCCCATTCCCCGGTTTGCAGCCATCTTTCCGACACGACACCGTCGAAGGGCGCGAGGACACTGGCGCGCTTGAGACGTTCCTCGGCCTGCGACAGGCGAGCCTGGGCGGACAGGATGTTGTTGTGCGCGACAGACCGGTCCGTTCTTTCCCGGTCGACCTGGCTGCGCGCAATGTTGTTTTCCTCCAGCAGCCTCTCCAGACGTTCCACCTGCCGGGTGTGGAAATCAAACTTGGCCTGCTCCCTTTGGATGATCGACTGCTCTTCGATCACCTGCTGCCGGAAGAAAGTATCGTCCAGCTTCGCCACGCTTCCCCCTTTCCGGATGCGGTCGCCGACTTCCGCGACCCACGTCAGACGCCCGGCGATTTCTCCGGACAACTTCGCATCGTCCCGGCTGATGACGGTGGCGCTGTACAGTGCCGTGGGAGAGATGGACCGCTTCACCGCCTGTTCGACCACGACGAGCGCAGCGGGGTAGCCTTTCTGATCCTGTGCCTGTGCCGCGGAGGCCGGGAGGGCCAGGGCGATGGCGATGGCGACAAAAGTAGGCTTCATGCGGAAGCCCGGTTCATGCGGTTCTCGATCAGGTCGTCGACCACGGCCGGGTCGGCCAGCGTCGAGGTGTCGCCCAGTTCCGCGTAGTCGTCGGCCGCGATCTTGCGAAGGATCCGGCGCATGATCTTGCCGGAACGGGTCTTCGGCAGCCCCGGCGCCCACTGGATGAAGTCCGGCCGCGCGATCGGCCCGATCTGTTGGCGCACCCATGCGCTCAGGGTATCCCGCAGCTCCTTGTCCGGGACCAGTCCGGCCATCAGCGTGACATAGGCATAGATCCCTTGCCCTTTGATTTCATGGGGGAAGCCTACCACGGCCGCCTCCGCCACCTGTGGATGCGCGACCAGGGCCGACTCCACCTCGGCGGTGCCCATGCGGTGCCCCGAGACGTTGATCACGTCGTCGACTCGGCCGGTAATCCAGTAGTCGCCGTCTTCGTCCCGGCGGGCGCCGTCGCCGGTGAAGTAGCGTCCGGGATAGGTGGCGAAATACGTGTCGATGAATCGCTGGTGGTCGCCGTAGACCGTGCGCATCTGCCCGGGCCAGCTGTCCGCGATGCACAGGTTGCCTTCGCCGGCGTCTTCTATTTCATTTCCCTCGGCGTCCACGAGGATCGGGCGAATCCCGAAAAAGGGGCGGGTCGCGGAGCCCGGCTTCAGATCCGTAACGCCAGGCAGGGGAGTGATCATGATTCCGCCCGTCTCGGTTTGCCACCAGGTGTCCATCACCGGGCAGCGGCCGTCGCCGATGACCTGGTGGTAGAACAGCCAGGCTTCCGGGTTGATCGGTTCGCCGACCGTGCCGAGCACGCGGAGTGTTTTGCGAGAAGTCCGGCGCACCGGCTCCTCGCCCTCGCGCATCAGTGCGCGGATGGCCGTGGGCGCGGTGTAGAAAAGGGAGACCTGGTGCTTGTCGCAGACCTGCCAGAAACGGGAGGCATCCGGGTAATTCGGTACGCCTTCGAACATCAGGGTGGTGGCGCCGTTGGCCAGCGGGCCGTACACGATGTAGCTGTGCCCGGTCACCCAGCCGACGTCGGCCGTGCACCAGTAGATCTCGCCTTCGTGATAGTCGAACACGTACTGGTGGGTCATCGAGGCGTAAACCAGGTAGCCGCCGGTAGTGTGCAGCACGCCTTTTGGCTTGCCGGTGGAGCCCGAGGTGTAGAGGATGAACAGCGGGTCTTCCGCGGCCATTTCTTCCGGGGGGCAGTCGTCGTCGACCTGCGCGGCCAGGTCGTGCGCCCAAAGGTCGCGACTTTCGCTCCACGCGATCTCCGCGCCGGTGTGGCGGACGACCACGACGTGTTTGACCGAGGGACAGGCTTCGACGGCCTGATCGGCGTTCGCCTTGAGCGGAATCCGCTTGCCGCCGCGTACGCCCTCGTCGGCCGTGATGACCATGCTGCTGTCGGCGTCGCGGATGCGTCCCGCCAGCGCTTCAGGCGAGAAGCCGCCGAACACCACGGAGTGGATGGCGCCGATCCGCGCACACGCCAGCATGGCTACGGCCGCCTCCGGGATCATCGGCATGTAGATGGTGATCCGGTCGCCTTTTTGAGCCCCGGCCGCCTTGAGCCCGTTGGCGAAGCGGCAGACCTGTTGATGCAGTTCCCGGTAGGTGATGGCTTTGTCTCGGTCCGGTTCATCGCCTTCCCAAAGGATGGCGACCTGGTCTCCCCGCGATTCGAGATGGCGGTCCACGCAGTTGTAACAGGCGTTCAGGCTGCCGTCGTAGAACCAGCGGACGTGCAGGTCGGGCGCATCGTAGGAGACGTCCCGGATGTGCGTGTAGGGCCGGATCCAATCAAGCCTTCGGCCGTGTTCCAGCCAGAATCCTTCCGGGTCCTCGATCGAGCGGCGGTAGTTCTCGAGATAGCCGGCCCGGTCGATCAGTGCCGCTTTCGCTGTCGCGTCAGGCACGGGGAATATCTGGGCTTGAGGAGAAGAGGCGGTCGAGCAGGCAGGCATGGGAGGCGGTCGGATTTCCCCGGCACAGCAGGCCGGAAAGTCAATAACTTCCCGCATTTTAGGATATATGGCGCGGGAATTCTTTCTCCAGGGAGTCCACCGGGCTGAAAAATCCGCGAATGGCATGCAAGCACTAATAGTGGCGACCCGACCCGGGCGATGATCGGCGAGACTATTGCATACAGGAAGTTGACGGTGTGAGCCGTCTAGGTATTGCCAGGTTGTGTTGGGTATACGCTGTGCTCTGGGTCCCACCACAAGACCTCCATAACATTCTGCTTCCTTATGCACCAGACCCTTTCTCTGCTAGAAATTCGAAACGAGTAAAGTTCATCAACATCATCTTTACGAAGTTGCTGAAGGCGATCTCTAGCGCCTTTCACAATCTTATAAACACCAATAGGGTGACTCCCGGTATTCTTGATTTGCTCTGGGTTCATTTGTTCAAAATCTGACAATTTCTTAATTACACGCTGGTATGTTTTTGGGTCTGATAGTTTCAGCCAAGGCCAAGGACCGTTCTTGTCACACGCACTGAATCTCCAGGACAAATGACCTTCTTTGCCCGAATCCCCGCCACTCTTTGCTTTTTAGTGGGATGGGGGAGTTCGGATGATTTGGATAATTTCTTGGCTGGCTTCCTGCCCAAGTTGCGTTACAAAGCAGAGTAGTATTCAGCCATAGATGCATGAGTGATGCATGCGTTTCCACGTTGTCCACTGGCAAGACTCGCTTTTGCTCGTGCTTCTTGCCACGGGGCCTCCATGTGAGTCAAATCACTGAGCCACTGTGAAGATTTGTCACCATAGTGATCGAGAACAGCATCAATGGTTTCGCGCTGTTCAGAGTTCAGCAATTTCCATTCGGCACCCTTAATGCTGCCTATGCGAAATCTTCCTTTGTGTTTGTTATACAAGGCCCGGATAACCGGGCCATTTGCCCATGCTTCAATCCGGTCATGGAAAATGGGCTTGTCATCCCACACAAGAGACCAAGCCTGAGAATAATAGACAAGCTTATGGAGTTTCATGGCGGGCATTGTGCCAAGATTTTTAAGAATGTAGTCGGCTACATCAATCGCCTGTACGCCCATTATTTTTCCCCCTAACAAATCCAAATAATCGTGATTTTATTTGGGCGCGCTATTATAGTCCCAATCCCTCTGCGTTTTGGTGTTTAGACGATTCATTTCAGTAAATGATTGAATATACATAAATTTTATTGTTTCCTCCAGCTTAGAATTCTCCCGCTTTTCATGAGGCGGGAGGTCTTACGGGCAGCAGGACGAATCAGGAGTACAATGGCGGCATGGAATTGGAATCAGTCCCAATCTCCAACGTCGACGAAGCGGCGGCCCTGTTGCGTGCGCACGGCATCACGCCGACCCGCCAGCGCGTCGCGATCAGCGCTATCCTGTTTACCTGCCGGCAGCACATGGAGGCATCGGAGTTGTTCCGCCGGGTGCAGGCGAGCGACACCTCGATTTCCCGCAGCACGGTCTACAACACGCTGGAGCTGTTCGTCGAGAAAGGATTGCTCCAGGAGTTGAACCTGGGCGACCGCTCGCGCATCTACGACACCAATCTGGCGCCGCACCATCACCTGTACCACGTCGATTCCGGAAAGATCGAGGATCTGGATGTCTCCCAGATCAAGGTGAAGGTGCCGGATGAGATCTTGGGAAAATCCGGTCTGGTGGGCGTGGACGTGACCCTGCGGGTTGCCGGCTGATCTCCCTTTCGCTGATTCGGTGGACTTGAAGCCCGCAACCCGGAATCTATCGGCCGCGGACCGCTGAAAACCCGACACGGACATGTCCCGGAAATACGCCCCCGGCGTCTGGGTCGAGGTGCACGACAAAATGCAGCCGGATTACCGCTACCTGCTGGAAGCGCGGGCAGGACGGGATTTTGCAGACGGATTCACTCCGCATTTCACACCGAAGGAAATGCTGGCGCACGGCGTGTTCGAGGGGAAGTACCTGAACGACTGCCGCTCGGAATTTCCCGCCAGTTGGTATCGCGGCGCGAAACTGAGCGAGGAGCCGGATCCCGGAATTAACTATTTCGGCATCAAGTCGCGGCAGCCGCTTGGGGTCTGGCGGGAGAAGGGCTGGATCATCGGCGACGACCCGCGCGGCTGGTTCCAGTGGTACTGCCGCTATTCCCTGGGTCGGCGCGACCCGGTGGTGGATGCGGCCCAGATTCGCAGATGGAAAGGCATCGTGCGTCATGCGGCGCAGATCCGGAAGAACTGTGATCCGGGCGATCTCGCCTGCCGTCCGCGCCAGCGGCAGGCTTTGCTGCAATGGGCTTGGCCGCCCTTCGAGTGACGGGCCACTCGGTTAAAATGGGGTGAGGTGCAGTGCCGGTGTAGCTCAGTCGGTAGAGCAACTGTTTCGTAATCAGTAGGTCGGGGGTTCAATTCCTCTCGCCGGCACCATCTATTTTAGAAGGGGGTTACCGCGGTCGAGATACCCGGAATCCTGCACGAGATTGTACGAACCCAGCCCTATCAGGAGGCCATCGAGTGTTGCCTGGAAGGTCAGGTAGTGACGCTGTTTCGTGCCATAGGCGACGAGCACGATGAAAATGCCATCAGCGTCTGGGCCGGATTTGAGCAAGTCGGGTTTATTGGGCCGGATGAAGCCGTCAGGCCGGTCCCTTTGCTGGATGCAGGACACAACTGCCATTCGGTCATCAGCACATTGACCAAGGCAGGCAGTGCCAACAAGACATGGAACTGCAGCGGTGCACTTCGGACGAGCGCTTGCCGAAGGAGTGTCAGGGTCAATTGTTGCGCAAGTCCGGGATGGATGGGCTGGTTTCCTCGAAGCACTCCCTCTCGGGTTTGCGACCTGACAGGTTGCGACTTGTACACTCGACTTATAACGCCTGGGCTGCAATGAACTCATCCACGGCATCGAACATCGCCTCGAAGCGTGGATTGAAGGTCAGGCGTGCTATCGCCTCAGGATCGGGTACCGTCGCGGGAGGTTCGCGGTAGAATTCACCATACCAGGGGTTCAAGGCCGTCAGGCAACGTGAAAGTGCATCCGGATTGCGCTCACCTGCACCTTGGCCGCAGCTTCGATAATCCCCAGCTATGCCATAGTGTGCGTGGGTCGGCGCGATGTGCAGCGATACGTGGGAGAAGCTGGCAATCCGTTGTGCGGGCAAAAAACTGTTGACGTAGCGGATGCGCGAATCCAGGGCATCGACGTCCTGCAGATTGCGCCGGTACACAATCAATCGGCTGTCCGGATGCGTGAAGTGTTTACGGAAGTACTTTTCATTGACACCGACGCTGATTACGGGATCATCAGCACTTTGTGCCATGAATACAGGCACGCTTACATTCCGGGTTTCCAGCAATTGTTCCAGCTCGCGGGTCAGCAGCCAGGTCTCGGCCATGGCGTTCATCGGCATGGCTTCGTAGCGGGCATAGTCAACGGGCGCATCGCGGTCCGCCCAGGCAAGGACATGGCGCAGCCACACTGCCTGGCGAATCAGCCACGCATCGGCAAGCATCAGGGCCGGAGAGAAGATAAAGGCCCCTTTGATTTCGGTGTCCTCCAGTACGGCGTGCACGGCCAGCAGCCCGCCGAGCGAGAAGCCGCCGACAAAGACGGCCTCGGCATCGCGCTTGAGGGTATCGAGCCCGAACCGTACCGCACTGCGCCAGTCGCTGCGTTGGACCTCAAGCAGGTCGCCTGCACGCGTGCCGTGCCCTGGCAGCAACAGCACCCGCACCAGAAAACAGCGCTTTGCAAACGCATCGGCCAGGTCGGTCATCGCAAGCGGCGTATCGGAAAGCCCGTGTACCAGCAAGATTCCCCGACCGGCACGCCCATCGGCCACAGGCGTGCAATGCTCGCCAGGGCGGCGCTCGAACGGGGTGGCCGCATCCAGCTCAAGGCGGGAACGGCGTGGATCCAGAAACACCCGGTGGCGTTTGAGCCGTTCGCGTGTCTGCACCGCGTAGTCTTCGAAATCGAGATGCCGGGAGGCATCAAATGGCAAGCCTTCGCCCGAGGCCTGCAAATGTGCATCTATGGAAGTCGGGTGCGGTGTGACAGCCTGCGAACCGTATCCATCCGCACTGAAACCTGCCACGAGCAGTATGCCAAGGATAACTTTGGGATTTTTATGGATTTTTATACTTGACTCCAAGTCCCATGACTTTCACAGTACGACTCCCTTTTCCTCTTCCCAACCACCGATGTGCCTTAGTCTAGGTGGTGCAGCCAAAGCAGCAAGGCGGGTGGCTTGACGGGAAACAACCTGCTTCACTCGTCCAGCGGGCGAAGAAAAATCTGTTCGCGAAGCACTTGCCAGCGTGAATCCTCGAATCGCCATTCGATGTTGCACAGAAGCTTCATCTCCTCGCCACTCATGCCACTGTGTTTTCGTGTCAGCACACACACTGCGGAATCGCCCAGCACATGGAAATCATGCCAGTCGGCCCAGTCATTGAGCTGGGTCCTGCCTTCTTCTGCCTGCTTGCGGAAATGGGCGATGAATTCCTGCTTGCCAAACGTGATGACCGTACTGTCTGGCATCACCAGGGTGGTGTGAAAGTCCTTGTGGTAAATCGTCTCCAGTGCATCGACATCATAATGGGTGGCGCGATCAATCAGGTGATCCATGGCCGCGCGGATCGCTTCTTTCGTGTGCGTGGGTCTTGTCATGGTCGTACTTCTCCGTGAAGTTCAGAACGTAAGAGACCGCGCTCAATGCCGTCGATGCCGCCGAGACTCCGAGTCGGATATCGCATCTCAGTTCAAATAGAATACCATCATTGCATGTCTCTCAAAACCACCATGACAGGCAGTGTGTCGGGCTGGAGTGCATTGAGAACTGGAAAACCATTGCCTGCCTGTGAACCGCATCCAATTCAATTATCTAAGGAGTACTGATTATGTCCACATCCAGGCTTGATCTTTCCAGCGAGACTGGCCCGGCCCTGCCACCCATCCTGCCGGGCACGTTGATCTTGAACGGCGAAAACCCCTTTATCCGCCTCAGCCGTGCACCGGGCGAACCCTTTACCACCGATGCGAGTCTCTGGACCATCACCTATTCCCTTCGAGGGTCAGGTCACGTGCTATTCATCAAAAGTGAACTGACGGACGATGAATGGCGAATTTACTCCGACAATCAAGCTTTGGTGCGCTTGCTGCAATCGACCGTGCAGGGCATGCTGAATCCGGCTACAGCCAGCCATCGAATTGCAATTATCGAGGCTGAATTCTCACGCCACGGAGACCTGCAGGGGCAATGGACACAGAAGGTGCTGGCCGGAGGGGACGAAATCACACTGAGCTGGTATCGCCTGATCGAGCCGCTATTGATGGCACATGAACAGCCTGCCCGCCTCCCTGAAAGAAATTATGGCGCGTGTGTCGTCATGATCCCTGCCATGAAGGCGCAATTGACGGTCAACGGGCGGCAAGCGTCGGGACAAGCGTGGCCGTGTAAATATGATGGACAACCGTTCAGCACGGCTTGTCTGGCATTCTCGGAAAGCTGGAGGACGTGCTGAGGCAGAATGAAAAGGGCTTCCGGGTTTGATGTGGAATCCCCATGATAGAGTATGCCTATCATGCACCGGGCCTCCCGCTACCGCCTGTACCCGAACCGGACGCAGGAGCGGCAGTTCGCGCGGCTGTGCGGGGCCGGCCGGTTTGTCTACGATGAGGGTGTTTGTCCCGGATTATTCCATTGGAAGGCTTGGACTCTTGGTGGATAATAGCCGTTCCAAAAACCAACAGAAAGTACAAATGCTCTTGCCAAGAAAAGGAATGCCGCAGATCGGCGCGGCGCTGGCCGTGCTGCTGCTTTCAGGAAATCTACTGATGGCTGCGAACGACAATACCCCCAAGGTCCGGATGGAAACCTCGTCCGGCACTCTCGTGCTTCAACTGGATGCAAAGAACGCGCCAATGACGACCGAGAACTTCCTGAAATACGTCGAGGACGGTTTCTACGACGGGACGATCTTCCACCGCGTCATCAAGGGATTCATGATCCAGGGCGGCGGTTTCGACCGGGACTTCAAGCAGAAAGCGACCCTGCCCCCGATCGAGAACGAGGCCGACAACGGCCTAAAGAACGAGCGGGGCACCATCGCCATGGCCCGTACCGGCGACCCGCATTCGGCCACCGCGCAGTTTTTCATCAACTCGGTGGACAACGGGTTTCTCGACCATAGCGGGAAAAACCCACAGGGCTGGGGCTACGCCGTGTTTGGCAAGGTGATCGAAGGGACCGAAGTGATTGATGCCATCAGCGGGGTGGCGACCGGCAGCCATGGTCCACACAGCGACGTCCCTCAAAGCCAGATCCTGATCCTGAAGGCCGAACGCGTCGAAGACTGATCCAATATGGACACCTGCGTGGTGGGAGGGGGCATCATCGGTGCGCTCACCGCGCACGCGCTGGCGCAGAAAGGAATCGAAGTGCAGGTGCTGGATGCCGAGAGGCCCGGTGCCGCCACGCCGGCCTCGGCCGGGATTCTGTTTTCCATTTTCGACCCGACGGGCGAGGGGGCCTGGGCGAGCCTGGCGCGCTACGGCCATGCGGCTTACCCGAAGTTGTGCGCGGGGATTGAGTCGGAGGCAGGGTTCGAGCGACGCGGATTGCTCGTCGTCGGCATGGAGGCCGGGCAGGCGGCAGGGTGGGCTAAGGCCCAGGGGCTGGGCTGCGAAACCTTGAGCCCGAGTGAGTGCCGGCGACGGTTTCCTCAACTGGCGGTCCCCGAACACGACGTGGCCTTGCTGCCGGAAGTGGCTCAGATCGACCCGTACCGGTTCATGGGGGCGTTCCGCTCCAGGCTTCAGGATGCGGGAGTGCGCTGGGAGGCCGCCCGGGTTTCCGGGATTCTGCAGGACGGGGATCAGGTTCAGGGCGTGAGAAGTGGCGAGCAAGAATGGCAGGCCGGGCAAGTGGTGATCGCGGCCGGCGCGTGGAGCGCAGAACTGCCGGAGGCCGCTGAGCCAGAATCGCCGGTCCGCCCGCGCCGGGGACAGATCGTCGCCTGGCGGTCTGTGGAAGCAGGGAATCTACCGATTGTCCTGGATGGCCACCGATACCTGGTGGCGCGGGCGAATGGCGAAGTGCTGGCGGGCGCGACCGACGAGGACGTGGGGTTTGACACGGACGTCACCGAGCAGGCGAGAGAGGAGCTGACGAGCTTTGCCCGCCGCTGGTGCCCAGATCTGTTGGCGGCGGAGCCGGATGCGCAAAGGTCGGGCTTGCGTCCAGCGGGTGGCGCCTCCGGGCCGAGGATCGGTGCGCACGACAGGATTCGGGGGCTGTTTTTCAATACCGGGCACTATCGTTATGGAGTCGTTTGCGCGCCGGGCGCTGCGTCACAATTGGCGGAGTATTGTTGTCCGTAGATGCTGATCTTTTTCAAAGCCCCGTTTTATCCGGTGACCGTCGGCAATTCCATTGCGTCTCCCATACCAAACCTGTGCTCGCATTCGCTACAGTTCGAATCACGGCGAGGAATTACACGTTTAACCTCGCCTTTGAGGAAATGGAAATGTTGGTAGGCTGCTTCGTTTTTTTGTGAGCGAATGCTCAAGAAATCAAATAGAAAATCATTCACTGCATGTGCCGCGGCAACCGCATTCAATGTGATTACGCTTGGGTTTGGGGCGTTTACCCCATAAGCTTGGTCCTTGCGCTCTTCGTCGGTCTTTGCTTCGATCGCAAGTTGCACCGGATCAATCAATCCGTTACACCATAGGCACCCATAGCGAGGCCTAATATGGCGCACCGCCGACATTGTGTCTTCTAATAATCCTGATGTATTTGGCCGAATTTTTGCGCCTATTTGGACTGCCGGGATTAGATATTGGTGAACGAGCGCGTTGACAAGTAACCGTGCACGCATTGAATCAGCCGCAAGGAAAATAAAATCGCAATCCCGCAGAGTTTCAGCAACTGATTCTTTTGTAACATCCTCAGAAATCGCATCAATTACTGTATCGATGGCCATTTCGCGGGCATGACGAACTGCGATCTTTGTTTGGGCAGACCAACTTTGATATCTTGCCGCAGTTGCGCCGACAACTCGCGAAAGGTTGGTGCCTTCGATTGAATCTGGATCAATCAATACAAGATGGCCGACTCCAAGCCGTGCGAGATACTCAGCCACTAACGAACCAACTCCCCCCAAACCCACTACCGCGACCTTGCTCATGCCTAGCACCGCCTGTCCGGCAGTGCCGAACATCCGAACCTGCCGGTCGTGCGCGAGAGACGCACCGCTTACTGACTGCGGGTCGGAATAAAGTCTCATGATTGTTTGGCCGATGACGCGATATGTGCCAAGTGGCCTGCGTGTTCCGTCAGGCAACCAGACATCAGCGGCAACAGAACGGCGGCCGAAAACCAGCGCGCCAACTGGTATACCCTTGCCAATATCGCGCAACGCCGGATAACCGCGATCATGCGATTGGAGGTCAATTCGGCTAAAACTAACACGGCGGTCACAGTCGTGGTTGTGAACAGCTAGATAAGCGAGATGTTGATCTCGGCATTGAGTAATTTGGTGGTGAATGAAAGTAGGGTCAAGCGCCCGGTAACCGTGCTTGCCCTTTACATAATCGCGCCCGAACATGGCAGGTTCAACATGTCGAATAGCCAAGCGAAGAGCAGGGCCGGATGCTACGACACCAGCGTGCAACACAGCTCCATGTTCGTCACGATCGCCAGGGAAAAGATGCGCCATTAAGCGCGCATGGTCGTCAGGGGCAATCAAGATGTCGCAAGTAGGTTGTGATGTCATTGCATCTTTTCCAGAAAATCAATTATCTTCATGAATTTCGCGACGGCAGTTTGTGGGTTGTTCTGGATTCGGTTGTTTCGGCGAGAGATTTGAATTGCAGGCCGGTCGGCGAAGCTGTGGCCGTGTGTGACTGCTTCATTGAACTCTTGTCCGTCAACCCGGCATACGGTAGCATCTATAAATACAGGATAAATATCCGCATAGGGGTGATGTGCTGTGATGTGCCCGCCCATCCATGTAGCCGATGGGACAAAGCGTTCGCCGATATCTACGCTTTCGACAAAGACATGGGCTCCCCCTTGACCATCTTCGTTGTAGGTGACGGTCGATGATGGAAAAGCTTTCTTCAGTTCTTCAATTGCATCGGTGACACCCTGCTTCATCTGAACCTCCTGCCTTCAACTGTTGTCATCTGGCGCAATCGCAGTAAAGCTCATATTCTTGTGAAGGCTGACTTTGTCGTCATCGCCGATCACTTTGTTTGAGCCGTTGGGCAATTCCAACTGAAGCACAAAATTAGGCTCGATCTCAATGCCTTCCTTTATTGCGGCATCTTTGATTTCTTGGCCTGTTGCAGGCCCCTCAAGCATTTTTATTTTGTGACCATTAACTTCTATGGTGACGGTCTTGTCTCCATCCTTATCAATACTGCCGCCGCCAGCGGCGGTTTCTGCGTTGCGCAATTTGCTATCATCGTTCGTAGTCATCATGTTTTCTCCCTTGACTTGGCTAACTGATGAGGATATATTATCAATTGCTGAAAAGCATGTCAATTGCCTTTGAGCAATAATTGAAGAAGCAAATGGCTAGGCGTTCGCAATTTGATTTTGATGGGTTTTATAAGGCGCTTAGTGCCACAGTTAAGGCTCGAAACACCAATTGGAAGACCGTAAGTGAGCGGACAGGGATTTCACAGACGACCTTGTCGCGAATGTCAAAAGGTCGTCAGCCAGATGCTGAAAGCCTTACCGCATTGTCGGCTTGGTCGGGACTTAACCCGGTAGATTTTTTAACTGACACTCCGAAACAAGCTAGTGAGCCTATCGCCATGATGACTAAACTTCTTCGGGAAGACCCTGATCTAGATCATGCAAGTACTGAAGCGCTGGAGGCAATTATCAAAGCAGCTTATGATCGCTTTAAGCACGGGGGGACTCACGGTTAATCGCACTTCCCTTTCGAATCATATGTTGCAAAGGGTGAGAAGCGGAGTTCCATCGCATGTTGTTCACGTTGTCTGATACTTTCGGTTATTTTCGGGATTACGGTCTCGGTCATGGTCTTGGTGTAGTCTTCTAAAATTTTATTATCAAGTGCTTCCATTCCTTGCCTTTCCAGATATTCCCTGAACCGCTTATCCATAATAATTTGCTCCTGAGTAATGTCGACTAGAAGGTTTGTCTTCAGTTTTTATTAATCGGTCGCAGATTCTGTTCCATTCGCCCTAGCGGAGTACCTTCCGGTCGTTTAAGTTTTACTAGGCCGTGTTGGCTATCGGCTCCCACAGATGTACGGTCAAATACGAGCGCCGACTCTCCATCATGTAACAGCCAAATAGGAAGAGGGTCTCGCGGGCTTGCGCTTGCATCAATTATGGCGCGCGCGGTGACATGCCTCTGAGTCCACTGCGTTTCGGATGCGTATTCTACTACCCAAATAAATTGAGCCGTATCAAGACGCATAAGCAAACCAGTTAGCACTTCGCCTAATTCCGATCGATGCCCCCGAGCGTAGTTCCGCAAAGCTGAAATGGTGGTGACGAAATATCGCCTAAATAATTTATCCCCATCTGGTATCCCGAAAGCCTTCTGGAGTAGCACAGAAAGGCTTTTAGAAAGGCCTTCAATGGCATCAGCCGGGTAAAAAATTTTTTCAGGCAATGGTACGATGAAAGCATCAAAATCCTGGGCTGTATAGGCTCGGCCATTAGACGAATCTGATTGCTCTGTATCGACGTTTACGTACGGCAGAGAATTATCGTCGATTGCGAGAAGAGAGCCAACTTGAGACCAAACATGTGGGTTAGAAGAAGGTTGAGAGGCAGGGCGAAATTCCCACGCGTACCCTGCAACAACAATCGCATGTTGACGTTTCTTCATGGCAACAAATAATGGAAATCCAGACTCTAGATAAGCCAGCAGTTGCGAATAGAACTCTAAAGCCAAATCTGTTTTTTTACGGACAACCACAGGAAAACATCCAGCCACTTGGAAAATTCGCTCTGCCTGCAAAATGTCAAGACCAAAAGAAGGAGTTAGTCCGCCAGGGTCAAAGGGGGTGGCAAGCCTTGTAACGTCATGGACAAGAAACTCGCGATGTGGAGGAAATCGCTCGCTGTAGTGGCGCAAGATTGCCCAGCATGCAACATGGGCGCAAACGGCAATATCTGCATGTTGAGCCATGGAGGGGAAGCCCCAAACTGAAAACTTGTGCCCGAGTAGATGGACATGGTGGCGTGATTGAATCGCTACCCCATGGGCACCAATACGTATGTCAGGTGACAGAATTGACCGGCCAAGGGGTGTACGTCAGATTTGTTAGATTTTCCTTCATCAGGCCGCCTTTAGGGGTCGCGATTTCGGTTTGAGCCCGGTAGATTGGGCATTTTCGTCTGATAATGAATCCTCTATCAGATCGGTTGCCGGG
>Ga0209543_1000330_pt1 | contig 64442 bp, 61 predicted proteins | sample MesohylFT_FD_187296 | JGI IMG/M metagenome (GOLD analysis project Ga0209543, IMG submission 187296) | Host-associated microbial community of the marine sponge Aplysina aerophoba from Gulf of Piran - sponge mesohyl, lysed by freeze-thaw... | ecosystem: Host-associated > Porifera > Sponge >...
AGCCCGGGCATGACCGAGATGAGCAGGATGCCGCCGCCGAGGCCCACCACCGCGGCGGTGGTGGAGGCGACGAAGGTCACGAGGATGAGGAAGAGCTCGGGCATGGCTTCAGGGGCGCGTCACGCCGGGCGGTCGAGGGCCGCGCCCCTGGTTCAGGTGGCGTTTCAGGAGGCCGCCGGGCCTTTCTCCCGCACCACCGGATTGCGCAGCGTGCCGATGTGGCTGATGTCGACGGCCACCGCGTCGCCGTCCTTCATGTTCTCGGTGGCCCCGTCCGTGCCCATCCACAGAATGTCTCCGGGCACCAGGGTCAGGTAGCGGCTCATGGCGCTGATGTAGCTGGCCACGCTGAAGATGGCGTCCTTCACGTCGTACTCACCCACCACCCGGTCGTTCAGGGTGATGGTGACGTGCAGGTCGTCGGGGTCGAGGTCGGTAACGATCCACGGACCCATGGGCTTGAACGTGTCGGTGTTCTTGGCGCGCCACAGGGTCCGGTCGGACCGTTGCCAGGTGCGTTCGCTCACGTCGTTGCCGATGGTGTAGCCGAACACGTAGTCCAGCGCCTCGTCCTCGGAAACGTTGCGGCAGGCACGGCCGATGACCGCCACCAGCTCGCCCTCGTACTGCACCTTCTCCGAGGCGTCATGGGGAATGACGATGGCGTCTCCGTCAGCCGCCAGCGCGTTGACCGCCCGGTAGCCCACGTCGGGCTTGGGCGGAAACACCGGCTCCTCGTCGCGGACCTGTGCGGCGAAGGTGACGTGCTCGCGGTAGTTGACGCCGGCGGCGTAGAAGGTCGGCGGCACCACCGGCGCCAGCAACTTGATCTCGCTCAGAGCATGAGTCTCGCCGGTGACGGTGTAGTTTTCGAAGGGGCTGCCCCCGATGACGTTGACGGTGTCCGTGTCGTCGATGAAGCCGAACACCGTCTTGTTGTCGTTGTGGAATCTGCACCACCTCATTCGAACGTCTCCTTCTATCGGTCTGTCACCACCCAATGGTCCATGAAGTCACGCACCCGCATCGTTGCCAGGACGTCGCGTGACGCGCACGTCCGGAGTATCGCGTCGCACTGGGCCGCGGGAAGGTGCGCGGTCAAATGGCGCTCGAACTTCTCTTCCAGTAGCGGCACGGCTTCGCCCCGGCGCCTGCGGTGGCCGATGGGGTAGGGCACTTCCACCCGCGCCGTGGCGCTGCCGTCCTTGAAGTGCACCTGAACCGCGTTGCCGATGGCGCGCTTGTCGGGGTCCATGTAGTCGACCGTGAATTGCGGGTTCTCCCGCACCTCCATCTTGTCGCGCAGCGCGTCGATGCGCGGGTCCCGGGCCACTTCGTCCTCGTAGTGCCGCGCGGTGAGCTCGCCATGGATCAGCGGCACCGCCACCATGTACTGCAGGCAGTGGTCCCGGTCCGCGGGGTTGTCCAGCGGTCCGGTCTTGTCGATGATGCGCGAACCCGCTTCCTGGGTCTCGAGGACTACGCGCTCGACGTCGTCGAGGCGGTCCTTGACCGCGCCGTGCAGTTCCAGCGCCGCCTCCACCGCGGTCTGGGCGTGGAACTCCGCGGGGAAGGAGATCTTGAACAGCACGTTTTCCATGACGTAGCTGCCGTAGGGCTGGCTGAACGTGAACGGCCGGCCGTTGAACAGCACGTCGTAGTAGCCCCAGCCCTTGGCCGAAAGCGCCGACGGATAGCCCATCTCGCCCTGGCGCGCCATGAGCGCCAGCCGCACCGCCCTGCCGGCGGCGTCGCCGGCGGCCCAACTCTTGCGCGAGCCGGTGTTGGGCGCGTGCCGGTAGGTGCGCAGCGCGCCGCCGTCGATCCAGGCGTTGGACAGCGCGTTCACCACCTGTTCTTCGTCGCCGCCGAGCATGGCCGCCGCCACCGCGGTGCTGGCTACCCGCACCAAGAGCACGTGGTCCAGCCCCACGCGGTTGAAGCTGTTCTCCAGCGCCATGACGCCCTGGATCTCGTGCGCCTTGATCATGCCTGTCAGCACGTCGCCCATGGTGACGGCGCCGGCCCCGTCGCCCGCGCGGCGGTCGAGGTAGTCCGCCACCGCGATGATCGCGCCCAGGTTGTCCGAGGGGTGGCCCCATTCCGCTGCCAGGAAGGTGTCGTTGAAGTCGAGCCAGCGGATCATGGCGCCGATGTTGAAGGCGGCCTGGACCGGGTCCAGCTCCCAGGCCGTGCCCGGCACGCGCACGCCCCCGGGCATGACCGCGCCGGGCACCACCGGTCCCAGGAGCTTGGTGCATGCTGGAAACTCGAGCGCCGCCAGGGCGCAGCCCAGGCTGTCCATGAGACACAGACGCGCGGTCTCCCGCGCCTCATCGGAGAACGGCCCGGCGGAGAGGGCGTAGGCGGCCATGTCGGAAAGGACCGCGTCGGGCCGGGGCCGTTGGGCGTCGCGCACGGAAACGTCAGTCATGGTGAAAAAGGGTTCGGGGCTATTCCTTGCTGAACAGCGCGTCCAGCTTCTGCTCGTAGGCGTGGTAGCCGAGCACGTCGTAGAGCTGCTCGCGGGTCTGCATCCGCTCGGTCAGGCTGCTCTGGGTGCCGTCCTGGCGGATGGTGCGGTAGACGTCCATGGCGGTCTGGCTCATGGCGCGGAACGCGGACAGGGGATAGAGCACGAGCCCGACCCCGGCCTCCCTGAGCTCGTCGACGCCGAACAGGGGCGTCTTGCCGAACTCGGTCAGGTTGGCGAGCACCGGCACCTCCACGTTTTCGCAGAAGGCGCGGTAGTGCCCCAGCGTGTACACTGCCTCGGGGAAGATCATGTCCGCGCCCGCCTCGACGTACCGCCGCACCCGCTCCAGCGCCGCGTCCAGCCCTTCGCTGGCGAACGCGTCGGTGCGCGCCATGATCACGAACGGTTCGTCGGTGCGTCCGTCGGCCGCCGCCTTGATGCGGTCCACCATCTCGTCGGTGGAGACGATTTGCTTGTTGGGCCGGTGGCCGCAGCGCTTGGCCGCGACCTGGTCCTCCATATGGACCGCGGCCGCCCCGGCCCGGATCATTTCGCGTATGGTGCGGGAGATGTTGAAAGCCGTGCCCCAGCCGGTGTCGATGTCCACCAGCAGCGGCAAGGGGCTCGCCGCGGTGATCCGGCGCACATCCTCGAGCACGTCGTTCAGGGTGGTGATGCCCAGGTCCGGCTGGGCGAAGGAGGCGTTGGCCACTCCCGCACCGGAAAGATAGAGCGCGCGAAAGCCCTGGCGCTCGGCCAGCAGCGCGCAGTAGGCGTTGATGGCGCCCACCACCTGCAGCGGGCGTTCTTCCCGCACGGCGCGCCGGAACCTGGCTCCGGGTGATTTCTCGTGTTCCATGTCTGCCTTGTCCCCGCTTGTCCCGGCGTGGCTCAGAAATAGGACAGGTCCAGGGCGCCCACCCGCTGGAGATGGGTGATGTCGCCCCAGGTCTCCAACCCCCAGGTGCCGTCCTGGAACTTGAAAAGGTTGACGCTGGCGTTCTTGAACGAAAAGCGCCGGGGTGCGTCCAGCGGGATGGACAGGGTGTGCCGGAACAGAGCGCTCAGGACGCCGCCGTGGGTGACCACCATGATGCTCTTGCCCTCGTGGCGCCGGGCCAACACTTCCAGGCACTCCATGTTGCGCGCGGACTGTTGCCGGAAACTCTCTCCCGACGGCACCGCGTGGTCCGCTCCGCCCTTGCGGTGCTCCTCGTACTCCGTCGGGTAACGTTTACGGATCTCGTCGCCGTCGAGCCCCTGAAAGATGCCGAGGTTGCGCTCGCGCAGGCGCGGGTCGGACACGACCTCATGTCCGGTCTTTTCCGCGATGGTCCTGGCGGTCTCGTAGGCGCGCCCCAGGTCGCTGCTGTAGATGGCGTTGCAACTGTCCGGAGTGAACCGCTGCGCCAGCGCTTCCGCCTGCGCGCGCCCCTTGGCCGTGAGCGTGCTGTCGAGGTGCCCCTGGCGCCGCCCCTCCGTGTTCCACTCGGTCTCGCCGTGCCGCACGGCGATGACGTAGGTCGCCTCCATGCCGGACATCCTAGCCAATGGACCTTGAAATTTCTATCGGAATGCGGGATAGGCCACTACGGAACCCATCGCGGAGACATCACCAGACATCCCCAAGGAGGAGAACCATGGAAGCTCAGACCTTTTCAGTAAAGACCCCCTGCATCACCGGCGGCCGCAGCCACATGCCGCTGGTTCGGACCGACGTCCTGATGAGCGGCCTCAACTACTATGCCCCCGGCCGCAAGAACAAGCTCCACACCCACCCCGGCGAGGACCACATGTTCGTCGTGCTCGACGGCGAGGCCACCTTCTTCGACAAGGACCAGAAGGCTACGGTCCTGGGAAAGGGCGAGGGCATCCTTCTTCCCGAAGGGGTCTACTACCAGTTCGAGAGCACCGGCGACACCGCGCTCGCGCTGCTGCGCTTCGCCGCCTACAAATCGGACCGAAAAGACATCCGGCGAGTCGACGCGACAGGGGAGAACGCCCGGACCGAGGACGAGATGGACTACGTCTGCGTCGATGGCGAAGTCGTCGAGGGGGAGGAGTGGACGCTGGGGTGACACTGGCGAGCCAGGGAACCCTCGAAACGTCATTCCCGTGAATTGGGGTGTGGCAATACACCGCCAAACCACGACACGGCACCGCCACCCCGAATCGTCGGTCCCGCGGAAGCAGGCTGTGTCGAAACTCCGTCCGGGAGAGGCAACGACCCCCTGAATCGTCATTGCCGCGGAAGCGGCTGTGTCAAAACTGGTGAGGCACCACCCCCCGAATCGTCATTCCCGCGGAAGCGGGAATCCAGGGGTGGCCGGGCGGGGAAACGCCCCTGCAGTGCCCCACCACCACCCCTGGATTCCCGCTTCCGCGGGAATGACGATTCGGGGGGCGGTGCCGGTTTCAATTCAAGTGGCAGTCTAACGCAGCCTGCCGCGCGCATCAGATGTGATTTTCGATCTCGTCCAGCGGCGTCACCCAAACGCGGTCCGTGTCGATGGGGTAGGCGCTTCCCTGCGGCACCACGACGAACAGCCTGTCCAGGTCCAGCAGATCGACGGCCGTCCGGCTTCCCTTGGTGAGGCTGGGGTTCGATGAAGTCTTGAACTCGAACCCGATCCGTTTCCCGTCGCGCTCCACAACCAAATCGATTTCCTCTCCGGTGCGCGTCCTGAAAAAGCCGTACATCCCTCGCGGCTGAAGCAGAGAAAGAACGTTCTCCAGCGCAAACCCTTCCCAGCACGCACCGTAGACCGGATGGCCGTACAACTTGTCGAAGCTGTCCAGTTCCAGCAGGCAGGTCAGCAGCCCGGAATCCCGTACATAGAGCTTGGGCGATTTGACCAACCGCTTCTTTGTGTTGACGGCGAAGGGCGGTAGCCGGCGCATCATGAACGTGGCTTCGAGGATGTCGATGTGCCTCTTCAGGGTGGGGTGCGTTCGGTCCAGGGATTGCCCGAGGGCCGAGTAGTTCACGATCTGGCCGTGCAGGTGGCAGCACATGAGCCAGAGCCGCCGCATGTATTGCGGTGTCAGATCGATTCCGAACTGACGCAAGTCGCGCTCGACGAAGGTCTGTATGTAGCTCTCGCGCCAGCGAAAGCTGCGGCCGTCCGTGGTTGCCAGGTAACTGGAAGGGAACCCGCCGCGCCACAACAACCTACGCCAGTCCGTGGGTCCCTTCTCCGGCCGTTCCAACTCTTTCTGATGGAACGGGGTGATGTAGACATAGGACAGCCGCCCCGCGAGAGTCTCGGAAGACTGCCGAAGAAGCTCGGGAGAAGACGAACCGAGGATCAGGAACCGCCCGGCACGACGGTCCTCGTCGACCAACGAACGCAACAGCGGGAACAGGTCGGGCCGCAGTTGCACCTCGTCGATGCACACCAACTTGTCACGGTGCAGGGAGAGAAAGGTCTCCGGGTCCTGTAAACGGGACAGGTGGGATGGGCGTTCGAGGTCCAGGTACAGAGTATTCGGGCGTGACGATATCACCGCCTTGGCAAGAGTGGTCTTCCCTGCCTGCCGCGGTCCGAGGATGGCCACCGCCGGAAACTGTTCCAGATCCGTGAGGACCGTATGGTGGACTTGCCGTTGGATCTTCATATGCAAATTGTAAATGACATTTACAATTTGTCAAATTTATCGCTCAGGTTTGTGAGAGGTTGTTGGTTCCGGCGGTGAAGACTGCCCGGGACGGCAACGGACTAGGGTTCAGTCACACAGGTAACGGGTGTGTCCTTAGCTACGAGTTCCTTCCAGTCGATGCCCAACAACTCTCTAGCGGACAGGGCCTTATCCCCAGCGGGATCCCCTTCGCGAAACATCTTGACAGTGAAAACCTGATTATGGGTTCCGGCCATGATGGGTTGGCCCCCGTAAACGTTCACGTTGCCGGATGGCGTGACCTGTGCCGTAATGGGCGTATGCCCGACCTGCCGGTTGGTACTGGAAGAACCACTACCTACGATCATGAAACGATCGAATTCCCGTTTGATTGTTTCTATCGAGGCTTGATGCAAGGCCACCCGTTCGGCGCCCTCTTGGCCGCAAGCCGGAGCGGCTCGGGCTGTGATTTGCACGGCATCCGTTGCCAGTGGGACAGTGCTAACACGGACGCATCCTGTCAGAAGCATGGCCAAGACGAGCAAGGCAACTCTCATCAGTTTCACCTCCAGACGCCAAACCGATAACCGTCATCGACGCGACCTGTCAAGCCAAGCCGGTGTCTCTCCGCCATAGTGGGCGCGACCGATTCGTCGCCATCCCACAAGCTGGTGAGAATGACACAGCTGATCGAACTGAAGAAAGACATCCGCACCGCACGGTACAAGGCATGTTGCTGGAAATGGCGCTGCCGGGTTGGAGGGAGGTCCCGAGAGCATTGCCGCTACGGGACTCTCACCTTCGAGGCTCGCGCCGATGCAGTCAGACGCCGATGTCAAAGTCAGCTGAAAATGTCCCATTTGTGTCAATCGAAAAGGTCCCACTTCTGATGAGGGGGGTGGTGCGGGACAGACGCCCTCCGGTTGGATCCGCTCCTGGGTGAGGGGATGGTGGAGTTCAAGGCCGTCAAGCAGACCTTCACGAACGGCGTTCGGCGCATTCAGGAAGCGGCCCTGATGGGCGTGGGCCTGGTGGACTCGCCCAGCTACGCGGGCAGTCTCGCGGAAGTGCGACGCCGGGACCGGGCACGGAGGCGGCGCGTATGGCTGTGACGTTGACCGGGGCCGCCTTGGCCGAAGCCTTGGCCGTGAATCAGGCGCTTGCGGATCGGCTCTTGCCCGTCGTGACAGCCTTGGTGGATATGCACGTCATTCGGCTGGACGGCACGGGCCGCGTCCGGCTGATTCCCGCGTCAAGCGGGCACTGGGAGGGCTCGCACGATCCGGCAAGCTGGACGGTCCGGGCGACGGTTTACGGGCCGAGCACCAGCACGACATGGAATCTCCCGGCGGCGGCCGTGGTGTTCGTCCGCTGGGGCGGCACGCCGGGGCAACCATACGTCGGCACCGGGCCAACGTCGTGGGCACACACGTCAACGCGCTTGATGGCCGAAGCCGAGCGGTCCCTGGCGGACGAAGCGGGCGGGCCGCTGGCGAACCTTCTTGCGGTTCCACAGGATGGCGGCGACGGCGACGAAAGCGACCCGCTGGCGGCGCTGAAAGCCGACATTCGCACGGCTCGCGGCAAGGCGCTTCTCGTGGAGACTTCGGCGGCCGGTTGGGGCGAAGGTCGGGGCGCGGCGCCGGCTCGCGACTGGCAGGCGTCCAGGTTGGGGCCGATGCCCCCGGACAGCATGGTCAAGGCGGCTGACAGCGCGTTCTCGCGCGTCCTGGCTGCCTGCGGTATGCCCCCGTCCCTGTTCCTGGACAGCGACGGCACAAGTCAGCGAGAAACCGTCCGGCGCTGGCACTTGAACACGGTGTTGCCGCTGGCCCGGCTGGTCGAGCACGAGTTGACCGAGAAGCTGGCGGAGCCGGTCCAGCTCCAGTTCGACACCTACGCTATGGACATGGTGAGCCGGGCGCAGGTGGTCAGCAAGTTGACGGCGGCCGGCGTGGCCCTGCCCGTGGCGCTGGAAGCCGTCGGCCTGGGAGGTGACTTATGATTTCGCTCTGCGCGGACTGCTGTAGACCGCTGCCCCCGTCCGGCGTGTGTCTGAACTGCACGCAACCCCGCCCGGCGAAGTGAAGCCGCGCGGCCTGCCAAGCCCGGAGACCGGCTGGCACACGAGACCGGCGAATGACTGCCCGCGCGACTTCAAGGTCACGGGCCGAGTTCGCACCGTCCACGGGCGCACCGTCCACCTATGGGAACACCGGAACCCCGACGGCGTTGCCGTCTGGAAAACGAAACAGCCGATCCGTGAGTGACCCGTCGGCGAACGGATTCAAGGGTTGGAGGATTTCTTGTTTGTGGTGGATGCGTCCTTGGCCAGTTGGACACGTTTGGGAAGCGAGAATGTGTAAACGAGAAACAAATTTGTAAAGTCGCTTAGTTGAGCCACCTTGGTTTTGTCAAAGTTTTCCCCGTGAACTGCCTCATTGCCATCTAAACGAATACGATCTGCCAAGCCCCGTAGTTCTGGAGTGATCTTCCCCGCCTTCTCCAGGTAGACGATGCGGTCATAAAGCGTCATGTCTTTCTTGTCCGGGGCGAGGCGCTTTGTCGCTATGTCGAGGACTCGTCTGAACATTATCCCCGCGCTTGTGAGTTTCGCGTCGCGGAGATTTTCTAATCCCTCTACATAGTCCTTGGCGAGTTTGCACGGGACATGGGCAGGTGCCTCCAGTCTGGCTGGAGAAGGGTAAACAGCGTTAATCCGGAAACCATCAGTTCGTGGGTCGCCGATGCAATTTATGGGGTCTAAGTCGCCGCCGATAACTGCAAAGAATCTTACGACCATGCCCCCGTGACAGTGGCGGCACACGAAAAGGGTGTTCCACTGGGGGATCGCCTCTTCTTCATCAGAGAAGTATTGTGAACCGTGGCATGTGAAGGCGGTCCTTGAGGCCGCGCAATGGGGACAGTCGTGGATAAGTTCGGCCATTGTATCTGTGGTGACCTATTGGTGACTTATCGCTTTCTCCGTTCCCGCCGATCCCGCCTAACCCCTTGATTTTGTTGGTGAGCCGTGTCGGGCTCGAACCGACGACCCTCTGCTTAAAAGGCAGATGCTCTACCTGCTGAGCTAACGGCTCGTGGTGGGCGATGCGGCGGTGCCGGACGGGACTCCGGCCGATGCCTTGGTTTTAATGTACCAGAGGGGCGCCGCGACGGGCAAGGCGGGTATGGCGGGCCATCCTCGTCACAAGTGTTGCGTTCTGGTAGTGAACAACGGAAGAAGATGGGACCGCCGAGCCGAGAGGAGATATCCTAATGCTTTTGATCGCCGACCCTGACGTGCAACAGGTCCTTCGGGTGGAGGACATCATCGACGACATGGAGCGGGCCTTTGCCGAGGAGGCGCGGGGGATCGCGGTCAACAAGCCGCGTACGCGCTACAAGGTGCCGCCAGACCCCGATTCCGACGGTTACATGGCAAACATCATTCCGGGTGCGGTGCCGAGTTCCGGGGTGGCGGCGCTGCGCTACGACTCCATGGTGGTGCGGGAGCGGATGGTGGAGGGGCTCAAGCGCATGGACTATCCGTATCCGGCGCGCCGGAGCTGGGGCTTCGTTTTGTTGTTCAACCTGGAGGACGCGGAACCACTCGCTATCATTCACGACTTCAGCCTGTCCGCGATCCGGGTGGGCGCCACCACCGGCGTGGCGACCCGGGCGCTGTCGCGGGAGGACAGCCGGGTGGTGGGGTTGTTCGGCTCGGGCAACGAGGCGGTGCAGAATCTGGCGGCGATCTGCGCGGTGCGGGACGTGCGCGAGGTGCGCGTATACAGCGTCACCAAGGAGCACCGGGAACGGTTCGCCATGGAGATGACGGGCCGGCTCGATATCCAGGTGCGCCCGGTGGACAACGCCCGGGCGGTGGTGGAAGGCGCGGACATCGTCATGTGCGCCACCAACGCCAGCACGCCGGTGTTCGATGGCGATTGGCTGGTGCCCGGCCAGTTGGTCACAACCATCGTCAACACCGACGGAGTGCATCGCCGCACCGAGGCGGATGCCACCACCTTCACGCGGGCGGATCTCGTCGTGCTCAACAACAAGGAGACCTCCCTGCACAACCAGCAGCGCGAGATGCTCGACCTCATCGACGAGGGCAAGATCGGCTGGGACAAGATCTGCGAGCTGGGGCAGGTTCTCATCGGCGAGAACCCCGGCCGCAAGAGCGCGGACGACATCATTTATTACAAGAGCAACACCGGGGTCGGCATACAGTTCGCCGCCGCGGGCGCGGTGATCTACGAGGAGTGCAAGAAGAGGGGGCTCGGCCGCGAGCTGCCCACCGAGTGGTTCGGCGCGGACCTGGGCGAGTGGCTGGACAAGGGCTACTCGCCGTCGCCGTAGGCGGGATTGGCAGGAGGATTCGTATGATCGTCGATTTCCAACATCACTACGTACCCAAGGAGATCGCCCAGAAGCACGGGCTCTATTCCGAGACGCCGTCCTTCGCCAAGCTCGACACCGGCGTGCCGCGGCTGACCATGCACGCGCGGCTCTACGACGCCGAGATGCAGCTCCGGGACATGGACGACGCCGGGGTGGACGTGTCGGTGCTCTCCTGTCTCCTGGGTTGGGACGCCACCCTGGAGGACAACCGCGCCATCAACGACAGCCTGGCGGAGTTGCAGCGTCGCTATCCGGACCGCTTCGTCGGCTTGGCGCAGGCGCCGCTCCTGGGCGGCGCGCCCGCCATGGCCGAGTTCGACCGGGCCGTCGGCGAACTGGGGCTCCACGGCGTCGCCACAACCTCCCAGTTCCGCGGCCTGCCGCTGGACTCCGAGCAGCTATTTCCGTTCTACGAGAAGGTCAGCGCCCTGGACGTGCCCGTCTTCGTCCATCCCGCCATGGTGCCCGAGGGCTACGGGCTGCTGCTGGACTACGACCTGGCGCGCATCCTGGGCCGGGAGGTGGACCTGGCGGTGGCCGCCACGCGCATCGTCGCCGGTGGCGTGCTGGAGCGCTTTCCCGACCTCAAGTTCGTCATCGGCCACTTCGGCGGCGGCATCGCCGGCGTGAAGGACCGGCTGGTGGCCAAGGCCTATCGCTTCGGCACGCTGGACAAGCCCTTCGAGCATTACTTCGACATGCTCTACTTCGACATGGCGGGCTTCGAAGGGGGCACCGTGGCGTTGGGCTGCGCTTTCCAGGGGATCCGTTCCGACCGGATGGTGTTCGCCACCGACTATCCCCAGGACTTTACCGGTGTCAGTACGGATACGGGCAAGGGCATGACCGCGCTCAGGGAATACATCGACGCCATCCGGGGCCTGCCGTTGACCGACGCCGAGAAGGACGCGATCATGGGCGGCACGGCGGCGAAGCTGTTGAAGCTGGATTCGTGACGGCCGGGGGGCAACGCTCCGGCGCACGGACCACGGTATCATGATCGTCGACATCGACCTCGAGAAGTGCACGAGTTGCGGAGACTGTGACCCGGTCTGCCCCGCGGACATCATCCACATGGAAGAGCAGGGCGGACGGCTCGTGCCCGTGCTCAAGCACGTGGAGCACTGCGTGACCTGCTTCAACTGCGAGATCTTCTGCCCGGTGCAGTGTATCGACGTCCATCCCATCGTGAGGCGCCGGCCGCTTCCGTGGTAACTTGGGCTCACCGCGCTGGCCGGACGAATCTCGAAGCCCACCACGATGCGCCGCTTCGCTCCCGCACTTGAAGATGCTTGACACGATCGGCAGACTCATCGACACGGACGTGCTCGTCGTCGGCGCGGGCGCCGGCGGGCTCTGGGCCGCGCTGAGCGCCAAGCGGCACCTTCCCGACGGCCGCGTCACCCTGCTCGACGCCCACATGGTGGGACGCACCGGACACACCGCCTTCTCCAACGCGTGGATGGTGGTGGTGACCCCCGAGGACGATCTCGACGCCTGCGTGCGCGACATCGTGGAGGGAAACGAGTGGATCGCCGAGCAGGAACTGATCCACGAGGTCCTGTCCGTCTCTCACTTCCAGTTGCTCGAGATGGAGAAGATGGGGCTCGTGTTCCCCAAGGAGGACGGCGAGTTTGTGCGCCGGCCCACGCGCGGCCTCAAGATCACCAAGGTACTCAAGCCCGACGGCGGCGGGCTGGAATACTGCTGGCGTCTGCGCAAGGCGCTGGAGGCCGAGGGCGTGGACCTGCTGGAGCGAGTCTTCGTCACGGATCTCGCCCGGGATGACGACGGGCGCGTGACCGGCGCCTACGGCATCGACGGGCGCACGGGCGAGTTCGTCATCGTGCGCGCCGGGGCCACCGTGCTGGCCACCAACAGCGTCACGTTCCGCGCCGGCTTTGTCCGGGACCTCACCGGCACCGGCACCCACCTGGCCTACGCCGCGGGCGCGGTGCTCACCAACGCCGAGTTCGGTTATCTCCGGCCGGGCACCCCCAAGTTCTATTTCGAGGGCATCACCTTCGCCATCCAGGACGGCGCCCGCTTCGTCAACGCCCAGGGCGAGCCGTTCATGGAACACTACGAACCCGACTGGGCGGACCGGGCCGACGTGCAGGCGCTGAGCAAAGCCATGGTGCAGGAGAAGAAAGAGGGGAGAAGCCCTCTCTACCTGGACATGTCACTCATCCCGGAAGAGGAGCGCGGCCAATACCTGCAAAGCTCGGTGGCGTGGATGGACTATTTCTTCCGCAAGCTCGGCGACCGCGCGCGCATCGACATGTTCGGCAGGACGGAGTACTACCCGCTGTTCCAGATGACCAAGATGGGAATCAAGACCGACGCCTCGTGCCGCTCCTCGGTCCCGGGCCTCCTGGCCGCCGGACTGGCACAGGCAAGCTGCGCGAGCCACTTCGCCGGCTTCCACATCGGCGCCTGCAACGGCACCGGCTGGATCGCCGGCAGGAGCGCCGCGGACGACGCCCGCCGATTCGATGGGCCGCGGGTGTCCGAGGGACAGGCCCGTTCGGTCAAGGCGGAAGTCCTGGCGGGTTGGCGCGGCGGCGACGAGAAGAGCGACGACGACCTGCTGCGCGCGCTCCAGTCCCTCATCTTCCCGTACGAGGTCTCCATTCTGAAGCACGAAACCCGCATGCGGCAGGCACTGGAAGAGCTGGACGCCATCGCCGAACGCGGCGCCCAAAGCCGCGCCGCCCACGTCCACGGATTCGTGCGCCTGCGCGAGACCCGATGCATGGTCGAGACCGCCCGGCTGATGCTGGAAGCGTCGCTGCTGCGGCGCGAGAGCCGCATGAGCCACCTGCGCGAGGACTTTCCCGACCGCGACGACGAGTCTTGGCTCAAGTGGATCCTGATCGAGAAGGCAGGGAACCAACCCCGCCTGTGGAGCGAACCCATCGCGACACCCCTCGTGCCGCCGCCGACTTCCTCCAATTAACCAGACACCACACTAAAAGAGGTCCGGGAACAAATCCTCCGGTATCTCTCGCCCTATTCCCTGGCTGACGGCGGCCTCGTAAACCTTGCCGGCGAGGGCGGCGAACTGCAGGCCGAAGCCGACGCTGTTGTTGAAGCAGGTGATCTGCTCGGAGTCGGTGCGGCCGGGGTGGCGATTGAGGAGGAGGTCGGGCAGGTCCGGGGTGTGGGCCCAGTCGATGTCCACGGCGTCGCCGGGCGGGTAGCCTTTGTCGATGTCCAGCAGAACCTGCTGGGGCAGGGGGCCCTTGTCGTTCTTGGCGACGAAGACCGTCGGCCCGAGGTTGTCCCTGGAGTTGACCGCGAGCACGTCGAAGCGGCCGAAGGTGTCCGGCGCGATCTCGCAGTGGCGCACCGAGCACACGTACATGCCGGGTTCCAGCCATGCGGTCTGGATCACCGGCGTCAGGGCGTTCGTGGCGATGATGACGATGTCGCTGCCGCGCATGGCTTCCTCGGCGCTGTGGACGGCCGATACGTCCGGGCAATTCTCCCACCGCGGGTCCTCGACAAAACGCTTCCGGTGCTCCGGGTTGGGACTGAAAACCCGTATCGACTTGATCCCGTCGGTAACGTTCAGCATGGCGTCCACGTGCGCCCCAGCCATGAAACCGGTCCCCAACACGCCCACGGTGGCGGCGTCGGGTTTGGCAAGATACCGAGCCGCGAGACCCGCCGCGGCACCTACCCGGAGATTGCGGATGTGCCCTTCGCTGACCATGGCCAGCAAGTCGCCGTTCTCCAGGCTGAAGAGGAAGAGCAAGCCGCGCGTGACGCTGTGGGACCGCCGGGTGCCCGGGGTCCGGTCGCGGCGAAAGCTGCCGTCGCGCTCCTGCCAGAAGAGTTTGTCGGTGAGGAAGCGGATGGCGGCGTACTTCTGCGTGGCCGCGGACATGGTCTTCAGGCTGTGGGCGCCGGGCAACGTGTTGCCGTTGCCGTCCACGTAGGAGTCGGGGGTGAGCAGGTCGATGCGGGGACTCGTGATGGCGGCTCCCGTGCCCAGGTCCCGATAGACTTCCTCGAGCACCGCCAGACTCGTGGGCATGTCGAGAAGCCGTTCGGCGTCGTGATGGTCGATTGCGAGTATCATTGCCACTCCTCTGACGGAATGCCCGGTATGTCCGGCCGGGCCCCGAAACGCGCCGATGATCCCGGAATGGTCCGGCGTTGTCAAGGCCGTCGTGCGTCGCGCGGGCTCATGCGTCGGGAAGCGTTCCCTAATCATGCTAAAAACTCAATGACACATAGCCGAAACGATATTCATGATTGCCTTCTTGCCCGCGTTTCCTCTATGATTCTCGGGTGCCTTTATGTATAATCGCTCCGCCAATGCCGTTGTGGCTGGCAAGAGGTGTCGTAGGCACTCACAAGAGGAGGTGTGAAATGGCACTTGATCCGGCAACCACCAGCAGCACGTTCGACCGTTACATCGAGGAACTCCGCGCGCTGTGGAAGGACAGCAACGACGCGAATCTCCCCTTCAAGGTGCAGGCCGCCATGGAACGGATGCTCGCATCCACCAGTCCCGACGATCCCTGGATTGCGGAGATCATCCGTGACGCGCAGCCGTCGCGGGAGCTTTACCGGGATCCGGAGTACGGCTTCGTCCAGATGGGTCACGTGCATCCCCAGGGACACGGTAACCTGCCCCATGACCACGGCCCGTGCTGGGTGGTCTACGGCGCCTACCAGGGACTCACGGAGATCAGCCTCTACGAGCGCGTCGACGACGGCAAGAACGCGGAGAAGGCGGATATGCACACCAAGGAAGTGCACAAGCTGGGACCCGGCGTCGTCTACCCCTATTTGACGGGGCAAATCCATTCGACGCATGCGGCGGAGACGCCCGCGGTGGTCTTCCGGTTCCTGAGCGCGGATCTGACCAAGATCCTGCGCCGGCGCTACAACCTGGAGAGCGGCGAGGTGTCGCTCATCGAGCCGCAGCCCTAAGCGGTTTTCGGTCCGAATCCAGCCCTCGCGGCCGCGGGACGCGCTCGGCGGCCACGAGGAACGTGGCACTGATCCACGCGTAAAATCGCAGGCCGGGTCTCCGTCCGAGCCGGAAGGAGTTGGAACGCATGGACGTCGATGTCAAGTGGGGCAGGAAGGGCGAGATCGTGATCGCCATGCTGGTCGGTCGTTTCAGCAGCGCCAACGCCGCGCTGTTCGAGCGCCTGTTGGAGAACGGTGTCGATTCGTCCGACGACGCCCTTATCCTGGACTTCGAGAACGTGACCTTCCTCAGCAGCGCCGGACTGAGAGTCGCTCTGACCATCGCCAAGAAGTTCAACGGGCCGGGGAAGAAGTTCGGCATATGCGCGCTCCGGGAAGGGGTTCGCGGCATTGTCGAAGTCAGCGGCTTCGACAAGGTCATCCCGGTCTACGATTCGCAGGTTTCGGCGGTGGAGGCGTTCGAAAGCGCCTGACTCCGACAGGGGTGGCAACCCGCAGGGAGACTACGATGGCTCAGGCCGGAAAAGACATTGAAGCCAGGCTCAACAAGATCCGCGGCTCCGCGGATTTCAACGTGATCGGCGACAACATCGCCGACATCGCCGAGTACACGGTGGAGAAGTACGAGTACAGGAACGATACAAGCCTTGCCCGTGAGACCCGCGAGCAAGCCTTGGCCGAGATCACGGATGTGCTGTGTGACCGGGTTGAGCGGTTGAAGGCGCGGCGCCAGGAGATTCTGGCCGACATGTTCAACGCGGCCGAGGCAACGCTGAACGAGGTCGTTTCACAAAGCAAGTAGCGAATCGTCAGGGTTCTCGTGAAGGCGCAATCTCCTTTTCAGTCGTTCGCGTCGTACCGGACCAAGTCGGCGTTTTCACGGGGCTGTGCATGACGGCCGCGAGTTCACCGTATCCCGGCGCACCCGAAAGCCGGGAGATCGAGAACGCGCCGCCGGAACTCATCCGGAAACTCCAGGGAGAGCGCCTGGCCGCCCTGGTACAGCGCTCCTGGGACCACATCCCGTTCTACCGCGAGCGCTGGAAGGCGGCGGGCATCGAGCCCGGCGACATCCGCACGGCCGGCGACATTCACAAGCTCCCGGTCATCCGCAAGAGCGACTTCGAGGACAGCCTCAGATTCCATCCGCCGTTCGGCGACTACCAGGGCGACTTCCCCGCCGTGCGGGTCCAGGCCAGCTCCGGCACCTCGGGCAATCCCAAACCTTTCTTCTTCACGCGCAACGACTGGGACATCATCGCCCGGCTGTGGAGCCGGCGCTTCCATGCCCAGGGGGTGAGGGAAGGGGACATCCTCCAGATCGTGTTTGCCTATACGCTCTTCATCGTGGGGTTCACCGCCTCCGAGGGCGCCATGCACCTGGGCGCGCTGGTGGTGCCCACGGGCAGCGGCAGCGTCACCCCGAGCGAGCGGCAGGTGAAGATCGCCCGGGACTGGGGCGTCACCGTGCTCGCGGGAACCCCGTCCTACGTGCTCCATCTGGCCGACGTGGCCGAAGGGCAGGGCTTCGACCTCCGGAAGGACTTCAACCTGCGGCGCACGATCCATACCTCCGAGACCATGACCGAGGCCGCGCGGCGGGCCATCGAGAGCCGCTGGGGCGTGTCCGCCTACGACAACTTCGGCAGCGTGGAGACCGGCTCCCCCACCTTCGAGTGCGAGGAACGGAACGGTTACCACGTCAACGAGGACGCCTACATCTTCGAGGTGCTGGACCCGGCCACCCACGAGCCGGTGCCGCCGGGCCGGGAGGGCGTGCTGGTGGTCACCTGCCTCTTCAAGGAGGCGGCGCCGGTGATCCGCTACAACATCGAGGACCTGTGCACCTTCATCGAGGACGACTGCGGCTGCGGGCGCACCTTCCGGCGCATCTCGAAGCTTCAGGGCCGGCTGAGCGACATGGTCAAGGTGAGCGGCATCCCGTTCTATCCCACCTCGGTGGAGACCGCCCTGGAGCGGCTGCCGCAGCTCACCCGCGAGTACCGGGTCACCGTGGACCGGGTGGGACAGCGGGACACGCTGACGGTGGAAGTGGAGATGCGTCCCGGCGCGGAGGCCGGCGACGGGATCAAGCGGCAACTGGAGCGGGAGCTCAAGGTGGCGACGAACCTCAGCATGGAAGCCATGCTCCTGTCGCCGGGCGAGCTTGGCCGTTCCCTCGGGGTCGAGAACCGCATCAAGGTGCGCCGGATTCGGGACCGGAGACCGGCCTGACGCCCGTGGGCGGCGTGAAGTGTTGCGGGCCTGATGTTTTCCGGTACGTTTCTAGTTGTGGAAGACATCGAAACCGCCGCCGCAGCTCTATCCCTGGACGCCAAATGGCTCCAGGAGTTCGACGTCGTCGATCCCTTTAACGACGTCGCCTTGCGCGGCTTCCTCTCCCGCAGGCCGGACCACCGCTACGGGGCGCTGGCCGTCACTCACGTGAACGAGGCGCCCGCGCCGCAGGTGGTCTTCGCCACGCCCAAGCTGCACTACCCGTTCGACCGCCAGGGCAAGTTCAACTTTCCGCCGATCCGGGAGATCGAGATCTTCGAAAAGTACGATGGCACCAACGTGCTGGCCTATGGCTACCGCGACTCGCAAGGGCGCCGTTACCGCACCTACAAGCTGCGCCTGTCCCCGGTCCTGCGCAACGGCCGCTTCGGTGACTTCCTGGACCTGTGGCGGGAGATGCTGGCGCGCTATCCGGTCATTCCCGAGTTGGTGGACATCAATGGCTGCTCTCTGAGTTTCGAGCTCTACGGCAGCCGCAACACGCATCTCATACTCTACCAGGAGCCCTTGGACTGCGTATTGCTCTTCGGCGTCAGCGAGGATGGCACTCCCCGGTCGCCTTCCGGGCTGGATAGCCGGGGCGTTCCGCTGGCAACCCTCCACGGCACGCTGGCGGCGGGCAACGAGCCGGTGGCGGAGTACGGCGCGATCCGCGAACGGCTGGAGCGCGGCAACCGCCCGGTGGAAGACGGCAAGATCGCCGGGGTCGAGGGCGCGGTGTGGTACGTGCGCACGCGCGCCGGCGCCACCGTGCTGTTCAAGTGCAAGCCCGAGTCCGTCGAGGAGGTGCACTGGGTAGGCGGTATCAACAAGCCCGCGGTCATCGCCACCTGCTGGAACCTGTTCGAGAGCCAGGACGTGCTGACCTATGAGACGCTGTATCCGCTCTTGGCGGAGGAGTATGGGGACGACCAGATCGAAGGTTTCAGAACCTGCATCGACGAGTGCATTACCACGGTGCGCGAGGAGATGGAGTTCAAGAGCCGGGTGATGGACGAATACCGGCAGTTGGGGATCAAGTTGTCCGAGAACAAGGGGGACGTCATGCGCCGCCTGTCAACCCGGTTCAAGAAGCAGGAGATGAAGAAGGTCTTCACCCTGATCGCGCTCAACGAAAGTCGCCGTTAGCATGAAGCGCGCGGGAGTGTTTGCTCACGGCCACGGCCGTCCCTGGGACATGCGTTGGCCCGAAACCGGAAGCGTTTCATTCACTTGCGAAGGCGTTTCATTCACTTGCAATCATCACTTCGGCCCCTTACGTTTGAGCGCATGATTTTCGACGACAATCGCGCCTTCGTGGAGGCACTGCGGCGGTCCGGCGACCTGGTGGAAGTGGAGAAGGAAGTGAGCTGGGACCTGGAACTCGGCGCCATCAGCCGCCTGGCGTGTGAGAAGGACGGCCCGGCGGTTTGGTTCAAGCGCGTCACGGACTACGTGGACGACGTCTCGGTTTTCGTCAATCCGGTGGCCACGTGGCGGCGCATCGCCATCGCCCTGGGGCTCCCGCCCACCGCCACGGTCCGGGAAATCTACGAAGCCTACGAGAAGGGGGAGGGCAACCCCATCGATCCGGTGGAGGTCGAGGAAGCCCCGTGCAAGCAGGTGGTCCGCAAGGGGCCGGACGCCAACCTGTTCGATCTGCCCACTCCCATGCTGCACGAGGGCGACGGCGGGCGTTACCTGGGCACCTGGGATCTGGTCATCTCCAAGGACGTGGACAGCGGCTGGGTCAACTGGGGCATGTACCGGTTCATGGTCTACGACGCACACCATCTGACCGGCTTCCCGCGCCCCACGAGCCACCTGGGCAAGGTGTTCCAGGAACACTACGCGGCCAAGGGAAAGCCCATGCCCTTGGCCATCGCCATCGGCACCGACCCTTTGTCGCACTTCGCCGCGGCCGCCACCTATGCCCTGGGGGGCGACGAGGCCAGCCTGGCAGGCGGCTTGCGCGGGCGTCCGGTGGAGATGATCCGCTGCGAAACCAGTGACTTGCTGGTGCCGGCCCATTCCGAGATCGTCATCGAGGGTGAGGTGCTGCCCGACCGGGTGGGGTTGGAAGGTCCCTATGGCGAGTACCCGGGCTACCGCACCGGCGAGATGGGCAACGGCATCCTGTTTCGCACCACCGCCATCACCCACCGGGAGAAGCCCGTGCTCACGGTGGACGCCACCGGCTACAAGGACGACAGCTCCACGGTGACCGCCTTGTCCGGCGCCCTGGCCATCAAGCGCCGGCTGGAGCGCCACGGCGTGCCGGTGCGGGACGTTTACGTGCCGCCGGAGGGGGCCGTGCATCTGGCGGTGATGAGCGTGGACTACGGCGGCCAGGAGGTGGCCCGGAAGGTGCTCCAGGTGCTGACTTCGCGCCGGGCGCTGCTGTCGAAACTCTTCCTGGTGGACACCGACACCGACGTGTACGATATCGGCAAGGTGCTGCATGCCTTCTCCACCAAGTGCCACCCGGCCAACGGCATCCACGTGATCCACTACGAAGGCCGGGCCAACACGCTGACGCCGTGCTACAGCCAGGCGGAGCGGGCGGCCCAGAAGGGGGCCACGGTACTTTACGACTGCACCTGGCCCGGCGAGTGGTCGCGGGAGTGGGAGACGCCGGTGAAGGCCACCCTGGATTCGATCTTCTCGGAAGAGGTGCGGGAGAAGGTGCTGAAGAACTGGAGCGACTATGGCTTCAAGCAGTGAGGCGCCGGCGTGGGACACCTTCGTGCGCCGGCCGGGAGACGTGCGCTGCGGCGTGGAGACGCCGCTGGTTCTCAGGGACCTGACGCCGGGGCGGGCAAAGTACGGGCTGAGGCACGTGCTGGGCGTCGTTCATGAGAATGGCGGTCCGGGCGACCCGCTCACGGTGCGCACGGTGGTCGGGATCGCGCTGCCCGTTGCCTATACCGTGGAGATCGTCCGCGACCTGCCGCAAGAGATCGCAGGGACTCCGTACCAGGACTTCTATGCGGCACTGCAGCGGGCGGCGGAGCTGTAGCGACCCGACACCAGAGGAGGGGATGGCGAGATGATAACGGTATTGGCGTCTCTCATGGGTTCCCATCGGCGGCGCACGCTGCCCTCGGCTTCGACGGCGTGGGTGCTGGCTGGCCTGATGGTCGCGGCGGGGTTGTCCAACCCTCGGTTCGCCGCCGCGCTGGCGCTGCCGGCCAACGAGAGCGGCGTCACCGGGTACTTCGACACCACCGTTTCCATGGGCGCGGCCATGCGGGCGTCCGGGCGCGATGACCGCCTGTTCAGCCTGGCCAGCGGCGGCAAGGCATACACCTTCAACGGTGATGACGGCAACCTCAACTTCGACCGCGGGGATCTCGTCTCCCTCAACACCAAGGTCAATCACGAGTTGCAGCTCAACATGGAGAATCCGGGCGCGGAGTTGAGCCTGTTCGGGCGAGTGCTGTATTTCTACGATCACGCGGTGGCGGATGGCGACACCGAGCGCACGGCCTTGTCCGCCGCCGCCAAGGGGCACGCCGGACGAGACTTCCAGTTGCTCGACGCCTATGTGGCCGGCGACTTCGATGCCGGCGCCGTGCCGGTCTCGCTTCGATTGGGCAACCAGGTCATGAGCTGGGGCGAAAGCGTCTTCCTTCGCGGCGGCATCAACTCCATCAACCCGGCCGATGTCGCGAAGCTCCGAGTCGCCGGTGCCGAGTTGCGGGACGTGCTCGTGCCGGTCCCCGCGGCCAACGTCAAGGTGGGCATCGGCGACAGCTTCTCCCTGGAAGGCTTCTACCAGTTCCGTTGGGAGCACTCCGAAATCGAGGCTAAGGGTACGTTCTTCTCCGCCAGCGACATCGTGGGCCCCGGGGGGGATACGGTCCATCTCGGGCTCGGCCGGCCCGGACGAGGGGACGACCGAGACGGCGCACCCGACCCGGCTTGTCCCAGCCGCGCCAATCCCGCGGGGCTCTGCTCTCGCGTGGCCCGCGCCGCCGACCGCGATGCCGGCCATGAGGGCCAGTTCGGTGTGGCGCTGCGCTACTTCGCGGCGGCGTTGAACGATTCGGAGTTCGGACTGTATTACGCGCGCATCCACAGCCGTCTGCCGCTGGTGTCCGTTACCGCGGGCGACCTGGCGAGACGGACGGCTCCCGGGGGCTTTGTCGGCTCCATCCGGTATCTCCGGGAGTTCCCGGAGGACATCGACCTCATGGGCGCGAGTTTCAACGGCGAACTGGGTGGCAGCGGAGTCACCTTGCAGGCCGAGGTCGCCTATCGCCGGAACCAGCCGCTCCAGGTCGACAACGCAGAGCTCATATACTCCGCGTTGAGTCCGCTGCGGAGGCTCGCCGCGCAGGCGGCCATGGCGCAAGGCCCCGCGCGACAACTGTTGGCGGGCCTCGCGCGCGCCGGGCAGTTGTTCAGCATGAGCCAGACCGGTCCGGCGGACCCGGGGCAGGAGATTCCGGGCTTTCGCCGCAAGGACGTGGTGCAGGGTTCTGTAGCCGTGTCCAAGGCGTTGGCGCCCATGCTGGGGGCCGACGGATGGATCGTGCTGGCCGAGGCCGGATTTACCCAGATCCAGGACATGGAGGACAAGTCGGAGCTCCGTTACGACGGCACGGGCACATGGACCAGTGGCAATCCCGCCTTCACGGCCGGCGGAGTCCAGCCGGTAACCCAAGTGACCGGCTTCGCCGATCCGTTCTCATGGGGTTACCGGGCCGTGCTGCGGGGCGCCTACAGCAACGCCCTCGGACCGGTGAACCTTGCGCCGCAGGTCGCCTTCGCCCACGACGTCAACGGCACGACACCGAGGCCCATCGGCAACTTCGTGGAAGGACGCCAGACGGTGACGCTGTCGGTGGGGGCAAGCTACCTGCTGTCTTGGCGGGCGCAACTGGCGTACACGCAGTTCTTCGGCGCGGGCCAGCACAACATGCTGGCCGATCGTGACTTCGTGTCGTTCACGGTGAGCTATTCCTTCTGACGGAGCGGGATTGGATCACATGAAGCGGGTTTGGATCACATGAATACGCGACGGAGCATCTGGGCGGCCGCGTTGGTATGGGCGCTGATCGCGGCGGTACCGGCGGCGGCGAAGGTCACGGCCGAAGAAGCGGGCCGGCTGGGAGCGGAGTTGACGCCCTTGGGCGCCGAAAAGGCGGGCAACGAGGCCGGCACCATTCCCGCATGGGAGGGCGGCATCACGAAACCGCCGGCCGGCTATCGTGCGGGAAAGCGCCTCGTCGATCCGTTCCCGGACGACAAGCCGCTCTTCACCATCACCGCGGAGAATTACAAACGATACGAGGCGAACCTTACGCCGGGTCAGATCGCGGTGCTCCGGCGCTACCCCGAGACCTACCGGATGCCGGTGTACCGGGCGCGGCGCACGGCGTCGCTGCCACCGCGCATCTACGAGCGCACCATCGGCAACGCCGTCACCGCGATGCTCACTGACGATGGCAACGGCGTGGTGAACGCCGCCGAGGGCATCCCGTTCCCGATCCCCAAGAACGGGCTTGAGGCCATCTGGAACCACTTGCTGCGCTACCGCGGCAAGTCCGTGCGCGTCACCAGCGGTCAGGCCGCGCCCACGGCCGACGGCTCCTACGTGGTGGTGCAAATCCGCGAGCAGGTGTTGTGGGGTTACCAGCAGCCCGGCGCAACCACGGAGAACATCGACAACAAGCTCGCCTACTTCCTCCAGGAGGTGCTGTCCCCGGCAAGGTTGGCGGGTTCGCTGATCCTGGTCCACGACACCCTGAACCAGGCGGCGGAGCCGCGCAAGGCGTGGGTCTACAATCCCGGGCAGCGTCGCGTCCGGCGCGCGGCCAACGTCGGCTATGACAATCCCGGCACGGGCTCCGACGGCCAGCGCACCAACGATCAGGCCGACATGTACAACGGCGCGCCGGACCGTTACGACTGGACGCTGGTGGGGAAACGGGAGATCTACATCCCTTACAACAGCTACAAGCTCGCGAGCGGTGGCCATGGCTTCGACGACGTCCTGAAGCCGGGCCACATCAACCCGGACCTGACCCGCTACGAGCGCCACCGGGTGTGGGTGGTGGAGGCGCGGTTGAAGCAAGGCACCCGGCACATCTTTCCCCGGCGCACGTTCTATCTCGACGAGGACAGTTGGCAGATCGCGGTGGTGGACCAGTACGATGCCCGCGGCGAGATGTGGCGGCTGAGCCAGGCCTATATCATCAACCACTACCAGGTGCCGGTGCTGTGGAGCACCGGCATGTCGATCTACGACCTCCAGAACGGACGCTATCTCGTCAAGGGTCTGACTAACGAATACGAGCCGCCGCGTTTCGACCTGGAGCTGAACCCGAACCAGTTCACGCCGCGGGCGCTGCGGCGCCGGGGCCGCCGTTGACCGGGCGGTAGCGCCGCCTCATCGCACCTTGGCGACGACAAGTAATCCTGCGCAACCGATCAGAGGTATTTGCCGGACGCGGCACCAGCGTCTCATTGCTGGACCCCGTGGGGGTCGAGCGCGTCTCGAAGTCCATCGCCGATGTAGTTGAACGCCATCACCGTGACGAATATCAGGACGCCGGGGATCAGCACCCACGGGTGGAAACGGATCTGCGCGATGTCCATGGCCAGGGCCAGCATGTTGCCCCAGGACGCCTCAGGGTCCTGGATGCCCAGGCCGATGAGGCTCAGGCCGGATTCCCCGAGGATGTAACCCGGGATGGACATGGTGGCGGCGACGATGGCGTAGGAGAACGTGTTGGGGAGCACGTGGCGGACGATGATGCGCGCGTGGGGCAAGCCCATGGCCCGTGCGCTGGTGACGTAGTCCATTTCCTTGATGGACAACACGAGGCCGCGGATGATGCGCGCAAGGCTGGCCCAACCGATGAAGCTCAGGATGACGACGATGGCCATGTAGGTCTGGAACGACGTCCAGTCCGCGGGAATCGCCGCGCGCAGGGCCAGCAGCAGATAAAAGCCCGGCACCATCATCAGCATCTCGCACAGCCGCTGAATCAGCATGTCCGTGCGGCCGCCGAAATAACCGGAGGCGCCGCCGATGAGCATTCCCAGGACGAACGTGATGGTCACCCCCACCAGTCCCACCGACAGTGAGATGCGGCCGCCGTGCAGCAGGCGGGAAAGGACGTCACGGCCGAAATTGTCGGAGCCGAGCAGGAACAGCATGGGGCGGTTGGGGTCGGTGTGGGAAATGTCCTCCACGCCGCGCAGACCGAACAGGTGGATTCGCGTTTCGATCAGTCCCAGGAAACGGTAGGGGTCCCCGGTGACGAAAATCCCGATGGGGTAGGCGGTGCCCGGCACCTCGCGATAGACCTTGCGCTGGTTCTCGTCGAACTCGAACGTGCTGTTGCGCACGTACGGCCACGTCAGTCCGTTCTCGTCGAAGATATGGACCCAGGTAATCATGGGCGGATGGTAGGCTTTCTTGCGAGCGCTGGCGGCATAGTGATGGGGCGAGAGGAAATCCGCGAAGATGGCGCTGCCGTAGAGAAGCACGAGGATCCAGAATCCCAGCATGGCCAGGCGGTTGTGCCGCAGGCGTGACAGGGCGCGGCGGACCGGAGAGCGGGAACCGGGTACGCCGCGCGGTTCGCGGCTCGTGTTGTCGGGTTCGGGCGGCATGGACGCTATCGGTAGCTGATGCGGGGGTCGACCCATGCCAGCAGGATGTCGGCGAGAAGGTTGCCGATGATCAGCAGCAATCCTCCCGCAAGCGAGCTGGCCATGACCACGTAGATGTCGTAGGAGCGCACGGCGGTCAGCATCAACTGCCCGATCCCCGGGTAGCCGAAAACGATCTCCACCAGGGCCGAGCCGCCGATGAGGGTGGGCAGCAGGGAGCCGAAGCCCGCCACGAACGGGGTCACGGCGTTTCTCAGGATGTGCTTGTAGTTCACCATGGTGTTGGACAGGCCCTTGGCTCGTGCCGTGACCACGAACTGCATGTGGCTCTTGTCGAGGAACTCCGCCCGCAGCACCCGCACCAGCGCCGCCATGGCGCCGGTTCCCAGAACGAGCACCGGCAGAACCAAGTGACGCGCCAGGTCCGTCATTCGGCCCCACGTGCCGAGGTCGTGATAGTTCGCGGAGGTGAGCCCGCCGATGGGAAGAAGTTCGTAGAACGGATTGGCCGGGTCGAGATCATAGGTCAAGGATGCGCCGTAGAGCAGCAACAGCGCCAGGAAGAACGAAGGGACGGCCATGCCCATGTAGGCCATGAAGCCGAAGGCCTTGTCGCTCCAGGAGTAGGGATGGGTGGCGGAGTAGATGCCGATGGGCAGCGACAGCAGCCAGGTGAAGAGAATGGCCAGCACGTTCAACAGCATGGTGTTCTTGAGGAACGGCCACATGGTGGTCCAGACGGGCTGGCGGTTGGCGATGGACTTGCCGAAGTCCGGCGCGCCGACATGGAAACCGCTGCCGGCCTTCTCGAGGCGGATCTCGTCTACGAAGAGCGAACCGGCGACGTCGCCCTGGAACGAGATCGGCCCCATGCGCGTGGTTTCCAGACCCGCCGCGTGAAGTTCCGTGAAGTCCACCGAGAGTGACGTGGTGACGCCGGGGGGCAGGCGCACGTCCGTCGCGTAGGTGTTGGCGTCCAGGTCCCGGAACGTCACGGTCGCCGTCATGGGCGGCGCCGGTGCCGCGATGATCCTGAAGCCCAAGCCGTCACAGCGGCTCAGGTCCCCGAGCCCCACCGGCAGGGTGTTGCGGATCAGCGCCAGGCGGCGCATCGGGTCCAGCGCATGGCCCATTGCGGCCAACGCCGTGTCTCCCGCCCGGCAGGAGACCTCCAGCATCGCGGGCCGGCCGCCGCGCTGCCGCGCGAACAGGAACAGTCCCTTGAGCTTGCTCCGGTCCACGCCGAAACGGGCGTAATCGGCGTCGGTCAGCGTGATGGACGCGGGCTCGTCCGCATCGATGGAGCGGCGCTCCTGAAAGGCCTTCCCGTTGCCGTCCTGGATGCGCAGGAAAACGTCCGCGCCGCCCACCCGGTCGTTGCGGAGTTCCATCTCGACGGACTGGAAGTCATCGCCGGACCAGTGATTGCCGGGCCGTTGACTGGCCGCGTTGGGGTTGTCCGTCTTTCCCAGCACGCCGATCTCTCCGGGCGCGTCGAAGTTGAAGCCGAGGCCGAAGGTGCCGTCTTCGGACAGCGGGACCAGGATGGGCGTGGCGTTGCCCGAAATTTCGTAGGCCCTCCGGTTGGCGGGGAGGTCGGCGTATTCGAAGTCGGCGATGCGCACGCGTTCGCTCGCGAAACGAATGTCGAACAACACGCCGCGCAGCCAACGCAGGTACTGAGTGCCCCAGCCCTTGTCCGCGCCGAACTCGCGTTTCCACTGGCGCAGTTGCCGCTGGTCGAGGTCGGGTTGGAGGGCCCACTGGTGGAAGTAATCCCCGGGAGCGATCTGGATGATCATGAAGATCACGAAGGTCAGGGCGAACAGTGACGGAATCGTGATCAGCAGCCGCCGTGCGATGTATGCGGTCATGTTGGGATCGCCGGGTTCTCCGTGACGCTGTCCCGAACCGGAGGCGGGACACCCGTCATTGCAGGTGAAGTCTGCGTGGGTCGAACAGGTCGAAGAGGGTCGGCGTCACATTGCCGAAGCGGTTCCGGAGTGCCGTGATGCGCTCGGCGAGCGCCGTATAGACCACGGGGACGTGATCGGAAGCGATCTGCTGGAACTCCCTGTAGAGCGCGACCCGCTTGTGATGCTCCAGCTCGCGGCTGCCCTGGACGAAGAGTTCGTCGATCTGTTTCTCCCATTCCGTGGCCGGTTCTTCCTGGTTCGGGAACCACAGGTGCAGCCGTTCGCTGGAATGCCAGAAGTTGATGCCGTGGTGAGGCTCCACGCCCCCCGTGAAGCCGATGACGATGGCTTCCCAATCGTAGGTGCTGGTGAGCTGGGACACCAGCTTGTTGAATTCCAGGAACCTGAGATTGACCCGTATGCCGATTCTCTCCAGGTCCTGCTTCATGAGCGTGCATACCCGTTCCCGCACGGTGTTTCCGGAGTTGGTGGCGAGGTTGAAGACAAGGCTGTTGCCTTCGGCGTCTTCGCGGATGCCGTCGCCGTCCACGTCGAACCAACCCAGGCCGTCGAGCAGCGCATTGGCCGTGGGGATGTCGTACGGGTAGCGGGTCACGCTGGGATTGTGGAAGTCGCCGGCCGCGGGGCTCACCGCCGCCCACTGCGGATAGCCGAGTCCGTTCATGACGTTGTCGATGATACTGTCCTTGTCGATGCTGTGTGCCAACGCCTTGCGGAAGGCCAGCGTCCGGAACCACTTGAGCTTGACGGGATCGACGAATGGAGCGTCGTTGTTGGGATTCTTGCCGGCGTTCATGTTCAGGGCCAGAAAGGTCGTGCCGAAGTTCGGTCCGCGCTTGTACAGGGTGAAGTTCTTCGCCGCTTCCTGGGGTTTCAGGATCGGGAAATGCTCGCCGGCTACCTCCAGGAAGTCGGTTTCACCGGCCTGAAACTTCAACAGCGCGGTGGCCAGGTTGGGCACCACCAGGTAAACGATGCGGTCCAGGTACGGCAAGGCGTTTCCCGCCGCGTCCCGCTGCCGGTACCGTGGGTTCCTCTTGAGGACGATGCGCTCCCCGGCGTCGTAGCGCTCGATGACGAAGGGTCCGGTGCCGACGATGTCGCCCGGCTCCGTGCCGACGTCCCATGTGGACGTGAACGTTCCGTCGTCCACGTGCTTCGCCAGGATGTGTCGGGGATAGATGGACGTAGCCATGGCCCGCAGGAAGGGCGCGAACGGCGCCGGCAGGGTGAAGCGCACCGTGTGCGCGTCGACCTTCTCGACCTTGGCCTGGCTTTTTCTCCACGCCTGCGTGGTGTCATCGCGGTAGCGGATGGTGAGGCCCGGCCGAGCCGACGCGGGGATGGCGTCGTTGTAGATGATCCTGGAGAACGTGAAGACCACGTCGTCCGCGGAAAAGGGGTTCCCGTCGGCCCATTGCACGTCCCTGCGCAGGAAAAAGGTCCACACGAGCCCGTCTTCCGATGATTCCCAGCGTTCGGCCAGGGCCGGCTCCACCTCGGCGGTGAGCCAGGAGGTCTCGACGAGTCCCTCGAACAGGTATTCGAGGATCTGGGTCGAGGACGTCTCGGTCGAGATGGCGAGATTGAACGTCTTCGGCCCGGAGATCGTCGACAGGGTCAAGGTCCCACCAGGTTTGCCTGAGGAGTACTCGAACCGGGCGGCGTTCTCCTTGAGTTGCGCGATCAGGTCAGCGTCCCGCGGGGCGTTGTTCTGGGCCGCCGCGTTACCGGCGGGGAAGAGAAGGGTGCAGAGAACCCAGAGAATGGCGGCGATCGTTGCGCGAAGACCCGTATGTTTCAAGATCCTTGTCCTTTCAGGTCATGAACCCGTGGTGTCGGATGAACCCTCGCGTATTATAATGCGAAATCACCCGACACCGCACTAGCCGGAATGTCCTTTGTTCTCGATGCCGGGAATGTTCGGTTCGTAATGAGTCTTGACGCATTCATGCCGATCCGGCGGGTGTTGCATGGCCGGCGCAGGTTGACGGTTCGTCGCCGGCCGGTCTACGTTGAGCACGATGGCGCGCGGCCGTCGCAAGGGGGCGCGGACCGCGCAATGGAAGAACCGAATCGAGGGACGGCAACCGGCTGTCCCTGGGGAACCGCATCATGCCGGACGACGACGTAAGGGTCCTGACCAACGACGACATGGAGGGTCTCCTCGAAATGGGGGAGATCGTCGAGGCCGTGGAAACGGCCTACGTCGAGCTGGGCCGGAAGATCGCGGAGGGGATGCCGCGGCGCCGGCTGCACATGCCGCTGGAGGGGCTGGAACGAACCTGGTACTGGCTGAACGTCATTCCCGGCGCCGTGCCTGCGTTCGATACGGCGGCGGTGCGTCTGGACTCGTCGCAGATCCGCTTCCGCAACGTCGGCGGCGGCAGCCGCATGGAGTTCCCCGGTGATTTCTCGGGCTTCGTCCTGCTCTTCAGCATCAAGGAGCGCGCGCTCAAGGGCATCGTCCACGACCACTACCTGTCGGCGCTGCGCGTGGGCGCCACCACGGGCGTGGCGGCGAAGTACCTGGCGCGGCCCGATGCGTCCGTGCTGGGCATCTTCGGCAGCGGCACCCAGGCCCATGGGCAGGTGTCGGCGCTGTGCGCCGTGCGGGACATCCAGGAGGTCAAGGTGTTCTCCCTCCGCGAAGAGAACCGCAAACGCTTCGCCAAGGAAGTGACCGAGCGCTACGGCGTGAAGGCGCGGGCGGTGCGGCGAGCGGAGGACGTGGTGCACGACTCGGACATCGTGGTCACGGCCACCAACTCCGGCGATCCGGTGTTCGACGGTGACTTGCTGGAGCCGGGCACCCATCTGGTGTCCATGATCGGCCCGGACTGGTTCGACAAGCGCCGGGAGCTGGACGACGCGGCCATCGAGAACTGCGACCTCATCGTGGTGAACTCCAAGGAGCAGGTGGAGATCGACGAGCAGCCGGAGCTGATGTCGCCCATCCGCAAGGGCATCATCGGCTGGGAGCAGATCCACGAGCTGGGCGACCTCGTCATCGGCACCATCGCCGGCCGGACCACAGCCTCCGAGATCACCCATCACAACAACAACTGCGGCATGGGCGTTCAGTTCGCCGCCATCGGCCACCTGGTGCTGGAAGAGGCGAAGAAGCGCAACCTCGGCACGCGGCTGCCGGCGGACCTGTTCATGACCCGGCGCACCGACGTGTCCTCTCCCTGAACCCTGAAGGCAATTGAAACCGGAGACTGTTTCATGGCGACGACTCTCGGCATCGATCCCCAACACCTCAAGGGACGGCACGTGGACCGCGCCGTCGAGGTCCTCAAGCGCGACGGCGTCATCGTCTATCCCACGGACACGATCTACGGCCTGGGCTGCGACGTCACCAGCAAGGCTGCGGTCGAGCGCATCCGCCGCATCAAGGGCCGCGACGCCGACAAGCCGATGTCGTTCGTGTGCTCCGACCTGGTGCAGGTGAGCCGCTACGGCCACGTGTCCAACTTCGTGCACCGGATTCTGAAGCGGTTCCTCCCGGGGCCCTATACCTTCGTGCTCACCGCCACCAAGGAGACCCCCAAGGTGCTCCAGTCCAAGCAGAAGACCGTGGGCATCCGCATCCCCGACCACCCCGTACCCCTGGCGCTGGTGGAACAGCTCGGCAACCCCGTGGTGAGCACCAGCGCCAACGAGAGCAACGAGGAGGTGGTGACGAATCCCGCCGACCTGGAGGCCATCTTCGGGCATCGGGTGGATCTCATCATGGAATGCGGCACTCTTCCGGTGCTGGCGTCCAGCGTGATCTCGCTGGTGGATGACCGCATCGCCATCCTGCGTGAAGGGCAGGGGGACCTGAGCTACTTCAAGAACGAGTTGGCCGCCGGTTGAGCACCGCGGCGCGCCGTGTTCCCCGGACACTCTTGTTTCCGGCCATCGCATTGACAGGCAAAAGAGGCTTGTGTTAGGCATCCGCCCCAATGCCGCCTGATCCCTACCGGACGAAATCCGGAGTGGACCCCGGCGGCAGCGGACACGAAGGCAACGCATTACCCAAGGAGGACACTCATGTTGCGTAAACTGATCGGATGGGCTCTGCTGTCGGCTGTTTTGTGGATTGCCGCGCCGGCGGACGTGGTGCTGGCGCAGGACAAGTACCCGAACAAGACCATCACCTGGTTGATCCCGTATGGTCCGGGCGGCGGTTTCGATCTTCACAGCCGCGCCATGGTCCCGGGCCTGAGGAAGGCCCTGGGCGTCAACATCATCATCCGCAACCAGCCGGGCGCGGGCGGCAACATCGCCTGGAACCTCACCTGGGCATCCAAGCCCGACGGCTACACCATCTCCACGGTCAACATCCCCGGAGCCATCGTCTCCGAATTGTTCAACGAGCCGAAGCCGCACTACAGCCTGAAGAAGTTCTCCTGGATCGGCCAGATCTCGGCAGGACCTTACGTCTTCGCCGTGGGCGCCAAGACCCCGTTCCACAAACCGGAGGACCTGCGCAACGCCAAGGAGGTGCTGGTGACCGGCACGGGAGTCGGCGGGACGGCATGGGTGACGGAGGTGCTCACCGCCGCGGTCATGAAATTCAACCACCGTTTCGTCCTGGGCTACCCCAGCGCGCCCGCGTCCAACATGGGGATCGTGCGCGGCGAGGGCGACGGCCGTGCGCTGGGCCTGGATTCTCCGGGTCAGATGCGCTTCGTCCGCGAAGGCGACATGAGGGCCTTGTGGGTGTACCTGGACGAGCGTTCTCCGGAATTCCCCAACGTGCCCACCGTGGGCGAGCTGGGGCACCCGGAACTCACGGTGCTGGCATCGCACCGGGTGGTCACGGCGCCTCCGAACATGCCCAAGGACCGGCTGGAAATCCTCCAGAACGCGTTCAACGCGGCCACCAAGGACCCCGACGTCCTGGCACGATTCGCCCAGATGAAGGCCAAGATCGAGCCGGTGGTAGGCCAGGATTGGGTGGATATGCTCAACGGCTTCTACGGCCTGATCCAGGACAACGCCGAGATCGTCAAGAAGTCATTGAAGAACTAGCGCGCTGCCGCGCGCCCGCGCCAGACGGGAAAGGGAAAGTCGCATGCAGACTTTGAGACTCTACACCGGAGACGACGGCGAATCCCATTTCGAGGACATCGACCTGAAGTTCGAGCCGGACCGGCAGATGGAAAGCGTCGTCCTGGGCGCGGCCAAGAGCGTCAACGTCCGCCGGGTTCCGCCGGGCGTGCTGCTCGACTGGCACCCGGCCCCCCGGCGGCAGTACCTGTTCACTCTCTCGGGAGCGTGGGACATCGAGTGCGGCGGGGGAGAGGTGCGGCGTTTCCAGGCCGGCGATATCATGCTTGCGGACGACCTCACCGGCCGCGGCCATCGGAGCCGCGTTGTCGGCGATGAGCCGCACGTGTTCGCGGTGGTGCCGTTGGCCGACTGAGAGTAAGCGGAGAAGTTCTCGCAGCGTCCTTCGACTTCGGTTCACGGGTTGGAACGAACGAAGTCGAAGGGCGCCGACTCTTGCGCCGAGCAAGAGAAGGGGATTCCTTACGCGCTGGCGGCGGACGCGCCGCCGTCCACCACCAGGGTCGTGCCGGTGACGAATGACGATTCGTCGGAGGCCAGGAACAGGATCGTGCTGGCCACCTCCCGCGGCTCACCCCAGCGCTTCATGAGCGTGTGCTGCGCGCCCGTTCGGCGCAACTCCTCCTCGCTGATCCCGCGTGCCTCGGCGCGCGCGATGTGAAAAGGTGTGATGGTTGGGCCGGGACAGACGGTGTTCACGCGAATGCCGTGTCCCACCTCCTCGATGGCCAGGGTGCGGCCGAGGCTCACCACCGCGGCCTTGGTGACGTCGTACTGTCCCATTCCCGCGCGCCCGGTCACCCCGAATACCGAAGAGACGTTGACGATGCTGCCGCCGCTCCGGGCGCGCAGCAGGGGCACGGCCGTCTTGCAGCAGTGGACCGTGGCCATGAGGTTGACCGCCAGGATGGAATCCCAAGAGTCCTCCTCGGCGTCGGCCAAGGGCCCGTATACCCGGATGCCGGCGACGTTCACGAGAACGTCCAGGCCGCTGAAGTGCGCGCTCGCGGCGGCCATCGTCCTGCGCGCCTCGGCCTCGTCGCTCAGGTCGGCCGCCAGAGGAAGGACGTCCGCCGAAGGCACCCGCTCGCGGATCTCCGCGGCCTTGGCCTCGGCGGCGGCGCCGTCGCGGTCGACGACGGTCAATCCGGCGCCTTCCTCGGCGAACAGCATGGCGGTGGCGCCGCCGATGCCCCCGCCGCCGCCGGTGATGAACGCGACCTTGTCCTGGAGACGGCCCACGCGCCGCCTACCGTGAATGGCCCAGCGCCGAGCGCATGGCCACGTCCGCCGCCGGGAACGAGAAGCCTTCCGCCTCGAGCGCAGCGGCGGCCACTTCCTCGTCTTCGTGGGGCGCGGCGCCGCTCACGCCGATGCCGCCCACCAGCTCGTCGCCCATCCAGACGGGCAAGCCGCCCTGGCCGATGGCCATGCGGCCGTCGTGTATGATCTGGACGCCGGCGTAGAACACCGGTTTGGGGTTGGCCTTCTCTTCCAGACCGCCGGTGCTCTGCCGGAAGGCCGCGGCCGCGAAGGCCTTGCCCCGGGCGATGTCCGGCGCCACGAATTTGGTCCCGTCCATGCGCCCGGCCCACATGAAGTTGCCGCTGGCATCCACCACGGTCACCGTTACCAGGTAGCCCTTTTCCTCTGCCGCGCGGATGCCGGCATCCACCAGCGCCCGCGCCTGTTTCATTCCAAAGCTCAAAGCAAGTCTCCTCTCTCCATCTTGTCAACGTCTCGCAACGTCGTTACCGCGGAACAGGGTGCGTCAAGATTCGCCGCGCGGAGACGTAATGAGTAAGTCATTCCCGCTTTCCAGGCTGTGTCAAAACGAAGCCCGGACAAGAATTGGCGGTGGCGTTTCGTGGCCAAGTGGCGTCATCACACACTCTGTTTCCCGGCCCTCATGAGCCTCTCCAGCGGGCGGCGAGGCACCGGGATGTCCGCGCCCGCGGCGAGAAGCTCCCGCACGATGCGCTCGCGGTTGCGGTCGAGGTCGTCCAGGGCTTCTTCGGGCGAAAGCCCCTCGCCGAAGCAACCCGGGAACTCCGGATACTCGGCCCGGCGCAGCCACCGGCCGTCGGGTCCCCGAACCGCGGCCACGCGCAACACGTAGGGCACGGCCATGTACTCTTCAAACGTCACGGTCGAACGTTCCTGTCGTCACTGTTTCCCGGCGGCCGACTGGCTCCGTGGCAACCTTGGCAACGAATGCGGCGGCCTACGAGGCGATGTTCACGCGGTCCTGCACCGCCTCGACCCACGCGGCATCGTTGGGCAGCCGCACCGAGGTGGCGCGGACGTGGTGCAGCTTCGGGTCCAGTCCCGGCGGGTCGGCCTGTCCCTCCCGCAGCATCCTGGCGGAGTCGATGAGACACTTGCGCACCTTGATGATGGCGGTGTCGCTGGTGCCCAGGCGTTCCCGGGTGCGGTCGAAGATGGGGCCCTGGCTCTCGGTCATGGCGCGGTCCTGCATGCCGAAACCGGGAATGCCGCAGAACATGCGCGTGCGGTGTGCCTCCCAGTCCATGCCGTAGTCGTCGTCGGGGGTCGCCTCGGGGCGGACGTCGCCGTAGGGGCCGTTGATGGGCGGCCCGAAGCGCGTGATGTGGGAGCTGAAGCCGTCGGCCAGGGACGCCAGCTCTTCTTCCCGCAGCGGGCGCGTGGGGTGCCAGGTGATGGTCCAGTTGATGAGGTGCTCGTCGTCCGCCGGCACCCACGCGTGCGAGTGCAGGATCGGATCCTCGTCCTGGGGCGGCGGCATGGTGTAGAAGGGCATGAGGAACTGCGTGATGCGCCAGTAGTAATGGTCGTCGGGTGCATTCCGCCGGGCTCCGATCATGACCCCGTAGTCCGTGTCCACGACCTCGAAGCGCGGGCTCCGGTCCGTGGTCCCCACGGCGGTGTCCACGCCGAAGCCGGCCTTCTCGAGGCTCTCCAGGGATGTGCGGTCGGTGGCATCCAGCGGCGCGTGCAGGAACGAGATGTGGCTGGAGTCGATGCCGCCTTCCAGCGCCTGAAAGTAGTTGTTGCTCTGGTAGTACTTCGAGATGAAGCGCTGGTTGTCCGCCAGCCCCAGCCACTCGAAGTCCGGCAGGTCCGTCATGTGCGCGGGATCGCCCATGAACGCCCACACCACGCCGCCGCGCTCGCGGCAGGGATAGGCGGGATGCCGCACGGCGTGCTTGAAGTCCGTTTCCGGGGACTCGTTGGGCATCTCCAGACAGCGCCCGTCGAGCCCGTACTTCCAGCCGTGGTAGCAGCAGCGCAACCCGTCCGGCTCCACGCGCCCGTAGTAGAGCGACACGCGCCGGTGCGAGCACGTCTCGCCCAGCAATCCGGCCTCGCCGCGAGTGGTGCGAAACGCCACCATGCTCTCGCCCAGTATGCGGACCCTCTTGGTCCGGCCGCCGGCCTCCAGCTCGCTCGAAAGGACCACCGGCACCCAATAGCGCCGCATCAGCGCGCCCATGGGGGTGCCTGGGCCGACTTGTGTCAGGATGTCGTTGTCTTCTCTGGTCAGCATGCTCGTCCTCGATGCCAGTGTAGTGCGCGGAGCCTAAAGAACTACAATCGGTATTACGTTTGTGTCAAGTCTGCCGTTCGTCGCGCTGATAGGGCACGACAAAGGGTGGCGTAACGGTCAATCGGGTGTCGAGATCTTGGGTCGGAGGCGCTTGCTGAGCCCCCTGCGTTCGGTGAACGCTACCTCGGTCCAGAAAACTCGGGTGCTGAAGGTGATGTGCATCAAGGCGAATACACCGTCGACGACCGAGCGCCCACGGTCGAGGCAGTAATGCAATTGTCCCAGGTCGAACCAGGCGACGCGTAGCATCCGAGATCGACCGGGACCGTCCGAGTGGAGCGCGAGCTTGGCGATATCGTTCATGCCGGGGCGCTTGGTCATTCTGGGGACGGGGTCGGTTCAACATCGAGGACGTTTCGGCTGGGGAGAATCTCCTACGCAAGGAAAATCAAGTCGTTTCATCGGCCACGAAATCCCGTTATCATCCACCTGTGGTTTTAATAGGAGAGGCTTGTCAGTGCACCAGGCGGGGTGATTGCTGTGCTTCAAGCCTGACGGCGGCGGCCGGGCCAACGGCAGGGATGCGCGCATGACCCCTGAGCAGATTTCGGCGCTCGTTGCATCCGGCGAATCCGAGACGCTGGAGTTGAAGGCCACGACGAGAACGCGACGCGAGGCGGCAGCGACCGTGTGCGCCATGCTCAATCGGCGCGGTGGATACGTGTTGTTCGGCGTCACGCCAGAAGGCAGCATCGTGGGCCAGCAGGTGAGCGAACGGACGCTGGAGGAGGTAAGCGCCGAGATCCAACGGATAGATCCGCCGGCGTTTCCAGAGATCGAGAGAGTCCGAGTGTCCAGGAACTTGGAGGTGGTCGCGATCCGCGTGAGTCGGGGCGCTTCGCCGCCGTATCAATACCGTGGAGCCTCCTATCGGCGCGTGGGGAACACGACACGGACCATGTCGGTCGACGAATACAACCGGATGCTCTTCGAGCGCATGCACAACGAGCGACGCTGGGAAAACCAGCCCGCCACCGGATGGACTGTCGACGACCTGGACACGGTGGAAATCCGCAATACTGTGGCGGAGGCAGTGCGGATTGGTCGGTTGAACGAACCCGGCAGTCGGGAACCCGAGGAGTTGCTGCGCGGTTTGGGTCTGATTCGCGAAGGCGTCCTCTTTCGGGCGGCAGCAGCGCTCTTCGGGAATGCCGAGCGGCTGGAAAGCGAGATGCCGCAGTGCCTGCTCCGTGTGGCTCGTTTCCGAGGGCTCGATCGATCGGAGTTCCTGGACAATCGCCAGTTCAATGGCAACGCCTTCACGCTCCTGGCAAGCGCGGAACGCTTTCTGCGTGATACCCTCCCCATCGCTAGCCGGTTCGAGTCAGGCCGCATCCAGCGCATCGACGAACCTCTTTACCCGCCTTTGGCTACACGGGAAGCGCTCGCGAACGCGCTGTGTCATTGCGACTACGCGATGGGCGGCGGCTCCCTTGGTCTCGCAGTGTACGACGACCGCCTGGAGGTGACGTCGACGGGTCCGCTGCACTTCGGGCTGACTCCCGATAATCTGTTCGGGCCGCACGAGTCGAGGCCTTGGAATCCGCTCATCGCTCGCACGTTCTATCGGCGCGGTATCATCGAGGAGTGGGGCCGCGGTACGCTCAGGATGGCTGATTTGGCTACGGCCGCTGGCTTGCCCCGACCCGAGATCGAGGAACATGGCGATTGCGTGACGGTGCGCTTCCGGCGTTCCGGCTATGTGCCGCTCAGACGCAGCGGGGACGACCTGATCAGGCGGCGAGAGGCGATTTTGGCACTGCTGGATGACGCGGAGGATGGCTTGGCGTTGCGCGACATTGCTGCCGGTTTGGTATCTGATGCCACCGAACGGCAGGTTAAGCGAGCCTTGGCGGGGTTGCGTGATCGTGGTTTGGCGAGGTCAAATGGGCGTGGACTGGCGGCCCGGTGGAGGCGAATTCGGTCTGGAGAAAGCGAATAGGCTCCTTGCGACCCTTGGGGTTTTATTAGGGGTTCATGGGGGTCCAATAGGGGGCTTATTGGGGGCAGGTCGGTTGAGCTGATCGGCGGTTTCGAGGTCCGGAAGACATGCAACGCGTTCGCAGAAGAAAGCGCGGTTTGGCAGGGAGGCTCGGTATGGACGGCGGCTTTTGGTTCATGTTCGGGGCCAGCATCGTCGTCGGCGTGTTCGTGCTCTATTCCTACGGCGCGCACAGGGCGCTGGAAGGCCTGTCGAGCGGGGGCCAGCTTCTCATGGCCACGCTTCCCAAGATGATCTTCGCCTTCACCGTGGCGGGCCTGATCCAGGTCATCCTCCCTACCGACCTGATCTCGGAGTGGATCGGCGAGGGCTCCGGACTCAAAGGGCTCCTGATCGGCACGGTGGCGGGCACCCTCACCCCCGGCGGGCCGATGATGCACTTTCCCATCGTCGCGTCGCTGCTGCACTCCGGCGCCGGCTCCGGTCCCATCATCGCCTACCTGACCGCGTGGTCCCTGCTCGGGCTCCATCGCGTCGTGATATGGGAGATACCCATCCTGGGCTTCGAGATATCGGCGGTGCGTTTCGTGGCGAGCCTGGCGCTGCCGCCGCTGGTGGGTTTCGTGGGATCGTATCTCTTCCACAGCCTGCCGACCCGGCTTCCCGGACCGTGACCGACCCGCGCGTTACGAAGGCGAATCCGCCGGATCGTCCTTGACGAGATCGATCTCCCACGACAGGTAGCGTTCCATGTCCTCACGGGACTTGCCCAGGGCACCGGTCCACACGCTGTGACCGAAGTCGGCCTGCGCGTCCTCGGTGGACACGCCCGTGCCTTCCAGACCGTCTTCGAGGTTGCGGCCCGTGCTCTCCCACGCCCGAGTCCCGCCTTCGAGCACCTGGACCCTGGCATACCCGAGTTCCCGCAGAGTCCCCGCCGCCAGCGTGGAACGGATCGCGTTGTCGCACACCATCACCAGCGCCGCGTCCTTGTCCGGCGCGGTGGCCTCGATGTCGAGTTCCAGGCGTCCGCGGGGAAGCCAGCGCGTTCCGGGAATATGGGCGAATCCGTATTCGCCGATGCTGCGTACGTCGAGGGCGAGACCGGATGCGTCCAGGTGCGCCTGGAGACCGGCGGCGTCGGTGAAGCGGGTCCGGGCGTGCGCTTCATCGAGTCCGAAGACGGCAAGCTCCGGCACGCCCTGTTCAAGGGGCAGGCCGGCGTCCCGCCACCGCTGCAGGCCGCCCTCCAGGACCGACACGTCGCGGAAGCCGAGCTGCTGCAGCAGCGACGCCGCCCACACCGGCCGCAGGTCGTCGTCGGAGATCAGGAACACCGGGGCGGCGCGCACGGCGAGGAAGTTCTCATGGGCCAGGGCCATCTGCCCCAGCGGGAGCGAGATGGCGCGGGGAACGTGGCCGGCCTGGAACTCTTCCGGCAAGCGCACGTCCAGGAGATAGAAGGCTTGGTCGGAGTCGTAGACGCCGCGAAACGTTTCCAGCGTGCTCCGGCGCACCGCCGCGGTCGAGGCGAGGGCGTCGGTTGCCCGTTGGATGCGCGCGACACGTGTTGCCGAGGCCGGCGCGGGCACCTCCCGGCCCGGACCCTCGGCGATGTCGTGCCCGGACAGGAACCAGCCCATGACGCCGTTCTCCAAGGCGTAGACATTGTCGAAGCCGTTGTCGTGCAGCAGTTTGGCACCGAGGATGCCGCGGGTGCGGCCGGCGCAACTCACCACCAGCGTGGTGCCGTCCCTGAGCGGCAGACGCGGCGCGTCCACCAGCAGATTGCCGCCGGGAATGTGGTAGGTGTCGGGAACGTGGCCGCGCAGGTACTCTTCGCGCGAGCGCACGTCCACCACCACCAAGTCGTCCCCGGCCGCGCGCCGGCGGGCCAGTTCCGGCGCGTTCATGTGGGTGACGTCGCCGCCGTGCGCCACGCGCTCGCCGTACTCCTTGCCGTGCACGCCCCATCCCGAACGCACCGGCAGCCCTTGCCGTTGCCACGCCTCGACCCCGCCGGCCAGTACCCTGACGTCGCCGTAGCCCATGCGTTCCAGGGTCTCGGCGGCTAGCGCGCTACGGTTCCCGTCGTCGCACAACACCACCACCGGAACACGTGTGTCCGGCACCATCACGGGCAGCCGCAGCTCCAGTGTACCCCGGTTTACGGGACTGGTCCCGGCGATCTGCGCGCGGGCGAACTCGCCGCGTTCGCGTACGTCGATGCAGGCGTAGGGTTCATCCGAAGCGAGCAAAGCCTGCAAAATCGAGGGGTCGATAGTGGAATGGCTCAAGGGTCTCCTCCCGTTTGGTCACGCCACGTGCGCGGGCCGCTCCGCGTACACGATGGCGCCGGACGTGGTGGCAACGCACGCGGCTTTCTCGTGATCGCGGATGATCCCCTTGGGATCCTTCCCGGCCTTGACGTCGTCGATGGCGGTCTTGAGGATCTTCCGGAACAGCAGCACCCCTTCGTCCGAGCTGACGTGGCGTTCCATGGCGTGCAACACGATCTCGCCCTGGCTCTCCTGGGCCTCCTTGTCGTCGGGATAGCGCTGGCTGTACTCGTAGTTACGGGGACCGCGGCCCGCCGGGGCGAGCTTCTCGCGGCCGGACAGCTCCCAGGTGTCGGTCCCGTCCGGCACCCAGCGGATGCTGGCGCCGAGTTGATGGGTGTCGTCCACGGGGACGCAGAAGGACACCCGGTCCACCTTCTCCGTCACCGGCTCGTCCGTGTAGGTCAGGTGAACGTTGAGCGGCATGATGTTTTCCCAGATGACGTCGGCCCAGCGTCCGTCTTCCATCCTGCGGGTCATGACGAAGCGGATGCCCAGGTCGGTCTCCTCGTAAACCAGCCGCTCCGGCAAGGTGGAATGGGCCTGGGTGGGGAACTGGGCGCCGCTGTGCACCGTGTGCAGCCACACCGCATGGAGCGCGTCCATGAGGTTCTCCTCGCTTTGGAGCCAGTTGCAGTCCTGGGCTCCGCCCACCCGGGGGCCGAAGCGCGCCTTCAGCGTGCCTCCCTCCGCCTCCAGCACGTCGTAGCGGGGCAGCAGCGGCATCTTCTCCAGCGGCCCCATATAGGCGAACAGCAGCCCGCCGTACTCCTGCACCGGGTAGGCGGGGTGCCAGATGTGGTCCTTGACCGTGCTGTCGGGCGGCTCCAGCGGCATGTCAAGGATGCGGCCCTCCACGTCGTAGAGCCAGCCGTGGTAGCAGCAGCGCAGCCCGTCCCGTTCCACCCGCCCGTACTCCAGCGAGGTGCCCCTGTGGCTGCAGCGGAAGAAGAGCAGCCCCGGGCGCCCTTGTCCGTCCCGGAACGCCACCAGGTCTTCGCCCAGGATGCGGATGCGTTTGGGCAGGTCGCCGAGGTCGGCGGACTGGCACACCGGTTGCCAGTAACGTCGCATCAACTCGCCGCAGGGCGTACCCGGTCCCACGCGGGTGAGTTCGGGGTCTATGTCGGGAATCTTGAGACCGTAGGCGCTGCGCATGACGTTCCTCCTGGCCCGTGTGGGCGGCCTGGCATCCGGCTAGTGTCGTGTCCCGTAAATTCCTGGCATAAGTTGCGCAGGATTTTTCGTCGTCGGCACGTGAGCTATCACGCCGGCTCCGGAAGGCGGTTTGGCAGCGGATATATCAACAGCCGCGGGGTGAGTAAAGCGGGCGAGGGACGAAATCCGCGGCGGACCAGGAGAAGACCAAGGGTACTTCGCCTTGTTTGACAGGGATGGCGTAATCGGACTAATATCGGCTCGCCTGTCTCGAATTGTCAGGCTGGCGGAGTTTTCATCGCTGATGCGATGCTCCATACGCGGTTTCATGAAGCCGCGGAGAAACGGATCGAACCCGGAGATTCTCATTTATGGCGAAACAGGAGGATTTGGCGCTGGGGACAGGGGGGGTGGCCACACCAGACGCGGACCCGTCCCAGGGGCCGCGGAAAACCTCCTCCGTCTTTAGCGAGGCGGGTTGGGACGTCGCTCTCCGCGTAGGCTCCATCTTCGCGCTCATCATTGCATGGTGGGCGATGGGCCTCTTCTTCCCGCCCGCGCTGATACCGAGGCCGTGGGAAACCTTCGGCGAGGTAGGCGTCATCATCAAGACGGGCGAGTTCTATCACCACATGGGCAACACGCTTTGGCGCGTGTTCGTCGGCTTCGGCCTTGCCATGGTGGTGAGCACGCCCCTCGGGATCATCATGGGGAGCTTTCGCAATCAGGAGAGCTTCTTCGAGCCTCCGGTGATCCTCGGCCTCACCATGCCGGGCCTTATCTGGGCGCTGCTGATGCTCATGGTCTTCGGCATCAAGGAGATCAGCGCCTACCTCGCGGTGGCCGTGACCATCTCTCCCATGCTCACCATCAGCATCTGGCAGGGGACCAAGTCCATCGACAAGGATTTGATCGACATGAGCACGGCGTTCCGCGCCAGCGTGTATTCCAAGCTGGTGGACGTGATCCTGCCGCAGTTGGTGTCGCATATCCTCGCCGCCATCCGGTACGGTCTGGGGCTGGCGTGGAAGGTGATCGTGCTGGTCGAAGGGTTCGGCTTCAGCAACGGTGTCGGCTATCAGGTCATGCACCAATTCGACCTCTTCTCGGTGAAGGGGGTGCTGGCCTGGGCCATCACGTTCCTGATCGTGATGATCTTCCTTGAGTTCGGTGTGGTGGGTGTGCTGGAGCGCAGCGTCACCCGCTGGCGGCCGCGCGTCGAGGCTTGGAGGCGGTAGGTTGGCGTACGTACGGATTGACCAAGCTGTCAAATTCTTCTCCCGCGAGGACGGCTCGCCGCTGAAGGTGCTGGACGGTATCTCCTTCGACACCAAAGAGTACGGCATCACGGCGCTTCTCGGGCCATCGGGCTGCGGCAAGTCGACGCTGTTGAACATCATCACCGGCCTTGAGCGCCTCGACCACGGCCAGGTGGAGATCATCTCCAGCGGCGAGGACGAAAAGCGGGCACACCCGCAGTTGGGCTACGTGTTCCAGGATCCGAGGCTGCTCAACTGGAAACGCGTGGACGACAATCTGCGGTTCGCCCTCAAGGGCATGGAGGTGCCGAACAAGGAGTGGGACGAGCGGCTCGACAAGTACCTGTCGCTGGTGGGCCTTACGGACTTTCGTAAGCAGTATCCCCTCTACCTGTCCGGCGGTATGCGGCAACGGGTGGGTCTTGCCCGCGGGCTCGTGATCGAGCCGCAGGTGCTGTTGATGGACGAGCCCTACAGCAAGCTCGACCAGCTCACGGCGCGGCAGTTGCGGGAGGACACCCTCCAGATCTGTTCCCGGTTGAAGCAGACCGCCTTGCTGGTCACCCACGACGTGGAGGAATCCGCCTACATGGGGGACCGGATCGTGATTTTCTCCGCCCGACCTGCGCGCATCGCCGCGGTTTACGAGAACCCCCTCCGCTCCGCGGAGCGGGACACCGACGACATGCGGTTCATCGAGTTCAAGAAGGAAGTGCTGGAAACCATACTCAATCTAGTCAAGGAGGGAGCATGATGATTGCAAGAATGAAGCGGTTTCGTCTACTGGTCTTGGCCGCGGGGTTGTTCCTGTTCGCTCCGGGTCTGTCGGTTCCGGCCCTCGGCGCGGACCTGCCCGAGGTGGATTTCGGTCTGCCCTCCGGCGGCGTGTTCGGCTTGGGGGGCCAGTACATGATCGACAAGAAGCTGGACCGCAAGCACGGCTTCATCGCCAAGCCCCGTTGGGGCGGAGTGGCCAACGTCGAGCGTCTCATCGCCATCGGCGCCATCCCGGTGGGTCTGGCCACCGTGGAGTCCGCGCTGCGCGCGAACATGAAGGGCATCCCCCTCAAGCTGGTGCAGCCCTACATGAGGACGATGCACAACTACATCCTGGTGCGCAAGGATTCCCCGTACAAGTCCATCAACGACCTCAAGGGGAAGTCCATCGCGGTGCCACGGGAAGTCACGTCGGCTTATAACCTGTTCGACTTCATGATGAGGAAGCAGGGCGTCTCCATCGAGAAGGACTTCCAGCTCAAGAAGCTCGGCGCCGCGGGCATCATCGCGGTGATGGAAAAGGGTGAGGTGGAGGCCGCGCTCCATTGGGAAGCGCACGTGACCCGGATGCTCGCCACGGGGAAATACCGCTCCATCGCCAAGCTGGGCGACGTGATCACCGAGGTCCTGAACAAGGATATCCACATGTTCGGCTGGGTGGGAGCTCAGGAGGCCTGGGCGAAGAAGAACCCCGGAGTTGTGGGCAAGATACGCGCCGCGTGGCAGGAGATGATCGCCGGCGTTCAGAACGACCCCGAGCACTTCCGGAAGTACGCCAAGAAGATTTTCGGGCTGGAGGGGAAGGAAGTGGTCGATCTCGGCTACGAGCGGGTCAGGCCTTTTCTGCTTCCCGCCGACTTCAAGTGGCCAAACCCGAAGAGTCTGGCGAATCAGAAACAGTATCTGAAGGACGGCATCGCGCTGGGTATTTTCCCCAAGGAGGCCGAGGCACAGATCGACGGTCTGTTCGTGCCCTAGCGTCGTAGGCACAACAGCCGCGCGGGACCGACGCTCAGCCTGGGAGGTTCGCTCCGGCGCGGCGGTGGTTGGTGAAAGGCCGGGGAAGGGTACTCTTTCCCCGGCCTTTCTTTGTGGTGCCGCCCACAGGCACAGGTCCCTGACCCGGCGGTGGCTCGTGGGGTACGAGTCGTCGGTGTTTTTCGATTGACAGGACCAGCGACCTTGGCGCTAGACTTCGTATGGCTCCACGTGAATGTGGACATGAGCGGCTTCTCCGCTGGCGGGTTCGCCGCATGGTCGAGAAGCCGGTGAAACCGTCGCACGGCAAAGGAGGCAACGATGAACTATCGCCTGGTGTCGGTCGCTGTTTGGGCGTGTCTTGTGCTGTTGGTTTCCGGTTCGCCACGCGCGGAGGCGGAGACGCCGTACAGCAAGGGAACGCGAATCCGTCTGATCATCCCGTTTTCCCCCGGAGGCGGCACGGACGTGTATGGCCGGGTGGTGGCGCGGCATCTTAGCCGCCACATTGCGGGCAACCCCGCCATCATCGTCCAGAACATGCCCGGAGCCGGCGGCACCATCGCCTTCAACTTCCTCCACCACTCCGCCAAGCCGGACGGGCGGACCCTGGGGGTGTCGTCCAGCGGCACCCTGACCCGACAGCAGCTCGGCTACAAGGGCGCCCGCTACGACCTCGCGAAGATGCCGATCATCTCGGTAGCCGGGTTCGGCCTCATCACTTATGTCGGGGCACATGTGGGAGCACGCAGCCTGGGAGAACTGCTCAAGCTGAACCTGGGCAGGCCCCTGGTGATGGCGGATACCTCCCGGGAGTCGTCCACCGCGATCAGGCGTACCGTCGTTTTCAAGGCCATCCTGAAGGATGTTGCCAGCAAGCAGGTCTACGGCTATCCGGGGTATTCAGATGTCGCGGCGGCCATACAGCGTGGCGAGGCCGACATCTCCGGCATGACCGCGCCGGGCTTCAACGCGACGGTGCGGCCCGCCGTGGAGGAGGGCAAAGCGTTCGTCCTGTACCATTCCGGTTTGCTGGACGCTCAGGGGAACATCATTCGCGACCCTGCCGCGGCGGAGTTCCCCACGTTTGAGGAGGAGTACCGCAAGGTCTTCGGCAAATCGCCTTCGGGCATCGCATGGGAGGCGTTCAAGTCCCTGGTGGTCGCGGGGGGCAACTTCGAAAAGGGTCTGTTCGCACCTCCCGGGACTCCCAAGGCAACGATAGATTTGTTGGCCGATGCCGCCGGAAAAATGCTGCAGGATCCGAAGTACATCGCGGACGCAAAGAAGATATTCGGCGCACGCATCAAGACCTTCGTCGGCGCGGATGCCGCGAAGATACTCGCCGGCGCCATGAACGCATCTCCGGAAGTACAGTCCTTCCTCAAGGAACTGCTGAAGAAGAGTTAGCCAACAGGGCCTTCTCAGCGGACGCGAGTTCCGTTCGCGCCGATACGAACGATGGAACTCGCGTCCGTCCACTCCAGGTGGGCTTTTCGTCCCGCTCGCCGCATTCCGCGGGAGCCTCGCCGACGCTTCCCGCCGCGGTCACCGTACTCTACCGCTACATACGGTTCGGGGAACCGGCGTTGACTTTCGCGGGAACATCCTCCTAACTTAGCGTGATGTATCACACCGGTACCAAGGAGTCCTGAAGATGGTGGCAGGCACTACGCTGACGCGACATCTCATCGAGGAAGGGGGATGGCGCAACGACGGAGCCGACGAACTGCGCGCGCTCCTGGAACCCATCGCTTTGGCGGGAAAGATCCTTGCCCGGGAGGTCGATCAGGCCGCCCTGGCGGGGACGCTGGGTATGGCCGGCGACCAGAACGCCACCGGCGACATGCAGAAGAAGCTCGATGTCATCGGCAACGACATCGTGATGGATGCGTTCGCGAGTTGCAGCGTGGTAGCGGGCATCGCGTCGGAGGAACTGGACGAGCCGGTGGTGATGAGCACGTCGGACGACGCGCGTTATCTTGTGTGCACCGATCCCCTGGACGGCTCCTCCAACACCGACGTCAACGCGCCCCTGGGCACCATCTTCGGCATCCTGCGGCGCCCCCGGCAGGGCGAGCTGTCCGGCGAGGAGTTCCTTCAGCCGGGTTCGGAACTGGTGTGCGCCGGCTACGTGCTCTACGGCACCAGCACGTTGCTGGTGTACACGGTGGGCGCCGGGGTGCACGGCTTCACCCTGGACCGGAGCGTGGGAGAGTTCGTCCTGTCCCACCACGACATCCGCTGCCCGGAGGCGGGCAAGATATACAGCGCCAATGTCGGACGCCACAAGGAGTGGGGCGCGGGGGTGCGGAAGTACCTGGACTACGTCACGGACAAGGACAAGCCCACCGGCAGGCCCCACTCGCTGCGCTACACGGGAGCGCTGGTGGCCGACCTGCACCGCTGCCTGCTGGATGGAGGGATGTATCTCTATCCCGGCGATCCGGGCAGCCCCAACGGCAAGCTGCGCCTGCTTTACGAGTGCGCGCCGCTGGCGTGCGTGGCGGAGCAGGCGGGGGGCGCTGCCAGCACCGGCCTCGGGCGCGTGCTGGAGGTGGTGCCGGAAGCCGTCCATCAGCGCACGCCCATCGCCATCGGCAGCGCCGAGAACGTGGCCCTATATGAACGATTCATGGCGGAGGAATGAGTCCGCTTGAGGAGACTGAGCGATGACGGAGAGAGTAAGAGAGGTTCTGAGCTGGTACGGAAGCGACAATCCCGGGACCTTGACCAATCTGGCCCGGATGCTGAACCACGGCCGCCTCGGCGGCACCGGCAAGTTCGTAATCCTGCCCGTGGACCAGGGCTTCGAGCACGGGCCGGCGCGGAGCTTCGCCCCGAATCCGGCGGGTTATGACCCGCGCTACCACTTTGAGCTGGCGCTGGACGCGGGCTGCAACGCGTACGCGGCGCCGCTGGGCTTTCTCGAGGCCGGCGCACGCGAGTTCGCCGGCGAGGTCCCGCTCATCCTCAAGGTAAACAACCACGACCTGCTGAACGACGAACGGGACCCGACGCAGGCGGTCACCTCCAGCGTGGAGGACGCCTTGCGCCTGGGCTGCGTGGCCGTGGGCTTCACGGTCTATCCCGGCTCCGAGCACCGCTTCGGGATGTACGAGCAGATCCGCGAAATCGCTCGGGAGGCCAAGCGCAACGGCCTGGCGGTGGTGATCTGGTCCTATCCGCGGGGTTCCGGGCTCAGCAAGGCGGGCGAGGCAGCCTTGGACGTATGCGCCTACGCGGCGCAGATCGCCGCCCAGCTCGGTGCCCACATCATCAAGGTGAAGTTCCCCGGTGAGAACGTCGAGCAGGACGCGGCGCGCAAGGTCTACGAGAAGGAAGGCGTGCCCATCGCCGATCCCGCGGACCGGATCCGCCACGTGGTCCAGTCCGCCTTCGATGGCCGCCGTATCGTCATCTTCTCCGGCGGCCCCGCCACCACCGACGAGGCGCTGCTGGCGGAGATCCGCGCCATCCACCAGGGCGGCGGTTTCGGCTCCATCATCGGCCGGAACTCGTTCCAACGGCGCAAGCCGGACGCCCTCGCACTGCTCGACAAGGTCATGCGCATCTATGCCGGAGAGTCGGTCTGAACAGCCAACTCCCGGCGCTCCCGCGCGCGCCAGCCACGGCCTCGCGAAATTGGGGGCGGGACGGTTTCAAAGGGGGCAGGGGAGGCCGGTGTTTGCGGTTCGCCCTCTCCTGTGTTAACCGTAACCGCCATGCCTCTCCAGAGAATAGCGGAAATCAAGCGCCGGCGCAGGCGCCGCAAGAGTCTGGCAAAGCTGCGTGTGAAGTTTCAGGCGGCTCGGACGGATCAGGCGCGCGCCAAGGTGCTGGACAAAGCCTTCAAGATCTCACCCACGGCAGTCCTGGAGTAATCCGGGCTCATCGCGCCGTACGGGTCGGCGGCCGGACGGCCGCAACCCCGCGAGTTGGAAACGCCGCTTACAGCGGTTTCCGTCCGATGGCCAGGGATGACGTGAACGGCGGCGGCAACTCTATCCGCCCTGCGTCCGTCAGGCCGCCGCGCTCGAACCAGCCCGTGACATCCTCCCGCGTGTAGCAACGTCCACCCTCGGTTGTCAGCAGCATCAACAGGCTGAACACCGTTCCCGCGTCGGTCTCCGCGCGGCTTCCACCCAGAATGTGGTCCTTGATGACCAAGCGTCCGCCCGGAACCAGCGCGCCGGACAGTTTCTCCACCAAGGCTTGATTCGTGGCGTGGTCCTCACCGTGGATGATGTTCGACAGGAAGATGACGTCGTGGCCCCCGGGAACGGCGTCCCTGCGGTAGTCGCCGGCCACGCATTCCATGCGTGCGGCGACTTCGGACCCGGCAACGTAGCGTTCGGTAACGCGCAGGGTGCCGGGCAGATCGTACAGGGTCGCGTGCAGCTCCGGATAGCGGCGGCACAGGGCGATGGGATAGGTGGCGGGGCCGGGTCCGATGTCCAGCAGGCGCCGCGCCTGGCTGAGTTCCAGGAGATCGGCGACGGCCTCGGCATCGCCCCGCGCCTTCACCAGTGAGTCCATGGCGTTGATGAAGATCGCGGTTTCGGCTTCGTCCTGCTGGTACATGTCCGGCACGCGCGCGGGCCGCCCGTCGCGCACGGCGTCTTCCAGCTTGCCCCACGCATCCCAGGACAGTGCATCGAAGCGGACCATGCCGCTGAAGTCCCTGGACGACGCACTCGCCAGGTAGGTGGCCGACAGGTCGTTCAGGCGGTAGCCGGCGCCGTCCCGGTCGAGGAGGCCGAGGACCACGAGTGCTTCAAGCAGCAGGCCCATGGCTCGGGCATCGGCGCCCACGTCCGCGGCCAGTGCCGCCGCGTCCGCGGTATGGTGCTGCAGCGCGTCGAACACGCCGAGGCGCACCGCCGCCTGGAGGATGCGTGCCTCCACGTAGCCGCCCGCGATGCCCGCCACCCTTGCGAAGCCCCCGCTCAAAACGGCTCCACCACCCGGTAACTTCGGCTCTTGGGCTTGATGGGGGCGAGGATGCCCATCTTGACCAGGCCGCGGATGTCGCGGTAGGCGGTGTCGCGGTCCACTTCGGCGATCCTCTGGTAGTCGGCGGTGGACAGGGCCTTTCCGTGGGACAGGGCGTATACCAGCAGCCTTTGTTGGCGCGGACCGAGCCGCGAGCGGTTGAAGCGGTTCAGCCATGTGAGGGTTTCGTCGTCGTAGATGGGGGTGTTGCGCAGGGTCACGGTGAAGAAGAAACCCTCGGTGTCGAGGTCCGGCGGATGCAGGGCGTTCTGCTCCATTTGCTGGAACATGCGCGGCACCCCTTCACCGATCTCGCGCATGTAGCCCAGATCGGAGAGCACGCGCACCAGCAACGGGTTGCGCGAGAAGTGCACGCGCTCCTGCCGCTTCAGGTGGTTCAGGGTGACCGGCGCGGGCAGGGAGCCGGGGCTGCGCACCTCCAGGCGGTCGTCGAACATCCACACCTCGATCTCCGCGCCGGTGATGGCATAGTCCCGGTGCGCCACGGCGTTCACCAGGGCCTCCTGCCAGGCGAATGAGGGGTATTCCAGGCGTTCCTTGAAGAAGAGATCGTGCAGCACCATGCGCTCGCGAATGTGTTCCTTGATCCGGCCTACCGCCTCGTCGATGAGCACCCACAGCGGTTGCTCGATGCGCACACGCTTGACCACGTTCAAGGACTCGCCGTAGCGCCGCTCGGTACCTTCGTACTTGACGAAATCGACACCGCAGCGCGGGTGCCACCGTACGGGCTCCTTGGCGAACAGCAGCAGGGCGGCCATGGAGATCTGGGGTTGCTCCGCCGGCCCGCTCACGAGGTGGTACGGGCGCGCCAGCGCCGCTCGCGGGTCCGCGCCCACGCCGATCCGTTCGCTAAAGGACTCCAGCGCCACCAGGTCCAGATCGTCCCATGTGGCATTATGGATATGCTGGCGTTCGAAAGAGTACGACAACTTGGCTTCCTGCAGCCGCCGTATCTGTTCGGGAGGGACCGCGGGATTCTCCGAGGCCACACGGTAGAAGGTACGGCCGCTGGCCACGCGGCGCACTTCGAGACCCGGCGTCACTTCGAACCGGAGAAGCAGCAGGTTGCCGATGTCGATGCGCTCGTACAGGGGATGGAGAGGTGGGTTGAGCAGTCTCCGTGGGACTTCGCCGAGCTCGTGGATTTCATCCTCGGAATAGGGCACGCCGGTGAGACTCTTGTCGGGCTCGACCCCCACCAGCAGGACGCCCCCGTCGGCGTTCGCCATGCCGTCGAGAAGGCGCGCGATCTCTCTCGCGAGGTCGCGCGGCCGTTTGGTCTGGATCCCGCGCTTCTTCTGGTCGTAGGCGCTGATGAACTCGAGGAACTGGCCCCGGTCCTCCTTCAGCAGCGTTTCTAGTTCACGTCCAGGCATCATCGTCGATAGGGTCGGGCCCGTGCCCGCCGGCCCGATTCACCGGGCGTGGTCGCCTTCGAGTCGCAGCACCTCGTGGATGATTCGCGCCGCGGACACGAGGTCGTTGACGTCCAGCCATTCGTGCACCGTGTGGATGTCGCGCATCCCGCTGGCCAGGTTGGCGACCTGGAGTCCTCTCTTGTTCAAGACGTTGGCGTCGCAGCCGCCGCCCTTGGCCACGGTGTCCACGGCGAATCCCAGGTTGCGCGCGGCCTCGTGCACGCGCCGGACGATGGCGGTGTCGTGGGGAACGTCCATGCGGTCGTATTCCCGCACGATGCGGGCTTCCACGCGCGCCTCGTGAACGCGGCCGTCCAGTTCCACCGCGGCGCCGGCGGCGGCCTGTCGGAGACACTCCTGCATCGTTTGCGTCTGCCGTTCGAGCTTTTCCTCGTCGTGGCTGCGCACCTCACCCGTGAGCACCACGCGGTTGGGCACGATGTTCACCGCGGTGCCGCCGCTCACCAAGCCGAGGTTGGCGGTGGTCTCGTCGTCGATGCGTCCCAGCGGCATGGCGGCGATCCCCTGGGCCGCCACCTGAATTGCGCTGATGCCGCGTTCGGGGCAGATTCCAGCGTGGGCCTCCAGGCCGTGGACCTCGAACTCCAGGTGGTTCACCGCCGGCGCCTTGGTGATCAGGAACCCGATGGAGTCGCTGTCGAGCACGAGGCCGGTCTTCGCGCGCACGAGGCCGAGGTCCAGATGCTTGGCTCCCAGGAGCCCCACCTCCTCGCATATCGTGAACACGACGTCGATGTCGCCGTGGGCAACGCCGTCCTCGGCCAGGGCCTCGATCACCTCCAGGATGATGGCGATGCCACTCTTGTCGTCGCCGCCGAGAACGGTCCGTCCGTCGCTCCGGATAACGTCGCCCTCCACCACGGGCACCACGCCCTCTCCGGGCGCTACCGTGTCCATGTGCGCGGAAAGAAGCATGGGTTCCGCTCCGGCGGTGGCCCCATCGAAGTGGGCAACCAGATTCCCCACCTCGCCGCCCACCGCGGACCCCGCATCGTCCATGAATACCGTGGCCCCCAAGGACTCGAGGAGCTCCCGCAGGCGCGCCGCGATGGCGCCCTCCCGGCGCGACAGGCTATCGATCCGAACCAACTCCAGAACGCGTTCCGTGAGGCGCGTCTTGTCGATCAAGGAAAACTCCTCCAAACCGATTTCGCCTTGGGCGGCGTGGATGTATGCAGTGAACGGTCAGGCCACGCGCCCGCGCAATGTTGCGCGTGGGCTCGGGCGGCACGCAGTGTACTACAAAGCACGCGGGTAGGTCCATGTGGCGCAACAAATTTCGTTGCATTATTTTAATGAGTGAGTCATTTCAGATCAAGGATCCCTGGCTCAGCTCACTTTTTCGCAAGGAACATTCGCGAATCGTATAGCGAAAGAGGCGGTCGCGGCCGTCTGGGACGGCTCGCCAGTTGGATAGCTCGATGCCCTCTGGTATCATTCGCGCGGCCAGATGGCTCACCGAACCGACGAATCGCGGATGCCCAGGACCCGACATCTTGAGGAGGGTAACATGCAACACCCCGGAACCCGCGGCCGTGCGGACATTCGCTACCAACCCGATGAAAAACCACCCTTGATGTTGACGGCCGGCCTTGGCCTTCAGCTTGCGATTCTCTGCATCTCCGGGATCGTTCTGACCCCCGCCATCGTCATCCGGGCGGCGGGCGGGAGCGAAGGGTTTCTTTCCTGGGCGGTGTTCGCGGCCGTTGCCATAAGCGGCCTCACCACGGTGCTCCAGGCTGTGCGGCTTGGTCGCTTCGGCACCGGCCACGTGCTGCTGATGGGCACTTCAGGCGCGTTCATCGCGGTCTGTGTGACGGCGTTGGTTCAGGGGGGACCGGCGATGCTCGCCACCCTGGTCCTGGCCTCGTCTTTCTTTCAGTTCATCCTGTCTTCGCGGCTGGCGCTGCTTCGGCGCATCCTCACTCCGGCGGTAGCGGGGACCGTAATCATGCTGATCCCGGTCACGGTCATGCCCATCATCTTCGACATGCTCGACGACGTGCCGAAGGGGTTCCCCGTGTCCGCGGCGCCGCTGAGCGCCCTCGTGACCGTGGCGGGGATTCTTTGCATCGCGCTCAAGGCCACCGGATCGCTGCGTCTGTGGGCCCCGGTCATCGGCGTCGTCGTGGGCTCCGTCGTGGCCGGAGGGTTCGGCCTTTATGACACGGGTCTCGTGGCCAGTTCCGCGTGGGTGGGGCTTCCGCACGGGGACTGGCCGGGTCTGGATTTGGGTTTTGGCGCGACCTTTTGGGCGCTCCTGCCCGCGTTCGTGTTCGTGACCCTGGTAGGAGCCATCGAGACCATCGGTGACGGCGTGGCCATCCAGCGGGTCTCCTGGCGCGGCGCCCGGGCGGTGGATTTCAGGGTGGTGGAGGGTGCGGTGGCGGCCGACGGTGTCGGCAACCTGCTTTCAGGTCTCGCCGGAACGGTGCCGAACACGACCTACTCCACGAGCATTGCCGTGACCGAGTTGACGGGAGTCGGCTCACGCAACGTCGGCGTCGCCATCGGGATCATCTTCATGTTCCTGGCCTTTCTTCCCAAGGCGCTGGCGCTCATCCTGGCGATTCCGGCGCCCGTGGTGGCCGCCTATGCCACGGTGCTGCTGGCCCTGCTGTTCGTCGTTGGCATGAAGGTGGTGCTCCAGGAAGAGATCGACTACCGCACCGGCCTCATCGTCGGGGTTTCGTTCTGGGCCGGAGTCGGCTTCCAGAACGGGGTGATCTTCCCCGAGTACTTCGGCGGTTTCGCCAGCGGGCTGTTGCAGAACGGCATGACCGCGGGCGGGCTGGTGGCCATCCTCATGACCGTGTTCGTGGAGTTGACCGCGCCGCGCCCGAGCCGCATCGAGGTGGAATTCGGCGTGGAGGCGTTGCCGAAGATCCGCGAGTTTCTCGCAGGCTTCGCTTCACGCGGGGGTTGGAACAAGGCGACGGCGGATCGCCTCGACGCGGTGGCCGAGGAAACGCTGCTGACCCTTATGGGACAAGATGTGGCGGGCGAGGGTAGGCGGCGGCGCTTGCGCTTGACGGCGCGCAAGGAGAGCGGCGGCGCGCTCCTGGAATTCGTCGCCGCCGTGGAGACCGAGAACATCGAGGACAGCATGGCCCTGCTGGGAACCGGGCCGGTGGAGGCGCCGGATGAGCACGAGATATCTCTCCGGCTGTTGCGTCACCTCGCCTCCAGGGTGCACCATCAGCAGTATCACGGTACGGACATCGTGACCGTGCACGTCGACGCCGTGGAAACGGGCAACCCGCGATCGAACGATTCGTGACGGAAGAGGTGTGGAAAATGGTGGCGGTGGCTGGACTTGAACCAGCGACGCCGCGGATATGAGCCGCGTGCTCTGACCAACTGAGCTACACCGCCATGTGGGAAAAGAACGCTCGCGAGGGACTGACGCCCGAGGCCTCCATCATAGAACGCGCCCCGCGAACATGCAAGCCGGGACCCTCCGGGCCGCGCGTCACGTGCGCCTTGACTTGCAAAACTCCCGCGCCTTCACTATTAGACAGCGAAAGCAGCCGTTCTTTGTATGGATGGCTGCGTTGCCCCGAATCCGACACGACCTCCGCGATCCATGCCGGACGCACCGGTTCCTCCATGGACGATGAGCGTCGCGTCTTCCAAGGGAGGGTATCGTCATGCGGGGTTGGGTCACACATGCTTTCAAGGACATGCGCCTGGAGGAGTTGGCGGAACCGGAGGGGCGGCCGGGCTGGGCGCTGCTGAAGACCTTGGTGGTGCAGCCTTCGGTGACGGAAGTTCAGCTCTTCTACGGGGAGCGCTCCAACAGCTACGAAAAGGTCAAGAAGAAGCTGGCCAAAGGACCGGAGCCCCTGTTCGGGCACGAGTTCTGCGCCGAGGTCGTTGAGATCGACAAGGACAACGGGTATGGCCTGGCCGTGGGTGACCGGGTGGGCGCCACGCACACGGAGATCGGCACCATCGGGCGGGACTTTCCCGGGCTCTTCTCCGAGTACGCGGCGGTGCCGCTGGACGCGCTCGCCAAGATTCCCGAGGGTATCAGCGACTGGGAGGTGTCGGCGCTCCAGCCCCTGACCAGTTGCGTGCACAACATCCAGGTGCTCGGCGTGACCCTCGGGGACACGGTGCTGGTGCTGGGCCAGGGCGTCATGGGCCTCAACTCGGCCCAGGCGGCCAAGGCCGCGGGCGCGGACACGGTCATCGGCACCGACATGCGGCCGGAGGTCCTGGAGTTGGCCAAGGAGCTCGGAGTGGACGTCACCATCGACGCCTCCAAGGAGAACGTGGTGGAGGCGGTGATGGACCTGAGCGGCGGCAAGGGCATTCCCTTCGTCATCGAGGCGGCGAGCGGCAGCCCGCAGATGGGACTGTCCGGCGGCGCCACGGTGTCGGAGGCGGTGGCGTGCGTGGCGACCGGCGGCAAGGTGCTCAGCATTCCGCACTTCCACGAACCCGTGACCCTGGACTTCAACTACCTGCGCGCCAAGCGGGTGACCTACATGTTCCCGCCGGAGCTGGCCCATCCCGCGGAGATGACCCTGGCAGCGCGGCTCGTGGCGCAGAAGCGTATCAACATCGATCCCATGATCACCCACAAGCTGGAAGGCATCGAGAAGATGCCCGAGGCGCTGGAGATCACCGCCAACAAGTCCAAGTACGGCGCGCTGAATCCGGCGCAGGTGCGGTTCTCCTAGTCGGGACCCCGTGGTAGACTCGCGCTCGACGATTCCCGATATGAAATCGGACGCAATCAAGTAACCCTGAAGGAGGCAACCATGGACGCCAAGATCATTGACGCTGACGGGCACGTCAGGGACCGGGACGCGGACATCCGCGCCCATATGGAAGATCCCTGGAACAAGCGCGAGGGCTCGCTGCTGCCGTCGGACGAGTGGGATTCGAGCATGTTCGGCACCCTGGGCATGAACATCACCGACGTGCCCACGCGCCTCCGCGACATGGACACCGAGGGCATCGAGATGTCGGTGCTGTTTCCCACCGGAGCGTTCCACGTGAACCGCATGCCGGAGAAGGCCTACGCGGGAGCGTTTTCCCGCGCCTACAACAACTGGATCTCGAGCATGTGCAGCGAGGCGCCGGAGCGGCTCAAGGGCGTCGGCGTGGCGCCTTTCCAGGACGTGCCCGCCGCGGTGGCGGAGATCAACCGCGCAGTCACAAAGCTCGGCGTGGCCGGTATCACCGTGGGCACCTTCGGCATGAAGGACCACTTGGGACAGGAGCTCTTCTGGCCCATCTACGAAGAGCTCGAGCGGCTCAACGTGCCGCTGCTGATCCATAACTCGCGGTCGGGTCCGGCGGGGGACAACCGTTTCGACACCTTTTTGTTCAAACACACCATCGGCCGTCCCTTCGAGACCTTGCTCGACTGCGCCGCACTGATGTACGGCGGCGTGCCGGAGCGGTTCCCGAAGCTGCGCATCGCGTTCCTGGAGTGCGGTGTCGGCTGGGTGCCCTACTGGATGGACCGGATGGACGAAGAGTACGAGCACCGGCAGTCCGAAGCGCCGCTGCTCAAGGCCATGCCCAGCGAGTACATGAAAGCAGGGAACTGGTACTACGCGGCCGAGCCGGAGGAAGAAAGCCTGCCCTACGGCATCGAGCGCATCGGGGACAAGAACATCGTGTTCGCGTCCGACTATCCCCACTGGGATGGCATGTTCCCCAACGTGACCAAGACCATCAAGGAACGGACGGACATCTCCGAGGACTTCAAGGCCAAGTTCCTGGGCGACAACGCCAAGGCGCTTTACGGCTGGAACTAGCCGTCGGCGGGGGGCTCTTCACGTGCGACTGACAGCCAGGACCGGTTTCAGCATTCTGGTCCTTGTCTTCTTTTGCTACATGGTCTGGGGGGCTGCGGAGTGGCGCCTGCAGGCACGCCTCTTCCCCTGGGCCATCGGTATCCCCATGATATTCCTGGCGATTCTCAATCTCGTGCAGGAGTGGTGGGGACCGAAGGCAGGCGAGGAGGGGGAGGAAGGGAGCGCTCAGGCCACGCCTTCCGATTTCCAGTTCACGCAGGCCATGGACACGGGTGTGGCGGTGCGGCGCACCATTACGATCCTGTCTTGGATCACTGGGTTTATGGCCGGCATCTGGCTCGTCGGGTTCTCCATCACCGTCGCCTGCATGACCTTCGGTTATCTGAAGATTCAGTCAAAGGAAGGCTGGCCCATGTCGCTGATCCTTACGGCGTCGGCGTGGCTGGTCTATTACGTGCTGTTCGAACGCACACTGCTACTGCCGTTTCCCGAGGGCCAGGTCTTTCGCTGGCTGGGCTTCGAGTAGAGGGGCGCGCGCCGTGTGTCGTAATCGTTGGGCTCCAACCAGGGGAGGTAGGCAATGACGAAACGAGCGATTGGCCGAACATTGATCGTGCTGTTGCTGGCCGGGTTCTTCTTCATGAGCTTCTCGGGCCAAGCGACCGCCAAGGACTTCTACGAGGGCAAGGTTCTCCGCATCCTGGTGTGCTGCTCGCCGGGCGGGTTCTATGATCGTTGGGCCAGGCTGTTCGCGCGGCATCTGGGCAAGCACATCCCGGGCAAGCCCGACATCATCGTCCAGAACATGCCCGGGGCCGGCTCCCTCATCGCCGCCAACTATGTCTACAACATCGCCAAGCAGGACGGCACAGCCATCGTGATGCCGTTGGCGGGCCTTTACCTGGATCAGGTCGTGGGGCGCAAGGAGGTGCGCTTCGACATCGCGAAGTTCCAGTGGATCGGTACGCAGGAAGTGAGCCAGACCGTGCTCTTCTGTCGCAGCGACTCCAAATACACGAATATCGACGCGCTGATCAAGAACAAGAAGGAGCCGGCAAGAATCGGCAACACGGGCACCGCAGGCAACAGCTTTCTCATCGGCAAGGTCCTGGAACAGGGCGTGGGAGCGAACTTCAATTTCGTCATGGGTTACGCCGGCGGCAGCGAGGTCGATCTGGCGGTGGAGCGAGGCGAGGTCCTGTGCCGCGGCATGAGCAGCGCTCCGTTTTTCGGCCGGGAGCCGTTCCTGACCTGGCGCAAGAACAAGTTCGTTACGGAGATCGCACAGAGCGGGTCGGAGCGGGACCCGAGGATCAAGGACACGCCGACCCTCAGTGAGTTGATGGAGAAGCACAATGCCCCGGAACTGGTCCGGTCCATGTCCAAGGTGATCTTCGCCAGCGGCCAGTTCGGACGCCCCTTCGCCGTCGCGCCGGGCGTGCCGGCGGACCGTGTGAAGATATTGCGCGACGCCTACGCCGCGGCCTTGAACGACCCGGATTTGGCGGCCGAGGCGAAGAAGGGACGAATGGTGCCCTTCAAGCTGACGCGGGGCGAGGATCTGCAAGAGTTGGCCAAGAGCGTCGTAAGCCAGCCCAAGGAGGTGGTGGACGGCGTGAAGGCGCTGCTTGGGAGGTAGTCGTTAGGCCATGATGTTCGACGCCTTCATATCGGGACTGATTCACGTCCTTTCGTGGCCGGCCTTCGGGTTCCTGCTGCTGGGTGCGTTCGTGGGTTTCGTCGTGGGAATTCTTCCCGGCCTGGGTGGCTTGGCCACCCTGGCGCTGATGTTGCCCTTCGCCTACAAGATTCAGGAGCCGATTTCGGCCTTTGCCTTTCTCCTGGGGATGCATGCCATCACCGGCACCACCGGTGACCTCACCTCGATTCTCTTCGGCATCCCGGGGGAGGGCACGGCCGCGGCCACGATCATGGACGGGTACCCGATGACCAAGAACGGTGAGGCCGGCCGGGCCATGGGCGCCGCGCTCATGAGCTCACTGGTGGCCGGCCTCGAAGGCGCCCTCATCCTGGCCCTCGCGATTCCCATCATGCGCCCGCTAGTGCTTTTCTTCGGCTCTCCCGAGCTGTTCATGCTGGCGATTTTGGGAATCACGTTCATTGCTTCGCTGAGCGGATCGTCGCTCACCAAAGGCCTCCTGTGCGGAGGCATCGGTTTGATGCTGGCGTCCATCGGGGTCGATCCCCAGACCGGGACGTTGCGCTACACGTTGGGTACGCTCTATCTTTGGGATGGCCTGAGCCTGGGACCCGTGGTGGTCGGGCTCTTCGCCATCCCGGAGATCATCGATCTCGCGGTGCGCGGCACCAGCATCGCCCAGGCCAAGGTCGAGAAGATCACCGGAGTGATGGAAGGGGTCAAGGATACCTTCCGCCACTTCGGGCTGACCATGCGCTGCGGCTTCATCGGCGCGTTCATCGGGGCGTTGCCGGGCCTGGGCGGCGGCGTGTCGCAGTGGCTGGCTTACGGCCACGCGGTGCAGTCGTCCAAGGACAAGAGCCGCTTCGGCAAAGGCGCGGTGGAAGGGGTGCTGGGACCCGGCGCCGCCAACAACTCCCGCGAGGGTGGCAACCTCATTCCCACGGTGGCCTTCGGCATTCCCGGAAGCAGCGCCATGGCGATTCTCCTGGGCGCGTTCCTCATCGTCGGCCTCAATCCCGGCCCGGAGATGCTGACCAAGCACCTGGACGTGACCTTCGCCATGGTGTGGATCCTGGTGATAGCCAACATCATCACCGCGGGCGCGTGCTTCCTGTTCCTGAACCAGCTCGTGAAGCTCACGTTCGTGCGCGGACACCTGTTGATTCCGTTCCTGCTCATGTTCGTGTTCCTGGGCGCCTTCGCGGCTCACAACAACTTTAGCGATATCGTCGTCACGGTGATATTCGGACTCGTGGGATACGTGATGGTGCTGTTCCAGTGGCCGAGGCCGCCTTTCGTGCTAGGGCTGGTGCTGGGGACCATCGTCGAGAACAATCTGTTTATTTCCACGAGCGCCTACGGTGCCGGTTGGCTCGTACAGCCCACGGTCGTCGGCATCGCCCTCATGATCATCGGGACGCTGGTCTACTCGGCCATTCAGGCGTACAGGGGCCGTTCGCTGGAGGCAGATCTCGAGAAGAGGATGGGGGTCGGGAGCACGCACGAGTAGGCCCGGGTTGCGCCACGCCGAGGGCAACACACGGGCAGGGCGGTCTTCAAGGCCGCCGCTCCTGCGCGTTCCCCGCAAGACATGCTAGCCGTTGCCTTGGGACTGTTGGCGTCCCTAGCATTCGCCTGCACGGCCACGCTCGTTCAACGGGGTGTCCGCTACCTGGATCCCTTCAGCGGATTGCTGATCGACCTTTTCTGCAACGGGGCGTTGCTTTGGCTCTTCGTATTCGCCTTCCACGATGCGGCCGAACTCTGGGCCGGCGCCAACCTGATCTTCGTCGCCTCGGGACTCATCGTTCCGGGCCTGTTCCGCTTGGTGGCGTTCAAGGGCATCGAGCGGCTGGGAGCGTCGGTTGCCACCGCCGTCCTCAACGCTGCTCCGCTCTTTGCCGTGCTCCTGGCCATGCTGCTGCTCGACGAACAGCCCGGCCCGGCCAACCTGTTCGGCGCCGTGGCCGTCGTTTCCGGCCTCGTCTTTCTGTCGTGGAAGGGTGAGACCCGCTCCTGGCACCTCCGGGATCTACTGTTCCCGGTGTCCGGGGCCCTGTTCGCGGCGCTTCGCGACAACGTGGTCCGGTTGGGACTCCTTGCCGGTCCGGCGCCCATGGTCGGCGCCAGCATCACGGTGACCACCTCTTTCCTGACCATGTCCGCGGCGTATTTGCCGTTCCACGGCCTCACCCGGTTGAGGACCTGCGGGGGGCGCGCCATCGGCAGCTTCGTGCTGATAGGCTTCGTGCATTTTCTTGCCTATCTTCTGATGTTCTCGGCACTGGACATCGCGGCCGTTTCGGTGGTGTCGCCGCTGATTCACTGCTTCTCCCTCTTTACCCTGGCCCTTTCGCCGCTTATTCTGGGTGACTCGGACCCCGTCACGCGGCGCAAGGTCGGCGCCACGTCCATGGTCGTGTTGGGCGTGCTGCTGATCGCGTGGTCGCGCTGGTCCGCGTAAAGGCCGTCACCGTCATGTGGACACTACCGAACCTGTTGAGCCTGTTCCGTATTCTCTTGGTCCCGTTCCTGGCGTGGCTGCTCGCGTCCACCGATCCGTTGTCATGTGCGCTGGCGGCTCTCGTTTTCATTATCGCCTCGTTGACCGACATGCTGGACGGCTACCTGGCGCGCCGCAACAAGAGCGTGTCCGACTTCGGCAAGATCCTGGACCCCTTGGCGGACAAGCTGCTGGTGGTGACCGCGCTCATCATGCTGGTGGCCATCGATCGCCCCGGAGATGCGTATGTCCCGGTGTGGCTCGTGGTGATCATCGTCGCGCGGGAGGTGGCCGTGACCGTGCTGCGCGGCATTGCCTTGTCCGAGGGCATCATCATTCCGGCCGATACGGTGGGCAAGTACAAGCTCCTGGTCCAGACCTTCGCCCTGGTGGCCTTGATGATCCACTACCGTTATTTCGGGATCGACTTCTTCGTCGGCGGGATGTACTTCCTGGTGCTTTCCACCGTGTTGGCGCTGTGGTCGGGGGTCGAGTACCACGTCCGATTTCTTCGTTCCCTGCGTGTCGGTTCCCGGCTTTCCGGGTCCTCACGGCGGCAAGGACGCTGACGCCGATTGTCGCGAATAAGCCGGGCGCGCGACCGCGTGATGGGTCGGTTCATTTGACAAGCCTTTGGGGATAATGTAACAGTCCACCGAGGATGCGGGTGTAGCTCAGTTGGCTAGAGCGTATGCTTGCCAAGCATAAGGTCGCCGGTTCGACCCCGGTCACCCGCTCCAAACTCCGCAGAAGTTCCAAGACCCCGCCTTCTCCAGCACCGGAACGGCCGTGGCACGAGAGCTTACGTTTGTTACCTCCAACCGTCACAAGTTCGCCGAGGTACACGCCATACTTGCCGACCGCGGCATTTCTGTCGCGATGAGGTCCATGGAACTGCGGGAGGTTCAGGCGGACACGCTCGAAGAGATCGCCACGGAGAAGGTTCGGGAGGCGTCCGTGGCGGTCGACGGTCCGGTTATCGTGGAGGACACCGGCCTGTTTATCGACGTCCTGCGTGGTTTTCCCGGGCCGTACTCGGCCTACGTGTTTCGCACCCTGGGCAATCAGGGCATCCTGCGACTGCTTGAGGAAACGGCGGATCGACGCGCGACCTTCAAGTCGGTGTTCGCCTATGGCGATCCCGACGGTTCGGTGGAGTGCTTCGGCGCGGGGGCACCGGGGACCATCGCTTTGACGTGTCGCGGAGAGGGATGGGGCTATGATCCGATCTTCACGCCCGACAATGCTTCGGGGAGGACCTACGGCGAACTGGGTGATGACAAGAACCGCCTTTCTCACCGTCGTGCGGCTCTGGATAAGCTCGCGGGTTGGGTACAAGCCGGCGGCCGTTGATGTCCGATTCGACGGTGCCTCCGTATCGAGCGCCGGTCCGAAGCTGCCTGATCTCGATGCGAGGACGTCACGGCATCGACTCATGACAACGTCCGTCGCGCCATGACTTACATTCCAAACAGGCATCTTTTCTTTTGGCAACCGGGTCGCCGCGACCCGAATCGTGCGGGAGTGTTTCGATGATCCAATTTGAAGCCGTCAGTATTGGCGACTTGATCTGCGCCGGAATCACCCTGATCGTGGGCAGTGTCTTGTGCGGGCTCGTATGGCGGGGTTTGCGCGAGATAGAAGTCCTCGCCATCGAACGCAGCGAACTCGTGGATGCTCAGAGCAAGGCCCTCTTGCAGATGGCCCGAGGCATCAAGGAAATCCTGGACCGATCCGACAACACGGAAACACACTAGGGTTCAGAACGAATGACAGGGCACCGCGATTAGCAGACCGCGGTGTCCGGCCCGTCAGCCCGCGACTACACCAAACCGTTCCCCGCACCGTCTCCAGGTCACTTCTTCGGGAAGTGAATACCGTTCTGTTTCCGGACAATTTCGCGTGGCAGCGCGTCCCGTGACTTCACGTGACGGTACGGCAGTGGTCTTGCAGCACCCGTGCCACGCAGCCCGTGAGGTTTACGGCCGTGTCGATGTGCAGGAACTCGTTGGGTCCGTGAGCGTTGGACCTGGGTCCCAACACCCCGGTAATCATGAACTGGGCCTTCGGAAACTTCTCGGCCAGCATGCCCATGAACGGGATGGTGCCGCCTTCGCCCATGGCGCAAGCCTCTTTCCCGAAGCACTCCCGAGATGCCCGCGCCATGGACGCTTCGAGCCATGGCTCGAACGCTGGTGCGTTCCAGCCTCCGGCACCCATTCCCGGTTCGAAGGTTACCCTGGCCCCGTAGGGCGGATCCTGGGTCAACGCGTCCTTGAGACAGGCAGCCGCGGTGGCGGGATCGGCGGTGGGCGGCAGGCGCAAGGAAAGCTTGACGCTGGTTTCCGGCCTCAGGACGTTGCCGGCCTGCTCAAGCCCGGGCAACCCCGCGGCACCGATGACTTCGAGCTGCGGCCGCCAGGAGCGGTTCAACAGCAGTTCCGTGGCATCGCCGTCCACGGGTGCGGTTCCGGGCTGAAAGGGATACTCTCCATGCACCGCCCCGCCCAGCACGCCCGCCGCGGCCTTGGCCTGCTCGAGCCGGTCGGGCGGGATGTCCACGTGAAGGCCGGGCGGCAGGATCCGTCCGGTGCTTTCGTCCTCCAGGCGGCTCAGCAGGCGCCGGAGGATGCGAAGGCTCGACGGCACGATGCCGCTGGCCGCGCCGGAATGAACCCCTTCGGTCAGTGTCGATACCGAGAGCGTGGCGTTGATCACGCCGCGCAACGACGTGGTGACCCACAAGCGTTCGTAATCGCCGCAGCCGGAGTCCAGGCAGACGACGAGTTCCGGCGTGCCGATCCGGTCCGCCAGCGCGTCCACGTAGTGGGGGAGGTCGAAGCTGCCGCTCTCTTCGCACGCCTCGATGAGGATGACGCAGCGCGCGCAGGGAAGGAGTCGAGCTGCAGCGCCTTGATGGCCGTCAGCGCGGCGAACATCCCGTAGCCGTCGTCCGCTCCGCCGCGGCCGTAGAGCTTGCCGTCCTCCAGGACCGGTGTCCACGGCCCCAGCCCCGGCCGCCATCCCTCCACGGGAGGCTGCTTGTCGAGGTGGCCGTAGAGCAGCACCGTGCCTCGCCCTGAACCGGGTATTTCCATGCACAGCAGCGGCGTCCGGCCCTCGGCCCGGGCGACCTGGAGTCCCATGCCCGGAATCTTCTGGTCCTTGGCCCAGCGCGCGAAGAGATCCACGGCCCGGTCCATGTGCCCGTGCTCCCGCCACTCGGAATCGAAGGCGGGGGACTCGTTGGGGATGGCGATGTACTCCCGCAGCGCCGGGACGATGCTCGTTCGCCAGGTGTCGCGTATGAATGTTTGAATCGGCATGATGGTTACCGGCGGCTTTCCGGAGGTCCCGCGTGGGGCATGATCCTAGTGTGGTGTCTGGTTAATTCGCACAATAATCTGCGGGTCTTTTCTGCGTTGAGTGTTTGTTTTTGATTTGTTTATCAATAGGTTAGGAGTATTCTGATTTGAGCCGTAATCGATATGTAACCCCATTCAACCAATACTCGGTCCCCGCAAGCGCGCGTATGTCCTCAAGTCAGTTTGGTGCCTCGGAGAAAGTCACCGTAGCGCCCCGCCGGGCCGGGGTCAATTGCCGGTTTCGTGTCCAGCTGATGCCGGAGAGTTCGACCGGGGGGA
>Ga0209543_1000358_pt1 | contig 61602 bp, 47 predicted proteins | sample MesohylFT_FD_187296 | JGI IMG/M metagenome (GOLD analysis project Ga0209543, IMG submission 187296) | Host-associated microbial community of the marine sponge Aplysina aerophoba from Gulf of Piran - sponge mesohyl, lysed by freeze-thaw... | ecosystem: Host-associated > Porifera > Sponge >...
TGAAGGTAAACGCGACCGTGATCTGCTCGCCCGCACCGTAGGCGTCGCCGACGGCCGGGCTCGAAACTATGGCAGGGCCAGAGGCGATCTCGGGCCCTGACTCGGAGCTGCTCTGGGCAAGGGCCGGGTCGACCGGCGACACCCACAGCAACGCCGCCACCAAGGCCACCATCAATCGGACACCGGCCCGCCAGCGATGCCGACCCGCGCCGAAGCTCGTCCCAAGCGACATACTGTTCACTATGGAGCCTCAGACAGGCGATTGCTATACACAATCGATAACACAGCGTGGTTATTCGATCACAGTCGATGACGTCACGATTAGCAGTGGGGTGACGGGGGTAGCTGTGCCGTTCCCAGGGGCTGGAGCTGTTGACTGTTCAAGTTGCGTTTGATTGGCCGGCGGCGCTAGATGAGCTCCTATGTCAAGTTTTGGGTGTTGAGGTGGGTCCAGACGCGGTCTGAGATACGTCGTTTGAGGTTGCGGAGGGCTTCTCGCTTGGTCTTGCCGCGGGCGAGGCAGCGTTCGTAGTAGTTGGCTGCTTCGGTGCCGGGTCGGGAGATCTGGGCGATCGCGCCGTCGCGGGCCACAGCACGCAAACGAGAGATCACCGACCGGTCCACGCCGGCCTCCGCGGCCGCCTCGGCCTGGGTGACCTGCCCGGCGAGCATCCTCACCCACAAGTCGTACTTCTGCTCTGCTGTGAGCAGCCTCTTCGGTTTGCGGTCCGGCGAACTCATCAGCCGCGGCCTCCTGAACTGAGACCGCCAACCCTGCCCGATGCTGCTTGAAAAAGCTCAGGACCTGTCGCGCGAAGTCAGACGCAACACAAGCTGGCTTCGATGGGGGCGGTTCCGTTGGCCATCGCGAACGCGGCTTTGGTGGGGAATCTTGTGGGGTCGCCCGGCCTCGGTCCCGATGTCGGCGGCGACGAGGTCGCCGACGCCTTCGATGTCTTTGAGGGTAGTGCCGGTTCGGGAGATCTTGTCGCGGATCTCGCCGGCGAGACCGTCGATGGCGCGTTGGAGTGCGCGCAGGGTCTTGACGCGGCTGCGGGCGATCTGGGCGCGCGCTGTTGTCGCCGCGCAGCATGCGGCTGACGCGCTCGAGGGCGGCTGGGGTGCTGAGCGGGCCGGAGCGGTGGCGGCAGCCGGGCCGGAGCTGTTCGAGGCTGCCATAGGTCAACGTCGGCGTGGAGGCGGTTGATCTGGCGAGCGCGGTCGGCGAGGGGCTCTCGCCGGTAGCGCACCGCACAGCGCAGTTCCTCGGTGTCGCCGTGAGGACGCAGCGGCGGCAGGTCTGCGTCTCGTCGGCCGATGCGCGTTCGATGTCCCGGTGGGCCAGCCGACAGATCACGAACAAGGCACACCGGCCCGTCACACCCAGAGTCAGACCCAGGCCCGAACTGCTGACCCCAACATCATGACCGAGTGTCACTTTGGGGGTTGCCGGGGCTCCCAGCCAGGGGGTTACGGTCCGGTCCTGCGCTCGGCGATGACTCCACAAAATATTGGCCTTGTGCCTGTTGTCAGACCTGTCGCGTCGAGCGTGGGGCCGGCGATCTTCGAGGCCGCCACCGGCGACCTGCGCATGGGACGCAGCCGCCGCACCGCCACTGACCTCCAACGCGCCGCGCTGGCATTGCGCGACAAAGGCTGCGTCGGCTGCGGCATCGCACCCGAACGCTGCCAGCACCACCACATCGACCACTGGCAACACGACGGCCACACCGACAAAATCCACCAACAAGGCTTCACCGTCCAATGGGACCCCGCAACCAGCCGCTACGGGCGCCAACCGCCAGCCCAGCCACCGAACAGCAGCCATGGCCCATCCCCGACCGACGACCCATCCCGAGCACCACCAACCTGAACGCGCGTGACGGGAACGTGGAGCAGAGCCTCGGGCATATGGGGATGCTCCGGGCGGACGCGATCATGTGGGCCGCGGAGGGCGAACGCGGGGAGGCGTCGGTGTTCCATGACCGGATCAGCGAAGTCTGCGGGGCCCTGGCCCCGGCATCGGCGGGAAACAGTCGACGTGGCACCCGCTAGGAGACTGCTGAGCAATTCCCGGATCGCCCCTTTGGTGGCTCTTCGCGCTTTAGCGTGGGGTGAGGGTGTTGAGCAGCGCAAGCTCGGCCCATGTCGGTATGCGCCCATCGGAAATGGTGGGCGCCGCAGCGTCAGGAGATCAGAAGGGGTGATTGTCGAGGCTCGCGGCCAATTCCAGCGCTTCGCCGAACGGGGGCAGGTTCCCCCATACGAAATTGGCGAGGCTCGGGTATGCCTGTTCGAGATGCTCCTGCGCTTCGGAGCCCTGTCTGAACAGGATGCTGTCCGCGTATCCCTTAGCCGGCCTGGGCACGGACTCATCGCCTCTCCCGAACGAGTGTGCCGCTGTCTCCGCGAGGTCGGGAATCCTGCTTCGGGTGCCGTCTGCGTGCTCGGACTGGGCGATCATGGCGAGATCGTAAAGGTCGCGCACTCGCGCTGTGAGACCTCGGAAGTGGCCCTTGGCGGCTCGGCGGTGCAGGGCATCGAGCTTGTTGGCCGCGGTGTACGCGGGTTTTGTGCAGAGAAGCTCGAATCCGCCGAGTTCCTCGTACTTTGCTAGTTGCGCTTCGGTTGCGAACCGTCCCATCAACGACATGATGGGACGAGCTTCCAGCAAGTCGCTGGCAATCTCCTCCGAGGCGATCTCAACTTTCAAAAACGCTTCTTCTCGGCCTACAGGCAGCCACATCTTCCTGTAGGCCTTCTTGCGGTCGTCGTCCTGCCTGACGGCCAATTCAGTCTGGCCGAGTGGTTCCTTCACCCAGCCCGAGATTTGCGACCTGGCTTTCCGTAAGGTTTCCTTCGCGACGCCGCCTGTAAGGTCAACTGCGAGGAGGTCGAGGTCTTCGGAGTAGCGCTCAGTGATGTCCCATGCTGAGACTAAGGATGTGCCCCCTGTGAACAAGCAGATCGCGCTTGGTTCTCGCTGGCCTTTGAATTCCCTGAATACCTGCATTCCGTGGGGAGAACCGGACTCGGAGAGATTGTGGAGGCATGCGGTAAGCCAGTAGTCCTGAAGGATTGAATCAGGTTCAAGTCTGAGGGAAGCCGCAGCCGTGCTGAGCAACTGAGTGAACTCGTCTGGGTGGCCGGCCAACCCACGAGTCCCCTGTGAAATTCCTACAAGCGACTCGTCGATCCGTATGGGATGGCTAAGCGGGGCTGTTACGTCCGCAATGCTGCTGGTGCTCTTCTGCCTACCGCCTCTGTGTAGAACCTTGCAGTTTTTGGCAGGGTTCTGGCACGGTTTGCCGTTAACCGTGTCTGTGGAACCACATATCTGGGACATCAAACTGCCGCCATCTCGCCTACCGCCGACGAGACTTCTTGAACCAGATGCAGTGATTCCACGGACACATCATCCTCAGTCTCAGCAGCCCATCTCAGTTTTTCAGAGCGTATGCGTGCCTGCCATGGAAGGCGTCTCATGGAGATGCCGTTGCGGAATCTCTCAAGGCACTCATGCCAAGGCTCCTCCGTCATCCAGCACGCGCCAACTGCTTCCAAAATCGTGACCTCAGTCCAGTTCAACTCGGATCGCCGTTGGTTCTTTCTTGATTTGTAGACCACGGTCGGATGAGGTGATTTGGGCGGTGTGCCTAGCACGCTAATCAAGACCTTGCAGGGGCGTTGTGTCGTCCATCGGAGCTTGTTGAGCGCTGTCCAATCAGCGAAGCCGGCACCAGCGCCAGCCAGCAGCAACCCTCCGATCCCGTAGTTGGGGGGCAGCGGGAAGCACTCGTGGCCTTCCGGCCAGCCGCGCCAGTAGAGGCCCTTGGCGATTCGCTGCACGCCGCTCGACTTGTCGTCGTGGAGGCGGGAGAGGACGGGGTGGACGATCTGGCGGCTGCCGGGCACGTTCTTGCTCCAGAACCATGTGCCCGGCTCAAGGCCGGTGATCCAGTCTCTCGCCTCGGCGTTTTCAGACTTGGCCATGTGATCACCATACCGCCAATGCAAGAACGCGCTCCCCCGTCATCGTGGATGGTGGCTGATGTTGTATACCCCTGCAATGGCGACCGAGGTTGCTGTACGGTCGAGAAAGGCCACAAACCGCTAAGCGGGGAAAATAGGTGCCAGAATGGTGGGCGCCGCAGCGTCAGGAGCGGGCGTTTAGCGGGTATTCCACGACACCGCGGCCTCGGCCGACTCGGCGGGGGGGCCGTTCTTGTCGGCGGCGCGGATCTTGACCTTGTATTCCGCACGCTTCGTCAGGCCCGTGATGCGGTAGGACGACATGGCCGCCCCGTCGAACGGCGCCATGACGGTCCAATCGCCCCAGTCGCCGCCAGCCGGCTTCAGCCGGTACTGGTATGCGGTGATCGTGGTGTCGTGCGAGCGCTGCCAGCGCAGGTCGGCCCAGGCCTCCTCCTCGTATCTCGCACGGCAGTCGGGATTCCCCCTGCAGCCGGGCCCGAAGATGGTCCGCCAGCCCGAACGGCCGGTGGCCGACAGGCCGGTCGGCTGGGGGGCCGCGATGTTGTCGACCGAGCCGTTCACCTCGTACCCGCTCTGTGCGGCGGCCAGCCCGGCATAGCTCGTTACCGCGTCCTTGCTGTTGTGGAGGTTGCGAATGGATACGCCGTTCGGCACGGTGAGGGGATCCTGCGGGACGCTGACCGAGACGCTCAAGCCGCCGGCCGTTGCATCGTCGGACTGCACGGCGTAGCGGAACGTCGACGTGTCGCCGCGGTGGGTGGCCATCAGCGCCGTGCGCGTGTTGTTGCCGACGGTGAGTTTCAATGTCGGATAGGGATGGTTCAGCCCGCGCACGATCTCGCTCCACTTGACCGCGACGTCGATGTGCTCACCGGCGCCGTAGGTGGTCCCCTTGGCGGGTGTGGAGGCGATGCTGACTTTCTCGATCATCGGCGTCGTGCTGCCGCCGGTGACCGGGGTCTGGGGGATTGCGCCGTCGACCTTGTGCGAGGCCTGGTCGCCCAGTCCCGAGTGGTCGGTCACGGCGTCCAGCCCGGTAGAGCCCTGGATGGCGGACGCGCCGCCCAGCAGGACGATCGGGTTCTCGGGGATGCTGACGCCGTCGGCGTCTGCGTCGCGCTGCCCGATGGTGTACTCGAACACGAGGTCGGCGGTGCCGGTGCCGGCCGTGTAGCCGGCCGCAACAAGGATGCCCCCGATGTCGAGCCGGAGGAAGGGCACGTCCGTCCCCGCGACGGCGCCCGTCGTCACCGTCACCTTCTCGTCGAAGGTGACAGTGGCCTGGATCTTCTCGTGGGTGACGTCTTTGAGCGCCGTCGTCACGGTGGTCTCCGTCTGCCCGGTTCCGCAGGGCGGCGACGTCACGGTCTTGAAGACCTTTTGAGTGCCCCTGACAGTGAGGGTTGCCTCACCTGCGCAGTAGGTGACCGTGCGCGGGGTGGCCTTCGAGCGGTAGGTGCCGCCGGCCTCGGGCGTGGACGTGATGGCGATGCCCGTCACCGTGGGCGGCGCCGGCGGCTCCGGCTCGGTCGTCTGCGCAGCGACGCTCACCGCCGGCGCCGCGGCGCCGTCGACCTTGTGGCTGGGCAGGGTGGCCACGGCCGGGTGCTTCAGCTTGGCGGCGTTGCCGGAGGCGTCGGCGATGCTGCCGCGGTTGAGCCGCAGCGCGTTCTTCTTGATCTTGATGCCGTCGTTGTCGCGGTCGGCGGCCCTCACCGTGTAGGCGAACACCAGGGTCGCGCCCGACGACGCCTGCGGGTCGTAGCCCGCCCAACGCCGATGCTTGCCGACGACGACGCCGAGGCGCGGCGTGCCGCTGACTGTCACCGGCTCGCTGAAGGTCAGGCTGACGGCGATCTGCTCGCCGGAACCGTAGACCCCGCCGCTGCGGGGGCTGTTGAGGATGGGACCGCCGGTGACCGACGGCGCCTCGTCCACGATGACCGGCGGCGTTGTCGGCTCGGGCTGCTGCTGGGGCTCGGGCTGTGTCGGCTCGGGCTGTGTCGGCTCGGGATCGGGCTGCTGCTGCTGGGGCTGCTGCGCAGAGCCGTCCACCTGGTGGCCGGCCTGAGACGGCAGGGACCGGTGCTCGAGGCTGGCGGGGTTGCCGCCGGCATCGGCGATGGCCGCGCCGTTCAGCCTCAGGGAGTTCTTCTTGATCCTGATACCGTCGTCGTCGCGGTCGGCGGGCCTCACCTCGTACGCGAAGTGCAGCACGGCGCCGCCCGACGCCCGCCGGTCGTACTTCGCCCAGCGCCGCTGCTCGCCGACGATGACGCCGAGGCGCGGCTGGCCGCTCACGCTCACCGCCTCGTCGAAGGTCAGAGCCACTACGACCCGCTCGCCCGCACCGTAGGCGTCGCCGACGGCCGGGCTCGAGGCCATGGCGGGGCCAGAGGCGATCCCCGGCCCGGTCTCGCTGCCGCTCTGGGCAAGGGCCGGGCCGGCAGGCGGCACCGCCAAGAGCGCGAACGCCAGCACCGCCCCGAGCGAGGCCCGCCAAGCCGCCCGACCCGGGAGACGACCGCGCCGCCTCGGGCTCGGCGTTGCAGCCCGAGATCTCAGCCCAGACATTCCAATCAATGACATTTCTCGATTGTGGCAGACCTAGACGGGCATTTTCGATATTGATATCGATGACATCAGGTAAATGACTGATCACATTCGATGACTCAGCGCCTCCGACGCGAGCAACCCCGCACCTCCGCGGCCGCGGAGGTGCGGGGCTGGCGCAACAAACCAATGACACAGCGCGACCGGTCGAAAATCGAACCGTCCCCAACCGGGGGGGGGATGCCGGCGCTCCATTACTCTTTCGTCGCAACAGCACCAATGTCGGTCACATCTGTTGACGGATCCAAGGGAAGGGCGAAATGGGACGCGAGAGCGAGCTGGAGCGGGAGAACGAGACTCTGCGTGATCGGCTCTCCAAGCTGAGCGAGGCCAGCCTGCGAGTCACCGAGGACCTCGACCTCGACGTGGTGTTGCAGGGCATCGTCGACGGGGCCTGCCTGCTGACCGGGGCGAGGCAGGGGGGGCTCACCACACTCGACGACTCCGGGCAGCTCCAAGACTTCATCACCTCGGGAGTGACCGCCGAGGAACGTCAACAGCTCATCGACTGGCCCGACGGGCTGGCGTTCTACACCCACCTGAGCGCTATCTCCGAGCCGCTGCGGGTGGGCGATCTGCAAAGCTATGCAACCTCGGTAGGCATCGAGCAGACCATCCCTGGGCCGGCGAGGCATCCGAGGACGTTTCTGGGCACCCCGATCTGGCTCCGCGGCCGACAGATCGGCCACTTCTATTTGGGCGAAAAAGAGGACGGCACCGAGTTCAGCCAAGCCGACGAGGAGACCCTGGTGATGTTCGCCTCGCATGCGGCTGTGGGCATCAACAACGCCCGCCGGGCCCAAGACGAGCACCGGGTGCGGTCCGACCTCGAGGCGCTGATCAACACCTCTCCGGTGGGCGTCGTGGTGTTCGACACCCAAGCGGGGGCGCTGGTCTCGCACAACCGGGAGGCCGACAGGATCATCGGCGCGGTGAGCGACACCGGCCGGCCGTTCGAGGAACGGCTCGGCGAGCTGGTGTTCCGGCGGGTCAACGGGCAAGAGCTGTCGCTGGGCGAAGCGCTCCAAGGGGGCGAAACGGTGCGGGCCGAGGAAATCGTCATTGCGGCCCCCGACGGCCGGTCGATCACCACGCTGGTCAACACCGCTATGAACCGCTCGCTCGAGGGGGAGGCCGCGTCGCTGGTGGCCACCGTTCAGGACATGACGCCGCTGGAAGACCAGGAAAGGCTGCGGGCCGAGTTCCTGGCGATGGTGAGCCACGAACTGCGCCGGCCGCTGGCCGCCATCAAGGGCTCCGCCGCCGCCTCGCTGAGCATTTCGTCGCGGCTTGACGCCACCGAGATGCATCAGTTCTTCAGGATCATCGAGGGCGAGGCCGACCAGATGTTCGAGATGATCAACGACCTGCTCGACGTGGCCCGAATCGAGGCGGGCGTGCTGATGCTCTCTGTGGAGCCCACCGAGGTGGCGATGTTGATCGACCGGGCCCGCAGCACCATGTTGAACGGAGAAGGCAAACACGACATCGACATCGACGCAGCAACCGACCTGCCCAGAGCGTTGGTGGACCGCCGGCGCATCGTCCAGGTGCTGGGCAATCTCCTCAGCAACGCGGCAAGCTATTCGCCGAATTCGTCGCCGATCCGCGTGGCGGCGACCCACGAGGGCGAGCACATAGCGATCTCGGTTTGCGACGAGGGGGTGGGAGTGGCAGCCGAGCGGCTGCCCGATCTGTTCCGTAAATTCCCCCGCCTCGACGCCGACGAGAGCAGCGGCATGGGCATGGGCCAGGGCCTCGGACTGGCCATCTGCAAAGACCTCGTCGAGGCCCACGGCGGCCGGATCTGGGCCCAGAGCGACGGTCCCGGCCGGGGCACCCGGTTCACGTTCACCATCCCGGTGGCCGAGGAAGCCTCCACCGCTCCCGCCCAGGTGCCCACTCCATTCGATCAGCCCGGACATGGGGAAACCCAGCGTGCGCGAATCCTGGCGATAGACGACGACCCGCTGGCGCTCAGATTCGCGCGCGACGCGCTCTCGGATGCTGGCTACACCGTCATCGTCGCCGACGCCCCCGTAGACGCGCTGCGGCTCATGCGCACGGAGATGCCCCACCTCGTGCTGCTCGACTTGATGCTGCCCCAAGCCGACGGGGTGGAGCTCATGGGAGACCTCAAGGCCATCGCCGACATCCCGGTGATCTTCCTGTCCGGGTACAACCGGGACACGATGATCGACAAAGCCTTCGACATGGGCGCCGACGACTACATCGTCAAACCCTTCTCGCCGGCTGAATTGACAGCGAGGGTCCGAACGGCGATCCGCCGGCGGCTGGCGGCTCCGACCTACCCGCGCGAACCCTATGTACAGGGCGACCTGAGAATCGATTACGCCGAGCGCCAAGTGTCGCTCGCCGGCCGCCCGCTAGAGCTCACCGCCACCGAGCGCGACCTGCTCATCGTGCTGGCGGCCAACGCCGGGCAGGTGCTCACACACCAGCAGATCCTCACCGCGGTGTGGGGCCACTACCACCGGGGGGGCGCGCAGACGATCAGAACGACCCTGATGAGGCTGCGGCGCAAGCTGGACGAGGACGCGGCCGATCCGAAGTACATCTTCAGCGAGCCCCGCAAGGGCTACCGCATGGCCAAGCCGGAACCGGCGCCAGGGCCGGGACCGGCGTAGTCTCCGGTATCGCCCGACCCTCAAGCAACACTGCACCTTCAAGCTGAGAACGAGGCTCAGGGGGCTGCGGGGATTTTGGTTGTGACCTCGGCTGAGGGTTCTGACCATCCGTCTCTGCGTGTTCTGCTGTCGAGCGCCTTTTCGTTGGGTTCATCCATAGCCCGAGGCCGGCGCTTGCCCTCAAAACAGCGGGTCTGGGCGCAGCACAGCGGATGTGACTTGGGCTGTTATGCGGGGGATTGGGCCTCGGTTTGTTGGGACCAGTTTCCGGGGGTTGCGCCTTCGCGGATTGCTCGCACTCTGATCTGGTATCTCTGGTTCGGCTGCAGGGCGTTGTTGAGTATCCGGTAGCGGGTGTTGTGCTGGCCGGTGAGGGTGACTTGGCGGTCGGTGCTGTAGGCGCCGTTTTTGGGCTTCCATTGCAGCACGTAGCCCTCGGCGTCGGTCTGCTGGCGCCATTGCAGGTAGATGCCGTCGGTCCTCATGCCCCGCAGCCACTTCTTCGCCTCCTTGAGCCCCTGCACCCGGCCCAGCTTGAACGCCGCGGCGGTGGCTGTGCCCGTGGTCGTGGCCCGGGCTTCGCCGACGGGGGTGTACCCCCGGGCCGGCACCTCATAGAAGTGGTCGACTTTGTACACCTTGTTCGGGGTCAGGCCGGTGATGGTGTAGCTGTGCCGTTCCCAGGGGCTCGGGCTGTTCGAGTTGGGGTAGCCCCTCGGGTTCCAGCCGACCGGGTTGTCGTCGGCCGGATCGATCAGCCCGCCGGGGCCGATCCGCCCCGACTCCACCCAGCCCTCATTGGCCACCCACCATCTCACGTGGCTGTACACCAGCCCCCGCGGCCTGGTCCACGACACCGTTAAATCACCGTTGCCGTCGGCCTGCTTGCTGCCGCTGTCGAAGCGCTTCCTCTCGTAGCTTTCGATGTAGCGGCTCTTGTACTCGCCGGGCCGGTAGCGCACCTCCACCTGGTAGGCCGTGCCCGCAGCCAAACCGGTGATCGTGTAGGCGGTCGCCAGCCCGGGGTCGATCATCTGCGACTGCCACGACCCGCCCGCCGTGCGCCACCTCACCTCATAGTCGACCGCGGCGCCGACGTTGTCCCAGTCCACCGCCAACTGCCCGTCGCCGGGCGTGACCGCGATGTCGTCGATCCGCTCGCGGACACGGATGACCGGCGACAGCGCATACACCGCCAACTCCTCGCCCGCCGGGCGCACCGGGCCGTCCAGCCTCGACTTAGCGGTGTCCGCGGTCACCACGCTCGCAGCGCCCACATGCGCGCTGGGGTGCCGGAACCCGAACTCGGCAGTGCCGGTGAAGATCCCGCCGTTGTAAGGCCTGGCGTTCTCATCGAGCGGCTGGCGGGTCTGCCACGCACCGGAGTAGAAAGCCGGCTGGAACCGCGAGTAGGTGACGTTCTCGCCGTTCATCCACAAGATGTCCGGGCCCCCGACCGCATAGCTCACCCCCGTGTTGTACTCAGCATCGATGTCCGCGGTGGACACCACCGCGCGGAACCCGTCCTTGAACGGCGCCAACAGCGGATTGTTGGCCGCCACATCCTGCACATGACGGTTGTAATAGCGGATGTCGCCCACCTCAGCAGACGTCGGCACAGAAGTCGCGAACAACAACCGGAACTCACCAGAAGCCCCAACCCCGCCCAAAGCCCGCGCCAGCGCCGAGTCCGACGCGATCCACACCGGCTTGCCCGGCCCCCCCGCCGATACCACCGCCGACGGCGTCACCGTCGCCCGCGCCGCCGCGCCGGGCCCGACATAGTCCACCGCCCGCAACTCGATCGTGTTCACCACCCCGTTGGCCAAACCGGCGACATCGTGCCACACCGTGCCCGCGTCGCTGCCCGCCACATCGGCCCAGCCGCTCCAAGCGCCGCTGCCCGCCCTGTGGCGCACCTGATACTTGCGGACCGTCTTGTCATCGGTCCTGGCCCACGCCAAAGCCGCCCCGCCGTCAGACGCGAACACACTCAACTCGGCCGGCGCGGCCGGGCGCACCGTGTCGGCCACGGTGAACACCGGCGACAGGCCGTAATACGCCAAACGGTTCCCTGTCGTGCGCAAGCCCGACGTGCCGTCCGACACCGGATTGTTGCCAAGCCACCCGTAGCGCACCGACGCGGCGCCCGCCGGGTTGTCGGCGTGCTTCGTGCCGTCGGCATCCGAGCCGGTCCAGACCTCCCGGGAGAAAGAACCGCCGACCACGGCCTGGTTGCCGTTCTCGGTCTTCCAGGCCTTGGAGTCCCAGGAGCCGTCGTAGAAGTCGGCGTAGTCGTCGGCGACTTTGTCGCCGCCAACCCAGTAGACCGGCACGCCCTTGTCGGTGCTGGTGTAGGCGGTGGCGGTGTTGACCCGGGCATCCACATCGGCCGTGGAGACAACCGCGCGGAAATAGTCCCGGAAAGGCGCCAGCAGCGGATTGCCCGCCGCCGCCGCCTGCACCTTGTCGTTGGAGTCCATGATCAACCCGGTGGGCAGCGCGTACCCCACATCGGAGGTCACGAACAACAGCCGGAACCTGGCGCCGTACCGCAGCCCCTCAGGAACCAGCTCCGAGGTCACCTCGACGGTCTGCGCCTCGGGCGCGGCCAGCCCGATCTTGACCCGCACCGCGTCCGACTGCGGGCCCATGCCCCCCGTGTCCACCGCCCGCACCCGGAACGTGTAGCTCCTGTTGTTGGTCAGGCCCGTGACCACGTGCCGGACCGTGGCGGCGTTGCTGGCGGGAATGTCGGTCCAAGCCCCGCTGCCCACCCGGTACTGGTACCCGGTGAGGCTGAGGTCCGACGGGTCGGACCACAACAGCACCGCCGCCTCGTGCGACGGAACGGCCCGGAACCCCGCAGGCTTGGCCGGCAGGACCGTGTCGACCACAGTGGCGCTCGCCTCTGGCGACGCGTCGCCGAAGACGTTGGCGCGGGCGCGGATCTGGAAGGAGTAGACGGCGCCCATCGTCAGGTCGGCGACGGTGTGGGTGACGGTGTCGGCCCCGCTGCCGGGAATGTTCGTCCAGGCCCCCCAGGCGCCGCCCTCTACCCTCTGGCGGTACTGGTAGCCGACGATCTCCGTGTCGCTGGGGTCGGCCCATGTCAACACGACCCAGTCGGTGCCCGCGGACGCGGTCAGGCCCGACGGCGCCGACGGCTTGTAGCACGTCTGCTGTTCCGCGGAGGCGGCCCACGGCAGCCCCAGATCGGCGGAGAACTGGGCGGCGGTCTTGGCCGTGGGCTTGCGGCGATCGTCGGCGCGGTAGGTGGGCAGCGTGGTCGTGGGGAACACCTCGTCGCGGAAGCCGTACGGGATCAAGCCCGCGAGCTCGCTGTTGCCGTGCAGGCCGAGGCCGTGGTAATCGGACAGGGTGTCGGCGACGCCGGTCAGGCCGACGGCGATGCAGCCGCTCAGCTCGTTGTCGTGCAGCCACAGCAGCTTCAGCTTGGCGAGGCCGCCCAGCGCTCGGCCGGGATGGTGCCGGTGAGCTTGTTGTCGTGCAGCTCGAGGGTGAGCAGCTCGGCGAGGCCGCCCAGCTCGGCCGGGATCGTGCCGGTCAGGTTGTTCTGCGACAGGCCCAGCACCTTGAGTTTGGGGATGCTGCCCAGAGTCGTCGGGATCGCGCCGTCCAGCTCGTTATTGCTGAGGCACAGCACATCGAGATTGTCCTTGAGCGTGGCCGTGCCCAGCCAGTCTGGGATCGTGCCGGTCAGCTTGTTGTGGCACAAGTACAACCGCTCGAGGTCGACCAGGTTTTTCAGCTCCTGGGGGATCGTGCCGGTCAGCTTGTTGTCGGCCAAATGCAGCACGGTGAGCTCGGACAGGCTGCCGAGCTGGGCCGGGACCGTGCCGGCCAGCTTGTCGGCATCATCCGGGTTGTTGACCCTCAGCGACACGACGCGGTTGGAGTCGGCCGGCACGGTGCTCTCGCTGGAGATCGTGACGCCCCTCCATCTGTCCACGGTCAGGTCGTAGCCCCAGTCCAGACGGTTCGTGTTCGCGCCCTCAAGGGCGCTCTTGGCCGACAGCAGCAGGTTGCAGTCTTTCTGCGCCGCAACGGTGAGGGCTTGGGCCTGCGCCGCGGTCGGCAGCGCGCCGGCGGCCACGCCCGCCGGCCTCTGGCACAGGAAGCCGTCGATCGCCGACCCGGCGGCGAGCACCCGCACCGGAACCTTGAGGGTGGCCTTTCGGCCGCCGTAGTCCCTCACCGTGACCGTGACCGTGACCGATCCGTCGGTGATACTCCCATCAGGGATCTCGGTGCCGTCATAGAGGACCCAGACTGTCGGTGTGGCGTGGTCCACTTTGACCCCGAACCCCAAATCGGAATCGCCGTCGGCCAGCGAGGCCGAGAAGTCTGGCCAGCCGCCGTTCACCGTCAACTCGCCCACGTGTGAGTCGAACGCCGTGCCCGAGCGAAGCAGCGGATTTGCCTCCCCGTTCACCACCTGCCAGCCGGTCGGCGCCGAACCCAGACTGGGCTCCTCCAGCGGCACCGGCCGGGGGGACTTCGGGCGCGGGATGATCCTCACGCGGAGGTCGGTCGTCGCCACGTCGGCGGTGTTCGCTGCGTTGCGCTCGGCGGCGGTCAGCGTGATGTGGAAGTACCCCTTCTCGCCCAGGCCCGCGATCGCCGGATCCTGTTTGTACAGATCCCCGCCAACGAACGTGAGCTCGGCAACCCTCCGGACATCGGCCTGGTAACTGTCTTGTTTGGAGTCAGTGTGTGCAACGGTCTTGACCGAGAATCCGAGGTCGGTGGCGGCTTTGGGGAGCCTGTAGGTGATCCGAGCGGCCTTATCGCCGTCAGCGGAGGCGAAGGGGATGAACAGCTTCTGTTTCTTGGCGGCCCGGCTGACCTCCCATGACCATTCGAAGTCCGGGTCGCCAGGTTCGCAGGCCAAGAACGGCGGGCTGGTACTGGTCGGCTCGGATATCTCGACCCGGCTCGTCCAGCCGGTCGAGTGGCCAGGGCCGCTGCCGTTGACGGCACGTATCCGGAAGATGTAGAACAGCCCGCCAGGCAGGCAGATGACGGTGTGCGAGGTGGTGTCAGCGTTGCTGTAGGGAACGTCAACCCATTCGGGGGTTTGGCCGGAAACGGGACTACCGCCGCTGTCGACCCCCAGCATCATGACCTGGTACTTGGTGATCGGGGAATCGCCCGAATCGGCTGGGCCGGTCCAGCCCAGCGCCACCTGCCAGACCCCGGGGGTCGCGGTGAGGCCCGTCGGCATGGCCGGCGCGCCGTCCCGGAGCGGCGTCGCTGTCTTCGTATCGGACTCCGGGCCCCAACCGGCCGAGGTGCGGGCGCGGATCCGGAAGGAGTACTCGGTGCGGTTGGTCAAGCCCACCACCGTGTAGGAGATCGTGTCCGCGCCGCTCGGCGAGATCTCGGTCCATGAGCCCCATTTGGCTGCCCCGACCTTCTGGCGGTACTGGTACTTGGTGATCGACAGGTTTGACGGGTCGTCCCAGCCCAGGGTCACCCGCGTGTTCCCGGCCGTCGCGGTGAAGCCCGTCGGCTTCGCCGGCTCCACCCGCGGCGCCGACGGGGTCGCTTCCTTCCTATTGGATACGGGGCCGAAGCCGGCCGAGGTGCGGGCGCGGATCCGGAAGGAGTAGTCGGTGCCGTTGGTCAGGCCCGTCACCGTGTAAGAGGTGGTGTCCGGGCCCTTCGGCGTGATGTCGGTCCAATCTCCGTATCCGCTGTCGGTGTCCGACCTTGGGCGGTACTGGTACTGGTACTTGGTGATCGACTGGTTTGACGGGTCGTCCCAGCCCAGGGTCACCTGCTTGTTCCCGGCCGTCGCGGTGAAGCCCGTCGGCTTGGCCGGCTTGGCCGTCGCCGTCGAGGTGGCGGCTGCGGGGACCTTGAAGACCGGCGACATCCCGTACACGTGGTGCTTGTCGGTCTTGGTGCGGGTGTGGCCGCTGTCTATCTCCTTGGACGCGCCGCCGATGGTTCCCGCCAGCTTGCCCGCGGTGGGGTGGTCCGCAGAAAGGTACTTGCCGGCCTTCTTGGTTCCGTTGCGATTCGAGCCGGTCCAGATCCAGCGGTTCTCAAGACCGGTGACCGTCTCTCCCGACTCGAACCTGGCTACCTGGGAGTCCCAGCCGCCGGCGCTGTAGAAGTCGGCGTAGTCGTCGGCCACCTTGGCGCCTCCCAGCCAGTAGATGGGCTCGCCGGCGCCGTGCTTGGCGGTGTTGGTGCGGGTGAGGTCGCGCGCGTCGTGGTACTGCGTGGAGACCAGGGCGCTGAACTGGGCCTTGTAGGGCTTCAGGGTGTCGTTGGTGTTCGCACTGTTCTTCACGTGGTTGATGTAGGTGACCTGGTTGGTGCCCGCCGCCGCGGTCGTGGTGGAGGTCATGAATATCAGCCGGAACGTGTCCCCCGCGTCGAAGCCGCTCGGGGTGTACTTCCAGTTGGGGGGCACAGTGACGACCGGGTCAACGGTGAGCACCGGCGACAGGCCGTAGAAGGAGAGACCGCCCGACGAGCTGGTCGAGACGAGGCCCGAGGAGATGGCATGGTGGGCGGGATTGCTCCTCAGTCGCCCCAAGCCGGGTCCTGCGTCGCCCAGCCTATGTCCGTCATTGACCGTCGTTCCGTCATTGTGCGTGCCGGTGTATATCCACTGAAGGTTGGTGCCCAGACCCGTCGGCGGCCAGCCATTGCCCTGCTCGTCCTTCCCGGCATAGCTGTCCCAGCTGTTGTCGTAGAAGTCGGCGTAGTCGTCGGCCACCTTGGCACCGCTCACCCAGTAGATGGGCACGCCCTCGCCGGCGGCATAGGAGCTGCCGCTGGCGGGCGCGGTGCCGGTGTTGACGCGGGCGTTCGTGGAGTCGGTGGATCCGAGCACCTTGAACTGGCCGCTGATACCCGCCAGGTCGGAGTTGGCCGCCGCTCGCTGCTGCACGAAACTGTTGTACGTGGCGATGTCGGTGGGCGTCGCGTCGCGCCGCGTGGAGGTGAGGAACAGCAGGCGGAAGCTCTGGCCGCCGGTGACGAGCGGATTGTTGCTGCTGTCCTTGGGGATCAGCGCCCAGTCGTGCGGAACGGCGCCCGCGGTTGTCGCCGTCGCGGTGGCGGCCGCAATGTCATTCTGGTTCTGGGCGCTGTGGGTGTTGCCGGCCAGGTCCTCCCCGGTGGCCGCGCTGTCGTCGTCTTCCGCCGTGGCGGCCCCGCCGTCGTCGTCTTCCACCGTGGTGCCCGCGCCGTCGTCGTCTTCCACCGTGACGGCAACCGTATTGGTGTCGTAGCCAACGGCCCTGTGATCGATCACCAGCGGCTCATCGTCCCAGTCCAAGTCATCTGTGCCGACCACAGTGACCGTCTGCGCGGTCTTCCCGTTCGCCGTCGTGAAAGTGAGCCCGTACCTCGGGGAGTCCTCGGTCCCCGTGATGACGAGATCGTCGCCCGACAGCGCCAGCTTGAACTCCTTGTCCCTATGGCCCTTGGCGAGGCCAACCGCCAGCGTCACGTTCACCGTCTCCGCGGGAAGCTCGCTCAGTGCCACGTCGTAGCTCTTGGGGGTGCCGCCCTCGGTCACCGTCAGCTCGGTCAGCGCCGTTCCCCCTGGGGCCTGCTCCGTTATCGAGCCTGAGGCGACGACCAGAATGCGGCCCGAGATGTCGTTGTCATCGACAGCGATGCGGATGGTGACGGGCGGCGCCCCGGTGTAGCCGCCGCCCGACGCGGTGTGGCGGATCCGCGGGCTCTCGTGGAGCTCGTCGGCGTCCTCCAGCGCGCAGACCCACACCCGCTGCGCGGTGTTCCAGTTACTGGTCGTGAAGGTGAGGCTCGTTATCTCAGCCGCAGTGCAGTCGTTCCCGGCGACGATCTTGATCGCGGCCCTGTCGGGCCCGCGGCGCTCCAACGCGACGGTCACGGGGCCGGTCGGCTGCTTCGACAGACCGACGCGGTAGCTCAGGCCTTCGCCCTCATCCATTTGGTAGCGCGTCGGGCTAATCCGCAGGCTCCCGACCGGCGTCGTGATGGAGGCCGCGATGGCGGTGGCGCCCACCTTGTGGCTGGGCAGGGTGGCAACGGCCCGGTGCTCCAGGCTGGCGGCGTTGCCGTCGGCGTCGGCGATGGTCCCGCCGTTGAGCCTCAGCGCGTTCTTCTTGATGCTGATGCCGTCTTCGTCGCGGTCGTCAGCCTGCACCGCGTAGCTGAAGGCCAGGGTCGCCCCCCCCGCGTGGACTCGCTGTAGTTGGCCCAGCGCCGACGCTCGCCGACAATGACCCCGATGCGCGGCGTGCCGGTGACGATCACCGGCTCGCTGAAGGTCAAGACGACCTTGATCTGTTCGCCCAGGCCGTAGACGCCGCCGCTGCGCGGGCTGTTCAAGATGGGGCCCTCAGCGACCGACGGCGGCCCCGATTCGTTGAGCGGGGCGCCGGCGGGCTGGGCCTGCGCGAGCGACGAGGCCGGCAGCGCCGCCACGAGCGCGAACGTCAGCGCCACCGCGAGCACGGCCCGCCAAGCCACCGGACGAGCGGGAAGGCCGCGCCGCCTCAGGCTCAGCATTCTGGTCTGTCGCCTCTGCTCAGATGCTCCAGTCAATGACATTCCTCAAGTATCGCAACTGCATGCCCGCGTTGCCCATTGCGGAATGATCACATCGAACAAATTTCGATAACAAGCGATTAGCGGGTTGCGGGGAGTTTGGCTGTGGCCTCGGCTGAGGGTTCTGACCATCCGTCTCTGCGTGTTGCGCTGTCGTGGTCGTCGAGCAGGTTGACGGCGATGACCTGCACGTCGTACTTGCGGCCGTTGCGCAGGCCCGGGATCACCGCGGTGGTGGTGTCGCCGTCGACGGTGATCTGCCGCTTCGTCCTGTAGCGCTCACGGCGCAGCTTGTACTGCACCACATAGGAATCGATCTCGGACACGCCGGTCTTGGCGGGCTTGTCCCACGAGACGGTGAGCGATCCGCTGCCCGGCGATGCGGTGACGTTGCCGGGCGCGCCCGGCGTGCAGCCGCCGTCGCGCCAGGGGTTGGTGATCCCCGCGGTGCGTCCCTCCGCGGATGCCCTGGCCTGGGGGACCGAGCAGTAGCCGCCGAAGGAATCCTTGAGCTGGTAGACCGCAGTGGCCCGGTCGAAGTCGGTACGCGCTTTGGGGCGGTACTTGCCGAACTCGGTCACGTCGTTCCAGAGCTTGGAGAGGTCGAGGTTGCCGTTGCCGTCGTCGTTGGCGCTGTAGAGCCAGTCGGGCATCTCGCCCGCAGAGACGCTGCGCACGACGTCGAGCCCCTCCTTGCCGGGGCCATCCATGCCGCAGCGGCGCCAGTAGGAATTGATGGGCCACGTATCCTTCCCGACGGGCGTGAGCGCGTTCAAGGTGTCGGCGTACAGTTCCGCGGCCTGGCAGTTCGTTAGGTTTTGCCTCTTGGATGCCTCACGCGCCACGCGCTCGAAGTACAGGAGCCCGACCCCCACCGGCCCCGGCTTGGAGGCGACTCCGTGTCCCAGCGTCCACACATGGGCCATCTCGTGCAGGTAGGCATCTGCGTATTCGATGCCGGTTACGCCCACGTCCATCCCCAAGGAGACAAGGTACGGCAGCGGTACGGAGCTCCAGCCCAACCCCTCTCCGCGGACGTGGACCGCCCAGTACGACGTCGTGGCGGTCTTGACCTTGAAGTCTTTGTTGGTGGTGATGTGCTTCCAGGTCTCGCGGATCCACCGCTGCTCATCGTGGTAGCGCGCGATGACCAGCCGCTCGATGGCTTCAAAGATCAGGCTCTCGTCGGTGGGCACCAGCACCACGCTTGACTCCGCGGTTCCAGCGGGCCCCTCAGCGATGACCCGCACCTTGTAGGTGCGGTCGGGCAGGGTGTAGGACAGCCGGCCCGACGTCGCGTCGGCGGGCTTCAGCGCAGCGCTGCGGGCGCCGTCGAACTCCTCGCCGACCCAGCGCCACTGCACCTGGTAACGCGTGACGTTGCGCGGCTTGGCCGGCGCATCCCACGACACGACCGCAGTGGTTCCGTCGGTGGTCGGCCTGCGCCACGTCTCCCCACTCGACTTGTCGAACGACACGGCCGGGTCGGAGCCGCCGCTGACCGTGACCTTCACGCCCGCGGGCGTCTCGGGAGCGAGGTACGGCCCGCCGCCGCTGTTGCCGTCGCCGCCGCTGTTGCCGTTGCCGTCGCCGCCGCTGTTGCCGTTGCCACTGTTGCCGTTGCCGCTGTTGCCGTTGCCGCCGCCTGGCTTGTTCGTCTCGGTGTTGCTGCGGCCGTCCACCTTGTGGGCCGACTGCGCGGCCAGCGCACCGTGAGCGACGTTGGCGGCCTTGCCGTCGGCGTCGGTGATCCTCGCGCCGTTGAGCCGTATCTGGTTCCGGCCAACGCTGATGCCGTCGGCGTCGACATCGTCGGCTTTCACCGACATGGAGAACACGAGCGAGTTCAGCAGCCCGCCAGCCGATGTCGACGGCATGCTCAGCCATTCCTGGAGGAATTCGGACCAGACCCTGAAGCGCTCTTCACCGCTGCCGGTGTATCGAAGCCTGTGTCGCTCGTCGCCGATCATGGCGCGCAGACGCGGATTGCCGGTCACCCTCACCGGCTTGTCGAACACCACCCGCATGGAGATGGTCTCGCCGCGGCGGTACGTGTCGCCGTCGGCGGGGCTGCTGATGATCGTGGGGCCGGACATGATCTTTGCAGTGCCGCCCGACCGAGCCGCCGCCGGGCTCGCCAGCGGCATCACGAGCGAGGCTGCTGCCAGCGCCATCACCACCAGCACGGCCGAGTACCGCGGGCGGGTCGGCTGCCGCTGCGTGATCGGTCTGCCCAGCGTGGACAGCCTCCGCAGCGTCGACGGTCTACGCAGCGCGATCAATCTCCGGAGCCTGAACAGCATGAATTCTCCCTCGTCCATGGGTCGGCGAGCCTGGCGGTGCCACACCCTCGGAGTCCGCCTGTGAGCGCCCCGCAGCCTCAAATGGCGGGGTCGAGCCGTACTCTAGATTCTGGTGCTGTTCCTGTTTCGTGACAAACATGCCAATAGCGATAACATTTGGTAACTGTCACACCCCCTATTCACAATGGGCACATGACAGAACAGCTTGATCTCGCACCCCAGCTCCGGTTGGTGTCCACCAGCCGGATGCCCCACCGGCTGAGCCGGGCCACCCGCCAAGAAGGCCTGCGGGGCGTCGCCCGGGCACGGGCCGCGCTGGCCTCCACGGCACGCCCGCCCGAAATCGACCTCGACGCCGCCTGATGCCGCCTGCGACAGACCAGCACCACCGCCTGCTGCCCGCTGGGACGGGTTGGCGCTGGGCAAACCATTGGGCGGCGTGTGCGGAGGCACAAGTACAGTGCCGGCCATGACCAGCGCATCCGTGAACCAGCACTCCGACGACATCGTCATTGTCGACGCCGTCCGATCCCCCGTCGGCCGGCGCGGCGGCGACCTGAGCGGCATCCACCCGTCCGACTTGCTCAGTGATGTGCTGAGCGCCCTGATGGACCGCACGCAGGTCGACCCGGCCAGCATCGGTCAGATCGTGGGCGGCTGCGTCAGCCAAGCCGGCGAGCAGACCGCCAACATCGCACGTACCGCGTGGCTCGGCGCGGGCTACCCGCTGTCAGTAGCCGCCACCACCGTCGACGCGCAGTGCGGATCGAGCCAGCAGGCCACCACGCTGGCGTACGGCTTGGTGGCCAGCGGCGTGGTGGATGCGGCCATCGGCTGCGGCGTCGAGTCGATGACCCGCAACCCGATGGGCTCGAGCTACAAGAAGGGACAGCGCACCGCCACCTCCCGCTACAAAGAGCACTACGAGTACACCACGCAGTTCCAGGGCGCCGAGCTCATGGCCAAGCAATGGGGCATCAGCCGCGAAGAATGCGACGCTTTCGGCCTGCGCAGCCAGAACAACGCCGCCCGGGCGTGGGATGAAGATCGCTTCGGCACCCAGATCGTGGAGATCGACGCGCCGGTGCTCGACGAGGACGGCAAGCCCACCGATGAGGTTCGCCACGTCGTGCGAGACGGCGGCATCAGGCCCACGACGGCGGAGGGGCTTGCGGGCCTCACGCCGGTGATGGACGGAGGCGTGCACACAGCGGGTGCCTCCTCACAGATCAGCGACGGATCGGGTGCAGTGCTGCTCATGCGCGCCGGGCGGGCCGCCGAGCTGGGCCTGCGTCCGTTGGCCCGCATCGTCGATACCTGCCTGGTCGGCAGCGACCCGGTGCTGATGCTGACGGGGCCGATCGAGGCCACGAACTACCTGCTCGAACGCAACGGCATGCAGATGTCCGACATCGACATCGTCGAGATCAACGAGGCATTCGCGTCAGTCGTGCTGGCCTGGCAGCGCGAGGTCAACCCTGACATGGACGGGGTCAACCCCAACGGCGGCGCGATTGCGCTGGGTCATCCGCTGGGCGGCACCGGAGCGATCCTGCTGACCAAGGCGGTGCACGAGCTGCACCGGGCCGACAAGAGCACCGCGCTCGTCACGATGTGCTGCGGTGGCGGGCTGGGCACCGGCACCCTTCTCGAGCGACTCTGAGCGGAGCGCCGTCACGCCGTCCGCCCGGCGAGGCCGCTCGCGGGCTCGGTCGTGGGACCCACGACGGAAATTCCGGTCAGCGACTTCGCGACCGGACCTCGGTTCGCATCGCGGCCATCGCAGCCGCGTGCGGCGCCGCGTGGGGCGGCTGGCAGTACTTCGATCCGGGTGAACCGGCACCGGATGCAGCGCCCGCCAGCGCGGTTGCGCCAGCAGCGCCCGGGATTGCGGGGGATGCAGGATCTCCCGCGCTCGAATCGAACGCAGTGGTGCTGGCGGTCATCGACGGCGACACGATGGACGTCGATCTCGGCGGGCGCCGTGCGACGGTGAGATTCCTCGGCATCGACACGCCGGAGAAAACAGGCGGCTACCTGCCAGCGGAGTGCGGCGGCGATGCGGCCACACGGAGAACGGCGGAGCTGCTCCCGCCTGGCACCGACGTGCTCTTGCAACGCGACATCGAGTTGTACGACCGCTATGACCGAGTACTGGCGTATGTCTACCGGGCAGCAGACGGACTGTTCGTGAATCGCTACCTCGTGCTCGACGGCTACGCCGGCACCATGCACTTCGAACCGAACACCGAGCACCGGGCCGTGCTCGACGCTGCCGAGGCCGAGGCGCGCACCGCCCGCAGGGGAATCTGGGCCGACTGCGGCGGTCCGAACCGGCAGCTCGAAGGCGCCAGTTAGCGTGTCGGCGTGGCACCGCTGCCGCAGCGGCTCGGATACGGCCCCGACGACAGACTGCTGATCATCAGCGCGGCCGGACTCGGCGGCTGCCACGCAATGAACGAAGGCGTGTATGCCGCCCTGCGGGACGGCTTGGCAACGACCGGAACGCTGCTGGTGCCGTGCCCGTGGTCGCGCGAGGCCGCCGCGAGGTTCCGGGGCGAGGACATCGGTGTCTCGCTCACGCTGAACGCCGAGTTCGAGCTGTACCGGTGGGGACCGATCACCTACGCCCCGTCGCTGCTCGACGGCAACGGCGGGATGCCCAGCACGGTGAGCGACGTGTGGGATCACGCCGATCTCGATGAGGTCCGGCGGGAATGCCGAGCGCAGATCGAACGGGCAATCCTGTGGGGCTTCGACGTCACGCACCTCGACAGTCACCTCGACGTGCTGAGCGTGCGTCCCGAGTTCTTCGACGTGTACTTGGAACTCGCGGTCGAGTTCGGGCTGCCTGTGCGGCTCATCTCTACCGAGGCTCGACGTCAGCTGGGATTTCCCGCTGAGGACCTGATCGAGTCCGCGGGCGTCGTGACACCCGACCGGGTCGTGCGCATCGCGCCCGGAACCATGGGGCGATACCGGCGCATCGAGGCGCTGCTGGACTCGCTCGAACCGGGGTTGACCGAGCTGCAACTGCAACCCGCCGCGGACTTGCCGGAGCTGCGGTCGCTGACCGCCGAATGGGGCTCACGCGTCGAAGACCTGCTGCACCTGCGTGACAACGCCGAGCTGCGCACACATATCGAGCGCAGCGGGATCCGGCTCGTGGGTTATCGGGAGCTGCGGGCGCTGCAGCGGTCCGGCGCCGGCTGACCCACGCCGGCGCCGTTCAGCTTGGTGCGCCCAGTGAGCCCGCGGCGCGCCATGCCGGCAGGAGCTCCAGCCACAGCGCCATATCGCCGGACACCTTGAGATCCCCGGCCATGTAGTACCGGGCGGGATCGGCATCGCCGTAAACCACGTCGGCAGCTAGCTGCCACGGGGCTTCGAGCGTCAGGTCGGCACCCCGGGTGGTTCCCGCAGACGCCGACGTCAGAACGCCGGATTCGAACAACAGGCTGACGGCGACCTTGCCGTCGGGGCCGCCGGCAGTCTTTATCACGATCGTGCCCGACACCGTCCCGAGAGGCTCATGGCCAGCGTCTGCCCACGTCGCCAGGAACTCGTCGTCGAGGAAGCTCACCGGCGCAGTCCAGCGAACAGATCGCTCTCCATCGGCTCGGTCGAGATGCGCGACTCGAGCAGCATGTACTCCTCGTACGGATGGATCGAATCGGCGACGTCGTCAGGCAAGCCGAACCAGAACGGCGAGTCGGGATCGACTTGGGTGGCGTGGGCCAGCAGCGCCTTGCGCCGCACCGCGTTGTCGACCTCGACGACCGCAGTGATGCGGTCGTCTCGACTCGGCCTGCCGAGCCATTTCTCGTCGAACGGAGACTCCAATTCCAGGTCCAGGAAGGCTTGGTGGATGAGGCGCATTCGCTTGTGGGACCAGACGGGCGCGTACATCTTCATCGGCGTGAAGGCCGGCCCGCACTCGGGGCGCCAAGCCGGCTCGCCGGCGTGAGCGAATGCAGGTATGCAGATGGCCGTGACCTGCAGGTGATCGGGGTGCGGGTAGCGCGATTGCACCAGTGGGTAGGTCAGGATGACGTGCGGGCGCACTCGGCGGATCACGGTCACGAGCCGGGCGACTGCTTCGTCGAGGTCTGCGTTGGCGAAGGCGTCGGGATGGGCGTTGGCTTCGGTGTCGGGCATTCCGGAGTCGCGGTAGCCCAGCATGACCACCTCGTCGTATCCGATCTCGGTTGCCGACGCGTCCAGCTCTGCCCGCCGGACCTCAGGCAGGTTTTCCTTCACCTCGGGCCGGTCCATCGCCGGGTTCAGGATGTCGCCTTCCTCGCCGCCGGTGCAGCACACGAGCGTGGTGCGGATGCCCTCGTCGGCGTACCGGCGGACCGTGCCCGCGCCCTTCGATGCTTCATCGTCGGGATGGGCGTGAACCGCGAGAATTGACAGACCAGTGTCCTGCGACATCGGCGGTCAAGCTACCGGCGTCGGCACTGTGCTGGCTGCCGGTACCGGCCACCCGTCCGATGCCGCGTGCCGCAGTCGTTGCGGAAGCAACATCGTGATCACGGCGGTCACCCGGTGGGCGTGAGCTCGATGTGTCCAGTTTCCTCGTCGATGTCCATGGAGTAGCCGCAGATCGCAGCGAGGCGGTCGCGCCCCTCCTCGGGCCCCGATGCGAGCAGCTCGTCTCCGACCCACAGCCGCACCGTGCGCGGCGGGTTGTATATGTAGCTGGCGGCGCGGCGGATGGCCAGCACGTGATAGCCGGGGTCCACCGCCAGACCTAGTGACCCGAGCGTCGAGTCGTCGGCCTCAGAGCCGGGCGCGACCGGCACCTGAACCACCACGTCATCGGTGTCGCCAAGTGCCAGCGCCAGCACGGGGTGTATGTCCTCGTCTTCGAGGACGAGGGAGGTGATGTTGCGAGCCTGATCGCCGATGTCTTCCGCGGCCTCGGCCACGTGCAGCAGGCCGCGCAGGCCCGCCGGGCCGGCGTCTGGGGCATCGGCGGCAATATCCGCCGCCGCGCGCAGCACCCACGTCTGCATGGAAACCTTCATGCCGTCAAGCCGCTCCTGCATGGACCGCACCTCGCGGGCCAGCGACAGGTCATGCAGCACGAGCGAGGAATACGCCAGTCCGATGGCCGCTTCGGACAGGTTCTTCATCTCGACCAGCGTGTCGACGGCCCGATCGAGGTCGCTGAGCGCATGCTCTTCGTCGGGCTCGGGAGGGTTCCAGCGCTCCATAGCGGCCAGTTCCCGCAGCCGCACGATGCCCGCTGGGTCGCCGCGCATGAACAGCACGTCGCCGGGCTCCACGATGCTGTCGCCGCCGACGTCGGTCAGCCAGTGACGTCCTCGCTGAATGGCGACCACGCGCATGCCGACGGCTACCGGCAGCTCCATGTCACGCAGCGGCCGGTTCGCCAAGTGGCTGCCGGCGGCTACGACCAACCGGTGCGATACCTCGGCCGCTTGCGCCAGATCCACGATGAGCGCACGAGGAATGCCCAGGTGGTGCAGCACCGTCTTGGAGATGTCCACTGCCGCATTGGCAATCTGCTCAATGGATGACACCACCTGCAGCACCGAGCTCATTCCGTCCACCTCGCGCGGGTGCCGCACGGCCAGCATCGCCAGCGACCGCATCTCGTGCACCAAGGCGGACATGTCTTTTTCGAGACCCAGCACCGCGTCGGCCATGCCCTCGTCGTCGAAGTAGAGCGCGGCGTAGGCCAGATCGACCATGAGTTCGGACGCGTCCTTGGCCTCCGCGAGCATGGATTTCAGATTTCGAGGTTTGTCTTCAGGGTCTGATCGCATTTCAGATCGTCAGCGGGCGACGCGACGAGCTCCGTTCAGCTTGGGGACACGATTGCGCCGCCGCCCACAGCGTAGGCACAGCGGCATGGGGAGGAGGAAGGAATTCGTGACAACTGCCACATGCGCCTGTCATGACAGGCTGCTGCACTGCGCCTGTCATGACAGGCCGACCCAGCTGACGGCCAGCACGAGCGCCGCGGCGCCGGCGAGGTCGACCGTGCTGTTGACGAGCGGGATGCCATAGGTGTCTGGGTCGACGCCGATACGAGTGGCAACAACCGTGCCGTAATAGGCGATGACCCCGGCCAGCGCCGTGGCGATCATGCCGCCGATGAGCGAGATGGCCACGAGCCGAGCCACACCCGGTGTCGACATCGAGAACACGGTTGCTGCTGCGCTGGCGAGCACGCCGTTCAGCACAAACACCGGCACGGTCAGGGTGAAGGCAAACAGAATGTCGAGCCGAGCGCCGCGTTGAGGCAGCGCCCGGGGCTCGATGACGCCGAGATGCAGCTTGGTCGACAGCCGGCTCGACAAGATGCCCCCGATGGCACCCGCGGCTGCCAGACACGCGGGCACCAAGATGAGCACCGCCCGCTTGTCGATGAAGTCATCGAGACGGTGTTCGATCACCACGCCGGCCACGATGAGCACGAGGCCGCCGACGCACAGCACCGGAATGGACTCGCGCAGGATCTGCCAGAGCTGTTCCAGTCCCGAACGCCACGCCCAAGCCATCGCAGCAGCGGCCCCGATGACGCTGACGATCGCGATAAGCGGCGTGAGAGCGGTGATGCCGACGAGGTAACTGGCCAGGAACAGCGCTGGAAGCGTCACGACGTCGCCCATCGCGGAAATGAGGGGCGCGCTGACATTGTCCAGGTCCCAGCCTCGCCGTGTGGAACTCGCTGCGAGCCCAAGTGTGACGACGAGCACGACGATGGAGGCCAGTTGCGCGCCGACGACGGAGACCACGATGAGATCGGTGACACCGATGATGTCCGAGAGCCCGAACACCGGAGCCAGCACCTTGGCCATCACGCCGAGCGCCACCGCCGTCACGAGTGTCAGCACGGCTGCGGCGATTACGTTCTGACCGACGATCGTGTCGCTGCGAGCCGTCGCGCGGAACGTCCCTGCGTGAATGGTCGTGGCGAGACGGCTGCCGAGCGCGCCGAAGATGTCGCCCCGCATGCCGATCGCAGCGGGAACCAGCACGAGCAGGCCCGGCAGGCGCTCGAGCGTCCCGGTGACCGCGGCCAGCAGCACACCTGCCGCTGTGGCGGTCAAGCTGCTGACCGCGAGCGCCGTGAGGCTCTGGCGGGCGCCGGTGATGTCGGGGCCGAGCAAGCCGCGCAAGAAGCCGAACGGGTGCAGCCTGGCCACCGGACGGAGTAATGCGCGGCCAGCAGGCCGCCCGCGGGCGGCCCCTGCGAGGGCGCGCCAGGTCTGCGTGCCGGTGCGCCTCAGGGCGCGGCGCGGCGCAGACTCGCCCTCTGCCATAGGCAAAGAGTGGCAGCCCCGCTCGTGGTCGCGCGCGTTGGTGCGCCCGCTACGGCATCTGTGCCTTGCGGCTCAAACCCGCTAGGAGGGGGGTTCGAGCAGAAGGGTGAACAATGCGGCGAGTTCCGGCGGGCCGCCGGGAATGTTGCCGGCGAACCGCAGGACCACCTCGTTGTTTGCATCGACGGCAACGAGGTACGGCACCGACTGAAGACCGAATGCATCGACGACTGACAGCGCCGGCGTGTCGGCAACGACGGGATGCTGCCAGCCTTTGTCTCGCAGCCACTTCTCCGGCGGATGGTTGCCGCGGGTGGGATCTTCGAGCACCGAGACGGCGTAGAAGTCGACGCCGGCGGGCAGCTCATCGGATTCCAGCCACTCGGTGAGATCGTCCACCTCGGCTTGGCAGTGCGGGCACCAGTGGGCATAGAAGGCCACGACCATCGGCCGTCCTTGACTCTCGATGCGCACAGATTCGCCGGTGAGCAGGTCTGGGCCGACCACCACCGGCGGCGTTCGCCCGACGGCAGGGTCGTCTTCCAGTTGCTCGAACTGCGGCAGCGCTGTGCCGAACACCTCCGTCTGGCCCGGCGGCGCGTCTGAAGCGGGCGTGGCCCCCGCCGAAGCAGCCGGCGCGTCAGCGGGTGCGGTGACCACGGGCGCGTCAGCGGATTCGGTGCCGGCTGGCGCAGTGGTGGTCGGTGTTGTCACATCGCCGCCACAAGCGGCGACGAGAACCGATGCACACAGGACAATGGCCGCTCGCCGCACAACGGCCAAGGCTAGACACCGCGCGGGATTTCGGTTTCTCAGGCTGGGCGGCAAGGCTGACTGGGCTCATCTGCCAAGAGTGCTGCGGCTGGAGGATCCACGACGACGGTGACGTCGGGATGCAGTTGCAGCGCCGAGGCAGGCACTGATCTGGTTACCGGTTCCTCGAGAGCCCGGGCGACCGGGCGGGCTTTTGGTTGTCCGCATGCGACCAGGAGCAGCTTGCGGGCCAAGAGGATCGTGGCGATTCCCTGTGTGATCGCCGCTCTTGGCGGGCAGGTGCCGTCGGGGAAGGCGCGGGCGTTGTCGCTGCGGGTCTGCTCGTTGAGCTGGACCACGCGCGTGCTGCTGGCGAGAGACGAACCTGGTTCGTTGAAGGCGATGTGACCGTTGGTTCCGATGCCGAGCAGTTGGAGCCCGATGCGGGCGGCGCGTACCCGTCGTTCGTAGTCGGCGCACTCGGCGTACAGGTCCGGGTTGTGCGGGTTGGGCCCGTGCATGGCGCCCGGCGAGAGATCGGTGGGCTGGACAAGCAGCCGGTTGACGGTGCTGGCGAATGAGCAGGGATCGTCGGGTTCGAGGCCGACGTACTCGTCGAGCAGATACACCTCGGTATGAGCCAAGCTCAGTGCCCCCCGCTGACAGCGTCCGGCGATCTCGGCGAGAGGTCCTTCCATGGTTTCGCCGGTGGCGATGCCCAGCGCTGTCGCTACGGCGCTGTTGACGAATCGTTCGACGATGTCCGCCGCGTGCTGCGCCGCCGCAGCCCGGTCGGGGGCCACGACGATTCTCATCGCCGATCCGATGGCCTACCCGACAAGCCAGACCGTTCGACGGCTGCTGCGGCACCGACGATTCCGGCATGCATGCCGAGGTGCGCAATGTCCACCGGCTTGGACAACTTCAGCCGAGACGAATACTTCTCGAAGCTCTCGCTGAGCCCACCTCCGAGAACCCACCGACCCGGGTTGAGCATTGCTTCGAGCTGATCGAAGTACGGCTGGGCGCGTTCGGCCCACCCCGCAGGCGTGAGCTCGTCGTCGGAGATGGCACGTCCCGACGCGACATCTTCGAACCGGACGGCGTCGACCGCGAGTCCGCCCAGTTCGGAGTTGGCGATGAGGTTGCCGTCGTGGAGCAGGGCGCTTCCGATGCCGGTGCCGAACGTGAGCACGACGGTGAGACCGTTGTCGGGTCTGTCGGATTGTCCGTAAGTGAGTTCGGCGAGTCCGGCGGCGTCTGCATCATTGATGAGCACGATTTCCGCGTCGCCTGGCGTCCGGAGCCGATCCAGTGCGCCCTCACGCTCCCACGCACTGGAGAGGTTCGGTGCGTGGCGCAGACACGATCCGACGATCACGCCCGGCAGTGCGACTCCGACTGGCTCTGTCCAGTGCTCTGCCGCAGCCATCTGCCGGACGAGTGCCGATACTTGTTCTGGTGTCGCCGTGCCAGGTGTCTGCGCGCTGTGGATCGGCCCCGCGAGCTGGCCGGTGCGCAGGTCGACGATGGCTCCCTTGATGCTGGTGCCACCGACGTCAATGCCGAGTTGCGCGGCCAGGCCGTCGCGATCGGCGGGTGGCGAGTCGTTGAGAGGGTCGGCAGCGGCGATGGTGCTCATCGGAAGACCTGCTGGGTCTTGGCGCCGGTGATGTAGGCGACGAGGTCGTCCTTGGTGACGTCGGCGACGGCGACCTCGGCGGTCTTGCGCCCTTGGCGCAGCACGACCGCCCGGTCGCAGACGTCGCTGACCCGATCCATGTTGTGGGTGATGAGCAGCACCGCCGCTCCGCCGTCGCGCAGGTTCCGTATCAGGTCGAGCACTCGGGCCGCCTGTTCCACCCCAAGGGCTGCTGCGGGCTCGTCGAGCATGACGATCTGGCGGCCCCAGGCGGTGGCTCGTCCGATGGCGACAGCTTGGCGTTGGCCGCCTGACAGCGCGCCCATGGAATGTCGCAGCGACGGAATGCGAATGCCGAGCCGTTCGAGTATGTGCTCGGTCTCGCTTCGCATGCGCTTCTTGTCGAGCACGCCGAGCCACGCGCCGATTGGCCCCCCACGGGTGTGCTCCCGGTTGAGGAAGAGGTTCTCTGCGACGTCGAGCGTGTCGATGACGGCCAGCGTCTGATGGACGGTTTCGATGCCCAGCGCTCGGGCTGCGTCGGGGGTGGTGATCGACGTCTCGGCGCCGTCGACCCTCATCATTCCCGCATCGGGCGCGTACACCCCGGCGACGCATTTCACGAGCGTCGACTTGCCCGCGCCGTTATCGCCCAGCAGGGCTGTGACCTCGCCGTAGCGGAGCACGAGATCTACGTGGTCCAGGGCCTGCACCGCCCGGAAGGATTTGCACAGGCCCTCCACCTCGAGGGCGGTGACCGTTGCTCCGGCGTTCATGCCGGCTCCTCGAACTGGACCGGGTCGCCGAAGCCATTCCAGACGCCGGCGACGCAAGGCTTGCCCTGGGCAACACCGGCGACGCAGGCGACGAACGCACGGGTGACGAAGGCCTGCACCCTAAAACCGAAGATGACCGTCGAGCCTTCCTTGAAGGTGCGCTCGACCGCGGGGACCAGCTTGGCGTAGTAGTCGATCGCAGCCGGGCTGGGCATCTCGACGGGCACGGGCGGCGTCGCGATCTCCGAAGGATCGTCGGCCACGACAGCGCGGACCTGGTAGTCCCCGAACACCGGGTCGATGTACAGGCCGCCGCCGAAGCACAGCGGAACTCCGTGGTGCAGGTGGGCGATCTCGCTGAGGTAGAGCACTGCGGGCAGCTCGGGGAGTTCGCGCACCGCATGCAGCGGTGTGGTGCCGCTGAGGCCGTGACCCGGCTCCACCTGGGTCGCACCGGCCTCGGCCAGCAACCGCAGCACCTCGGTTGAGGTGGTGCCGGGGGCGTTGAGCTGCAGCTGGCTTGGGGCCCCATGGTGGCGATGGGCGACGGCGGCGGCCCGAGCAAGGGTGCTCATGTTCGGGGTGATGCGAGCGCTCTGAGACGACCCGTCGTACAGCAGCGCAGGGAAGGTGGTGAGCCCGGCGAAGGTCGCGCCGTCAAGCGAGGCGATGTGGTCGATCATGGCCGGCAGGTCGCTCAGCGGAATCCCTCCCTCGTGACCTGCGTAGAACTCGTCGCCATCGTCGAAGACGCGCACCAGCAGCGGCTGCGAGCGGCCGCTGCTGCGAGCGGCCGCGGCCGCTTCGTCCGCTTTGTTGCGCGAGAACACCGTCCAGTAGTCGGGCGCCAAGCCGGCCGCCTCGCCAGCCTCCCCGCGAGGCACCTGCACGAGGTGGCCGAGATGACCGAGGCTGTGGCCGCTGCGCACAATCGGACGCGCACACGCCATGTCCACCGCGACGAACCCGTCGGCGCCCCCTGCCGCGATCGCGTCGAGTGCTGCGGGTGCGCGACCGATCTGTTTGGTCATCGCGTACACGGTGAGGTCCAGATCTCGGGCACGGCTGCACAAACCGGCTGTGTTGGCTTCGATCGCGTCGAGGTCGAGCACGTAGCTGTTGGCAGGGATCACGCCGGCTTGGTGCAGCTCGACGGCAGCGCGCACGAATCCGGGGTTGCGCTGCAGGAGCGTGCGCAGGAACACCTCAGGCCTCCTTGTGCTCTCGCATGCTCAGCGCAACGGCGAGGATGATGATCACCCCACGGGCGATGAGCTGATCAGCGACGCGCAAACCCATCAGGATCAGGCCGTTGTTGAGCATCGCCATGACGATCGATCCAGCGATGGCGCCTGCGACCGAGGCGCGCCCGCCGAAGAGGTTGGTACCACCGATGACGACCGCGGCGATCACCGTCAGCAGCAGGTTCTCGCCGAGGTCATGGCGGCCGATAGCGAGCCGCCCGGCCAGCAGCATCCCCGCGAGCGAGGCAGCCGAGGCGCTGGCGATGAGCGCGGTGATGCGGACCCGATCCGTCTTGATCCCCAACGCCCCAGCGGCGGAACGATCTGCGCCGACGGCGAGCACATGTCGGCCCCAGCGCAAGTGGTGCAGCACCAGATGGCCGACGACACCGACGATGACGGTCCAGATCAGCAGCGACGAGATCGGTCCCAGCGATCCGGCGCCGAACACATTCAGGTAAGCGGCGTTGCGGATCGGCAGCGACTGCAGGTTGTTGAGATTGCGGGCGATGCCGCTGACAATGCCGAGCGTCCCCAGCGTGACCAGAAACGACGGGATGCGAACCTTGACGGCGATCAGGCCGTTGACGGCCCCGATCCCGACGCCAATCGCCAACGTGATCGCGACACCGGCCGCGAACCCGAAGCTGCCGACAGCGTCAGCCACCACTAGCGACGACAGCGCCGCAACCGAGCCGATGGACAGATCGATCTCGGCTGCGCCGAGCGCGAACGCCATTCCGACCGCCATCACAGCGATCGGCGCCGCCTGACGGCCGATGTTCAACAGATTCGAGACGGTGACAAACCCGTCGTCACGCAGCACGACAGCGAACAGGACGAAGATGAGGCCCGCGGCGGCATAGACCACATACTGGCGAGGCGCGGCGAAATGCCTGCGCTGGGCGAACCGTCTGATCGAAGATTCAGTCAACTGACCGACCGCAACTCACTCATGTAGACGACGATGGAATTCTCGTGCCCCGCCGACGAGTCTCGCCGACGGGGCACGAGCCACGGGGAGGGATTCCTCGTCAGCGGTCCAGTGCGTCGAGCACTTCTTGGGGGGGATCGGCCGCGAGCGATTGCCGGTAGCCCTCCACGATGTTGTCGGCGGTGACACCGATCGCAGGCACCACGACGAACGCCGGTGCCGACTTGCCCAACAGCCCGTAGGCGCCTTCCAGCGCCATCGTGCGACCGAGGTTGTATGCCTCGTCGGCTGCGATTCCCACGACGTTGCCGCCCTCGACGAGATCGAGGGACACGTTGGTGTCGAGGTCCATTGTCACCAGCGCTACATCGGAGGCGCCCGCAGCACGCAGCGCGGCCAGCACCCCGTCGGCTGGGCCGGCCGACCACGGGGCGTAGATGCCATCCAGATCGGGGTGGCGGGTCAGCATCGCCGTGGCGATCTCCTCAGCGGCGGCCGGGTCGGCGAGCCCCTGCTCCGCGACGATCGTGATCCCGGGATAGTTGATCTCGATCCAGGACTTGAACGCCTGATCGCGCTGGTTGGTGACGTAGTACGCAGCATCGTGGAAGATGTAGCCCACCTCGCCTTCGCCGCCGAGGGCTTCGGCGAGCAGGTCTGCCGCAGTGATGCCCATGGCGGCCAAGTCATCAGTCACGATGCCCACGTAGTCCTCGCCGTGCACGTAACCCTGCGGGATGTTGGACAGGAACACCAGCTGCACCCCCGCCTCCACCGCCGGGCGGAACGCCTCCGCACCCGCATCGGGGCCGATGGCGAGGCTGATGATGACGTCCGGCTGCTGGGCCATGACCGTTTCGACGTCATTGGCCTGCTGCGCTGCGTCGAAGTTCGCGTTCGTCTCGGCGATCACTTCGATTCCCAGTTCTGCAAATGCGTCGCGGGCGCCTTGGCTCACCGCGTCGGTGAACGCGCCGGCCGTGTGCCACAGCAGCGCCGCTGTGTAGCCCCCCTGCTGCACCTCGGCGATCTCGTCGTCGCTCAGCGTGATCTGGCCCGACGCGATGGCTTCTTCGCCGCCGGGGCCTTGTGTCTTCGGCGGCTCGGGTGCCGGCTCGGGTTCGGGTTCTGGCTCCGGCTCGGCCTCCGGCTCCGGTTCGGGTTCCGGCGCTGCTGGCGCGGCGGTGGTCGCCGGAGTTGCACCGTCGCCGTCATCGCCGTCATCGCCGCACGACGCGGCGAACAGTGTGAATGCCGCTATCAGCGACACCCACAACAGCAGCCGGGGTGTCCGTGTGTTGTTGATCATGTCCCCTCCCAGGGTTGCGTTTATGGATCAGTGGTCTCGCACCACGCAGCGATGAAGTGCGCGAGGGTGCGGGTCGCCGTCACGAGCTCGTCGATGCCGAGCCGCTCGAACGGCGTATGGCAATTCGAGATGTCGCCCGGAGCGAAATAGACGCTGGGAATCCCCAGGTCTCGCAGGAACGACTTCTCTGACCAGTAGGGAGCGCCGTCGACACGTGCAGGCTCGCCGGTCACGGCCTCGATCGAGTCAGCCAGCGCCCGTACTCCGGGATGGTCGGCGCCGATCTCGTCGGGCGTGCCGCCCACTGGGTGGTCGCGAGCAGCGTTGAACTCGACCACGCAGTCGACACCGTGGGCCTCCGCTGCCCCCACCGCGATCGAGCGGATCTGCGCTGCCGCATCGTCGAGACTCTCGCCCGGCAGGAGCTTGCGAATCAGCGACAGGTCGAACCGGCCCGGCACTGCGATGTTGCCGCCCGCAGAGACCGACGTGACCAGCAGGAACGCCTCACCCAGCAATTCGTGAGACGGCACAGACTCCCGCAGCCCCTCCGAGCATTCCCACAGCTGCGCCAGCAGCGAATGACCTGCCCGCAACGCATCGACGCCCAGCTCGGGCCGGCCGAAATACGCCGACACTCCGGTGAGTGTGATGTCGGCGATCAAGAAACCCATCTGCGCCGTGTAGATCGCGGAAGTTGTGGGCTCGGTATAGATCGCAAAGTCCGCGCTCGGGACCGGGCCGCTGCGTCCCTGCACAGCCGCACGTATGCCGGCCGACACACCGCTGCCGGGCTGGCCCGACTCCTCGTCGCACACGAACAGCGCCGACACATTGCCGGCGGGCCGAAGCCCGGCACGCCGGACCGCGCTGACCGCTTCGACGATGGCGCAGATTCCTGCCTTCTGGTCTGCCACGCCGCGGCCCCAGATCTCGCCGTCGATCACATGAGCGCCGAATGGATCCGCGCGCTCGGTGCCCTTCCAGTGTTGAGACCAGTCCTGCGTGGCCACCGTGTCCAGGTGGCCGGCAAGCAGCAGGGACCGGCCTTCCGAACCCCCAACCGAGCCCCACACGTTGGGCCTGCCGGGCTCGAACGCAGCCGAACCGGTGTCGTCGAAAGCGCCGGCGGCGTTCATGGCGTCGAGCACCCATTCGGCGAAGGGCCCTTCGTTTGGCGTCACGCTGGGAATGGCAGTGGCTTCCCGCACCAACCGAACGACCTCGTCGCCGTCGACGGCCGCCGCAGCGCGTTCGGGCGCGGTCGCGGAGGCGGGGGTGGGTGGGGCGCGGTCGGGCGCCGGGCTCACTGCTGCTCTCCGAGGAATTCCGTAATCAGCGATTCGCGCACGTGCCGCAGGGACATGGACGCCGCGCCGATGAGCGTTGCCCGATCTCCAAGACTGGAAGCGATCAATTCCGGAGCCGTCGTGACGAGGCTCGACAGGCGATCCCGCACGGCGTCGATGAAGACGAGATCAGCGCCGACCGGTCCGCCGAACACGATGCGAGTCGGATCCGCGATGAGGCACAGATGCGATACCGCGAACGCCATCGCGCCCGCGACCTCGCTCAGCACCATGGTGGCCGCTGTGTCGCCACGTCCCGCTGCGGCGAGAATCTCTGCGATGTCGGCGCCTGGATCGAGCGTCGAGGGGCGACCATCCTCGATGGCCCTTCCCAGGCGCTTGCGGATCGACGGGGCCGACGCCACGTCTTCGAGCGTGACGGGGGTCGCATCGACGTGGGGAACGGCCACTGCCAGCGAGCCCAGCTCGCCCGCCGACCCTGTGCCGCCCCGATACAGCTCTCCCCCGACCACCAAGCCCAGACCGATGCCGGTACCGGCGAACACCGCAGCGAAGTCCCCGCCTGCTTCCTCATCGCTCAAGCGGGCAAGCTCGCCCAAGGCGGCCAAGTTGACGTCGTTCTCCACGAATGCGGGGACACCGAAGCGCTCGCTCAGGTAGGCGCCGACCTCGAGACCGTCAAAGCCGGGCAGGTTGAGAGCCTGCTCGACCTGGTCCTGCTCGGGCCGGTAGATCCCCGGCACACCGACGCACACTGCATGGCAGGGCCGTCCGGATTCCGCGAGCATCGACGACGCCGCCGTCACGAGCCGCTCCAACGCCGTGTGCGCATCGGGACCGGTTTCGAGCTCTACCTCTGTGACCACGTTGCCCAGCAGGTCGGCCAGGCCGATGGGCATCCGCGTCGCTCCCATATCGGCCACGACCGAGTGACGGGCCGACGGAACGAGCTCGTAGAGCGATGCGGGTCGACCAATCGAACCTGACCGGGCACTCGCCTCGGCCATCCGAACCAGGCCGACCGACTCCATGTCGGCCATCAGCGCCGACACCGTCGGCTTCGACAGCCCGGTGGCGCGAGCGATTTCCGCACGCGACATCCGACCCGGATGCGCAGCGAAGAGCGCGTCGGCGATTCGCTGCCCGCTGAGCAGTCTCAGCACGGCGGTACCCGATGCCTCTGCCATATTGTTAGTAACACTACCTTACAAATAGTAGGTGTCAAGACACCAGCCGCCCCGCTGACGCAATTCCATCTGCGGGCACTCAGGGATTGTCGGGCGGGCGGTGGCAGACTTGGCCCGTGGAGACCCGCCAGCTCGAATCGACACCCGGCTTTGTCATCTATGACCTGCCCGGTGCCCAGCACTATGTCGGGGAGACCCGACTCGGCAGCCGCCTCATCCCCGGCAATGCGACGATGCTCGTGCGACACATCACTTATGTGTTCGCCACCCTCGAGCAACAGCGCAGCGGCGCCAGCGTCGGCTTGAAGTCTGACCCGTCCGATGCATCCACTGCCGTAGCTGCGCTGGCAACGGAACTCGCCGACGATTGGGAGAGCGGCAGGCTGTCCACGAGCCCGGGTCTGCGGCTCGATACCGACACGCTTGGGCCCGTCCTGACCCACGATCAGCGCAACCTCATCGGCAACGACGACCGCGACGGCATCTCGTTTGCCCATGAACTCCTCGGCGTCGGCGCTGTGACAGCGGCGTCCAGCCTTGTCGGCGGTCTCGACGGCAAGCGCATCGCCATCGAAGGATTCGGTGCTGCGGGCCTGGGCATCGCACGCGAGGCAGCAGCGGCCGGTGCCACGATCACGCGGGTCGCCACGGCGAAGGGCTGCACCGGCGACCGGATTGGCGGCGGCGAGCTGGACCCCGTGGCGCTCACCGAAGCGTGGCTCGCTGACGGCGACATGTGCGTGGCCACACTGTCGGGCGACGGCGAACCGGCCAAGCCGTGGACCGTCTGGAAGGACGACGTCGACGTGCTGTTCTGCGGCTCGAAGCCGGGTGCCATGTCGGGCGACGGAGCCGCGATGGCCGGTGCCACACCGGTCGTCGCGTTCTCAACAGCGGCGGTGTCGTCGAAGGCGCTGGCAGTGCTGCGGGCCGCCGGCACCGCGGTGGCCGCCGACTTCGTTGCCGCCGTGGGACCGGCACTGGGATGGTGGGCCGATCCCGCGCTCACCCACGACGACCTGCGCTCGGCGACCGCCGACACCGTCAACGCCGTCATGTCCGAGACCGCCGGCCATGACGACGGCCCGTTCATGGCCGCCTGCTACCGGGCTGAAGCCTTCCTGCGCACCTGGCAGGACGAGCTGCCGTTCGGCCGGCCGCTGGGCTGACCCGCCGCGATCCCCGTCACCGGAAGTCGCGGCTCGCTACCGACGCGGCCACATCGAGCGCTTCGATTCTCTCGGCGATCACGTTCGCCACCCCTTCATGGCGCTCCAATCGCCCTGACACCACCAGCGCGGGCATGTCCCGAACCACTGAGCGATACCGGATCCAGCAGCCTTTCGACACCACTACGTTCACCAGGCCTGTCTCGTCCTCAAGATTCAGAAACGTTGTGCCTCCAGCCGTCATGGGGCGCTGGCGGTGCGTGACCAGACCGGCGACGCGGATCTTTCCCGGTGGACACCTCAGCAGCTCCCCTGCCGTGCGGACCCCTGCCGCTTCAAGCCCTTCACGCAAGAATCGGGTGGGGTGCCCGTCGGGGGATACACCGGTCGCCCACAGGTCTGCTGCGGCAGCTTCCATTCCCGTCATCGACGCAAGCGCTGGAGGCGATGCCCCGGTCACGACTCCAGGCAACCGATCTGCACGTGCTTGGTGCACGGCCCCTGCCGCCCACAGTGCCTCGCGCCGCGAGAGCCCGAAGCAGTCGAATGCTCCGGCGGTGGCCAGCGCCTCCAGCGCTGCCAGCCCTACATCGGTCCGGCGGCACAGGTCCTCCATATCGCAGTACGGACCGCCGACCGCAATCTGCTCCGCGAGCTCGTCGCCGATCCCCCGCACTGACGACAGCCCCAGCCGGACTGCCACTCCCCCGCCCGAGGTGCCACAGGGCTCCAGCGTGGCTGTCTCCGAGGAGAGGTTGATGCATGGCGTGTGCACCACGACGCCGTGACGGCGGGCGTCCTGGCACAGCGAGTGCGGCGAGTAGAACCCCATCGGCTGTGCGTTCAGCAGCGCTGCGCAGAATGCCGCCGGGTAATGCAGCTTGATCCACGACGAGGCGTACACCAGGTGGGCGAACGACACCGAATGGCTCTCGGGGAAGCCGTAGTCGGCGAAGGCGACCATCTTGTCCCACACCTGCTCGGCCACGTCACCGACCAGTCCCCGCTCGGCCATCCCGCTGAAGAGCCGCTCGCGCAGGCGGCCCATCCGTTCGCGAGACCGCTTGGAGCCCATGGCCTGACGCAGCTCATCGGCCTCGGCTGCGGTGAACCCGGCCACATCGATGGCCATCTGCATGAGCTGCTCTTGGAACAGGGGGATGCCGAGCGTCTTGGCCAGGGAGTTCTCCATCAGCGGATGCAGATACGTGACCGGCTCTTCCCCGTTGCGCCGCCGGATGTAGGGATGCACAGATCCACCCTGGATGGGGCCGGGGCGGATGAGCGCCACCTCCACCACCAAGTCGTAGAAGCAGCGAGGGCGCAGCCGCGGCAGGGTGGCTATCTGGGCGCGTGACTCCACCTGGAACACGCCGATGCTGTCGGCGCGGCAGAGCATGTCGTAGACCTCGTCTTCCTGCGGCAGTATGCCGAGGTCGAGGTGTGTGCGATGCGCGTCAGCGATCAAATCGACGGCGTAATGCAGAGCCGACAGCATCCCCAGCCCCAGCAAGTCGAACTTCACGAGCCCGACCGCCGCGCAGTCGTCCTTGTCCCACTGCAACACCGAGCGGTCGGCCATGGCTGCCCACTCGGTGGGGCAGACATGTGTGACCGGCCGGTCACAGATGACCATGCCGCCCGAATGGATGCCGAGGTGACGTGGCGCATGTTCCAGCGACACCGCAAGCTCTGCCACATCTGGGGGGATGCCGTGATCTTGGAGCGGCGGCTCAGGCGCCGCGTCACGCCAGTCCACAGCACGCGGGCGGTGCGGGGCGGGCGGGCTGGCGCCGCCATGTCCAGCCAGCTCAGACAGTGAGCCGTACCGGTCCAGCGACTTCGCCCACGCGTCGGCTTGACCAGATTCGTAGCCCAATGCACGAGCCATGTCGCGCAGTGCCGAGCGCGACCGGTAGCTGATGACGTTCGCCACCTGCGCTGTGTGAGCGCGGCCGTAGCGCTCGTACACGTATTGGATGACCTCTTCGCGACGACCGCTCTCGATGTCGATGTCGATGTCGGGCGGCCCGTCGCGCTCGGGCGACAGGAAGCGCTCGAACAGCAGCCCCAGGGCGACCGAGTCGACATTGGTAATGCCGAGCGCGTAGCAGACCGCCGAGTTCGAGGCCGAGCCACGGCCTTGGCAGTAGATGTTGCGGCTTCGGCAGAACGACACGATGTCGGACACAACCAGGAAGTAGCCGGCGAAGCCGAGCTGTTCGATGAGGTCGAGCTCGTGGCGGATCTGGTCCCAGGCGCCCGGCACTCGTTCGGCCTCGGGAGAGCCGTAGCGCTCCAGTGCGCCTGCGGCGGTGAGATGTCGCAGGTACGACATCTCGTCGTGACCGTCGGGGCAGGGATAGGGCGGCAGGTTCGGCGCGATCAGCGACAGGTTGAACGCGCAGTCGCGGCCGAGTTGTGCGGCCGCGGCGACCACGCCCGGCCAGCGGGCGAACCGGCGGGCCTGCTCGGCGCCGGAGCGCAGGTGGGCGGTGGCCGCCGGCGGCAGCCAGCCGTCGAGCTCGTCGAGGCTGCGACGGGCGCGCACGGCGGCCACGGCTGTGGCCAGCCGACGGCCCGCCGGGGTGGCGTAGTGGACACCGTTGGTGCAGACCGGCTCGACGCCTGCCCTGATGGCCAGCTCAGCCAGTGCGTCGTTGCGGTCGCTGTCGAGCGGGTCGCCGTGGTCCCACAGCTCGATGAAAACGTTGTGGCGGCCGGCTGCGTCGACGAGCCGGTCGAGCTGTGCTGCTGCGGCGCGCGGTCCCCCTGCGGATCCTTCGGCCATGAGTGCTGCAGGGACAGCGCCCTTGCGGTGCCCGGTGAGGATCGCCCACTCGTCACGGTGTGCCGCAGCGGCCACCAGGAACTCGCTCGTGCTGAGACGCGGAGCGTGCTTGCGACCCGCCATCTGCGCCGCCGAGACCAGCTCGCCCAGCGAGGCGTAGCCGGCCGGCGAGCGCGCCAGCACCACCACATGGGAGCCCACGGGATCGGCGCATCCGGTGCGCTCTGGCCGTATCCGGCTTCGAGTACTGGGCATCGATCCGTCGGCGCCGTACGCGCCGAGCGTCAACTCGTCGGCGCCATGCGCGCCGAGCGTCAACTCAGTGCCGAACACCGTCGCCAGCCCGGCTTCGGCGGCGGCCTCTGCAAAACGCACCGCTCCGTAGAACCCGTTGTGATCGGTCAGTGCCAGCGCGTCGAGGCCCAGCCGCACTGCTTCGTCCACCAGCTCGGCCGGGCTCGACGCCCCGTCCAGGAAGCTGAAGTTGGAGTGGGCGTGCAATTCCGCGTACGGCACCGTGGGGACCGACGGCCGCGACGGGGTGGCAAGCTCGACCCGCTCGCCGTCCACCGCGGATGCCTTGCCAGAGCCGTGTTTGGTGCGCCGGCCCTCACCGGGCCGGCCGGGTGGCGGCGGCCGGTCGGACAGCCGTCGTTCCAGTTCCCGCCAGGAAATGCCCGGATTCGTGAAACCCACGGCGCAACTATAACGAACGCACGTTCCTAGAACAAGAGTTCTCGGAACGGAAGTTCTCTCACTGTGCATGCTCGTTCGTGCGACACCTCGATTCGAACCCCGAGACCCAGCCGAACTACGTTGCGCCCATGGCCGAAACATCGCCCACTGGCGCATCTACCGACGCACCCGTCAGCGACCTGCCCGACGGTGTGGCTACCGCTGAGCTGTTCGCCTCGGGAGCCGCCTCCGCAGTCGAGCTCCTCGACGAGGCCATCGCCCGGGCCGACAGGCTCAACCCGAAGATCAACGCCATCATCGGACGGCTCGACGGCAGCGCCCGCCAGGCGGCCGAACGGCACGACGCCGCACGGGAGGCGGGGGACGCACGCGGACCGCTGGCAGGGGTCCCATTCCTCACCAAGGACCTGACCTGCACCACCGAAGGCCAGCCCTACCACGCCGGCAACGCAGCGCTCAAAGAAGCGGGCTATGCCGCACCGAGCACGGCACACCTGGCCACCATGTTCGCCGCGCTGGGATTGGTGAACTTCGGGCGCACCAACACGCCCGAGTTCGGCCTGACCATCACGACCGAGCCGGTGGCCTACGGCCCTACTGCAAATCCGTGGAACACCGGCCATTCGACCGGCGGGTCCAGCGGCGGGTCTGCCGCGGCGGTGGCCGCAGGCATCGTGCCCATCGCGCACGCCAACGACGGGGGCGGCTCGATCCGTGTGCCTGCCGCCAATTGCGGGCTCTTCGGGTTGAAGCCCAACCGCGGGCGAGTCTCGCTGGGACCCGACTCGGGCGACGGATGGGCCGGCTTCAGCGTTGACGGTGTCGTCAGCCGCAGCGTGCGCGACAGTGCCCGGGTGCTCGACGGCATCAGCCGGCCGTGGCCCGGTGACCCCTACTGGGCACCGCCGCCGTCGGACACCTTCGAATCCGCTGCGGGCCGCGAGCCCCAAGCACTGCGGATCGGGCTGTGCGCTCACTCCGACTGGGGTCCGACCGATGCTGCGTGCCGCCACGCCGTTGAAGCCGCCGGGCAATTGGCCGAGAGCCTGGGTCACGAGGTCGAATACTCACACCCCGCCGAGATGTTCCACGAAGAGTTCTTCGATCACTTCCGCACGATCGTGTCCGTGCAGAACGTCGTCATGCTGGCCGGCGTGGAAGGAGCCATGGGCCGCCACATGAGCCGCCCGGATTTCGAAGGCGACACATGGGCGCTCATGCAAATCGGGCGCGAGGTCAGCGGGACCCAGTACCTGTCGGCGCTGGAGTGGTGCCACGCATGGACGCGACGCCTCGCCGCATGGTGGGCTTCCCACGACGTCCTGGTCTCGCCGATCATGGCCGAGCCACCGCCCCGTCTCGGCGAGCTGCGCAACCCCGAGACCGGCCGCGGTCGTCTGAACGACCTGCTGCACTTCACGCCCCAGTTCAACGTGTCTGGGCAGCCGGCGATGTCGGTGCCGCTGAGCTGGACCGAATCTGGGCTGCCAGTGGGCGTGCAATTCGTGGGCTCCCACGCCAGTGAGGAAATGCTGCTGTCGCTCGCCGGTCAGCTCGAGCGCGCGGCGCCATGGGCAGGTCGCACGCCGCCGCTGTGGGCCGGGACGGCCTGAGGCTTCCGGCTCTGCATATGCCCGCCCGATGACCGCCGACCGCCGTAACGAGGACGCGACAGCGCTGGCGGCGGCCTTTGCGGCTGGCGAGACGAATCCGTCGGAGGCGGTGCAGGCTGCGCTCGAGCGGATGGAACGGCTGAACCCGGCGCTGAACGCAGTCATCCATCCACGACCCGAGCGTGCCCTGGCCGAGGCCGCCGAGGCGACGCAGCGCTGGCTGGATCGCCGGGCGAGTCAGGGCGATCACGGCGAGGTGCTGTTCGACGGCGTGCCCATCGCGGTCAAAGACCTCGGCTGCGAGCAAGCGGGCGAGTTCCACCACGCAGGGGCGCGCTTTCTCGTCGACCTCGAATGGCGTGGCGCGCTCGACAGCCACCTGTACCGGCTGCTGCGCAATGCGGGGATGATCTCGGTCGGGCGCACGAACACCCCCGAGTTCGGCACCACCATCACGACGGAGCCGGCTGTGTACGGCCCCACCGCGAACCCATGGGACCTGACCCGCTCACCCGGCGGTTCGAGCGGTGGTTCAGCGGCCGCCGTAGCGGCAGGCATCGTGCCGCTCGCCCACGGCAACGACGGCGGCGGCTCGATACGTGTGCCGGCTGCGGCATGCGGTCTCGTCGGGCTGAAGCCCACAAGAGGTCGAGTGTCGACCGCACCACGACTCGGTGAGCACCGTGGCGGCTTCGCGGCCGACGGGATGCTCACGCGCACGGTGCGCGATGCGGCGAGGTGCCTCGACGTCATCAGCCGCCCGGCCCCAGGGGATCCCTACATCGCTCCCCCGATGCGGCCCGGGGAGTCGTTCGCCGACTCGCTGACAGCCTCGTTGCCGCCGCTGCGCATCGCCGCGTCGACGGGCGGTCCCGGTCGAGCAAGCGCACCGGCACGGCAGGCCGTCGAGCGCGCTGCGAGCCTGCTGGCGGAATTGGGGCACCACGTCGAGCCCGATACGGCACCCGACGGCTGGTACAGCTCCGAACTCGCCGATCACACGGTTGTCGTGCGCACCGTGTCCATGGCGTCCGAACTGGCCGGCTGGGCAGAGCGGCTGGAGCGTCCGATGACAGCCGCCGACGTCGAGCCCGCCAATTGGTGGTCGGCCGAACTGGGCAACTCGCTGCCGGCCTCCGCCTATGTGCAGTCACTCGAAGCCCTCGCACGCTGGCGCAGGCGCGTCATGCCGTTCTGGAGCACCGGGCCGATTGCCCCAGGGGGCCCGCGCAGCCAAGACGGCTACGACATGCTGCTCACGCCCGTGCTCGCCGACGTCACACCGCCGCTCGGCTACCTGTCCGACCCGAACGACGGTGCCAGGCGTATCGCTGAGTTGGCGGCCTTCGTGAACCAGGCCAACGTGAGCGGGCAGCCAGCCGTCTCACTGCCGACGGCGCTCGACCCCGATGGCCTGCCGCTGGGCGTGCAGTTGCACGCCGCTCACGGCGACGAGCAGCTCTTGCTGGCCGTCGCCCAGCACGTCGCCGATGCCGACGGGCTGATTCCCCTCGGCGACCTGGGTCAGCACTCGCGATGACTCCCCCCGAGCGTGCCCTCGCCCGAGCAGTGGAACTCCTCGGCGAAGAAGGCGTCAGCGTGCGCAAGGCCGTGGTCGTCACCGATGCGGAGACCGCACGCGCCCACCGGCGCATCATGATCGTTCGGGTGGCCGCCTTTGCCCTCGGGGCCGGCTTGGCGATTGCGTGGGGTATCGGCTGGCTGTTGATCGTGGCGGCAGTCGTCGCGCACCAGCTCCTGTTCAACGTTCATCGACTGCTGGCGGCCACCGAGAGCGGTCTCGTGCTGGCCGACATCAGCTTCCGTCGTGCGGTCATCGTCGCCCGTTGGCTCCCCGGCACAGACGCCACCTTGGTGCTGCGCACGAGCAGCCCACGGGTGGAGGTCACCGTCGAGCCGCCGGTGGACCAGCGCGGTGTCGGCGAGCCGTGGACGGGCCACGTGAGCGGAACCGACCTCGACGGCTTCGAGGCCACTATCCGCGCTGCAGGCGGCGAGCCGTTGCGCCGCACCGCGACAGACTGACACCCCAGGGCCGACGCAACGAGCACGTCGTCTACCAGCACGTCTTGGGTAACAAGTACGGTGACGCGCCGTGAGACTGCTGCGTTACACCGTCACCGGCGACAACGCGACCCACGTCGGCGTGGCGACCGACGATGGAGTTGCACGGCTCGACGGCCGGGAAGCCAACGGCGAACCAATCACCACCGTTGGACAGGCGGTTGCCGCTGCGCTGGCCGATCCGGCGCCGCTTGCCCAGATTCCGACCGAGCATGGTTGGGACGACATCACCTTCGCCGTCCCGGCAGACGTGGGCGCTCGTCTGTTGTGCGCCGGCGCGAACTATCACAAGAAGTACCCGCTGGGCGGCAACGTCCAGGCGCCGGCGCAGCCGGTCTACTTCAACAAGCCCCCAGGCACGCTCGTGGCTCACCACGAAAATCTCGTCCGGCCCACGGCGTCGGTTCAGTTCGACTACGAGGTTGAGCTGGCGGTGATCATCGGTCGGGCTGGTCGTCACATCGACGCCGCCGAAGCCCTCGCGTACGTGGGCGGTTACACGATCCTCAACGACGGATCCGTTCGGGACTGGCAGCGCCACAGCGTGGCGGCGGGCAAGAACTTCTTCCGCTCGGGCTCGATGGGCCCGTGGATCACCACCGCTGACCAGATCGCCGACCCGGCAGCACTAGAGGTGATCTGCCGCGTGAACGGCGAGGAACGCCAGCGGGCCAGTGCGAGCGAGATGATCTTCTCGGTCCCAGAGATCATCTCGTACCTGTCGAAGGTGATGCCGCTCGAACCCGGCGATGTCATCGCCACCGGCTCGCCCGAGGGCACCGGCGGATCGCACGAACCGCCACGCTGGCTGGTTCCGGGCGATGAGATCGACTTCGAGGTACCCGGCATCGGGGTCTTGCAGAACCGGGTGATCGACGAGTAGCTGCGCTCAGGCCCAATGCGTTGGCGACCGCCGAGTCGAGCTGCCGTGTCCGTGCGGTGTCCTTGCGGAGCCCCGGAAGACCCGAACTGAGACCCGAACTGAGATCCGGCTGAGAATCGCTGAGGGCGACACCGGGGGCCGACCATCCATCGGTACCTTGGGCCGAAGGTCCTGGTGATCGCTTGCGATGACCACGGGCGACCGCAAGTACACGACGGCACCAGCCCCAGGCTGGCTCCAGCAAGGACGCGCCAGGTGCGAGGTTCACGGCGAGGGACGGCACGGCGCGGTGTCGTGGCAATCGCGTTCGCGCTCGTCGTGAGCGTCGTGCCGATTGCCGGCACCGGTGCGCAGTCGCAGCCGTCCGATGCTGAGCTGCGCAAGCGTCAAGAACAGCTGGAGCAACAGCAGAAGGAGCTCGAGGCACAGCTTGCCGAGGAGAAGCGGATCCGTGATGAGGCCCAAGCGGAACTGCTCGGGAAGGTCCTGGAAGTCGATCTGCAGCAGGCAGACGTCAACGAGGTATTGGTGGCCTTCGACCAGCTGAGGCTCCTGGTAAACGAACAGCGAGCCGATCTCGACCAAGCCGAGTTGGCCTTGGCCGCTGCGGAGGCGTCGGTCGAGGCGGCGATCCAGCGCGTTCTGTCGCTGGACGAGCAGCACTCCGAGTTGGGACAGCGCGTCATCGACCTCATCGTTCAGACCTATATCGGTCACGACGCTCTGGTGGAAGGCTCCTACGGCTTGGTGCGCACCGGTGACATCTACGATGCTGCTCGCATCCGGGTCCTCATCGGTGCGGCCCTTGGCGACTTGAACGCGACCGGTGACCAGCTGAGGGCACTCACCATCGACGCGGAACTGGCATTGCGCGAATTCGAGCGAGCCGAGGAGCTGCGAGACGTCCGTCGCGTCGAATCCGAGCGCGCACTGGAGGACTTGCTCGACGCCGTCGAGCAGGAGGCCATCGTGCTCGTGGAGCTCGAGGACGAACTCGACACCTTGCTGTACGAGCAGGCGGCGCTGCAGGAGTGGAACGACGCTGCCGCAGCCGATGTGGCCGAGACGGCAGACCTCGTCGCCAGCGCCATCACCGGGCAACGGCGCATCGAGACCGAATTGAAGCGCCGAAAGGCGGAAGAGGAACGGAGGCGGCGCGAGGCCGAGGAGCGGGCTCGCCAGGAGCGTGAAGGCACTGCTGGGCAGCTCACCGATGGCAAGCTCGTCTGGGTGGGCGGCATCCAAGTCCACGAATCGATCGCGAACAATGTGCGGAACCTGCTTGAGCATGCTGCCCGGGACGGGATCCGGCTGACCGGCGGCGGCTATCGGAGCGCTGCCTCGCAGATCGCTCTGCGCCGGGCGCACTGCGGCACCAGCCAGTGGGCGATCTACCAGAAACCTTCCTACCAGTGCCGACCGCCTACCGCCCGGCCAGGTCGATCCATGCACGAGCAAGGCAAGGCCATCGACTTCCGCCACAACGGCCGGTCGGTCAATAGTCGCAACTCGACGGCATTCAGGTGGCTGGCTGCCAACGCCAAGACATACGGCCTGTTCAACCTGCCCAGCGAGCCCTGGCACTGGTCCACCAACGGCAACTGACCGGCGGGAGTTGCTGCGAGCGGCTCAGTCGTAGGCGGCTTCGCGCTGCCAGCGGCCGCCCTCGACAGCGCAGAGATGAGCGGTGCCGTCGTCGAGCACCAGCTGGAACCGGGCCTGGCGGCGGCGTGCTCGCAGGTCCCACCAGCGCTCGTCCAGCGGCCACGGCCCTGCCCACGCCGTGATGGCGCTGGTGCGCCCGTCAGCCCGCCGCAGCACCGCGGGAGGAGCGCTGAGGTGCGCCCTGCCACTCACGCCCACCGGCTCGCCGTCCTCATCGAGCACCACGAGCGGCTCTGGTTCTGCCAACACCTCGGCAGGGGCCGGCGCACCCAGCCGTCCCGGCCAGGGAGGCGCTGTATTTGATGCGCCGGCTGGGCCGGTGGTGCCGAACGGGAGGCGCTGCTCCAGATCTGCGAAGCGGCGGCCGGAGCCCAATCGGCCCACAGCAACCCCGTCGAAGCCGACCAACGCCTGCACCCGGCCCATGGCTCGCTCGGCTCGCTCGTCAGCCTCCGACTGACCGCCCCAGAAGCCAAGCTGGCGTCCTTCATCGGGAGCTGTCTCGGCTACTGCCAGCCGGATGAGCGAGATACGACCGCTTGGACTGTCCCGGCCCCGGACGCTGCGCCAGCCATCGAGCTGCCAGCGAACGCGGTCGACCACATCGGGCGGGCTGAAACGGAACCCGTGACGCCACCGCCTGCTGGACGTCTCGCCATGCTCGGTCTCGGCGCTGACCTCCACGCACACCAGCGCCTGCCCTGCCCGGGTCAGCTGGGCGTCGAGCTGATCTGCCAGGGCCTTGGCCATGAACGCCACCGTGTCGAGCCGGTCAGCGGGCGGATCGATCTCGGTTTCGACGCTGAGCTCAAGCTGGGCGGCTGCGGGCTGGCTCGGCCGGAAATCACGCCCGCTGGCCAGGCGGTGCGCCCATTCGCCCTGGGTGCCGAACCTGCCGATCAAGTCGGCGACGGGCAAGGCCGCCACGTCGCCCAAGGTGCGCAACCCCAGCCGCCCGAGCACATCGGTGAAATCGCCGGCTGTGTTCGATGCGCCGACCCCACGAGGGCCAGCTGTGTTTGATGCGCCGACCCCAGAAGGGCCAGCTGAGCTGGGGTCCGCCCCCAGCGGTGAGAACGCCCCGGCCAGGGCTCGCTGCGACAGCTCACTGAGAAACGCTGCGCTGGTACCCGCAGGCACCACCAGCGCCTGAGCCGATGGGGCCCGGGTCGATGCCAACTGGGCGGCCAGACCGGCAGCGAACAGGCCATCGGCAATGCCGACGCGGACGGATACATCGGCCGTTGCGTCATCCAGCACGCCAGCGATGGTCTGCTGCACCAACTCGGCCAACGCCTCGTCGCCGCCGTAGTAGCGCGACGGACCCCGGGTGGCGACGACGCAGCAGCCAGCCCCCAGCACCTCGACTCTCGGCGTCAGGTCTTCCAATGCCGTGACCACGGGGGCGAAGCGTCGGGCGTCAAGATCAGGATCTCGCTCGACCAGCTCCAAGGCGGGGCATTCGGACTGGGCTTGGCGGCGGCGCATCCCCGTGCGCACCCCGGCCGCAATGGCCGCAGGTGTGAGCGCAGTGATCCGCCCCGCAGACACCACTCCTGCGGGCGTCGCCGGATCGAGCCCTGCTGCGATCGCGGACCAGTCCTCGACCTCCACCACCAGCATCCGCGGTGGAATGTCGGCGGGGCTTTCGGGAACGGTTCGGCTATCCGGCACGGCGCTGCAAGGGGACGACCACATCGGTGCCGGTCACGGCCACTGGAGCGCCGGCCTCGGGGATGCCAGCCACTGGGACGCCGGTCTGGGAGGAACCGGCCGAAGCAGGCCAGGGAACGGTGTCGATGGCACCGGGGACGGGAGCAATGCGTCCGGTGGCATCGGGCAGCCACAGGACGGCCCGCCGCGGCAGTGACGCCGCGCCGCGGCCTACCGCCACCACCTCGGCCCGTCGTTCCCGCAGCCGACCGTGCCCGAGACCGAGACCGGTCCATGCCGCACGTTCCACCGTCAGGGTCACGTCAGGGCTGAATGCGCCGACCCCACGAGGGCCGGCTGTGCCCAATGCGCCGGATGCGCCGACCCGCGAGGCGCGCTCCTCGGCGACTTCGATCACCACGGTCCCCCGCTCCCGCAGGCGGGTGCGCAGGCGCCGGCTGTGAGCGGCTGCCAGCCGCACCCCGGCAGCCAGCAGGACCACATCGACGTTACCGATCAGGGCGTTCAGCACTTCGGCCGCTGCATCGCCGGGCTCGTCCACGAACACCCACCGGTCCAGCGACACCCCTCGCTCGGCCACTGCTGAGACGCCCATGCGCCCCAGGCCCACAGCGGTCACCCATCCCCCGGTGCGCGAGACCTCTGCGGCAAAGGCCGTCGCCAAGGTCAGTGCCCCCGGTCCCTGAGCGGCCAGTGCCGACCCCGGGACGAGGCCTGGTTGCGTCAGCAGCGGTGCCAGTTCGTCAGCGACAGGCAGCAGCCGCTCGGGATGCCCGATGGCCATATCGCTCAGACGAACCGCTTCGGCAGTCATCGCGACAGACTAGACGAACAATCGTCTTCACGAACGAATGTATATCAATCGCTGTCCGTGTTGTGCTCCGCCTGAAGCGTTTGCAGCCAAGGGGTGCGTCGGCCAGGAGTCGCGCTGCGTCGAGCTACTTCGTCCCGACGAGCAGGGTGGCGCCGATCGGGCCGGCCTGCTCGCTGTGCAGCATGCCAGCGGGAACCTCGCACCAGTCCCCCACGGCCATGACCCGGGTCTCATCAGTGAGCCCCAGCCGGAACTCGCCCTCGGTCACCATGGCCATCGCCGAGAAATCGTGGCTGTGAAGCTCCCCGTCGGCATCGGGCGCGAACACCGCGTCTCGGGGCTCGCCATAGCCCCGCGCAGTGAGCTCGGAACGAAACTCGTCTTCGGTCATGGGCGCAACGGTAGCCCTGAAGTGACGATGCCGGTACGCGCGGCGGCCGTGCTTGTCGCTACCGCCAGCGAGCTAGCGACCGTGCTTGTCGCTACCGCCAGCGAGCTAGCGACCGTGCTTGTCGCTACCGCTAGCGAGCTAGCGGCCGTGCTTGTCGCTACCGCTAGCGGTAGTGAGCGAACAGCTCTTCGATGATCTCGGCGATGCCGTCAGAGGTATGACCCCGAGAGAGGTCGATGGTGGCCACGTTGCCGTACACGTGGATGTGGTCGACGCCGCCCCGCTGGAACAAGCGCCACGCCAGCAGGTCGGCTGGGTCCTCGGCGCTGGCCGCATCGTCCGCACTGTTGTAGTAGCGGTGGCCCGCCCCGGTCAGCGGACGGTTCGTCTCGAATTGAACGGTGCCCGCACGGACGGACGACGGTCGTTCTGCGACGCGGACGGGCTGACCCATGGCCGATGAGCGTAGCGAGATATGTCGCTAGCTTGGGGCTGCTTGTCCGCCGGACTTCCCCACAGTCCTCCCCACCATCAGGAGCCCGACATGGCCGCTGCCGACACCGTCGAGATCACCGAGGAGCAGTTTGCCGCTGAGGCGCTGGAGTTCTTGGAGGCCAACGCCAAGCGCAAGGCCGAACGGCGCGAATTCGTCTGGGGCGAAGGGCCCGACAACGCGGCGCTCTTCGAAGAGGTCGACCGCGAGCGCGAGCTCCAGGAACTCGAGGCGTCGAAGGAATGGCGGGCCACCAAGTACGACGCCGGTTTCGGCTGGATCAGCGGGCCGACCGAGTTGGGCGGCAGCGGCATGCCCCGCAAGTACGAGCGCGTCTGGGGCCAGCTCGAGAGCCAGTTCGACACGCCCGACGGCGGATTCTTCGGCATCGGCCTGGGCATGGTGGCACCCACCATCTTGGCCCACGCCAGCCCCGAGGTGTCCGCCGACGTGCTGCCCCAGATGTACCGGGCCGACATCGTGGGCTGCCAGCTGTTCTCCGAGCCGGGAGCCGGATCAGACCTTGCCAGCCTGCAGATGCGAGCCGAACGCGACGGCGAGGAGTGGATCCTCAACGGCCAGAAGGTCTGGACCTCGGGCGCGCATTACTCCGACATCGGCGAGGTGATCGCCCGGTCCGACTTCGACCAGCCCAAGCACCAGGGCCTGACCGGCTTCCTCGTGGACATGAAGGCCCCTGGCGTAGAAGTGCGACCGCTGCGCCAGATGACCGGCGGGGCGAACTTCAACGAGGTGTACTTCACCGACGTGCGGGTGCCCGATTCGCACCGCCTCGGCGATGTGAACCAGGGCTGGGGCGTGGCGCTCACCACGCTGATGAATGAGCGAGCGGCGATCGGCGGCGGCTCAGGAGGCGGCACCGGCGGCGGCAGCTTCACCAAGTTGGCGGCGATGGCCAACCACTACGGCCTGAGCAGCGACGCGCTGTCCCGCCAGAAGCTCGCCGAGATCTACACCCACGGCAAGGTGCTCGGCTGGTCGAACCAGCGCACCATGGATGCGCTGCGGGCCGGCCGCACGCCCGGGCCGGAGATGTCGCTGTCGAAGATGGGGCTGATCCGCCAGATGAACGCCACCTGCGAGTTCGTGGCCGACACGATCGGGCCGAGGCTGGTCGTCGACTCCGGCGAATGGGGCACGTTCTCGTGGGCCGGCTACGTGCTGGGCTTCCCGGCCATGCGCATTGCCGGCGGCTCCGACGAGGTCATGCGCAACATCGTCGGCGAGCGGGTTCTCGGATTGCCCAAGGAGCCCGGCATCGACACGACCAGCCCGTTCCGGGACCTGAAGGTCGGCACCCAGCGCGCTGAGTGACCGAATTCGGCTGCCGGCGGGGCCTCAGGGCTCATCGACGGGAAGGCGCAGGCGCATGAGGATCGGGCTGGCAACACCGAACAGCGACTACGGGCACCGCACGACCGACATGGCGGTCGAGGCCGAACAGCGCGGCTATGACTCGCTGTGGGTGGGCGAGCACAGCCACATTCCGGCAAGCCGCGAAACACCGCACCCGGCCGGAATCGAGCTGCCACAGCTCTACTGGCACATGCGCGACCCGTTCACCTCGCTGGGCGCGGCGGCGGCTGTGACGTCGAAGATCAAGCTGGTGACCGGCGTGTGCCTGGTGCTCGAGCACGAGGTGCTCGATCTGGCGAAGAGCGTGGCGACGCTGGACGAGGTGTCCGACGGGCGGTTCCTGTTTGGCGTGGGCGTCGGCTGGAACCAAGAGGAGCTGGCCAATGTGTCGGCGGTGCCGTGGGCGCAGCGGTACGTGGCCATGCGAGAGACGATCGAGGCGCTGCGCGGCCAATGGAGCCAGCACGAGGCGGGCTACTCGGGCACGCATGTGCACATCGAGCCGTCGTGGGTGTACCCCAAACCGGTCCAGCAGCCGGGGCCACCGGTGCTGATGGGCTGCCAAGGACGGATTGGCCTGCAGCACGCGGCGGAATATGCCGACGGGTGGTGCCCGCTCGACGACTTTCTGGGCGATCCGCGCAAGGCTGTCGATCGCTTCCGGTCCGCTGTGGAGTCCTACGGGCGAGATCCCGACCGCGTGCCGATCTCGATGTACTGCTTCAGCCGACCGACTGAAGAGAAGCTGGAGCTGTATCGGCAACTCGGTGTGGAGCGGACGGTCTTCGGCGCACCCGACGGGGCCGAGCGGCATCAACGCTTCGTGGAGCGCAATCAGCACCTCCTCGACACCTTCGCCAACTGACGCCGGCTAGCAATGCGGATGGCTCGAGAGCGCCCGCGAGCAGGCTGTCAGACGCGATTCGGGACCTCATCGAGGGGGACCAGCTCGGCTTGTGGGGTCTCGATGTCGCCTTCGGGCAGCATGAAGCGCCAGAAGGCGATGCCGAAGGGGCGGCCCTCGGTGTCGAGCCAGTTGGGGGTGCCGGGGTCGGTGTGGGCGATGACGGCGGTGAAGCGGCCTTCGGCGTCGGCGACCATCTGCGCGCGGTTGAGCGAGATGGAGCGGTTGGCGTAGTCGAGCGATTGCAGGTGGCGGTTCCACAGGCTCACGTTGGCGTAGCGGCAGCGGGGCCAGCGGCCGCGGATCACCAGTGCCTCGTCGGGCCCGACCACGAACGGTGCGAGCGCGTAGGCGGCGTCGGTGGCAGCGAGGCCGAGATCTCCGGGCAGCCCGGGTGGCGGGAATTCGTTGGGCACCAGCGAGACCCAAGACCGGGGTTCGCCCTGGGCCATCGGCGGCCGGTCCACGGTGAGCTCACGGACCATGGCGGCGATGCGACGGATGCCCGCACTGACCGTGGCATCGGACGGTCGGGGCGGGGGCGTTCCGTCGATGACCTCGATGTCCATTGCCGGCACACGATCCGGATCGGTGGCTGCATGGGTGGTGTCTTCGAAGTAGTGGCGGAAGATGATCGCTCCTTGGTCAGGCGGCAGCTCCAGCCAGTTGCGCTGCTGGGGCTCACCACCCACCATGATCTCGAAACGGCCGTCGGCATCGACGTCGAGGGTCGAATCGTTGAGCACTCCGAGCACCTGGTTGTCCATCGACCCCCACCCAACGCTCGACTCGACGGTGATCGACAGGTAGTCGGCGCCCTTGGTCTCGCCGCGCACCCGGTAGGTGAAATCGGCTGAGACCGGGGCCTCGAAGTAGACGGTGTCAGGGTTGTCGCCCAGCAGCTTGCGGCTCGGTGCCACCAAGCGCTGGAAGCGAGGAGCTGACGGGTCACGTTCGAAGAGCCCGACGAGCCCCCACTGCAGGTAGTGCATGAGGGCGCGGTGCGCTTCGACGGCGTCGTCTTCGGTGTGGAGGTTCCACTCGGGCGAGATCCAGCGTTCGTCGGCCTCACGCAGAACCTCGATGAGCTCGCCAAGCGCCCGGCGGGACTCGGTCTCGGGGATCGCGTCCACGGTCGGCGCCGGCTCAGCCTTCTGGGGGCAGGTCGAAGTGGGAGATGTACTGCTCCGTGGCGGCGCGTATGCCCTCGGCGGTGAATCCCCAGTCCTCGGGCTTGTAGCGATGAGTGCCGTACTTGCCCTTGGGCTTGTGCGCCAGGTAGTCGCGCACGGCTTTGGCGTAGGCATCGGTCATCGACAGGCCCATCTGCTCAAGGGCGGGGCCCAGCGCTCCGACGGGGTCGCTCACCAGCTGCGTGTAGCGGACGTCCACAAAACGCTCATCCGGCACGACGCCGGTGGTTCGCAGGTTCACCGAGTCGTTGAGCGCGAAGGCGAAGGCATCGTGCACGAATTGGGCGTACCCGCCGACATCCACGTCTTTGAAGCGCATCCAGTGGACCATGGTCGTGATGCTGGCAGTGGAGGCCATGGTGCGGGCCGGATCGCGGTGGGTCTGGATTACCCACGCGTCGCCGAAGGCCGCGAACAGCTGTGGCAGCACGAAGAGGTGGCCGGGCGTTTTGAGCACCCATCGGGTGGGACCCGCGTCGTGCTGGAGTACTTGGAGGATCTGCCGCTCGTAGCTGAAGTTCACGTCGAGGTCGGGATTCCACCCCGTCAGCGGCGCGACCATGCTCCAGTGGTAGCCGGCGAAGCTGCCGGTGGTGAGCGTGATGCACTCGACGGGCAGGTCGGCCCGGAATTCGTGCATGGCTAGGAACTCGGGCTGGATGTCAGCCCAGAACTCCTGCTCGCACTCGCCCATCTCGCGCCGATCGGCGAGGCCAGATTCGGGCAGCGGCACCGGGTGGAGCGCCTCGGCGCCGAGCGGGGCTCGCAGGTCGGGATGCAGGTCGAGGAGCTCAAACAGGATCGTCGTGCCCGAGCGAGCGGGGCCGGCGATGATCGCCGGTGACGCGACGGGCTCTGCGGTGATGGCGGGAGTGGCGTCGATGGCTGCGGTGAGCAGCAGGCGGGTGCGCAGCGAGCGCAGCAGCTCCTGCTTGGTCATCAACCGGCCGAGCAAGTGCATCGGCGAGGCGTCCAGATCGGCAGCCAACGACTCGAAGCGTTCCTGCCAGCCCGGATCCCCCAAGTCGCCGGCAGGCATGCCGCCGACGGAGGCGGTGGCCAGCTTCAGCAGGTCACTGGCATCGATGGGCACGAGATCCCGGGGCCGCCCCCCGATCGAGTCGCCCATGAGGATGATGCGCCGCACCCAATCAGGCCGGGTGTACCGCTCACCCATGGACGCAAGCGTGATGTTGTCCTGAGTCATACGGGCGGCAACGTACCAGCGCGCCCCGATTGCGCACGCAAGTTCGATTCAGCACCACCTATTATGTACAAATAAAGTAATCTCTTTTGTACATCTCGGACTGCGCTGATACGGTCTGAATATGAACGTTGCCGCCACGGAGTTTCGAGCCAGATTGCGTCACTGGCTGGACTGCGCTCGCTCTGGCGAGGAGGTGGTCATCACCGAACGTGGCGTTCCTGTCGCAAGGCTCTCAGGTATCGACTCGGCTCCGACCATCGAGCGGCTGACTGCAACAGGCGTGATCTCGCGACCCGTGCGAGGCGAACGACCCAAGGCGACAGGACAACGGCGTCCTCGTCCTCGCTCGCCCTTGTCGGATCTGGTGAGCGATCAGCGCCGCTGAGCAGTGGCCATCGCGTACTTCGACGCCAGCGCGTTGGTGAAGCTGATCGTCGACGAACCCGGCAGCGAGATCGCAGAGGCGATCTGGGATGGTTGCGACGCGGCCGTATCCAGCAGGCTGGCGTTCGCCGAAGTCTGCGCTGCGCTCGCCGCGGCTGGCCGGCGGGGCGACCTCGACGAGTCGGAAGTCGTGGACTGCGAGGAGCGTTGGCAACAGATTTGGTCAAGCGTCCAGCCAGTCGAGCTCAGCGAGAACGTCGAACAGTCCGCCGGCCTGCTCGCGCGGCGCCACAGACTGCGCGGAGCCGACGCCGTCCATCTGGCAAGTGCGCTGGTGCTCGACACCGCCGACTTGGTGGTCGCGGTATGGGATCGCCGCCTCCACGGCGGAGCAGTGGCCGAACATCTAGCCGTCGTGCCCGCCACGTTGCAACGGCCGGCGAACAACTGAGAACCGCGACGCCGGAGATCTGGTTCGCCTCCGTCACCATATGATTTAGCATATGACTATGGCTCGGCGTGAAGTACTGGTTCAGCTCGACGACGAACTCATCGAACGACTTGCGGCGATCGCAGCCGCTGAGGGAACGAACAGGTCCGCGTTGCTTCGTCGCGGTGCACGAGCTGTGATCGAAGCCACCGATCTGGCCGCGGCCGATGCCGAGCTCGATGCTGCATATCGCCGCCAGCCGCAGGATCCGGCGTTCGTCGAGGCGGCAGCACGATTGGCGGCCGAGACAGCGCCGCCGTGGTAGCGCGCAACGAGATCTATTGGGGTGATCTCGGGGAGCCCGGCGGGCGACGACCCCTGTGCGTGCTGACGAGGGACGCGGCGGCTTCGGTGCTGACAGCAATCACTTGCGCTCCCATCACTCGCACGATGCGCGGCATCCGCTCGGAGGTGGAGATCGGCGTCGATGAGGGACTGCCAGCGATGTGCGTCATCAGCTGCGACAACATCGTGACCGTGCCGATTGCGCGCCTCGACCCTGAACCAGTCGGCCGACTCGGTGCCCTCAAACGGGCACAACTCGATCAGGCACTCCGCTACGCCCTCGACATCGTGTATTGACAAGTCCCGCAGCCGACAAGTGATCACAGGGTCCTATGCGTCCCACATGTTCGGGCGCGCTCTCAAACACTGGACTCGCGAGGCCAACTGCAGTCACTGCAAGAACCAGGGCTTCTCAGGAGCAAAGTGTTCGTAAAATCGCTCACCACGCTGTACCGGGCCCTCAAGGGAAGCGACATCGGGAAACAGGCTCTGTAAGCCTTGATCTTCGTCGCGTGCACGTTGCTGCCTGCGTCTCGCCTTTTCTCGCATCGCTGGGAACTCAGCTGCCGCGTTGGCATAGATTCCACTCATTATTCGCGTGCCCGCCTCATGATCGGTAGCGAAAATCATGTAATAAATTGCCGAGCCATTTGTATTGCAGATTTCGAGAGGGTGAGTCCACCTATATCCAAGTTCTACTTCCAACCTCCAGCGCATGAAGTTTAGATATTGCTCTCGAGCCTCTGCTGCCTCGAAGATACCGGACAGTCGCGCTTCATATATCTCACGCCAACCTGTACTACCGAATAGGCGATCCAATTTGTCGGTATCGCTTGATCGGATCTGTGAACCGTCCACGGGCAGTACTCGGATAAACATTGGCGCGGCAAACAAGACGAACATTTCTACCTTGGTCGCCCTATCGCGTCGAAAATCGGCCAACGCAGCGAGAGTTGACCATGCCGCCTCCATACCGTTCGGATCGACAAATGCGAACGTTGGTGCCCATGAGTACGTGCGAAGTGCAGCCAGGGCGTCGTGAATCCGTTCGTTGCAGTCGCCGCCATAGACGATGATATTGCGTCCGGGGAACTCGCCTCTCAGCTCGGCCTCAAGTCTCGTCGCATTTGAATCCAATTCGAAGAAGCGCAACTTGGAAAATGGAGGATCGTCGATGTTCAACGCGATGCGCGCAGACCCGTCGATTTGCTCGTCCGTGAGGCGCTCGTGATTCTCGACCTCGCCCGCGAACAAGTCGAGATAGATGCGTTCACTCGAACGGTTCTTAGTTGCGGTAGTAAACGCATCAAGATATGCACGCAGCACATCTAGCTTGCCGCGCGTCCAGTATCCCCAACTCCGACCAGTCACGCCTATGCCTTCGTTTCAGGCAACTCGCCATACGTGCGGCCGTCAAGTTGGCGGCCGCCGGCCTTTGGGGTGCGGCCGCCCCACTGCTTGAAGAAGAACGCGACCTCCGAGGCGGAGCACTGGTCGCGCAGGTCTTTAACCCAGTCGGCTTCCATCGGCCGGGCACTCGGTCCGCTCTCGCCGCCGGCAATGAGCCAATGAATTCTGGACAGGTCGAGGCCTGGCATCGCCTCCAAGAGTGGCTCGGCGCTGATGAAGCGAACTGCGGCGTCGACCGAACGCAAGTGGTCGATCCGAAAGGCGTAGCGCGGCGTCTCGACGGTGACCCCCATCCACACGTTCGGAGGCCAGTCGAGGTCGTCAGCCACCGATGCGAGCCGTTTCGACCGCTTGGTGAGCACTTGGTAGGTGTGCTGCGGTGTATCGGCCATCACCGCAAACACCTTCTGAATGAAGTCCAGCGGCACCTCTGGGTGGAAGAGGTCGCTCATCGAGTTGACGAAGATCAGGCGCGGTCGACGCCAGTGACGAGGGCGGTCGAGCAGGTCGTAGTGCAGCGTGAGACCGAAACCCGGGCCGCTCAGATCGGGATCGCCGTCTCGCACGTACCGCGGATTTCCCATCGCCTTGAGGCGCTTCGCCAGCGTCAGCGCGTAGCAGTTGTCGCAGCCGACGGATGTCCGGTCGCAACCGGTGGTGGGGTTCCATGTCGCCTCGGTCCACTCGATTCCGGTGCGATCACTCATGATCTCCTACCTTCGGCAGATGGGCGGTCGGACGAATCGTCGACTTGTGGGTCGCTCAGCGCAGCGACTCGTCGGCAAGTGCACGAACTCCAGAGTGCACCGGGGGTGTGACAAGAACCTCTGACGATGGTACGCGGGTTCCGCTGCCGGCGACAGAGCGAGCTGCGCTCGATGGATGCCACGCGACTCGCTCGCGGCAGCGGCTCACTCGGGTTCGGCAGTACTCGCCAAACTCTCGGCAAGGGCTTGGATCTCGACGAGGGCGGCTTCGAGATCTTCGGCGATCTCGGCTGCCAGCACATCCGGTGGCGGCAGGTTGTCGGCATCCTCGAGGCTCTCGTCTCGAAGCCAGGACAGGTCGAGGCTGATGTCGTCGCGAGTGATCAGCTCGTCGTAGGCGTAGCGCTTGAACCGCTCGGATTCCATTCGTTGGTGGCGGGCGTCGGCCCGGTAGCAGGCGACGAAGTCGTCCAGGTCGGCTCTCGTGAGCGGGTTCCGCCTAAGTGTGAAGTGCTTGTTCGTGCGCAGGTCGTATACCCACAGCTGACGCGTCCATGGCTCCTCAGCGCCCTCGCGACGGCGGAAGAACAGCACATTGGCCTTAACACCGGGCCGATAGAAGATTCCCGTCGGCAGCCGCAGCAGGGTGTGGACTTCGCAGTCGTGAAGCAGCCGGCGGCGGATGGTCTCGCCGGCCCCTGCCTCGAAGAGCACGTTGTCGGGAACTACCACTGCTGCATCGCCGCCGATCTTCAGCAGGCTCACGACGTGCTGGACGAAGTTGAGCTGCTTGTTGCGGGTCGTCGCCCAGAAGTCCTCCCGCTCGTAGCTGTCCGACGACGACCGGCCGAACGGCGGGTTGGTCAGCACCATGTCGAACGGCTTGCCGGGAGAGTTCCGCAGGGCGTCGTCCACGACGATCGGCGAGTCGGACTCGGGGCTCTCGATGCCGTGCAGCAACATGTTCATCGCGCACAAACGGGCAGGCAGGTCGGCGATCTCCCAACCCGTGAACGCACCCGAGCGCAGGTGAGCGGATTGGTCGGGCTCCAAGTGCGGGAACCGCTCGACAATCGACCGGTACGCGCCCAAGAAGAACCCGCCGGTGCCGCAGGCGGGGTCGCAGATGCGGTCGTCGGGCTCGGGAAGCATCACGTCGACGATTGCGCTGATAAGCGCCCGCGGCGTGAAGTACTGACCCGCTCCCCTGGCGCCCTCCTGGGCCGTCTTCTCGATCAGGCCCTCGTACGCGTCGCCCTTGAGATCGGCCTCGTAGCTCATCCACTCGTGTTGGTCGATGAACTCCTTGATGAGCTGCTCCAGCTTGGCCGGTGTCTGGATGCGGTTGCGGGCCTTGTGGAAGACCACGCCGAGCATGTCCTCGCTGGTGCCCAGCGCCGACAGGCACTCGCTGTAGTGGACTTCGAGCTCGACTCCCGAGCGGCTCAGCAGCGACTGCCAATTGTGTTCGACGGGAACGATACGGTCGCCTCCGAGCATCACGTACTGCTCGTCAGCCATCTTCAAGAACAACAGATACGTGAGCTGTTCCAGATAGTCACCGTAGGACAGGCCGTCGTCTCGCAGCACGTCGCAGAAGTCCCACAGCTTCTGCACCATCGCCTTCGGGTCCTGCGCGGGCACCGGCTCACGTTAGGCCGCGAGGTCAGCGACTCAGTGGCGACCACCCCTTATCGATGAGTCTTGAAACCAACGCTCGAATGCTCGTAGGTGGACCGACGAAACAACGGGCTGGCTGCCCGAGCAAGTAATCGAGCCGGCCATGGGATACACCCAGCGCTAGCTTGACGGCGTGCTCGACGAGGCAAGCGAACCCGCTGTCGGACTCTCTGAACTCACTGCCGTCGATCTGTTTGCCGGGGCCGGTGGATCGACCCAGGGGCTGAGCGATGCCGGATTTCACGTCATCGGAGCGGTCGAGAACGACCAGACCGCTGCCAGCACCTTCTCGGCCAACCACCCCTCCGTCCCAATCTCGATCGACGACATTTCGAAGTTGGATCCCGCGGAATACCTGGGACAGCTCAAGCTCGACCGCGCAGAGCTGTCCCTGCTGACGGCGTGTCCGCCGTGCCAAGGGTTCTCGTCGCTGGGCTCCCGTGACAGTGCTGATGAGAGGAATGACCTGATCACGGAGGTGTGGCGCTTCGCGGCGGAGATGCAGCCAGCAGCAGTCCTGATCGAGAACGTGCCCGGCCTCGCCCGGGACCCGCGGTGGGAGGACTTACGGGCGCTGGCGGTCGAACACAGTTACGGCTTCGGCTCATGGATCGTTGACGCCTTGGACTTCGGCGTTCCGCAGCGACGGCGACGGCTGATCGGTATCGCGATCCGCGATCGAGCCATCCAGTTTCCCGCGACGTTGCAAGAACTGCTGCCGACGTCCTTCTCGCTGGACGCGCCGCATGCAAGCCAAGTCATCGCCCAGGCCGGTGATATCTCGGACACAGCAGATCCTTGGCACCGCGCCCGTACACCAACGCCGCACGTGCTCGAACGGTTGCGCAAGATTCCCGCAGGCGGCGATCACTTTGACCTGCCAAACGAACTTCAGCTCGATTGCCACAAGCGCCTGAAATCCGCCGGACGCACAGGATCAACAGGCCCCTACAGCCGCATCCCATTAGCCCTGATTATTCATGAGTCTGTGGGGTGGTGCGGTGTGGATCCGCGGAAAAGCCCCTCTGACCTGCGACGATGCATGCGTTCGAAGTACGCATCAGCGAGTTCAGGGGGGCATCTCCGAGGTGA
>Ga0209543_1000361_pt1 | contig 60907 bp, 54 predicted proteins | sample MesohylFT_FD_187296 | JGI IMG/M metagenome (GOLD analysis project Ga0209543, IMG submission 187296) | Host-associated microbial community of the marine sponge Aplysina aerophoba from Gulf of Piran - sponge mesohyl, lysed by freeze-thaw... | ecosystem: Host-associated > Porifera > Sponge >...
GTTCTGGCTGAAGTTGAAGGGGTAGGAGAACTCGGCCCACATGATCCAGTCCCACGGATGGGACGGCCAGTGCTCCGGCTGCAGCCGCTCGGCCGGGAACGCCGGCACGGAGACGGCCGGCGTGAGCAGCAGGTCCCAGTCCTCGAAGAAGCGGTGCACGGCCTCCACGTAGGCGAGCTTGCGCGCCCGCGTCTCGATGTAGGTCGCGCCGGTCATGCCCTCCGCCGACCGGATGCAGGCGACTAGGCCGGGGTCCATGCGCTCCTCGAACTCGGCGAGCAGCGGGCGATAGCCGTGAAGATGGATCGGCCAGAGCAGGCGGATTATCTCCGGCCCCTCCGGGCCGAAGGGCAGCGCCGGGCTCTCCACCCTGCAGCCGAGCGACTGGAACGCGTCTGCGGCGCTCTGCACCAGCGCCGCGACGTCGGGGTCGACGCGGGCGTGCCCGAGGTCCGGGCTGAAGGCGACCTTGAGCCCCGCGATCCCGTCGTCGAGCCTCGCCGGGTAGTCGGCGGGCGGCGCCTCCAGGCTGGTGTGATCCCACGGGTGGGGGCCGGCCATCGACTTGAGCATCAGGGCGGCGTCGCCCACGGTGCGGGTCATCGGCCCGACGTGCGAGACCTGATCGTTGTTCTGAACCGGCCAGTTGGGCACCCGCCCATAGGTGGGTTTCAGGCCGAAGATGCCGCTGAAGTGCGCGGGCATGCGGATCGAGCCGGCGCCGTCCGAGCCCTGGTGCAGCGGCCCGTAGCCCGCCGCCGCGGCGGCGCCCGCGCCGGCCGACGAGGCGCCGGTGTTGTAGCCCTCTTTCCAGGGGTTGGAGGTGATGCCGGTGAGCGGGCAGTGGCTCACGCCGGACCAGCCGAACTCGGAGGTGGTGGTCTTGCCGAGGATGATGGCGCCGGCCTCTTCCAGCCTCGGAATCACCGGTGCGTGCTTCGTCGGCACGTGATCCTTGAGCGCATGGGAACCGCGCTGGGTGGGGATCCCGGCGGTTTCGGTCAGGTCCTTGATGGTGACGGGCAGGCCGAAGAGCGCGCCGGCGGCATCGCCCTTCATCAGCGCGGCTTCCGCGCGTTGCGCGGCCTCCCGCGCCCGCTCGGCGGTGAGCGTCGCGAAGGCGTTGACGCGGGGCTCGCAGGCCTCGATGCGGGCCAGCACGGCGTCGATCAGCTCGACCGGCGAGAGCTCCTTGCGACGGATCAGGGGCGCAAGCTCGGTGGCTGGCGTGAAGCAGAGATCATCGGTCACCGGCGACTCCTCGGCGCTCATGGATTGGGAGGCGGATCATGGCTGGCGCGGGCACCCGTGTCATCCCGCCCCGTCAATCAGCGTGTCACGCAGCAGGTCTTCGTCGAGCTCGGCACCGAGCCCGGGGCGATCCGGCAGCGTCAACCATCCCTCGTCGTCGGCCTCGATGGTCTCCTTGAGGCAGAAGTCGCGCTGCGCCGGCACCCAGTCCGGCGGGTCGAAGGGGAACTCCAGATAGGGCGCGCCTCCCGTGCCGACCGTCAGGTGGGCGTTGGCGAGAAGCCCCAGGCCGTTACCCCAGGTGTGCGGCGTGAACATCAGGCCGGCCTCGCGCGCCGCCGCGGCGATGCGCGCGAGCCCGGTGATGCCGCCGGTGAACACGCAGTCCGGCTGCAGCACGTCGAGGCAGCCGCGCTCGATCAGCGTGTGAAACTCGTGGGCATCGCGGGTCACTTCGCCGCCGGCGATTCTGACTCCCGTCTCCTCGCGCAGCGCAGCCATGCCGGCGTAGTCGCCCCGGTGCAGCGGCTCCTCCATCCAGTAGACGTCGAGTTCGGCAAGCGCGTGCGCCACCCTGCGCGCGGTCGCGAGCTCCCACGGCAGCGCGGTGTCCCAGGACATGCGCCAGGCCTGGTTGCAGTCCACCATCAGGTCGATATGGGGACCCACCGCGTCGCGCACGGCGGCGGCACGTCCGATGTCGCGACGCCAGTCCTCGGTGGAAAAGCGCAGCTTGATGGCCCTGAACCCCCGAGCGACGAGCCCGAGTACCGTCTCGCGGCTCTCGGCCTCGCCGCGCCTGAGCCCTGTGGAGGCATAGGCCTGCACCCGATTATCCGTGCCGCCGAGCAGGCGATAGACCGGCGCATTCTCGATCTTCCCGCGCAGGTCCCAGAGCGCGAGGTCGAGCGGCCACCAGCGCCCATAGTGGAAACAGAGGTTGTCGAGTGCGGCGTGGTGGCGCTCGATATCGCGCGGGTCGCGGCCGAGAAAGAGGTCGGCGTGCTCGGCGAACCCACCCATGGTGTCGCCTGCGGCCACGCCCTCGAACCCCTGATCGGTGCGGACTCGAACGAGGTTGATGGTGAAGCTCTCGCGGGGCCTGCTGTCCCACGAGACCGGCACGGGCGGGTCGAGCGGGATGCGGTGACGCGTGATGTCGATTGCGGCGATTTTCATGGGCTAAAGGAGGTCGCGCAGCACTGGGATCAACGGCGCATCGGCCGGCGGCATCGGGTAATCGCGGAGCCGCGCGGGCCGCACCCAGCGAAGCTCCTGGCCTTCTTTCGGCGTCACGAAGCCATTCCAGATCCTGCAGACGTAGAGCGGCATGAGGAGGTGGAAGTCATCGTAGCCGTGGGAGGCGAAGGCCAAGGGCGCGAGACAGCTCTGCTCCGTGTCGATGCCGAGCTCCTCGCGAAGCTCGCGGATCAGCGCCTGCTCCGGCGTCTCGCCGGCCGCGAGCTTGCCGCCCGGGAACTCCCACAGGCCTGCCATCGCCTTGCCGGGCGGCCTGCGTGCCAGCAGGACGCGGCCGTCGGCATCGACCAGCGCGACCGCCGCCACGAGGACGATCGGCAGCCCCCCGTCAGGAGCGGTAGTCGGCATTAATCTCGATGTAGCCGTGGGTCAGGTCGCAGGTCCAGACGGTCGCAGAGCCGGGGCCCGCGCCAATCTCGACGGCAAGCTCGACCTCCTGCCCCTTCATGTGGTGGGCCGCCGCCGGCTCGTCGAAGGCGGGATCGGCCACGCCGTCCCTGGCCGCGCGCTCGCCGCCAAGCCAGATCGAGAGCCGCTCCTGCTCGAAGGGCACGCCGGCCCGGCCGACCACCATGACGATCCGCCCCCAATTGGGGTCCTCGCCGGCGATCGCGGTCTTCACCAGGGGCGAGTTGGCGATGGCGAGCCCGAGCTTGCGCGCCGCCCCCTCCGACGCCGCGCCGCGGACGGTGATCGAGACGAGTTTCTGGGCCCCCTCCCCGTCCCGCACGATTTGCTGGGCGAGATCGGCGAGCACGGCTTCGAGAGCGGCTCGGAACCCTTGGAGCCGCGGGTCGCCCGCCCGCCCGATCCGCCTGTGCTGCGCGGCGCCGGTGGCGAAGAGCAGGCAGGTGTCGTTGGTCGAAGTGTCGCCATCCACCGTGATGGCGTTGAACGAGCGGTTCACCCCGCGCCGGACCAGAGGCCCCAGCGCCGCCGCCGGCAGGTTCGCATCGGTGAACACGTAGGCGAGCATGGTGCCCATGTTCGGCGCGATCATGCCGGAGCCCTTGGCGATGCCGTTGATGACCACCGGCACGCCGTCGATCTCGGCCGTGGCCGAGGCGCCCTTGGGGAAGGTGTCCGTGGTCAAGATCGCGGCGGCGGCCTCGGGCCAGGCGTCGTCTGCGAAGCGCGCGTGGAGCGCGGGCAGCGCCGCAGTCAGCTTATCCACCGGCAACTGCTCCCCGATCACGCCGGTCGAGCTGACGTAAACCTCGTTCGCCTGGCACCCGACCAGCGCGGCGGCGGCATCGGCAGTCTGGCGCACGGCGGCGTGGCCCTGCTCCCCGGTTGCGGCGTTGGCATTGCCCGCATTGACCACCAGCGCCCGCGCGGTGCCAGAGCCCTCCCCGAGCAGTGCGCGGCACCAGTGCACCGGCGGTGCCGCCGTGTGCGAGCGGGTGAGAGTGCCTGCCACCGTCGTCTCCGGCGCGAAGGACGCGAGCAGAAGATCGGGCCGGCCCCGGTAGCGGAGCCGCGCCTCGGCGGCGGCAAGCCGAACCCCGGGAACGGGCGGCAAGTCGGGGAAGCGGGCGGGTGCAAGGGGGGATATCGCGGTCATCGACCTCTCCTGACAACGAGCCGCGCAACAATACAGGCAGAGCCCGAACGAGACGAATACCGCGCGCCGCGTTGACAGGACCGGAACGCGCGCCTATCTCTCGGTCATTGGCGTCGCTGTGGGCGGCGGCACGCTAGCTGTCGGGATGATGCCATGCTTCAGGGCCTATCCAAGAAACTCTTCGGCACTGTCAACGAGCGCATCGTCAAGGCGCACGCTGCGCAGATCGACGCCATCAACGGCCTCGAGAAGTCCCTGGAAGCGTTGAGCGACGAGGAGCTCCGCGCCAAGACGCCCGAGTTCAGGAAGCGGATCGAAGACGGCAAGTCCCTGGAAGACCTGCTGGTGGAGGCCTTCGCGGTCACCCGCGAGGCCGCGAAGCGGACGCTCGGCCAGCGCCACTACGACGTGCAGCTCGTCGGCGGCATCGTCCTCCACCAGGGCAAGGTTGCCGAGATGGCGACCGGCGAGGGCAAGACCCTGGTGGCGACGCTGCCGGTCTATCTCAACGCCCTCGAAGGCAAAGGCGTGCACGTCATCACGGTGAACGACTACCTGGCCCAGCGCGACGCCGCCTGGATGGGCGAGATCTATCAGTTCTTGGGCCTCAAGGTCGGCTGCATCGTGCATGGCCTGAGCGACGACCAGCGGCGCGAGCAGTACGGCGCCGACGTTACCTACGGCACCAACAACGAGTTCGGCTTCGACTATCTGCGCGACAACATGAAGTTCTCGCTGGAGACCATGGTCCAGCGCCCCTTCAACTTCGCCATCGTGGACGAGGTCGACAGTATCCTGATCGACGAGGCGCGCACGCCGCTGATCATCTCGGGGCCGTCCGAGGACAGCTCCGACTTGTACCAGAAGGTCGACCAGGTGATCCCCGAGCTTCTCGAGGGCGATTTCGAGATCGACGAAAAGGCCCGCGCGGCGACGTTGACCGACGAGGGGGCGGAGCGGGTCGAGGCGCTGCTCGCCAAGCATGACCTGCTGAAGAGCCCCAACCTCTACGACATCGAGAACGTCTCGGTCGTGCATCACATGAACCAGGCGGTCCGCGCCCACAAGATGTTCGAGCGCGACACGGATTACATCGTGAACGAGGGCCGCGTCGTCATCATCGACGAGTTCACGGGGCGCATGATGCCGGGCCGCCGTTTCTCGGAAGGGCTGCACCAGGCGCTCGAGGCCAAGGAGCACGTGCGGGTCCAGCAGGAGAACCAGACGCTGGCCTCGATCACCTTCCAGAACTACTTCCGCATGTATCCGAAGCTCGCCGGCATGACCGGTACTGCGGCGACAGAGGCCGCCGAGCTCGGCGACATCTACCGCCTCGACGTGATCCAGATCCCGACCAACGAGCCCTGCATCCGCGAGGACCGCGACGACGAGGTCTACCGCACCGGCGGCGAGAAGTGGAACGCGATCGTCGAGCTCCTGCGCGACTGCCAGAAGCGTGGCCAGCCGGTGCTCGTGGGCACCACCAGCATCGAAAAATCCGAGCTTCTATCTGAGCGGCTCAAGAAGGAATCGATAGAGCACAACGTGCTCAACGCCCGCTATCACGAGCAGGAGGCGCACATTATCGCGCAGGCCGGCCGCGAGGGCGCGTTGACCATCGCCACCAACATGGCCGGCCGCGGCACCGACATCCAGCTCGGCGGCAACGTGGAGTTCCGCATCGCCGACGAGATCGGCGAAGACGAGGACGAGGTGGCGAAGGAGCGGGCCGCCGCCAACATCCGCGCCGAGGTCGCGGCCGGGCGCGAGAAGGTGCTCGCCGCCGGCGGGCTGCTGGTGATCGGCAGCGAGCGCCACGAGGCGCGGCGCATCGACAACCAGCTGCGCGGCCGCTCCGGCCGGCAGGGCGACCCCGGCGCCTCGCTCTTCTTCCTCTCCCTCGAAGACGACCTCATGCGAATTTTCGGCTCCGAGAAAATGGACACCATGCTGTCCAAGCTCGGGCTGAAGGATGGCGAGGCGATCGTCCATCCGTGGATCAACAAGGCGCTGGAGAAGGCGCAGCAGAAGGTGGAGGCGCGCAACTACGAGATCCGGAAGAACCTCCTGAAGTTCGACGACGTGATGAACGACCAGCGCTCGGTGGTCTACGAGCAGCGCAAGGACCTGATGCGCACCGACGATGTCTCGGAGACGGTCAACGACATGCGCCACGAGGTGGTCGACAACATCGTCGATGACCACATCCCGGAGAAGGCCTACCCCGAGCAATGGGACATCGACGGCATGCACGACGCCTGCCGGCGGCTGCTCGGCATCGACCTGCCGATCAAGGAGTGGGCCGCCGAGGAGGGTATCGCCGACGAGGAAATCCGCGACCGCATGGTCAAGGAATCCGATATCCACGCTGCCGCCAAGCTCGCGACCTACGGCGCCGATGTCTGGCGCCTCGCGGAAAAGAGCCTGTTGCTGCAAATCCTGGACCAGAGCTGGAAAGACCACCTGTTGACCCTGGACCACCTGCGCCAGGGCATCGGCCTCAGGGCCTACGGTCAGCGCGACCCGCTCAACGAGTACAGGGGCGAGGCGTTCGAGATGTTCGAGAGCATGCTCTCGAGCCTCCGGGAACAGACGACCCAATTGCTCAGCCATGTCGAGCTTCGCATGGCCGGGTCGGACGACGAAGACTCGCCCGTACCGGAGCGGCGCGCGCCGCAAATGCGGGAGACGCGCCGGGACCCGGCCCTCGCCGGGGCTGGCGCAGGCGGGGGCGCAGGAGCCTTCGCGGACGAGGCACCCGCACAGGCGGCCGGCGGCGGCCGTGCGCCAGCCTCACGACGCGCAGGCGAAGCGGGTCAGGCGGCGGCGGGCCAAAGCACCGTTCGGCGCGCGGCCTTCGATCAGAGCAATCCGGAGACCTGGGGCCGGGTCGGCCGCAACGCCCCCTGCCCCTGCGGCTCCGGCCTCAAGTTCAAGCGCTGCCACGGCAAACTCGCCTGAGCGGCCGGAGCGCCGCCCCCTCCCAGAATTGACTGCCTGCGGAGCGCAGGCGGAGACTCAAATGATGATGCCGCCGAGCAAGCGGCGCCACTTGCTCTCGTGGTCGGTGCCGAGCACGAGGTCCTGGTCGGCTTCGATCACCGCCCAGTCGCCCCGCGCGATCTCCCCCTCCAACTGCGAGGGACCCCAGCCGGAATAGCCGAAGAGCAGCAGGCTGCGCTGCGGCCCATGGCCAAACGCGATGTCCAGCAGCGCCTCGAGGTTGGTGGTAAGCGCAAACGCGCCGGAGAGGACCCTAGTTCCGCGGATTGCATACTCGGCCGAATGGAGCAGGAAGCCGATTTCCGGCTGGACCGGGCCGCCGTAATGCAGGGTGATGGAGCCGCCGCGCAGCGCGCCCAGGCCCTCATCGTCAAGATCGATGCCGAGCCGATCGAGAAGTCCCTCGACCGGCCCGGTACTGATCGGCTTGTTGACGATCAGCCCGAACGCGCCGTTCTCGTCGTGATCGACGAGATAGATCACGGTCTCCTGGAAGCGCGGGTCGGGCATGTCCTCGCTCGCGACCAGCACCCGACCGCTCAGCAATGAGTCGGCCTGCGCGGTGCCGGCAGCGGCGCCCGCGGCCAGGAACGCGATCAGGCCGAGAGCTCGCAACAGGCGCATGGCTTCGATCCTCAGGCGATGCCCAGCAGCGGGGGAAGTTCCGCGAGCGTCTTGATCTCGGTATCGGGCGCCTCCGGAATACGTTCTTGCCCCTGGCCGAAACGGTTGCACCAGGCGACGCGGAAACCGAAGGCGGCGGCGCCGTTGGCATCCCAGGCGTTGGACGACTGGAAGCTCACCTTTGCCGGCGGCACGCCGAGCCGGTCTACCACCAGTTGGTATACGGAAGGGTGAGGCTTGAAGATGCCGACCTCCTCGACCGAGAGCACGGCATCGAGATGATCGCCGATCCCGGCCGCCTCGACCGCCGACTCCAGCATCCCCGGCTCGCCGTTGGAGAGGATGGCGGTCCTGAGCCCGTGCGCCCTCAGCGTTGCCAGCGTTTCCGTCACTTCAGGGTAGGCGTCAAGGGTGCGGTAGGCTTCCATCAGCCGGGCCCGAAGCGCGTCGTCCTCGATGCCGAGCTCCCCCATGGAGAAATCGAGCGCCTCGCCGGTGACCTGCCAGAACCCCGTGTAGCGGCCCATCAGGCTGCGCAGCCAGGTGTACTGGAGCTGCTTGTGGCGCCAGAGCTCGGCGAGCGGCGCGGCCTTGTCGCCGAGCGCCGCAACGTGGCGCCCGGCCGCCGTGTTGTAGTCGAAGAGCGTGCCGTAAGCGTCGAAAACGCAGACCGCGATATCGCCGAAGCGCGGATGGGCCATGCCCCTCCTCCTCCCGATGCCGGCAGAGTGTGCCGGAACGCTGCGACAGCAGTCGGGCCGGCGGCCACGGCCGCCGCGTGTTATTTCGCCCGCGACCCCGGTCTACTTGTGGCGGAAGATGATGCGGCCCTTCGAGAGATCGTAGGGCGTCATCTCGACATCGACCCGGTCGCCGACGAGCACGCGGATGCGAAACTTGCGCATCTTGCCCGCCGGGCGCGCGATGATCTCGTGACCGTTGTCGAGCGCCACGCGGAACATCGTGTCCGGCAGCTTCTCCCGGACCGTTCCGGAAAACTCAAGCAAGTCCTCTTTGGCCATGGGCTAGGGCGCCGCTTCTCAATTCAAAGGGCGACGGAGCCGATCGCGGGACAATTGTGCCGCGCCATGGGCCGCCGGGCCCGGGTTGTCGCATAGCGCAGCCGGTTTGTGAAGCGCGTTTCAGGCGGTGCGCGGAAGCAAGCGCTTGTCGCAAGGAAAAAAACACCCGCTGCACGGTTGGCAGGCGAGGCCATGATGCTATTGTTGCGCCGCACGAAAGGCGGCCGAACGTGGTCCTGGCGGACCTGCTCGACCGCCATTCGCGGGTCGAAGCGAATTCATCGGAGCGAACTCGCCGGATGGCGCAGGTACGCCTCACGGGACTGACCAAGAGCTACGGTTCGGTACACGCACTGCGCGGTGTCGACCTGGAGGTCGACGACGGCGAGTTCTTCGTGCTCTTCGGGCCGAGCGCGGCGGGAAAGACGACGACGCTGCGCGTCATCGCCGGCCTCGAGAGGCCGGACGGCGGGTCGCTGACCGTGGACGGGCACGACATGGCCGGCGTGCCGGTCAAGCGGCGCGACATGGCGATGGTTTTTCAGAGCTTCGCCCTCTATCCCCACATGACGACCTTCCAGAACCTCGCCTATCCGCTGCGCGAGATGAAGATGCGGCGCGCCGAGACCGACGCGCGGGTGCGCGAGACCGCGGAGCTGCTGCGCATCACCCACACGCTCGACCGCAAGCCGGCATCGCTCAGCGGCGGCGAGCAGCAGCGGCTCGCCATCGGGCGCGCCATCATCCGCCGCCCGCGGCTCTTCCTCTTCGACGAGCCGCTCACCAATCTCGATGCCAAGCTGCGCCACGACATGCGGGCCGAGTTCAAGCGGCTCCACCGGGAGCTCGGCACGACCACGATCTACGCGACGCCGGATCAGCTGGAGGCACTCAGCATCGGCGAGCGCATCGCCGTGATCCAGCACGGGCAGATCACCCAGGTCGATACCCCCGAACATCTCTACGCCAAACCCATCGACCGCCACGTCGCCTCGCTGATCGGCGACCCGCCCATCAACCTGATCAAGGGCACGCTCAAGCATGGCGGGAATAGGGGCCCGGCCATCGAGCTGCCCTTCATGGAGCTCAACGGCGACCCGTGGCGCGAAGGGCTGCAGGCGCTCGACCCGGGAACCGAGCTCCTGGTCGGCATCAGGCCCCACGACCTCTCGCTGATAGACAGCGGGGGCGACGGCGTGGCGGCGACGATCGAGATCACCGAGCCGCAGGGCGACATCACGATACTCGACCTTTCGGCGGCCGGCGTACCGCTCCGCATGGTGGTGGCGGAAGCGACCGGCGCCCGCTATACAGCCGGCGACAGCGTGCGTATCGCGCTTGCCGGCGCCGATACACGACTTTTCCTGAGCGACTCCGGCACCATGGTGGCATAGGATGCGGCGCGCCCGCCGGAGCGGCCGGCCGACACGATCAAAGGCAGGCATCGCCGCGCATCGCGAGTAGACCCAGTGAGGGAGACAAGCATGAGACTCATGACGAAGGGCAAGGCGGCACTGCTCGCCGGCGCGGTGGCGCTGGTCGGCTCTGCCATGTGGGGAGGCCCCGCAAAATCCGAGGAAATCATCATCAACATGGCCGCGCCAGACTGGCCGCCGACCCGCATCATGCAGGACATGGCGAACGCCAGCTACAAGGCGCCGAGCGGCAACGAAGTGAAGCTCGTCATCGACTTCATCCCGTGGCCCGATTACTACACGCGGCTCGCAGCCTCGCTGACCTCGGGCGAGGAGAAGTACCAGATGGCCGTCAGCGACAGCCAGTGGCTGGGCGCCAACATCGAGGGCGGCTACTACATGAAGATCAACGACTTCATCGATGCCGACCCCGGTCTGCAGGCGGTGTTCGAGGATCTGCATCCCAACCTGGTCGCGTCCTATTCCACCTATCCGCATCGCACGGAGAACTATTACGGCTTCCCGCAGATGCCGGACGTGCTGGTGGTCTATTACCGTGAGGACCTGTTCTGCCACGAAGGCGAGATGGCCGCGTTCAAGGAGAAGTACGGTTACGACCTGCCGTGCTCGCCCGAGGCACAGAACGAAGTCCATTGGGGCCAGGTGGCCGACTTCGGCGAGTTCTTCCGCCGGGGTTCGGGTGACTCACTGGCCGGCGAGACCCTGAACGACGACTTCTACGGGATCGCCTACCAGGCCGGTAAGGGCTACGACTTCTCCAGCATGCAGATCAACGGCTTCATCTGGCAGTACGGTGGCAGCATCTGGGATGAGACCCAGGAGCCCGAGGGCCAGGCGCTTGGCGTCGTCAACTCCGACACCGCCGTCCAGGCGTTCGAGCACTATCTCTCGCTGACCGAGCACATGCCGCCGGTGGTCCAGACCGGCACCATGGACATCTTCAAGGTCGACGAGCTGTTCCGCGAGGGCAAGGTCGCCTGGATCATCCAGTGGATCGGCTTCGGTGAGTCGGCGATTTCGCCGGACACCTCGAAGGTCCATGACAAGGTCAACTTTGCCAAGATGCCGGGCCTGCTCGTGGGCGACGAGATCGTGCGCTGGTCCAACATCGGCGGGCAGCCCTTCGTGCTGACCACCTGGAACAGCGACACGGTGGTCCAGGAGTCGCTCGACTTCTGCAAGTGGTGGCTGTCCACTCCGGTCCAGCACGAGTTCGCCTCGCGCGGCGGCCAGAGCGGCCTGAAGAGCGTCTACACCACGCCCGAGTACATGGAGTACCGGCCGTGGAACCACGCCTTCGGCCCGAGCCTGGACTGGCAGAGGGACGTCTGGCACATCCCCGAGTTCTTCGAGCTGCTGGTGCAGCAGCAGGAGGAATTCGACAAGGCGATTACCGGCCAGATCTCCGCCAAGGAGGCCCTGGACAACATCGCCGTCTTCCAGGATGACCTCCTGCGCGAAGCAGGACGCATCGAGGACTAACGATCGAGGCGGTATCGGGGGCGGCGCCGCATTAGGGGCCGCCCCCCTTTCCTTCTCAGCGATTGCCCCAGACAAAGCTATTGACCGGCCCCTGAGTCATGGCCGCAGCCACCTATCACGCCGAGCACGGCACGCTCCTGGAGCGCTTCTTCGAGCGCAACCGCGGGCCGCTTCTGGTCTCGCCGGCGCTCGCCGTGCTCTTCATCATGAACATATTTCCGCTGCTCTGGTCGTTCGGCCTGAGCTTCTATCGCTATCGCGCGAACCGCATCAAAGAGCCCGAATTCGTTTGGTTTAAGAATTACGAGAAGATACTGACCGACCCGGTGGTCTGGGAGCGCTTCCAGACGACGGCCATCGTGGTCGCGGTCGACGTGCTGCTGCAGCTCGTGGTGGGCTTCCTGCTGGCGCTCCTCTTCGAGAAGACCTTCCCCGGCCGCCGCGTGCTCCTGATGCTGGTGCTGACACCGATGATGCTGAGCTTCGTCGCGGTCGGCGCATTCTTTCGCTACTACTACGAGCCGACCTTCGGGCTGCTGAGCCAGGCGATCAAGTCGATCACCGGCGAGCCCTTCATCCTGCTGGGCTCGGAGGTGGGCGCGCTCGCCGGCATCATCTTCGCCGACGTCTGGATGTGGTCGCCCTTCGTGATGCTGCTGGTGCTGGCGGGCCTCGTCAGCGTGCCGAAGCATCTCTACGAAGCCGCCGAGATCGACCGCGCCTCCTGGTGGCGGCGCTTCTGGACGATCACCTTCCCCTACATCCGGGGCCTGCTGCTGCTGGCGATCCTCTTCCGCACCATCGAGGCGTTCAAGCTCTTCGACATCGTGTTCCTGATCACCGAGGGCGGGCCGGGCACCTCGACCGAGACCATCGCGGTCTACGTCTATCGGGTGGCCTTCCAGTACTTCAAGACGAGCCAATCGGCGGCGCTCGGCTATATCCTGCTCTTCGTGGTCATCGTGCTGACCAACCTCTATCTCTTCTTCGTCAGACGACGGGACGTGGAGGATCAATAGGTCATGGCCCGTAGACGACGTGAAATAGGCAAGGCAGGCTGGCGTCGGACCGCGTTTTCGACGGTGATCAGCTTCATCTACTTCTTCCCGGTGCTGTGGATCATCCTGACCGCGTTCAAGAGCCACACGGACGCGCTCTCCACCCCGCCCAAGTTCATCTTCACGCCGACGCTGGAGAATTTTTCCAACGTCTTCTCCCGCGCCTACGAGCGCGGCGGCGCGGAGGTGGACACCGGCTTCGCTCTCTTCTTCTTCAACAGCGTCTTCATCGCGGGCGCCTCGGTCGCGGTCGCGCTGATCATCGGCACGGTCGCGGCCTACGGCTTCTCGCGCTGGCCGCTCAAGGGCAACGAGACCTACCTCTTCATCATCCTCACGACCCGGATGCTGCCGCCGATCGTCGTCATCATCCCGATCTTCATCATGTTCCGGGTGAGCGGGCTCTCGGGCAGCTACATAGGAATCATCCTGCTCTACGCTGCCTTCAACCTGCCCTTCACCATCTGGATGATGAAGAGCTTCTTCGACGAAATACCACGCGAGGTGGAAGACGCGGCGCGAATGGACGGCAGCTCGGAGATGAAGATCTTCTTCCGAATATGCCTGCCACAGGTGAAGGCCGGCATCGCGGCGACCGCCGTCTTCGGCCTGATCCTGACCTGGAACGAGTTCCTCTTCGCCCTGCTGCTCACCGGGCGTGACACGCGAACGGTGCCGGTCGCCATGGCGCAGACCATCGGCGGCGATATCGGCGTGCGCTGGGGGCTGCTGGCGGCGATCGAGACGCTCTTCCTGATCCCTGTGGTGTTCGTGACCTTCCTGCTGCAGAACCAGCTGCTGCGCGGCGTCACCTTCGGCACCATCAGGCGGTAGCGGGCCATGGCCGACATCGAGCTGCGCAACCTGAGCAAGCACTTCGGCACGCTCGCCGCGGTCGACGACATCGACCTCGATGTGGAAGCCGGCGAGGTGGTGTGCCTGCTCGGGCCCTCGGGCTGCGGCAAGACCACGACGCTCCGCATGATCGCAGGGCTCGAGGACACGACGGCGGGCGATATCTTCATCGCCGGCACGCGGGTGAACGACCTCGCGCCCCGCGAGCGAGACATCGCCATGGTGTTCCAGTTCTACGCCCTCTACCCCAGCCTGACCGTGGCGGAGAACCTGGCCTTCCCCCTCCACGCCGAGAAGATCACCACTGAGGAGATCGACCGGCGGGTGCGCGAGATCGCGGCCCTTCTCGACCTTTCCCATGCGCTCGGCCGGGTTCCGGGCCGGCTTGCGGAGGGCGAGAAGCAGCGCGTCGCGGTGGGGCGTGCCGTCATCCGCGACCCGCAGTGCTTCCTCTTCGACGAGCCCCTGAGCCGCCTCGACATCGCCGTGCGACAGGAGATGCGCGGGCAAATCAAGCAGCTCCTCAACGGCCTGCACAAGGCGACCGTGATCGTGACCCACGACCAGATCGAGGCGCTCACCATCGCCGACCGGATCGCGGTCATGCGCGACGGCATCATCGAGCAGGTCGCCAGTCCTCACGACATCTTCGCCAAGCCCGCCAACGTCTTCGTCGCGGGCTTCATCGGCACGCCGCAGATGAACCTGGTGGAGGCCAATCTCATCGACGCCGACGAGGATTCGGCGACCGTGAACACGCTGGGGCAGGAGGTGGTCCTGCCCTTGCACGCAGAGGTCTCCCTGCAGGGCACCGTCGCGCGGCGCAACGCCCCGCTCACCGTGGGCGTGCGCCCGCGCGGCCTCGCGCCTGCATCCGAGGCGGGCCCCACCACGATCTCGGGCCAGATCGACCTGATCGAGCCGATGGGGGCCGAGACCCTGATCCATCTCCGCATCGGCGAGAAAGACCTGCGCGTCGTGACCAGCCGGGGGCACCCGGCCGCGATCGGCGAGACCATGCACGTGGCGCCGACACCGGGGCAGGTTCACATGTTCGACCACGACGGCATCAGGATCGCGTCATGACCGACGCGCAGGTGGAGCCTCAGGAAGCGCCGGCGGAGGAGAAGCCGGCACCGCGCAACATGTCCCGCCGCACGGCGCGCCTGATCGTGATCGCGATCATCGGGCTCTGCCTGCTGGCCATCGTCTTCATCTTCCAGCCTGTGTACCAGCCGCTCTATACGGCTGGCTGCATCATGGTGGTGGCCGGCGGGCTGCTCTTCAATCTCGTGCCCTTCGCCAACACCCAGAACCCGCTGCGCCGCGTGGTGCGGGTTACCGCCATCGTCGGCGCCATCCTGCTCGTCGCCGTGCTGGTCGCCATCGGCTTCGTCGAAATCCTGCTCTAGCACCGGAAGCCGGGAGCGGCGCGCGATGACGAGAGACGATTACGTGGACCTGGTGGAGCGGCGCTACTTCGGCAACGTCGTGCTGGCCGACATCCCGGCGGTGGTCGCCTGCTTCACGGACGACGCGTCGGTCACGATCTATCACGGCGATGCTGCGTCGCGCCTCTTCAAGGCGCAACCTGGTGCCGGTGAGACGCCGCTGCCGCGCTTCTTCGAGCATCTGCTCGCGAACTACGAGCCCGGGTTCACCGAGTTCGTCCACTACGTGGATGTCGCCAACGAGCGTTGCGCCGCAATGTTTCTTGTGACGCTGACGCCGAAGCCCGACTCAGCCTACCGCGATGCCGGCGTGCAGCGCCTTCGCAACTGCAACTTCTTCCGCTGCCGGGACGGTCTCATCCACGAGATGACCATCTACTACAGCAATCCCGGCGCCGCGGGCGGCGCAGACGCCCACGGCTCCCGCCCCACCGGCTTTCCCCAAGCCTGACCCGCTCAGCGCCCGCACCATGGTGCGAGGCACGGCGCGATCCTACCGTGCCACAATCGTGCCATGCCGTTCTCGAACGAACACACCGGCACGTGCAGGAAGGGAGCAAGCAGGCGGCAGGCCCTCACCGCGCGCGGCCGACCCGGCCCGCACGCTCACGTGTCTCGCGGACTCCCGCCTGTCCCACTTATCCCACTTGAATCCCACTCAATCCCGGTGAATCCCGCATTAATTTCTCGTGTCTCGTCCCACGTCGTGTTCCGTCGCCGGGTGCTCGTTGCGCGCCTTCCTGCCCGGCGCTACAGTCCGTCCGGTCGACGCGGCCCTCCGGGTCGAGCGACCGCCCGAACGACGGAACGGTCGGTCCTTGTCGGCGACGGTCGAGGCGCCGTGGAGGTGCGGGAGCGCTCGCTCTAGTCGGAACCAGCCTCACACACCGCAGGTTGAGGAGGAGGCGCGAGCCCCGCGGGGTCCGCGACGCGCGACGTGTGGCATGGAAATGGCAACCGGCGGCCACGCCGGGCGGCGGTACTCCGGGCACTTGGACTGGTGTTCGCCAGTCTGCTCGCCACTTGCTGGGCGGGGCCGGCCGCAGCCGAGCGGGTGATCGTGCTCGCCGCAGCCAGCACTGCTCACGTGATCGACGAGCTGATCGGGCAGTTCGAGGCAGGGCCCGGCGAGAGTGTCGTGGCCTCCTACGCCGGAACCTCGGCGCTTGCGCGCCAGATCGAGAGCGGCGCCCCGGCCGATATCTTCCTCGCCGCCAATGCGGCGTGGATGGACCACGTGGAGGCGCAGGGCCTGATCGAACCCGGCAGCCGGCAGGTGCCCGCCGGCAATCGCCTGGTGTTCGTCACCGGTGTCGGCGGCATGGCGCCCTTCGAGCCCTCGGCGGCGCTCGATCTTTCTGCGCTGCTGAAGGGCGGGCGGCTGGCCGTCGGCAACCCCGACCATGTGCCGGCCGGCATCTACGCGCGCCAGGCGCTGGAAGCGCTGAGCCTCTGGCCCGACGTGCGGAGCCGGCTCGCGCCGGCGGCCGACGTGCGGGCGGCGCTCGCGCTGGTGGCCAGGGGAGAGGCGCCGCTCGGCATCGTCTACGCCACCGATGCCGCTCGCATCGAAGGCGTGCATGTGGTGGGAACGATCCCGGCGTCGCTGCATGAGCCCATCGTGTATCCGGCAGCCCTCATCGCGGGCCGCGCCTCGCCGCTGGCAACGCGCTTCTTCGAATTCCTGGCGGGGCCGGAGGGCCGGGTGGCCTTCGCCCGCGCCGGCTTCGTCGTCGACTGAAAGACCGGGTGGATGGCGCTGACTCCGCTGGAGGTCGAGGCGATCAGGCTCAGCCTGCGGGTGGCGGGCTGGGCGGTTCTGATCAGCCTGCCCCTCGGCATCGCCGTCGCCTGGCTGCTCGCGCGCTATCGCTTCCCCGGCCGAGAGATCCTCAACGGACTGGTCCACCTGCCGCTGGTGCTGCCGCCGGTGGTGGTGGGCTTCGTGCTGCTGCTGCTGCTCGGCAAGCGCGGGCCGCTCGGCGCCTGGCTCGACGACTGGTTCGGCATCACCCTCGCTTTCACCTGGCAGGGTGCGGCGGTGGCCTCGGCCGTGGTCTCCTTTCCGCTCATGGTCCGCGCGATCCGGCTCTCGATCGAGGGCATGGACCGGCGGCTGGAGACCGCCGCGCGCACGCTCGGCGCCCCGCCGATCTGGGTGTTCGCGACCATCAGCCTGCCGCTCATCGCGCCTGGCATCCTGACTGGCGTTATCCTCGCCTTCGCCCGCTGCCTCGGCGAGTTCGGTGCGACCATCACCTTCGTCTCCAACATCCCCGGCGAAACCCGGACTCTGCCGCTCGCGCTCTACACCTACACCCAGGTGCCCGGCGGCCTGGACGGCGCCTTCCGCCTGATGGTGATCGCCATCGTCATCGCCTTCGCCGCGCTGATCGGCTCCGAATTTCTCGCGCGCATCGTCAAGCGCCGGCTGGAAGGGTGATGCTGGCGGTCCAGGCGCGACTCACCCGGGGCGAGTTCACACTCGACGCGTCCTTCGACGCCGAGGCCGACGGCGTCGTCGCGCTGTTCGGCGCCTCGGGCGCCGGCAAGACCACGCTGGCCGATGCCATCGCGGGCCTCGTTCGGCCCGAAGCGGGACGAATCGCGCTCGAAGACCGTGTGCTCTTCGATGCGAAGGCCGGGATCGACCTCAAGCCCGAACGCCGCCGCATCGGCTACGTGTTTCAGGACGGCCGCCTCTTCCCCCACCTCAGCGTGCGCCGCAACTTGCTCTACGGGCACCGCTTCGCGCCGCGCGACGGGCGTTATGCGACGCTGGAGAGGATCGTGACGCTGCTCGGCCTGGAGACGCTGCTGCAGCGCCGGCCCGGCACCCTATCGGGCGGCGAGCGCCAGCGCGTGGCGCTCGGCCGGGCTCTCATGGCCCAACCGGAGCTCCTGCTCATGGACGAGCCGCTGGCCGCGCTCGACGTGCCCCGCAAGGCGCAGGTCATCGACTACATCGAGCGGCTGCGCGACGAGATCGGCGTGCCCATCGTCTTCGTCAGCCACGCGGTCGACGAAGTGGCGCGGCTCGCGGGCACGATCGTGGTCATGGCCGGCGGCAGGGTCGCGGCGGCGGGCCCTGCAGCGGACGTGATGGCCAGGCTCGACCTCGATCCGCTAGCCGGGATCGAGGCGGCCGGCGCGGTGCTGGACGCCACCGTGCAGAGCCACGATGCGGCCTATGGGCTCACCGAACTCGCGGTGGCGGGCGGCACCCTGCGCGTGCCGCGCCTCGGGCTAGCGCCGGGACGCCGCCTCAGGGTCCGCGTGCGGGCGCGGGACGTGTCGCTCGCGACTGCGGAGCCGCGCAAGACCAGCGTCCTCAACGTCTTCCGCGGCCGGGTCGTCGAGATCGGACCGCGCCGAGGCGCCTCGGTCGACGTGGCGGTCGACATCGGCGCCCGGCTGACGGCGCGCATCACGGCGCGCTCCGCCGATACACTCGGCCTTGCCCCCGGTTCGGAGGTCTACGCGCTGGTCAAGAGCGTCGCGGTCGATCCGGCATCGCTGGTGCAGGCCGAGCAGGACGGCTCCTGACCCGTGGGCGCCGGGGACCCGGAACCGTCAGCCCCAGGCCTCGCCCGCAGCGGGCTCGCGCACCTGGCGCCGGGGCGCGCCTCCGAGCCCGGCGACATGGGGGACGGCAATCGTTGCATTGTCCGGCAGCGGCCCCTTCCCCGTCGCCTTCGCGTGTTGGGCGACGCTGGCGACGCCCTTCAGCGTCTCGCTCCCTGGGAGCGCGGTCTGGTCGCTGCCATAGTAGTCGAACCACGGAAGGCCGTGCGCCGTGTACGCCGCAGCGGTCGGTGGCTCGGTCGGCGGTCGCTCGCCGGTGATGGCCGCCCATTGGGCCGTATTGACGATGGAGACGAAGCACCGGCTCCCGTGCCGCTGGTCCCAGGCTTTGAGCCCGTGCTCGTCCTCCTCGATGTGCTGGTGCATCCGCCCGCCGGGCGCGAGACCCATGCCGGGACTCTCACTGTAAAGGACCTCGCCGAATGCCGGGGAGTCCGCCAGACCTCTGAAGAGCGCTTCGTAGCGCTCCGCCTTCATGGGATAGGCAACGATCTGCACGCCGCCATGCTGCGCGGCGCCGGTCAACTGCTCCTCGACCGTGTAGCCCTCGCCCATCGGCATGGCGACGAACTGGCGGATGATCCCCTTCTCCACGCAGTAGCCGTCCAGCCAGGGCTGGTCCGGCAGCACCACATAGTCCTGCGGATCGTTGTTCAGATGGTCGACCCACGAGTCGCCCGTGATCGCGCAGACCTTGCCGGTCGCCACCTTCACGGCGAAAGGGTAGCGCGAATGAAAGCTGATCCAGAGCGCCTCGGCCTGGTGCATCGGCGTCATCACGCCGCCGCGCCGACGCCACGCCTCCGGTAGCCGTGCGGCATGGTCGTCCACGTGCCGCAGCGGAAAGCTGCCGAGACCCGGCGGCAGCGGATAGTCCTTTCCGTCGTCCGGAATGCGCAGGGTGCGCTGGAACTCGATCGAGCAGCGCGCTGCCTCGTGAACGTCCGGGAACCGGAACTCCAGACGATCGTTTTCAAGAATGATCATGTACTGTTCTCCTCACCAGTCTCCGTCCCTCACCTCGCGCACCACGCGGAGCACGGCATCGTCGGGCGCTTCCTTCAGCTGCCGGATCAGGTCCGCGAACAGCCTGGGCCGCTTGCGGATGATCTCCTGCAGGTCGCCGGACACCTTGCCGGCGAGCGCCAGCAGCACGTCCGGGTCCTGACCCAGCTCCGCCGCCAGACGGACCGTCGTCGCCTCGGACGGCGGCGCCACCTCGCTCCGCTCGATCTTGCTCAGATAGGCCGGCTCGATGCCGACCCGCTGGGCGACCTGACGCACCGAGTAGCGCCGGTCATCGCGACGCAGACGCTCACGAATATCGCGAACCGTGGGACCAAATTGCGTCATGTGTCGTATATAGTACACATACTGAGAATGATCAAGCCCGAAAGCGGAGCGGCGATCGCGGGATGACCTGTCGCCCGCGGAGCAGGAGGACACTCAGGCTGGATTGGCGCCCATCGTCCGCTCGGGCTTCCAACGAAGGCCGTGATCACCGCTTGTCGGGACTGTTTTTTCGCCCTTACCATCCCGCGGCAAGGCATTGGCCAGACAGGGAGGGCGACATGAAAGCCAGCAGAAGCATCGCTGTGGCGCTGGTGGCCGCGATTGGAATCCCATGCGCGGCCACGAGCGCGCTCGGGCAGGAAAGCGGCACCTTCAGCGCGATCGCAGCCTACGTTCGCGACTTCACCACGTTGGAGTTCGCCGGCGGGACATATTTCGCCGGCAGCCTCGAGGGCAGCGTTACCATTCTCGCGAGCAGCGGCGATCCATTCGTCGAGGGCAGGCATAGTCTCTCCACCTGCCTGGTCCTGGCGAAGCGATCGGCGATCGGCGTCGACCTCGAGTCACCCTGCACAATCGTCAACCCATCGGGCGACACGCTCTATCTCATGGCGAAGAGAAGCGCGGGCGACGTGGAGGCGGGCGGCGGCGGACCGGGCCAGCTGGAGCTCGCGGGCGGCACCGGAGTCTATGACGGGCTGAAAGGAAGCTGTGCCTACGAGACCAGCTATCTGGCGAACAATCAGGTCGTCACGACCACGGACTGCACCTGGCACAGGGATTGATCGCCGCTAGACGACGCACTCCGCGCGCGGTGACGGGAGCGCCTGCGCGCGGGCTTGCCTAGGGTGCGCCAACCTGCAACGCTTCGGCGCGGATAGTCCTTGCAGTGGAGGTGGCTATGGGCGCGGCAACGCCAACGGTGCTGATCGACAACGACCGCGTGCGCGTCACCGAGTGGCGCTTCAAGCCCGGCGAGGCGACGGGATGGCACCGGCACGAATACGACTACGTTGTGGTGCCGGTGACGACCGGATACCTCCACCTCGTGGAGCCCGACGGCGAGCGCACGGTCCAAATCGTCCACGGCTCGCCCTATTACCGGGATGAAGGGGTCGAGCACGACGTCATCAACCCGAGCGACACCGAGGACGTGGTCTTCGTCGAAGTCGAGATGAAGTAGGGCGTCTCGGTCCAAACGCACACATATAGCGGTCTGCCAGAGTCAACGAACCGTCACAATTCCGTATAATTTCCATCTTGGCCCGGCGTTAGCGTTCGCCTGTCATCCCGGGCAGCCACGCGTGTGCGTGGCCATCGCCACCGGGATGCGACGGAACCCGGAGGAATAGCCGTGACCAAGACACCCCTTGCCATCGCCGCGGCGGCAGCTCTCGCGCTGACCGCGTCCGTTGCGCTCACCAACGCCGCGGAGGCCCGCGATCAGATCAGAATCGTGGGGTCTTCGACCGTTTTCCCCTTCGCCACCGCCGTTGCCGAAGAGTTCGGCAAGACCACGGGGCACAAGACACCGGTGGTCGAGAGCACGGGCTCGGGCGGCGGGCTCAAGCTCTTCTGCGCCGGTGTTGGCGTCGACCATCCGGACGTCACCAACGCCTCGCGCCGGATCAAGACCTCGGAGGTCGAGCGCTGTGCCGAGAACGGCGTGACCGACATTACCGAGGTCAAGATCGGTTATGACGGGATCGTGCTCGCCAACTCCACGGCGACCGAGCCCTTCTCGATCACCCTGCAGCAGCTCTACCTCGCGCTGGCGAAGGACGTGCCCTCGGATGGCGGCATGGTGCCCAACCCCAACCAGACCTGGCGCGAAGTCGACTCGTCGCTGCCGGCGGTCAAGATCGAGGTGCTCGGCCCGCCGCCGACCTCCGGCACGCGGGACGCCTTCGTCGAGCTCGCGATGGAAGGCGGCTGCAAGACCTTCCCCGACATCAAGGCGCTAAAGAAGCAGGACAAGAATGCCTACAAGTCCATCTGCCATTCGATTCGTGAGGATGGCGCCTTCGTCGAGGCGGGCGAGAACGACAACCTCATCGTCCAGAAGCTTGACGCCAATCCCAGCGCGCTCGGGATCTTCGGCTACAGCTTCCTCGAGCAGAACCGCGACAAGGTGCAGGGCAGCACCATCAACGGCGTCGAGCCCGACTTCGACACCATCGCCGACGGCAGCTATCCGGTCTCCCGCTCCATGTACTTCTACGTGAAGAAGGCGCACGTGGGCGTGATCCCCGGCATCGACGAGTACGTCGCAACGTTCACCGACGAAGACGCCTGGGGGCCCTACGGCTATCTGGCGGACAAGGGGCTTATTCCGCTCCCCGATGCGGATCGTGAGGCGATGCGCACCCAAGCTACCAGCATGGCTCACCTCTCGATGTAACCGGGCTCGCCACAAGACCCTGGAGTCATGCTACAGCGGCGCCCGTTCCTCACCGGGAGCGGGCGCCGTTCTCAACCAGTGCCGCAAGACAATGGCCAACCGCAGGGAGAGCAACAGGAGCATGCGCGATGACGGATAGCCCGCTCATCCTCGTGATCGAAGACGAAACCTCGCTGACGACCCTGCTCCGTTACAATCTCGAGAGTCACCGGTTCCGCGTTGCCTCGATTGAGAACGGCGGCGACGCGATGAGCACGATCGCTTCGACCAAGCCCGATCTGGTGCTGCTCGACTGGATGCTGCCCGGAGTCTCCGGGATCGAGATTTGCCGCAAGATCCGGCGCGACCCCGAGACCCACAACCTGCCGGTCATCCTGCTCACCGCACGCGGCGAGGAAAGCGACCGCGTCCGCGGCCTCGACTGTGGTGCCGACGATTATGTGGTCAAGCCCTTCGTGATTTCCGAACTCATCGCTCGCATTGGCGCGGTGCTGCGCCGGGCTGCGCCGACGAGCGCGGCCCAATCGCTCGCCAGCGGCGACATCACAATGGACCTCGCCAGCTATCGCGTCAGCCGCAGCGGGCGCTCGATCCACCTGGGGCCGACCGAGTACCGCCTGCTGCGCCATTTCATGGAGCATCCCGGCCGGGTGCTCTCTCGTGACCACCTGCTTGAGGCGGTGTGGGGGCGCGCGGTGCATATCGAGCAACGCACCGTGGACGTCCACGTTCGCCGTCTGCGCCAGGCGCTTAACGGCGACGGCGAGGTCGACGTGATCCGGACCGTGCGCTCGGCGGGCTACGCCTTCTCCGCCTAACGCCGCCCCCCTCAGCCGAACTCTGGCACCGTCGCGACCGCGCTCTCGCGCTCGTCGATGGCAGCCTGCCAGCGGGCGATGTTGGTCCTCGGGGCCAGCAGCGTCTCGCCCTCCGGCGTCATCTTCAGATAGTGAAGGACGGGCAGCACCATATAGTCCGCGACCGATGCCTCGTCGCCGGCGAAGCAGGCATTGCCTTCCAAAGCCCCATCCAGCTCGCCAAGCGCCTTGTCGGACTTGGGCACGCTGCTCTCCACCAGCGCCTCGTCGGGCTCGCCACCCTGTGCGGGCACGACCAGGCGCTGCAACACGATGTCGATTCCCGGCCGGTAGAGATACTGGATGAAGACCGACGTCCACTGCCAGCAGCGGGCGTTGGCGAGCGGGTCGGCGGGCTGCAGGGGCGGCCCGTCGAACGCGTTGTCGATGTAGTTGCAGATCGCCAGCGACTCGTACATGCGCACATCGCCATGGGTCATGGCCGGCACCGAGCCCCAGGGCTGCATCGCCACCTGCTCCGGCGACTGGGGTGCGAGCGGATCGAGCTCGTAAGGGACCCCCTTCTCCAAACACGCCATGCGGCAAGTGCGGACATAGGTGCTCAGCGGTGTGCCATGGATAATCAGTGTCGCCATCGTTCGCTCTCCCACTCTGATCGGGGCGGCAGGGCCCTCCCCCGGCCGCGCGCGCCTATCTTGCATATCCCGCTCGTGGTTGCACCGGGACCGCACCATGAACGGGTCGGGTCGAGTTGTTCGCGCGCAGGCCGCTGACTATGCTCGCGGCAGCAGAATGGCCCAGCGCGGAGACGCGGCATGCTGACGATTACCGGCTATCCCGACCGGATCAGCGTCCGGCCGGGCGAGACCATCAAGTTCATGGTGAACTGCGAGCACCCGACCTATCAGGCGGACATAGTGCGCCTGATCTGCGCGGACGACACGCCCGCCGGGCCCGGCTTCAAGGAACGACCGATCCGCACGCCGGTGAGCAAGCGCCACAAGGGGCGCAGGCAGGTCATTCACGCGGGCTCATATGCCCTGGTGGAAAGCCGGCCGCTGCTGGAGACGCTCGGCAGCTTCACGGTTCAGGCCATGATCTGGCCGACCACGCCCGGCAAGGGCGAGCAGGGCATCGTCAGCAAGTGGGATTCGCGCGGGAAGACGGGCTTCGCGCTCGTTGTCGACGAGGCGGGCTCGGTCGCGCTCCGGCTCGGCATGGCGGATGGCACAGTGGAGACGGTCTCAGTCGGCAGGCCGCTGCTCGAGCGCCACTGGTATCTCGCCGCAGCGAGCTACGATGCCGAGTCCGGCCAGGTCACCGTCTATCAGGAGCCGATCCTGCCCTACGCGCGGGCCAACGACAGTGGCACCAAGAGACGGAAGCTCGGGCCGGCGGCCCCAGGCAATTCGGCGCCGATCGTCATGGCGGGCATCTTCAAGCGGCGCCAGAAGGGCCGCACGCTGGTGGACTCTCTCTACAACGGCAAGATCGATTCGCCACGTCTGGTCGGCCGCGCGCTGGATCGCCTGGAGATCGAGCGCATGCGAAACGAGGCGGTCCCCGCGGGGCTTGCGCCCGACATCCTCTGCGCCTGGGATTTCTCGCGCGACATCACGTCGATCAGGATTTCCGACCAATCTCCCAATCATTGCCACGGCGAGATCGTCAACCTGCCCGCGCGCGGCATGACCGGGTGGAATTTCTCGGGCGAAGAGATGTGCTGGCGCCACGCGCGGCACGAGTACGGCGCCATCCACTTCCACGACGACGATCTCTATGACGCGGGCTGGGAGGCGGACTTCGAATGGACCCTGCCTGCGCGCATGGCGAGCGGGGTCTACGCCGCGCGGCTCAGGGCCAAGGGAGCCGAGGAGTACGTGCCCTTCGTGGTGCTGCCGGCGCCGGGGCGGGCTGCGCGCATCGCCTTCCTGCTGCCGACGGTCGAATACATGGCCTATGCCAACGAGCATCTGGCCTTCGACGGCACGCTCGGCGAGCTGCTCACCGGCCAGCTGCCCACGCTCAACGCGCAGCAGCTATTCCTCAACGAGCATCGCGAATACGGCGCGTCGCTCTACGACACCCATTCGGACGGCAGCGGCGTCTGCTATTCGTCGCGGTTGCGCCCGATCCTCAACATGCGGCCCAAGGCGGAGACGCCATGGGCCTGCGCCGGTGAAGACTCGACCAACGCGCGCGAGTTCATCCTCGACATGTACGTGGAGGACTGGCTCACGCACTTCGGCTTCGAGCACGACGTCATCACCGACGAGGACGTCCACCGCGAAGGCATCGACCTGCTCAAACCCTACAACGTGCTGATCACCGGCGGGCACCCGGAGTACTACTCCAAGGCCATGCGGGACGCCGTCCACGGCTTCACCCAGCAGGGCGGCCGGCTGATGTATCTCGGCGGCAACGGCTTCTACTGGCGCGTCGCCATGCACAAGGAGCTGCCGGGCGTGATCGAAGTGCGCCGCTGCGAGGCCGCGATCCGCACCTGGGAGGGCGACCCCGGCGAGTACTATCACAGCTTCACGGGCGAATACGGCGGGATCTGGCGCCATCAGGGGGACTTCGCACCCCAGCGGCTGGCTGGTGTCGGCTTTGTCGCAGAGGGCTTCGACAAGTCTTCCTACTACCGGCGCATGCCAGGAAGCTTCGACCCCCGCGCGCGCTTCATCTTCGAGGGGATCGGCGAGGAGGAGCTACTGGGCGATTTCGGCTATCACGGCGAGGGCGCGGCCGGTAACGAGCTCGATGCCACCGACCCCCGCCTCGGCACGCCCCCGCACGCGCTGGTCCTCGCGCGCTCGGAGGACCACACCGACCTCTACATGGTGGTGAACGAGGAGGTGCTCGTGAACCACTCCGGCCTTGGCGGCACCGAGCACGAGAAGGTCAAGGCCGACATGGTCTTCTACGAGACTCCGAACGGCGGCGCGGTGTTCTCCGTCGGCTCGATCTGCTACCCGGCGAGCCTGCCGTGGAACGGCTACGACAACAACATCGCGAAGCTCACGACCAACGTGCTCCGCCGCTTCGCCGACCCCGAACCCTTCTGAGGACGCGCATCATGCCGGGCTATGTGATTGCCGATGTGACGGTGACCGATCCGGAGACCTATGCGGACTACCGGGCGCTGACTCCGGGCTCGATCGCGGCCTTTGACGGGCGCTTCCTCGTCAGGGGTGGCGATCACGAGGTCATCGCCGGTGGCTGGCAGCCCGGTCGGCTGGTGCTGCTGCAGTTCGAGAGCCCCGCGCGTGCCGCTGCCTGGTACGATTCGCCGGCCTACGTGGAAGCACGCGCGATCCGCCAGCGTGCATCGACTGGCCACTTGGTCCATCTCGATGGCGATGGCGCTGCACAGGGTGGCGGCCACTACGTGATCCTGCGCGGAGCGACCGAAGCATCCGACATCGATCCTGCAGGCGTCGCAGCTTGCGGCGGGCGGCTGCTGTCGAGCGGCCATGCCCCTGCGGTCAAGGAAGGCACCTGGCCCGACGGCCGCATCACCGTCCTCGAATTCGACGACCGCGCTGCGGCGGAGTCCTGGCGCGAGTCAGCGGACGCCCGGCAGCTTGCGGGCGAGGCGGTTCTGGTCGAAGGCGCCTGAGCCTTGCGTCAGGCAGGAGCGCCGACGATGCCGCGCTCGTGCAGCGTGCCGATGGCACCGTCGCTGAGGCCCAGCACCTCCGCCAGGATCTCGTCGGTGTGCTGGCCAAGCCGAGGCCCCGGTTTGACCGCGCCGCGCGGGGCGGCGGCGAAATCCAGCGGCGAACCCGGCGTCAGCACAGGCCCGATCCCCGGCTGATCGATCCGCTGAAACAGCGGATTGGCGGTCGAGCAGAAGGGGTCTTCCGCCACCATCTGGGTATGGGTGCGGAAGGGACCCCAGAGCACGCCGGCCTCGGTGAGCCGGGCGCCGACGTCCTCCAGGCTCAGCGATGCGAACCAGGGCTTGAGCGCGGCGCGAAGCTGCTCCCGCACCGTCCAGCGGTCGGCCTCGTCGGCGAGATTGACGCCGTGCTCCGCCTCGATCCGGGCGAATGTCTCCGTGAGTCCGGCCGCCTGGCCCAGCGCCTTGACGTGGCGGGGCGTCACCACCACCAGCATGACCCGACGGCCGTCCCGGGTCGCGAAGTCGCCGCCGAATGTGCCGTACATGTCGTTGCCGATGCGCGGCCGCTCGGCGCCGTTGATCTCGACATCGCCGATGTAACCGAGCGAGCCGGTGATGTGATAGGCGACATCGGCGAGGCCGAGGCGCACCTCCTGCCCTTCGCCGGTGCGGCTGCGGTGGCGCTCGGCGGCGAGCAGGCCGATGGCGGCGGTAAGCCCGCAGGTCAGGTCCCAGCCCGGCAGCACGTTGTTGACCGGCTCGTCCAAGTCCGCAGGTCCGGTCACGAAGGGCCAGCCCATGCGCGCGTTCACGGTATAGTCGACCGCGACCGTGCCGTCCGGGTTGCCGACGATGCGGAGCATGATGAGGTCCGCGCGCCTGGCGCTCAGCGTCTCGTAGGAGAGCCAGTCCCCCACCTGTAGATTGGTGAGGAAGATGCCGGCCTCGGGCCCCGGCGCCGTAACCAGTGCAGCCACCAGCTCCCGCCCCTCTGCCTCGCGCAGATTGACCGCGAAGGAGCGCTTGCCCTTGTTCATGCCGGCCCAGTAGATGCTCTCGTTCTCCGGCGTGACCGGCCAGCGCCGGTAGTCGAGGCCGCCGTTGAGCGGATCGAAGCGGATCACGTCCGCCCCCATCTGGGCGAGCGTCATGCCGCCGAGCGGGGCCGCGACAAAAGCCGAGCCCTCTACCACGCGCAGCCCCTTGAGAATGCCGTTCACGCCCACTCCTCCCATGCGCTTTCCGCTTCGCCGGGCTTAGGAAAACCCGGGCGGCGGCTAGGGCGCTGTGTAGTGGTCGCGTGAGCCGCGATCAACCGTCGCTTTCGCGAAGCCTCAGGCTTGGCGACGGATCATCCTCGACGGCGCTCTCGCCTCCACCCGGCGTTCGGCCGAAGAGAGCGGCAATGTCGCCCTGAATCGCGAGCAGGCACGGCACCAGGATCAGCACGATCATGGTTACGCCGAGCAATCCGAAGACGATGGTGACCGCCATGGGCTTCAGGAACTGCGCCTGAAGGCTGGTCTCGAAGAGCAAGGGCGTGAGGCCGAAGATCGTCGTCACCGAGGTCAGAATGACGGCACGCAGGCGGTCCCGCGCCCCACCGACCAGGGCCTCCATTAGCGGTTCGCCAGCGTCAAGCCGGTCCTGAATTGCGCGGACGAGAATGATCGAATCGTTGACCACGATGCCGCTGAGCCCGAGCAGCGCCATCATGCTCAGCACGGTGAGGTCGTAGCCGAGGACGAAGTGTCCGAAGACGGCGCCGACCGCGCCGAAGGGAATCACGGCCATGACGAAGATCGGCCGGCTGTAGCTGGAGAACACCCAGGCCAGGATGAGATAGATTGCTACCAGGGCGACCAGGGCGCCGGTCATCATGTCGCCCATGGTCGTCGCCTGCTCCTCGGCCTTGCCGCGCAACAGGACGCCGACACCGTACTTCTGCGCAACCTCCGACAGCCCCTCGGCCTGGAGCGCGTCCAGGACCTCGTCGGTGTTGGTGATCGATTCGTCGATTTCCGCGGTGACGGCGACCGTGCGCTGGCCGTCCTCGCGGCGGATGCTCGCGAATCCGGTCGACTCGTCGAAGTCGACGACCTCGGCGAGCGGCACTTCGACGCCCCCCGGACTGCGCAAGTAGAAGCGTCGCAGATCGCCCTCGGTAAGCGCGTCGTGCGGCAGGCGGACACGGATCGCAACCTCCTCGTCACCCCGTGCGAAGCGCCTCGCGATCGCGCCCTCGAAGGCGGCGCGCACCTGGCTCGCTGCGCTCTGCGTGGTGAAGCCGAGCGCGCGGCCGCGTGCATTGACGGTAAGGATCGCCTCCTGCTTGCCGTAGGGGGTGTTGTCCTCGATGTCGCTCACACCGGGGAAGCGGCCGAGCAACTCGCGCACCTCGCCTGCCGCCGCCTTGAGCGTCTGTACATCGTCGCCCGCGATCCGAATGTCGATCTCGCGGCCGGGTGGCCCGGCCGCGCGCTCGAGGATCGTCACGGTCTCCAGACCCGGCATTGGGCGCACTCGCTTGCGCCATTCCTCGATCAGCGTCTGCGTGCGTATGGTGCGCTGATCGGAGGGCTGCAGCTCGACCCGCATGGCACCCACGTGGTCGCCGGTACCGAGGAAGAAATTGTTGGCGCGGGCCGCCGGCTTGCCGACCTGACCGAGGCTCATGACCACGAGGCCACCGGCGCCGCCTGTCAGCGCGAGCTCGGCCTCGTCCAGCGCCCGCCCCAGCTCGTCCACCATGGCGGTTGTCGTCTCCCGCTTGGTGCCCTCGACGAAGGTGACGTTGGCGAGCACGGAATCTGCTTCCGGCGAAGGGAAGAAGATGAAGGAGATGCGTCCGCCCGCGATCAGCCCCACGAAGAGCAGCAGGAGGCCGATCGCCACGGCAACGGTCAGGTATCGCCAGGCGACGCAGCCCCGCACGATGCGGGCGAAGAGCCCGTCGCGGAAAGCCTCGAAGCGCGGGTTGAACCATCGCGCGAATCTGTTTTCCTTGCGCGGATCGGCCCTCAGACCGATGCGCAGATGGCCGGGCAACACCACGAAGCACTCGATCACGCTAGCGACGAGCACGGCCACGATCACCAGGGGAATGGCCCCGATGATCTCTCCGATCTGGCCCGACACCATGAAGAGCGGCAGGAAGGCGGCGACGGAGGTGAGAGTCGCCGCCATCACCGGCGCAAACATTTTTCGTGCGCCGAGCTCCGCCGCGTCGGCCGGGCCGGCGCCCGCGGCGCGCTGGGTCACAGCATGCTCGCCGACCACGATGGCGTCGTCCACGATGATGCCGATCGCCATGATGAGCGCGAAGAGGCTCACCATGTTGATCGTCTGACCGGTCAGCATCATCACGCCGAGGGTGGCGAGCAGCGAGACGGGGATGCCGACCGTGACCCAGAAGGCGACCCGCGTGCTCAGGAAGATGAACAGGACGAGCACCACCAGAGCCAGCCCGCTCGCGCCGTTGCGGAGCAGCATGTTGATGCGGTCGTCGATCAGCTGCGATGCATCGTCGTAGTGCTCGACGACCAGGGTCGGTGGCAACGTGGGCCGCAACTCCTCGAGAAAGGCATCGAGTATGCCCGCCTGCTCCAGCGCATCGGAGCTGCTGGCTCGGCGCACCTGCATCTCGATGGCGGGGTAGCCGGCCCTGAACGCGACCGTATCCCGCTCGTTGAAGCGTTCGCTGATGGTCGCGATATCGCGGAGGTGGACCTTGGCCCCGTCCTCGCGCGCGATAATCTCGACCTGGCCGATCTCATCGGCCGATCTGGCAAGGCCCAGGCTTCGGATCTGCTTGTTGGTGCCACCGGGGACGATGCCGGAAGGCAGATCGGTCGAGCTTGTGCTGATCCGTGACGCGATATCGCCGAGTGTGAGGTCGAGCTGGCGCAGGCGCCCCTCGCCGACCTCGACCCAGATTTCCTCACGCCGGCTCCCGAACAGGTCGACCTTGTCGACGCCTGCAGAAAGCAGACGCTCCCGGATGTCCTTGGCGGCAGCACGCAGCGCCGCCTCGGAGAAGGGGCCGGAGATGACGATATTGCCTATGTTCTCGTAAAAGTAGAGGCGATTGACGACCGGCTTTTCGGAGTCCTCCGGCAGCGTCTCGACGCGATCCACGGCGTTCTCGACATTGGCCAGCGCCGTATCGAGATTTGTCCCCGGCTCGAACTCCACGATGATCGAGCCGATGCCCTCCACGGACTGTGAGAAGACACGCTTGACCCCGTCGAGGAAGCGGACCTCCGGCTCGATTGCCGCGACGATGTTGGTATCCACGTCCTCGGCGCTGGCGCCGGGCCAGGTCACGCTGACCGAGACCCATTCGACGGCAAAGGTGGGGAAGAACTGTGTGTTCATGCGCGCAAGCCCGAGCACGCCGAACAGGATCATCAGCACCATCACCAGATTGGCGGCCGTGCGGTGGCGCGTGAAGAGCGCAATCAGACCGCGACCGGTCTGGCTCATCGCACCTCGACTTTGACGCCGGGTCCGATCTCGGGAAAGCGCGTCGTCGCGACGCTCTCGCCCTCGATGATCCCGCCGGATACCACGACGTCGTTACCGACGCGCGCGAGCAGCGCCACCGGCCGGGGCTCTAGCCGGCCGTCCACAACAGCGTAAACCGTGTCGCCGCCCACCAACGCCGTCTCCGGCAAGCGCGCGGCCGCGCGGTACACGCGGTCCGGGATGCGTACCTCGACGAAGGCACCCGGCCTGAGCGGAACCCGGGACGCCTCTTGCTCGATCCGCGCAAAGACCCTGACCCCGCCGCTCGACGCATCCACCTCCCCATCCGCACGCTGGATCACCGCGCGGAAGGGGAAGTTGCGGTCTCCTGCGCGCCACGTCACCTCGACAGGCCGCCCCCGCAGACCCGCCGCAGACGATACGAGCCTGCCATAGTCCGCATCGCTCAGATGAACCCGGATATCCAGTCGTGCCAGGTCCAGCAAGCGGACGACGCGGTCGTTCACCCCGAGACGCTTGCCCAGCGCTGCCGTAACGCCCGTGAGATAGCCGTCGAAGGGCGCAACCAGCCGCGTGTTGGCGAGGTCTCGCTCGGCCCGTTCCAGCGCCACCCCGGTCCGAGCAATCACCGCTTCCTGCCGCGCAATGCGCGCGCGCAGGCCCGCTAGCCGACGCTCCGTCGCCGCCAACGCCCGCGCCCGGTCGCTCCGCCGCACCAGGGCGTCGTCGACCGTCTTCTCCGAAGCCGTCCCCTTGGCGAGAAGCGCCTCGCGGCGATCGAGCTCGCGTTCGGCCAGCGCAAGCTGGGTGCGATCCTCTACTAGACCCGCTTCTTCCGCCCCAACCTCTGCCCTGGTCTCCGCAAGCTGCGCCCGAGCTTCGGCCAGTGCTGCCTGCGCTTCCGTCACCGCCGCGCGATACTCGAAGGGGTCGATCGCCACCAGGAGCTCGCCCGCCCGCACCGTGCCGCCGTTCTCGAAGTTCTCGCCTACCGCTACCACCGGCCCCGCCACCAGCGCGCGCAGCTCCACGTCCCGCTGCGCCACCACCTCGCCGAAGGCGTCGATGGCGGGTTGGATGTCAGCGATCTGGACGGTGGACGCGGCGATGGGCCGGGCCCGCTCCGCCGGCCCCGTGCGCTCGATCTCGGGCCGTGTCGCCTGCAGGTAGCCGACCACCAGCACCGCGCCCACCAGCGTGAGCAACGGAAGGGTGATCTTCAGGAAGCTGTGGCGGCGACGGGCCAAGGGCGGCCTCTCGACTTCGTTAGAGCCGGGTCACAGGGGGACTGGTATCAACCTCGAGTTTCGCGACGTTGTCCATCCCGTAAAGAATTGTTAACCCGCGGCGCTCGCTGGGACGGAGAGACCGCCGGCGCGTGCCGCACCCGCTCGCGGGCGGCCTTGTGCCGCGGACATGCCGCAGCAACAATCGCGCCCCGACGAACGAATGGTGATGCGAATGTCCGGCACCCATTACGGTCCCATCGAGATGATTGAGCGGTTGGTCTCCTTCGACACGACCAGTCGCGAGTCAAACCTCGCGCTTATTCACTTCGTGCGCGATTATCTCGCCTCGCTGGGCGTTGATTCTACACTTATTCACGATGAAACGGGAAACAAGGCGAATCTCTACGCCACGGTAGGGCCCAGAGACGTGCCCGGCATCGCGCTCTCGGGCCATACCGACGTGGTGCCGGTGGACGGCCAACCGTGGAACACGGACCCGTTCAGCCTCGTTGAAAAGGACGGACGGCTTTACGGGCGCGGCACCTCGGACATGAAGAGCTTCAGCGCGATTGCGCTCGCGCTCGTGCCGGAGTTTCTTGCGCGCCCGCTCAAGACCCCGATCCATTTCGCGCTTTCCTTCGACGAGGAAGTCGGCTGCCTCGGGGCTCCGCTGATGATCGACCGGCTTGGCTCCGATCTCGGCGTCAGGCCGCATATCGTGATCGTGGGCGAGCCCACCAGCATGGCGGTCGTGAACGCCCACAAGGGGGTCTACAGCTTCAGGACCCACGTGCGCGGCCTGGAGGTCCATTCCAGCGCCACCCACCTTGGGGTGAACGCTGTGCAGCACGCCGCAACTCTGGTGCACTTCCTGACTGAGATCGCGGACGAGATGGCCGCGCGTGCCGAACCCGAGAGCGGCTTCGACCCGCCCTATACAACGGTCCACGTGGGCACGATGCAGGGTGGCACGGCCCAGAATATCGTGCCGCTCGACTGCAGGTTCACCTGGGAGTACCGGTTGATGCCGGGGGCGGACCCCGACGAAATTCGCGAGCGCTTCGAGCGTTTCGCCGAGGAGAGCGTGCTGCCGCGCATGCACGCGGTCGATCCCGGCACCGGGATCACCACAGAGCCCCGCGCCGTCGTGCCGGGCCTGGTGCCGGAGGACGGCTCGCCGGCGGAGGCGATCGTGATGGCGCTCGCGCGCACCAACCAAACCGAGGTTGTGGCCTACGGCACCGAGGCCGGGCAGTTCCAGGAAGCCGGAATCCCGACCGTGATCTGCGGCCCCGGCAGCATCCGCCAGGCGCATCAGCCCAACGAGTACATCGAGTTGAGCGAGGTCCGCGCCTGCGAAGCATTCATGCGTCGCCTGCTCGATGAGGTGTGCGCGGCCTGACGGCAGCGGCACGTTTTCAACCGAATTCCACAGGTTATCCACAGCTTTTCCACTGACTTGCACACAACTTATCCACTGAGAACCAGAAGGACTCGAGGAATGGGCGGCGCGAGCCTGGAGCGCGAGGGCGCGGTCGGCGTCATCACCATCGACAACCCGCCGGTGAACGCCATGAGCCCCGGTGTGCCGGGCGCGATCCTGGAGCGGCTGGCGGAAGCCCAGGGCGACAGTGCGGTCGAGGCCGTGGTGCTGCGCTGCGCGGGCAAAGGCGGGCTCGCCGGCGCCGACATTCGCTCGTTCGGCACGCCGTGGCCCGAGGGGGAGCCCACTCTGCGCGACGTGATCCCGGCGATCGAGCGCTCTGCCAAGCCGGTGATCGTCGCCCTCAACAGTTATTGTCTGGGCGGCGGTCTCGAATTGGCGCTTTCCTGCCACTACCGGGTCGCGAGCCGGAAGACCGAGGTCGGCCAGCCGGAGGTGTTGCTCGGCTTCCCACCCGGCGCAGGCGGGACGCAACGACTGCCCCGGCTCGCCGGCGTGGAGACGGCGCTCGCGATGATCGTCGACGGCACGCACGTCGCTGCCGAAGAGGCGGCCAAGAGCGGGATCATCGATCGGGTAATCGATGGCGACCTGCGCGAGGGCGCTCTCGCCTTCGCGTCGGAGCGCATCGCCGCCGGGCCGCCGCATTCTCTCGCTCGCGAGCGGACGCCGGTGTTGAAGGACCCGGATGTCTTCGCGGCCACGCGCAAGCGCCTCGAACGGCGAGCGCGCGGCCAGCGGGCCCCGATCGCGTGCCTTGAGTGCGTCGAAATGGCGCTGACGCTCCCCCTCGACGAGGGGATCCGCAAGGAGCGGGAGATCTTCCAGGAATGCATGGTCTCGCCCGAATCGGCAGCGCTCCGCCACGTGTTCTTCGCCGAACGGGCTGTGCGCAAGGTGCCGGGTATCGACAAGGACACGCCGGCCCGGCCCATCGAGCGTGCCGCCATCATCGGCGCCGGCACCATGGGCAGAGGCATCGCGACCTGCTTCGCCAATGCCGGGATCCCGGTGCGCCTCATGGATTCTGACTCAGGGGCGCTCGAGCGCGCACTGGCGGCGATCCGCAGCGACTACGAGCGGCGCGTGCAGCGCGGCCGCATCGGCGCAGCCGAGGCCGAGGCCCGTATCGGTTTGATCGAGCCGATCGGAACCATGGACGGCGTTGCCGGCGCCGATCTCGTCATCGAGGCGGTATTCGAGGAGATGCCGTTGAAGGAGGAGGTGTTCCGGGCCCTCGATTCGGCGTGCGACGAAGGCACGATCATCGCCTCCAACACCTCCTATCTCGACGTCAACCACCTGGCCGCCATCGTGCCGCGCCGAAAAGGCAACGTCCTCGGCATGCACTTCTTCAGCCCGGCGCAGGTGATGCGGCTCCTGGAGGTGGTACGGACCGATTCGGCGTCGCCGGAGACGCTGGCCACCGCGCTCGCGCTCGGGCGGCGGCTCGGCAAGATCGCGGTGGTGGCCGGTGTCTGCCACGGCTTCATCGGCAACCGAATGCTGGAAGGCTACACCCGGCAGGTGCGCTTCCTGCTGGAGGAAGGCGCGAGTCCCTCCGAGATCGACGCCGCGCTCACCGGGTTCGGCATGGCGATGGGGCCCTGCGCCGTGGCGGACCTCGCCGGCCTCGATGTGAGCTGGCGCAAGCGCAAGGCCGACGCGCACCTGCGCGATCCTTCAAAGCGCTACTCGGCGGTGGCGGACCGGCTGTGCGAGCGGGGCCGCTTCGGCCAGAAGACCGGCGCCGGCTACTACCGCTACGAACCCGGCGGCCGCACGCCCATACCGGACCCCGAGGTTGACGCGCTGATCGCCGAGGTCGCGGCGGAAAGCGGCATCGTCCGCCGCACCATCGGCGCGGACGAGATCGTCCAGCGCTGCCTCTACCATCTGGTGAACGAGGGCGCGCGGGTCCTGGACGACGGCATCGCGCTCCGCGCGAGCGACATCGACATCGTGTGGATCAACGGCTACGGCTTCCCCCGCTGGCGGGGTGGCGTGATGCGCTGGGCCGACCACGTCGGGCTCGACGCCATCCACGATTCCATCGCCGGCTTCAACGAGAGCCAGGACCATTGGGAACCGGCGCCGCTCTTGAGCCGGCTTGCAGCGGAAGGCAGGAGCTTCACCGACTTCGACCGGGCTGCGTGAGAGCCGCAGCGAACGCCAGGGTCAGGCCGCCGGCGCGCTCACCCTTCGGGCGGGAGCCTCGCGCCGCCGGGGTCGCGGCATGCTTGCCGACTTGAGCTGCCCGCAGGCCGCCTGAATGTCGCGGCCGCGCGGCGCGCGCACCGGCGCCGCATAGCCGGCCCGGTTGACGATCGCGGCGAACTCCTCGATGGCCTCCGGCGAGGAGCACGCGTAGGGCGCGCCCGGCCAGGGATTGAAGGGGATCAGGTTCAGCTTGGCGGGGATGCCGGCGATCAGGCGCACCAGCTCGCGGGCTTCGGCCGGCGAATCGTTCACGCCCTTCAGCATCACGTACTCGAAGGTGATGCGCCGCGCGTTGCTGGCGCCGGGGTAGCGGCGGCAGGCATCGAGCAGCTCTGCGATCGGATACTTGCGGTTGATCGGGACCAGCTCATCGCGCAAGTCGTCGCGAACGGCGTGGAGCGAGACTGCGAGGCCGACGGCGAGCTCGGCGCCGCAGCGCTCGATCATCGGCACCACGCCTGCGGTAGAGAGCGTGATCCGCCGGCGCGAGAGCGCGATCCCCTCGGGGTCCATGACGATGCGCAGTGCCTTGGCGACGTTGTCGTAGTTATAGAGCGGCTCGCCCATGCCCATCATCACGATGTTGGAGAGCATGCGCGGGCCGCGCGGCGATGGCCACTCGCCGTACGCGTCGCGCGCGGTCAGAAACTGCGCGACGATCTCACCGGCGGTGAGGTTCCGCACCATGCGCTGGGTGCCGGTGTGGCAGAAGGTGCAGGAGAGCGTGCACCCCACCTGGGAGGAGATGCAAAGCGCGCCGCGATCCTCCTCCGGGATGTAGACGGTCTCCACTTCGCGGCCGTCCACGAAGCGCAAGAGCCACTTCCGCGTACCGTCGGATGCGCGCTGCTCCGTCGTCACCTCGGGGCGCGCCAGGGTATAGCGCTCGGCGAGCGCGGCGCGGAGCGTGCCACTGATGGTCGTCATCGCGCCGAACTCGTCGGCGCCACGGTGGTAAATCCAGTGCCAGAGCTGCTTGGCCCGCATGCGCAGGCGGTCTTCCGGCACACCTACAACTTGCAGACGCTCGGCGAGCTCCTCCCGCGAGAGCCCGATCAGGCTTTCGCGCTCATTCTCCGAAGCGCTGGCTTCGTTTGCGGTGTGGTTGTCCGTGACGGGCCTGGAGCCCGAAGCGGAGCTTGGGGCTACCGGCACGCCCTGATGATGGCGTCGTGGATCTTGGTAAAGCCGATGAGGGAATAGCTATCCTCGGAATACGTATTCTTGAGCGAGACCCCGCGCACCTTCATCTCGCGGCCGCGGATCATGGCCTTGACGACGGTGGCATCGGCCGCTTCGGCACTGACCCAGGCATGTTCCCCGTGGGTCAGGTCGAAGTTGAACTGACGCCCGTCGATGGTCACCTTCACGGCCTTCCCTTCAGGATAGGGATAGCCGGAGGTCACGCTGACCTCCTCGGTCGTTCTGCTGCCCTGACGCCGGGTCACCATGACGTTGGGCGCGCCGCGCCGCTTGTAATTGCCTTTCGACTTCGCCGGCTTGGCATGCATGTAGCAGACCTTGGTGCCGTCCCTCATGTAGCTGTGGGCTCGCCAATTCGCATTCTCGGCCAAGGGCTCGGGCTTCACCTGCGCGTCCGCGCTCTGGAGGCCGAAGAGAAGCGAGGCAGCCAAGAGGGCCGGGAAGAGAAAAGCAACCCGTGCAGCGAATCGTCCGTTCATGACCTCAGGATATCTCTTGGCAGGGGAGGCGCACCATAACCAAATTGAGGTCCTGCCGCCAGTATCTCTCCCCGCCGCTTCGGGTCACAATATCGACAACGAGAGCCCACCTGCCCGATACGACCTGCGCCCTCCCCCCAGGCACACTCGCGAAGCGGTTTACGGCAGGCCCGGCGCAGGCCATATAGAGAGCATGGCGATACTCAAGATCGCGCGCATGGGCCACCCGGTGCTGAGCCGCCCTGCAGCGCTGGTCCCCGACCCGGCCGCGCCCGCGATCGAGCGCCTGATCGAGGACATGGTTGACACGCTGGTCGACGCCAACGGAGCCGGCCTCGCCGCGCCACAGGTGCACGTGCCGCTGCGACTCGTGCTCTTCCGCGTGCCGCCAGGCCGCGAGGCGGCCGAGGACGAGGACGGCGGGGATAGCGAGTCGGCACCTGAAGCGGGACTCGAGTCGCCGACGGTCCTCATAAACCCCGTGATCGAGCCGATCGGTGAGAGCATGGTGGAGGATATGGAGGCGTGCCTCTCCCTCCCCGGCCTCGCAGGTATGGTGCCGCGACACGATCACATCCGCTATCGTTGGACGGATAGCGAGGGCCGGAAGCACGAATGCGAGGCGCAGGGCTTCCACGCCCGGGTCGTGCAGCACGAGTGCGACCACCTGGACGGAATCCTCTATCCGATGCGGATGACCGACCACTCGACCCTCACCTTCACCAGCGAACTGGGCCGCGCGGCGGCCGAGGAGGCCTGAGCCGTGTGGCGGGCGCTGCCTCAGGACGAGACCCGCGACCGGCTGCTGGTCGCAGCACTCCCTCACGTCCCCTTCGACGGCTGGTCCGAAAAGGCGCTTGCGGCGGCAGCGGCGGAGCTCGACATCGACCCCGACGAGGCGCGCCACGCCTTCCCCGGCGGGCCGGTCGCGCTCGTTGCCTATCACGCGGCTTACGCCGACCGCCGAATGGAGGACGCACTCGAAGAGGTCGATCTGGCGGCGATGCGGGTGCGGGAGCGCATCGCGCATGCCGTGCGCATTCGGCTCGAGCAGAACGCGGCGCACCGGGAGGCGATCCGCGCGGCGCTCCCCATCCTGGCGCAGCCCGCCAACGGCCCGCACGCACTCTCTTCCCTCTACCGCACCGTCGACACGATCTGGTTCGCGGTGGGCGACAAGACCACCGATTTCGGCTTCTATACCAAGCGCGCCCTGCTTGCCGGCGTCTACCTCTCCACCTTGCTGTATTGGCTGAACGACGGGTCCGAGGACGCGCAGGCGACCTGGGGCTTTCTCGACCGACGCATCGCCGACGTCATGCGTATTCAGACCGCGCGTGCACGATTCGCCGGCTTTCGCCCGCCCGGCTTCGGACTATTGCAACGCCTTCGCGAGGCCGCCCGCGCCGCTGCCGATCCCATGCAAGGGCGCGGCCCGCAGAGGCCGTCGTAGCACGCGGCCCCGGTACGGCCGCCGGCTCTTACACCAGAAGTTCGGCCAGCAGGCTGTTGAGCAGCGGCCGACCGGCGGCGGTTGCCCTGAGCCGCCCTTCGCGTCGCTCCAGGTAGCCGGCATCGACCAGTCGGGCGAGGCCGGCACGGTCGATTACCCGGTCCGGGTCGCAGCCGGCGCGCTGCCTCAAGTGCGCCTCGGACACCCCTTCCGCGAGGCGGAGACCCATCATCAACATCTCCCGCGCCTGCTCTTCAGGCTCGAGGGCGCGAGTCTCTGCGGTGCCGTGGCCGGCGCGCGCCACGGCATTGAGCCAGGATTCGGGTCTGGCGTGCTGACGCGTGGCCTGCCGGCCGCCCTCCGCAAGCGGGATGCGACCATGGGCACCCGGCCCGATTCCGACGTAATCGTCATAGCGCCAGTAGGCGAGATTGTGGCGGCTGGCATCGCCGCCGCGCGCATGATTCGAGACCTCGTAGGCCGCAAAGCCGGCCGCCTCCATGGTCTCTTGGGTCAGGTCGTAGAGGGCACGGCCGGTGTCGTCGTCGGGCAGCGCGAAAGCGCCCTCCCGCTCCTCTCGCCAGAAGGGCGTGCCCTTCTCGATGGTGAGCTGGTAGAGCGAGAGGTGGTTGGCGGCGAACGACAACGCCTCGGTCAGCTCATCGCGCCAGGCCTCGACGGTCTGGCCGGGCCTCGCGTAGATCAGATCGAAGGAGCTGCGCGGCATGATGCGCTGCGCCAGCGCCACCGCCTGCCGCGCTTCCGCCGAGTCGTGCCCGCGTCCGAGGAAGCGTAGAGCGTCATCGTCCAGCGCCTGCACGCCGAGCGAGACCCGGTTGATGCCGGCCGCACGGAAGTCTTCGAGCCGCGCCGCCTCGGTCGAGGTCGGATTGGCTTCGAGGGTGATCTCCGCGTCCTCTGCGAGGGTCCAGCACAGCGCCGCCCGGTCGATGACGGCGGCCGCAGTCTCGGGCGGCATCAGCGAGGGCGTGCCCCCACCGAAGAAGATGCTGGTTATCGTCGCTCCCGGCAGCAGCGCGGTGAAATGGTCGAGCTCGCGGAGCAGCGCACCCCGCCACCTGGCCTGATCGACACTCTCCCGGACGTGGCTGTTGAAGTCGCAATAGGGGCACTTGGAGAGGCAAAAGGGCCAGTGGACGTAAAGGGCGAACGCCGGGTCCGGCGGCGCATCGATAGAGGTCGGGTCAGTGTCGTCGGTCACGGCCGGGCCGGCAGGCAGGTTGCCTGCAACTGCTCGAAGGCCCGCGCCCGATGGGTCAGCGGTTGTTTCTCCCCCGGCAGCATCTCGCCGAAAGTGCGCCCGTGGCCGTCGGGGATGAAGATCGGGTCGTAACCGAACCCGTGTTGGCCGCGCGGCGGAAACGAGAGGGTCCCGATCACGCAGCCTTCGACGGTCTCGCAGTGACCATCCGGCCAGCCCAGGGAGAGCGCGCACACGAAATACGCCACAGCGCCGCCGGTCTCGCGTCCGCGCGCCGCAAGCTCCGCCTCGATGCGCGCCATCGCCACACGAAAATCCTTTCCCGGTCCCGCCCAACGGGCGGAATAGATGCCGGGGGCGCCGTCGAGCGCCGGCACCACGAGGCCTGAATCGTCGGCGAGCGCGGGCTCGCCGCTCGCCTCCGCTGCAGCGCGGGCCTTGAGCGCCGCGTTCGCGATGAATGTGTCGCCGGTCTCCTCCGGCTCCGGGAGGCCCAGCGCCGACGCGCCCACCGCCTCGATGCCGAGGGGGTCCAGCAGCGCCGCAATCTCGCGGACCTTGCCGGCGTTATGGCTCGCGACGATCAGGCGCGCTGCCGCGAGACGACGGGCCATGCTGCCTAACCTGCCCCAGCGAGGGCATCTCGCTGCAGGGCGAAGAGCTCTTCGACGCCTGAGCGGGCGAAGCCCAGCATGGCGAGCAGCTGGGGCTCGCTGAAGGGATCGCCCTCCGCCGTGCCCTGCACCTCGACGATCCCGCCGCCGGCGGTCAGCACGAAGTTCGCGTCCGCGTCTGCGGTGCTGTCCTCGTCATAGTCGAGATCGAGCACCGCCTCGCCGCCGACGATCCCGCAACTCACGGCGGCGACCTGATCCGTGAGCGGCAGGCTTTCGATGGCACCGCACGAGACGAGGCCTTCAAGCGCCGCGTGGAGCGCCACATAAGCGCCGGTGATGGCGGCGGTGCGGGTGCCGCCGTCCGCCTGGATGACGTCGCAGTCGAGGGTGATCTGGCGCTCGCCGAGCGCCTCGAGGTCGGTCACCGCGCGGAGCGAGCGGCCGATCAGGCGCTGGATCTCCTGGGTGCGGCCGCCCTGGCGTCCCCGCGCGGCCTCACGCGCCGAGCGCGACCCGGTGGAGCGTGGCAGCATGCCGTACTCGCCGGTGACCCAGCCCCGCCCCTTGTTGCGGAGGAAGGGAGGCACGCGCTCCTCCACGCTCGCGGTGCAGAGCACCTGCGTGTCGCCGAAGCGAAACAGGCAGGAGCCCTCGGCGTGCTTGTTCACGCCCGGCTCGAGCTTGACCTGGCGCATTTCGTCTGGTCTGCGGCCCGATGGACGCATGGAAGGCCACTCCCCCGCTGGCGGCGCGACATTATCGCGGGGCCCGGATAGCGTCCACCCCAACCCGGCGCCGCGCGGACCATGACCTTGGCGAGACATTCAGGATAGCATCGTGGATCGAGGCGCCCTGGCTTCGCGTATCCTCGGTTGCGCCTGGAGACAGGCGAAGGCGAGTCGAATTGCAGCCAGTGGAGAAGGTCAGGAGGCAATGATGGGGCAACAGAGAATCGCGATCCTGAGCCCCGGAGACATGGGCGGAGGGGTTGGCGCGGCGCTGACGGAACACGGCCACGACGTGATCACCTGCGTGGCTGGCCGCAGCCAGGAGACGCAGGCGCGCGCCAGGCGATTGGGTTTCCACCTCGCGGACGATCTGGAGTCGCTGCTGGCAGAAGCCGATATCGTTCTGTCGATCCTGCCGCCGGAGGCCGCAATGGGCTTGGCCCGCGATGTTGCCGCGGCGATGCGGCGCGCGGCTCATGCCCCGCCCTATGCCGATTGCAATGCGGTCTCGCCGGAGACGGCGCGCGCGATCGGTGCGCTCTTCGAGGGCACCGGCGCGCCCTTCATCGACGCCGGGATCATCGGCGCTGCGCCCCGCCCCGGTGGACCGCCGACGCGATTCTATGTCAGTGGGGAGGCCGCCGGACTCATGGACGTGCTGGACGGCAAGGGCATGTCGGTCCGCCAGGTTGGCCCGGAGATCGGCTGCGCCTCGGCGGTCAAGATGTGCTACGCGTCGATTACCAAGGGTACCAACACGCTGCACACCGCAGCGATGACGGTCGCCGACGCGCTGGGAGTGGGCGAGACGGTGCGGGCCGAGATCGATGAAAGCCTGCCCTCGGTCATGCAGCACATGCGCGGCACCATCCCCCGGCTTCCCGCCGACTCCGGCCGTTGGTTGGGCGAGATGGATGAAATCGCCAGGACCTTTGCGTCGGCCGGCGTCACGGCCAGGTTTCACCAGGGCGCGGCGGAGACATTCCGGCTGCTCGATTCGACGCCCTATGGGCGCGAGACGCGGGAGACGATGGACACCACGCGCACGCTGGAGGAAACCATCGCGGCGTGTCTGCGGCAGCTGCCGATGCGCGACGCTGCGGAGTGAGCGAAGCTGCGGGACGCCGTTTTGTCAGGCGGCGTGACGCGGTCGACGAGACCGAGACCGGCGCGGCAGAGCTCCGCACCGCACTGACCGGCGGCGCGGTGCCGCCCCCGAGCGTCTGTCGGTTGGGGCAAGGGTAGGCGCCCAGCCGTCCTCCATCGGCTCAAATTTACTTTCCCGAACCAACTGGGCAGACATCCGCGCCGCCGTTCCGGTCGACCTCACGGGGGACTTTCCGATCGTTCGCCCCCGCGGTCGTGATGTGAACCCGCACGTCTCACCACGGTCATGGTCTGCGCGGCGCTGTCCGGGCCGCAGGGAGAGGACGGCGTGCAGCGGATCGAACGCCAGGGAGGCACGCAGACCATGACCGTGGTGAGAAGAAGGGGATAAGGGGGTCACTCGAGCTCTCGTTGTTTGTCCGATTTCGGGTTCCGGGAGCGTTGCCGCAGACGCTTGTCTGGGCCTATGCGCCCGCTGTCGTGAGAAGTAGCGCCGCAAGGATGAGACCCACGCCTGCTATCCATGCCACGACTACGGAGTACGTCCATATCATCGCGGCGTCTCCTGATACCAAGAGCAGATATTTTGCGTTGCATTCAGACATTCAATGCGTCCAAACGAGACAGGCGCTCCGAACTCAACCATGAATTTCTCACCTCGTAGCTAGTACTCAACTTGTAAAGCGATAACACGCTTTAACCGCACTCCACCCGATTCGGGAAACTTCCAGAACTCGAATCCGAGTGAGTGCAGGAGAGAAAATGACAAGAAATTTGGGCTGAATCAATATACTTTGTTAGCCTGATGCTATATCATTCAAAGCATAGATGGAGAAATAACATGCTGAAATTCCTCAATATTCAGAATCTGCATATATTTTGCATCTTTAGGGTTGTCCTACCAATTCGGATATAATATCGAGTGGTTAGACCAATAGGCTACTGCAAAATATAAAACATGACACCATATCACTTCAATCATGTTATGGCGTAACAAAATCGGAAATCAAATCACAAGATTTCGTGGTGGCATCCATCGCCAAATAACCTAAACTCTTTGAGAAATTCGGGCTGGCCTTTCGTACGACAAGCGTATCGCGCGGCGCGATGGAGACGCGGCGAAAGGCCGATTACCATGGGGGGAGCGCGTGAATCTGGGGCGAACCGGTGCCATGCGTTGCAGCGACTCGCGGATCCTCACCACACGCGCCGTCAGCCTGGCCCGGAGCCCGAGTCGATGATCCTGATGCCCGGCGTGATCGACAACATGACCAAGCACCTGGAGCACCCAGGGGTGGTGGCCGTGCGCACCCAGTGAGCGGTGGATGCGGTAGGGGATCGCAGCCGGGTGAGCGCGGGGATGGACTGCGGCTTCGCCGTTTTCACCGATGACGCGATGATGACCGAGGACATCTGCTGGGCGAAGTTGCGCGTGCTCCCCGCCGGTGCCGACCTCGCCAGCAGCCGGCTCTGGGGTTAGCGCCCGCCTGCCCCCTCCCCTCAAGCTGCCGGCGACGGTGAACGATTGAAGCTCAGGATAGCCAGACCGGCGAGCAAGAGAGTGATGCACGAGACAATCGTGCGGACTGCATTCCAGCGCTGCCACGGGACGGAATAGTCTTGCCAAACCTCCCTTGCCCGAGACGCCTCCAGCGGTGTCTCGACCAGCGCCAGGACACCGTTCATTGATGAATGGACCAGGACCGTCAGGAGCAGGCCACCCAGAAAATAGAGAAGACCGCCTGCCCCGAAGAGAAGCGCGGCACGACCCTCACCACTCCTCCATGCCACCAACGCCGTCACGAACAGAATGACGGGAGTGCCGAAGAATGCGGGAGCGAAGGCGGCGTTGCGCACGCTCGCATTCATCGCCTGCATGGCGGCAATGGCGGTGTTGGAGTCCGTGGCGTCCAGCCCCCACATGGTCGAACAGACCCACGCAAAGAAGAAGCCGAATATGGCTCCGGAGAACAGGAGGGACAGAATGGCCAGCGGATTCAGATAGCGACGCATGGCGAACTCCCGACTCTGGGCTTGTTTGGCGAGGCATCGGGCAGCAGCAGATGACGGGGCGACTGGGCTCGTGCACCGTTGGGATCGCAACTCATCTGAGGCGCTGCTGACATGGGCGGACAAGGCAAGCAGCCTTCAGCGCCTCTACGTGGCCGAGGCCCAGGATCCAGGCTTCCTCGGTCTCGATGAGCCGGCGTTCGTCGGCCGTGAGAAAGGGAGCGGCGGCGAAGAGGGGCGCGAGCCCGCCCAGCAAATCGAGCCGGGCGAAGGCCTCTGCATTGACGCGCACCTGGGCGCTGTCCAGGATTTCTTCCTTGCGCCTGCGTGCGTGGACTTCCGCCCTGAGCAGCGAGGGATAGACCTCGGCGATCACCGCTTGCGCGTCGGGCGTTCGCAAACCGGTCTCGAAGGGCCAGATCGCCGCGCGGTCCGCGATGCGCGGGTCCTCGACCAGACGCTTGAGCGCAGGGAGGCCCAGCAATATCTGCGAGCCGACGGAGCCGGTATAGGCCAGTTGCCAGACGGTCTTGGCGCCGGCGGCGCGGATGTCGCAGAGGCGGCGCTCAGGCGGGTGCGCCTTTCGCTCCGTGCGCTCGGATGCCCTCACCGGGATCGCCGGGAACGGCCACGCCGACGGGCGGCCCCAGAACGGTCCTAGTCCCGGATAAGTGTCGTTGATCGCCGCCGCAACGTCGTAGCGATTGTTGCCGTTGTCCGGTGCGTCACCGATTCGTGCGGCCAGCCAGTCCCAAAGCGCCAGGCCGGACGCCTTGCCCGTTAGGTGCACTGCGACACCTGCGGGATAGCCGAAGGGAAAGTCGAAGCCCACCAGCACCCGACGGCCCAAGTCCAGCTCGCCGGCGATCAAGCCGGCAAGGCGATCGAGCGCCTCTTGGCGGGTGCGGACGTACGCCGGTTCATCCACCTTGATCCCGCTCGCGACGCGCGCGACGGCCCACCAGATCGCGTCCTTGGTGGGCTTGGCGGGACTCGGCTTCGACCGCGCCGACCAGTCGACGACGATGTGGGTGTGGAAGAGTTGCATTCCAGCCTTGCCCGCAATGGCCCAAAGGGGCAGCGTGACAGCAGCACGGCGGTCCGTCACCCTTGGCGACTTTCTACGCCGGAATTCGCTGGACCGACCCATGCGCACAATCCGCCGCCTGAGACACGTCGCGATGGCCGTTGCGGCCGTCTTCGTAAGCGCCATTGCGCTTGCCGCACTGACCCCGCCCGCCCCCGCTGCGCCGCTTACGCTCACACTCGTCCACGTCAACGACTGGGACCAGATGGCGGGGACCGGCGGCGCAGGCGGTGCCGCAAAGATCGCGACCGTGGTTGCCGAAGAACGCGCGCGAGCGGAGGCCGAGGGCGGCCTTGCGGTGGTTACCTTCGGTGGCGACATGATCTCGCCCTCCGTGCTCTCAGGGATCGACAAGGGCGCGCACATGATCGATCTCGCCAATGCCGTCGGCTTCGACGTGGCGGTGCTTGGCAACCACGAGTTCGATTTCGGCCCCGAGGTGCTGGAGGAGCGACTCGCGGAATCGGAAACGGTCTGGCTCGCGGGCAATGTGACGATCGCGGGTGGTGGCTTTCCCGGCACCACGGCCACGGCGGTGGTGGAGAGGGACGGCTACCGGATCGGCTTTCTCGGCCTGGTCACGACGGAGACCCCCGTGATTTCGAGTCCTGGCCCCGATGTCTCCTTCGCGCCCGTTGCTGAGACAGGTGCGGCGCTTGCCCCGGATTTGAAGTCGGAGGGCGCCGACATCGTCGTCGCGCTGACCCATCAGGGGCTCGGCGCGGACCTGGAACTGCTGCGCAAGGTCAAGGGAATCGACGTCGTGCTCGGCGGCCACGATCATCTGTTGATCGCCCACCATGATGGCCGGCACGCCGTGATGAAGGCGGGTTCCCAAGGCCGCCACGTCGGCGTGCTCACCCTGAAGATCGACCGTGTGGAAGGCCGAGGCGGCGCAACCAGGGTCGTCTGGACCCCGGACTTCCGCCTCCGTTCGACCGCCGGAATCGAGGGAGACGCCGCGCTCGCTGCCAAGGTTCGTGACTACCAGGCGCGGCTCGACGAAAGCCTGGACGTCGTGATCGGCGAGACCGCGGTGGAACTCAGCACCCGCGGCTTCCTGCGCGGATCGGCCGAGACCGCCTTCGGCAATCTTCTGGCCGACGCCATGCGTCTGGCGACGGGCGCCGACATCGCGCTCACCAACGGCGGCGGCATTCGCGGCGACACGGTGTATCAGCCCGGCACCAGGCTCACCCGCAAGATGGTGCTGACCGAGCTTCCCTTCGGCAACAAGACCGTGGTGCTTCGCCTCACCGGCGTCCAGGTGCGGGAAGCGCTGGAGAACGGCGTGAGCCGAGCCGAGAATCCTTCGGGTCGCTTCCCTCAAGTCTCGGGTCTCGCCTTCACATTCGATGCGCGCCGGCCGCCCGGCGAACGCGTGACGAGCGTCACGGTGGGCGATGCGCCACTGGCGGAGGGCAAGACCTACACGCTTGCGACCAACAACTTCCTGGCGAAGGGCGGCGACGATTATCGCGTCTTCAGGGCCGGTGAGGTGCTGGTCGATTCGGCGTCCGGCAGCCTGATGGCCGGCCAGCTCATCGACCACATCATTGCGGCCGGTTCAGTTTCTCCTGTGGTCGAGGGGCGGATCACCCGCGAGGACTGAGGCGTATCGCGATCGCACGAGATGATTGCGGGCCGGTGGGTTTCGCACCACGGTCATGTTGCCCCAACGCCCTGAACGACCTCCCTCCGACAAGGAGCACGCGACGATGACACGTCTCACAACCATGCCCCGCAGGGTGCGCTTCCTGATCGCTGGTCTTGCAATCGCACTCTTGCTCGCAGCCGTCTCCTCCGCGCCCGCAGACGCGCACGCCATTCGGGGCGAGACCCCGCGCATCGCCGTGGTCTCCGCGTTTGCGCCGGAGCTCGCGATTCTTCAGGGGGAGCTGGAGGGCGCGAAGTCGCAGTCGGTGAACGGCGTCGCCTTCACCACCGGTGCCCTGGAGGGGCGTGACGTGGTGCTCTTCCTGAGCGGGATCAGCGTGGTCAACGCGGCCATGACAGTGCAGCTTGCGCTGGACCATTTCACCATCGAGCGCATCGTGTTCTCCGGCATCGCCGGCGGCGTGGACCCCGGCCTGAACATCGGCGACGTCGTGATCGCGGACCGCTGGGGGCAATACCTGGAGATGCTCTTCGCCCGCGAAGTCGACGGCGGCTGGATGACAATGCCCTTCTTCGAGTACCCCCACGCGAACTTCGGCATGATGTTCCCGCGCTCGGTCTCCGTGCTCCGCCCCGGCGCCGAGGCGCCCGAAACCCGCTTCTGGTTCCCCGTGGACGAAGCGCTGCTCTCCAGCGCCGGCAGCGCGGCGAACGATGTGACACTCGCCCGCTGCACGGCAGGAGACAGGTGCCTCGAGGAGGCGCCCAAGATCGTTGTCGGCGGGTCAGGTGTCTCGGGCAGCGCCTTCATCGACAACGCGGCCTTTCGCACCTGGGCCTTCGAGACCTTCGGCGCACGCGTTCTGGACATGGAGAGTGCGGCCGTCGCCCACGTGGCCTACGCCAACGACGTGCCCTTCCTCGCCGTCCGCAGCCTCGCGGATCTGGCCGGCGGCGGCGAAGGCGCGAACCAGATGGAGGTCTTCCTGGGCCTCGCGGCGGGCAACGCGGCGGCGGTGGTCAAGACGCTGCTCAGGGCGATGCCGGGCGAGAATTGACGGCGCCGGCAGTTGTGCGCCCCGTCGTCAGCTCAAGTGACGAAGGGGATGAGCACCATGACGCCGAGGGTGAGGACGGCGAGCCCGATCGCCGCCGCCGCACCGTAACGGTGCTCGAGGATGCGCTGGGCCCTGGGCCCCAGATACCAGAGTATCGCGGCCTCGACGTAGAAGCGCATGCCTCTGGCGACGAGCGACGCCAGGATGAAGGCGCCCACGTTCAGGTGTGCGGCGCCGCTGGCGACGGCGACCAGCTTGTAGGGCAACGGCGTCAGCGCCCCGGCGGCGACGAACCAGGCGCCCCACCTGTCCCTGTACTCGTAGAAGGTCTCGAGGTCGCCGGCGTGGCCTGAGAGGGCGAGCAAGGGCTCGCCCAACCAGTCGTAAAGGAAGTAGCCGATCAGGTAGCCGGTGAGCCCGCCGCCGACTGACGACACCGTGGCGATGCCAGCGAAGAGCCACGCCTTGGCGCGCTTCGCCAGCACCATGGGAATGAGCAGCAGATCCGGCGGCACCGGCAGGAAGAGGCTCTGCAAGTAGCAGAGGCCCGCCAGCACCCAGACGGCGCGGCGCGTGCCGGCACTCTGCATCGCCCAGTCGTAGAGCCGTCGGAGGAGATGGCGCTGCCGTCTCGCCGCAGGCGTGGCGCTGTTCTCGGTCATGACAGACTTGCGTGAAGGGTCGCGGAATTACAGCCGACTAGCGGGGGGTGTAGGAGGCGGAGTCTACCCCCTAAAGAGCTTGCGGTCTTTGCGCTTGTTCCACGCCACCGCGAGCGGCAGGAACCAGGGACGGCCGGTGTAGAAGGGCCAGCTCGGGAAGGGTCGGCCGTCGAAGGGGCTCGCGGCCTCGGGATCACCCAGCACCCGGAGCGCGGTCTTGTGGCCGAGATAGGTGCCCATGGGCACGCCGGAGCCGCACCAGCCCATGGCGTACTCGACGCCGTCGTGGCTCCCGGTGTGCGGCATCATGTCGAAGGTGAAGGCGGTCTTGCCGGTCCAGCAATGGCTGATCTTCACGCCTTCCAGAGACGGGACGATCTGCACCATGGCATCGTGCAGGTAACGCGCCTTCTGCGCGAGGTCGGCAGGCGGCTCGGCGCTGAGCCCGCCGAAGAGAATGCGCGTGCCGTCCTCGTTGGGCCGGATCCAGCAGGGGGAGTTGCGGTGCTCGACCATCGGTTTGCCGCCCGGCGCGATGTGCTCGATTCGATCCTCGGGCAAGGGCTCGGTCGCGATCATGAAGGCGTCGACCGGCACCACGCGGCGCCGCAGCCATCGGGCGGCCTTGGGCGTGTACCCGTTGGTCGCGACGATCACGTGGCCCGCCCGAAGCGTGCCGCGCGGCGTCGACACGCGAAAGCCGCTGCCGCTGCGCTCGATTGCCTGCACCGGGCAGTGGCCGATGATGCGCGCGCCGTCCCGCGCGGCCCGCTCCAGCAGGCCCGCGTGGTAGAGGCCCGCGTGGATCGTGCCGTTGCCGCGCAGGATCTGGCCGCCGTGGTAATGCCCCTTGCGGTAGGCTGGTGGCACCTTGTCGGGCTCAACCATCTCCGCGTCGACCGGGACACCGTCCTCCCGCATCATGGCGAGATCGCGCGCGAGGCCGTCGAACACGCCCTTGGAGGGTGCAGCGATGAAGCGCCCGGTGTTGCGATAGAAGCAGGCGATCTGCTCGCGCTCGATCAGGGAGGCCGCGAAGTCGTGGGCTGCGATCGCCGCGCGGCAGACCTCTGCGGCCCGCTCGCGCCCGAGCTGCGGCACCATGTCGCCATACTTGTGCCAGACCTGGCGGCCAAGATAGCCGGCGTTCCGCGTGCTGGCACCATGCCCCGCGGCCTCCGCATCGAGCACCACCGGCTCGCGCCCCCGGCGCGCGAGGGTAAGCGCGGCTGACAGCCCGACGTTCCCCGAGCCCACGACCACCACCTCGGCCTCCGCCGGCGGCGCCTCGTCGGTGATATCCGGCCGCGGCGCGAGGTCCCACCAATAGGGTGTGGACTTGAAATCCCCCGTCAGCATGCCGCTGCTCGCCATCGCAGCCTCCGCGCTTGGGCCGGCCGCTGCCGCCCAGCCTCCGGGGGCTAGACTATGACGGAGTGACGCAACACGCCAAGATGCACATCTTCTATCGCTTGTTCTCCGCCGCCTAGACGCACCATCCCCTATCTAGAATCTTGTAAGGAAAGCAAGATCGAATGCAACGCCAAGACGTCGAAGGCCTGTGATATTGCAGCATTCAGACCGCGAAACCTCTCCACATGAGCGACTGTTGCGCTTTGCGCCCTTAAGTCGCTGGCCTCTCGCACATAATCCGCCAACCTCCTTATTACCCTGCTCGACTGCTCATATACCCCCACATCGTTCGAAGGCATTGCTAGTGACCACTCATCTGTGCCAAGAACCCAATTGGCATAGGATCTGGCGCTCAACACTTCCCTAGTCTGTTCCGCAGCGTGCTTACCAACAATCTGGTCAAGAAATTCGTGCGGTATCTCCTCACCAGTGGCTATACTGCCAACTAAACTCTCAGTTTCATCAGCAATTCCTATTAGTCGTTCGCTCAGTTTCTCGAATGCGTTGCCTGCATCAGAAATTACATTACGCTCGACCATGGCAATGGTACCATAAACATCGGCTACTGTTCTCAACAATTCACCACCCACAACGCGCGATTCATCACTAGGATCTTGGATATTCTGGAATATATAGATTGAATGAGCTGGTATTGGTGCAAAAACAGCTAAGCCGATCACGATAGCAAGGCAGCGAAGGTGTCGCATGTCTATCTCCTCATTTCCGACAGTTCATGATAAGCTCTTTGTATTTTTGGTCGTAGGTACTCTGCTCAATGGGCATCTTCTCAAAATAGTCATCGGCCCCTTTTGATATGACAATTCCGCAGAGTTCCTGTTTGTACAAGCTCCATTCCTTCTCGCCAACATATTCTAGGCTATGCTGGAACGAAATTATGTTATAGGCGCTCAACAACACTCCAAATTGGTGCACGACCTTGCTATTTCTCTGCACGTCCGCAGTCCGAGCGCCTGTATAAAGATAATCTAGGAAGTCCGCATCAGAGGATAAGTCTCGATACACCTCAAAGCCGAAGCGTTGAATATTGAAGAACGTCTGAGCTTGCGTTGCCTTCTTGTTCTCCTCAAGATTTCCGGATGCTACCCTCAACGATTCAATGGAAACCCCAAGACCGGCTGCGACAAGTAGAATACCAATTGCAGAGACGATCGCGCTCGTCGACTCGATAGCGTCGTGGTTTCTTTCTGCCCACTGTCGATACACCATGTTCCCTTCCTATCCGCAGCTATTCATATCAGGTCGCACTTGGGTTGGCAGGCATAGCGGAGGCCGCTGTCGTCGTGTAGGATTTCGCTGTCAAAGGGCCTCCCTTGTCGAACAACGACAGCATTACGCCCACCATGACCGATGATATTTTCGTTCTTCGCTTTGATCCTCTCAAAGTGCGTCACACGAAGTTTGAGAACCGGCGAGCGGTCGCGATACGCCGTTTACCGGCCCATTGGCAGAGCAATGAGCTCGCCTGGCGCTCGCAGACACATGGACGATACAAAGGTTCATACTTGAACGCCTTCCGGGCAATTGCCCCGGCGACATTCGGCAATCGTCCAGGTGGGACGTTCCCTCAGGATGTAACGATATAAGTCCATGTTTCCTCGATAAGTGTAGTAATACCAGTGATCCCACCATTCTTCGGGGTTGTCACCGGATATGTGTAGATCGTGTTCTGCGAGCCACTCCATGAGCCCAACGCCGTCGATTTGTAGGTCGATCCAGCGCTCGGTAGGCTTGCGGGCCTCGAGTCCGTTATGACCGATGACCTGTGAATTGGAGGAAAACAGTCCTCTAGGGCCGAAGTTCTCTGCGAAAACGTCGAGTACGGCGTTTTCGCGGCTTACGATGTTGTAGAACTGAGGTCCTTCGTCCTGTGGCCACTGCTGTCGCCTGACATACCTCATGACTGAGGTGTACATCTTGCGGGCGTCGTCCGTGTACTCGGATCCGCCGAGCAGGATCACACGACCGATGCGGCTCAGAAGGGGAAGCTTGTTTTCCGCGGCGATGGTCAGTGCCCCGATAACCAGCACCGAGCCCAAGCTGTGGCAAAAGATGTCGATCGGCTGAGAGTGTAATTTCTCCAGGTCAGTTAAGGACTGCAGTACCCGAAGCAATGGCCACGAAGCCTGGCGGCCCAGGTCGTACGCACGCGCGTAGTAGTTCTGGTGGTGCGACAGGAGGGAGGTGGCGAAGCCGGGCTGGCTGTACCAGCCGAAGGCAATGGCCACCCCATCCTTGCCCTTGTCGTTGCGCCTGAACCCGAGCTGTCGCGGCCAGCTCGTCGTGTGATGGCGGATCTCCTCCAGCTCATCGTGCTGCTTGAAGTGAAAATTCCTGCCATGTGGATTGTCGGTCTGCTTTGGATCGCCCGTGACGGCGTCTCTCGGGTCATAGAGAAACCCATGCACCATCACCGTCACCGGCGCGCCCGGTACATAGTTCGCCGCTTCATTGGAGGCCTTGAACTGAAGGTAGTCGCACAGCTCGGCGGAGGGAGTGAGGGCGCTCACTGGCGGCGAGTCTGGGTGAGGCGGGTTTACTCCTACTTCGAGCAGACCGCGCCTGCTGCCATTGCTTTGAGCGTACTTGGTATCGACGAGCGCTCCCAAGCCTGTCGGTGCGTAGAGGCGGTCCTTGATGAGAGTCAGACGGATAATCGACATCTCACCGCCCAGTCACGCTTCGAGCCGCCAAGCTGTTCCTGACGGCCGGCGCTTCATCCTCATCGGGAAGGCGAGACCCCGCCCCCGTCGTCATGCCCAGCTACTCCCTATGGCGCGGATAATGATATCACAGATACGACATAACATAATCAGCATTAACCAACTGGTCAATCGATTTTTCGTGAGGTCGAGCGCGCGACGTGACCAAATCCTCGTTCAGTCCATGAAGGCACAGCGGTTTCGGGTCAGGAGTGGTGCCGCACGGGCGGCCTGTCAGAAGGCAAGCACGGCTAGATGTGTCCGTCTCTTGCGGACGCGCGACAGGCCGCGACCGCGGGCCGCCGTTCCTGCGGCGCCATCGCGCGTCCGCGCGCGTGGACGCACCATGCGGAGACGCCGGCTAAAGGCCGGCTGCCGCGAGCGGCAAAATCGCGAGGCGTCTCTGTGTAAAGCGGAAACGCTTTAGCCCGCGTCTGCCGGGCGGGCGGATGTTGGAGCGGTCAGGAGGCCGTCTTGCCCCTGATGTCGTGTGTCTTGACGGCGTCGGGCGTCATGTAGGTGCGCCGGGCTCCCTGCAGCAGATGCCCCCGCTCCCTGACCGCCTCGTCCGGCAGCGTCTCGAGCGGCGTGTAGCTCGCATGATGATGGGCGCGGAAGGGATTGTTGCGTGCCGCGTTGTAGCAGCAGAGCAGCGCCGTCCGGGGCTTGTCGGACTCGTTGGGGGCGGAGGCGTGCAGCGTGTTGCAATGCGTGAACAGGCAATCGCCCGGCTCCATCTCGCAATGAACATGCTCCAGGACCTTCATGGCTTCCTCGACCCGCTCGGGGTCGGCGCTCCTCTGGCCGCCGACATCGATGTGAGTAACGCGGCCCATATGGTGTGAGCCTTTGAGGATCTGCAGGCAGCCGTTTTCCACGGTCATGCGGTCGACGGCGATCATCACGCTCGCCAGGTCCGGGAACAGGATGCCGTTCTCGTACCAGTAGCCGAAGTCCTGATGCCAGTGGAAGCCGCCGCCGGTTCGCGGCTGCTTGGCGATGAGCTTCGAGTGGTAGTGGTACACCTCGCCGCCGAGGAGCAGCTCCATGGCGCTCACGATCCGGGCGCAGCGGGCGATCGCACCGAAGAGATCGTCGCCGGGGTGGTTCCACAGCACCAACTCGGTCTGGCCCCATTCGGGGTCGGGTATCTGGAGGATGTTCTGCTCCAGCGACTCATCCCTGGTGACGCCACGGTGGAGGAGCGAGATTTCTTCCCGGTCGAAGTAGCCGCGCTTGAGGAGGAAGCCGTCTTCCCGGAAGCGCTCGGCTTCCTCCGTGCTGACTCGTCCGAACTCCATGCTATTCCCTCCCTCGCCTCCGCGCGGCCGCGGCGCCTGAATCAGTCGACAAAGCGCGCCGCCCCCGGCTCCAGGTATGCGCGCCAGGAGTCGGGGTACGTGAGGCCGTCCTTGACCTTGGCTTCCACCTCGCTCTCCATGCGCTTGATTTCGTCGACGTGGTTGATCACGTCGTCGAGCGCATCCTGGGGCACGACGACGACGCCATCCACGTCGCCCACCAGGATGTCCCCCGGGTTCACCGTGACGCCGCCGATGCTGATGGCGAGGCCCACCGTGCCGGGGCCGTTCCGCTGCGGCGAGTTGGGGCTGACGCCCGCGCAAAAGACCGGCAGACCCACCCCGATGATGCCCGGTGTGTCGCGCACCGCGCCGTCGGTGACAAGGCCCGCCACTCCGCAGTTGAGCAACATGCCCGCCATCAGGTCGCCGATCACGGCGGTGCCGAGATAGGCCTCGGTTCCCACGACGAGCACGTCGCCGGGCTCCGCGTAGGCCAGCGCGCCGACCAGGCCCAGCTGGTCCGCCGGGCCGTTCATGCAGGGGAGCGCCGATCCCACGAAGCTCTTCATGGCAGGCGGGGCATCGGCGATCGGCTTGATCGAAGCGTCGAGCGCGCCGAGCCCGCCGAGGGCGTCGGCGACCTGGCCGGTCATCGCGCCTTCCAGCTTGGCGATGGCGTCGCGAGGGGGCCGTTGAAAGCTGCGGCGAATGGTGAGCGCGGGCGGGGTTTCGAGCATCACGTCATCCTTTTGCGCTGCCGTACTCGGGCGTCACTCCCATCGGTCCGGGATCGTCCGAGCCGCAGCGTTAGGGTTCGCGGTCATCGGCACCGGCTGCACCGGGCTGCCGGCGCCCCGCTTCAGGGGCCAGCCGGCACCGGCGCGTCGTCGCGCAGCAGGCGCGCCTCCTTCAGGTCCGCCCAGAGCGCAGGCGGGACGGTCTCTTCCAGCAGCGCCACGTTCTGCTGCACCTCCTGCGCCGCCATGGCGCCGGGAATGGCGGTCTTGACCGCAGGATGGGCGAGCACGAACTGCAGCGCCGCCGCCGCCAGCGTCACGCCGTGGCGGGCGCAAGCGCTCTCGATCCGGCCCACCAGCTCCATGATGTCGGGCGGGGCGGGCTTGTAGTTGAAGCGCGCGCCCTCCACGGCGCCGGTCGCGAGGATGCCGGAGTTGTAGGGCCCGCCCAGGATGATCCCGACGTCGCGCTCGACGCAGGTGGGCAGGAAGGACTGGAGCGCCTCCTGCTCGATCAGCGTGTAGCGGCCGGCGAGGAGGAAGCAGTCGAAGTCGGCCTCCCCGAGCAGCGCCTCACAGGTCTGCCATTCGTTGACGCCCGCGCCGAAAGCGGCGATGCGGCCTGCAGCCTTGAGCTCCGTGAGCGCGCGGTAGCCGCCCCGATCGAAGAGCTCGCGCACCTTCTCGTCCGCCGCCGCCTGACTGCCGTGGGTCCACACGTCGACATCGTGGATCAGCAGGATGTCGACAGCCTCGACACCCAGCCGCTGCAGGCTCGATTCGTGGCTGCGCATCACGCCGTCGTAGGTGTAGTCGTACACCACGTACCTCTCCGGCACGTCGACGAAGAGATCCTTGTAGAGCTCGTCCGCGTGGCCATCGACGAGGAGCCGGCCGATCTTGGTCGAGAGCACGACGCCCTCGCGGCCGTGGCGCTCTATGGCCACGCCGAAGCGCTCCTCGGATCGCCCGAGCCCGTAGAGCGGCGCGGTGTCGAAGAGTTTGACGCCCGCGTCGAAGGCGGCGGCCAGCGTGGCCTGCGCCTCGTCCTCCGTGAGCCCGCGGTAGAGGTTGCCGAGAGGCGCGCCGCCGAAGCCGAGGCGGGTCACGTCGAGAGGGCGGGCCGTGCGCCCGCTCAGACTGGTGGTATCGACTGCTCTCACCGGCGGATACTCCTGTCGCTATCGCTGTTGGAGGCCGTGGGTTGCTTCCCCACGCCCATGGCCTGAGGCAGTCTACCCGATGGCATGGCAGAGCCCGAAGGATGTCGGCCATGCGATGCACCCTCCTCACGCTGCGCGGGCGGCGCAGGGCACCCGCCGCACTTCATCGACAGCGACAACGCGAGACGTCTACACTCTGCCCCCTGAATGAGAGAACCCACCGACAGCTACACTCAGCACGCGGCTTACTTCGAGAGAATCTACGACCTCGACGATCCGAGCCCCTATTTCGCCACGCTGAGGCGGGCGGATTACCGCATGCCGGTGGCGTTGGTCGGGGCGCTGAAGGCCGTTCACGGCCCGCTCTGCGCGGCGCGCGGCGCGGGCGATACCCTGAGGGTGCTGGATTTCGCCTGTGGATACGGGGCTATCGGCGCGCTGCTGCGGCACGACGTCTCGGTGGCGGATCTCTATGCCCGCTACGTGGAGCGGCAATGGCAGCCGGCCGACGCGCGGCGCTACTGGGCCGACGACATCGCCTTCTTCGCCGCCCGCCGCGCCGAGACAGCGGCGTTCGACATCGGCGGTATCGACATCGCCGGCAACGCCCTCGCCTACGCAGCGGCTCTGGGCTTCGTCGACCGGGCCTTTCCCGAGAATCTCGTGGACGACGCGCCGAGCGACGGGCTGGCGCGCTTCCTTCGCGGCGTGCACCTGGTGGTCGAGAGCGGCGCGCTCGGCGTTCTGTTGCCGGATGCGTTCGCGCGCGTGCTCGATTGCGCCGGTGACGAGAGCCCGCCCTGGTTTCTCTACTGCCCGCGTCCCGACGTGAACTGGTCCGCGCTTGAGAGGCTCTGGGCCGAACGGGGATACCGCAGGGAGAGTATCCTTCCCGCCCCGGTCCGCTACCGCAAGCCGCTGGAGGCGCAGGAGCGGGCGGACATGCTTCGCCGCTCCCGCGGGTTCGGCAAGCCGGACGAGGCCATCATGCGCGACGGGTATTTGCTGGTCGACATGACCCTGGCGCGGCCCGAAGCCGATGCCGGCAACCCGCCGATCGCCCGGCTGCGGGAACGCTACGGCTGAGGGCGGCGGGCTCGCCGCCCACCGCCCACCGCCAATGGCCTACATGCTTGAAGATTAGCTTTCAGCTAACTGCCACACGCCCCTCGGAGATACGCTTGCTGACATTAGCTTGCCTGAGTCTCTCAACTTCTGCGCTGCCCAACGAATGTCGTATTGCCATGTGTAGAAGAGATCACCTGAATCGCGAAGATCATGCTCGTGAGCTTCCCACACATGCTTGCAAAGATCGACGATACTTCCACGGCCCTTACTGGCCTTCAAAGCATCGTACAGCCAATCAACAAGATCGTCCTTAGTTGCCATAACTCGCTCCCACTAGCTGGTTGGATTTCTGTTCGCAGAGACATACTTCTCCTTACCGGCGGTTATTCCAAGCTGCCTCTAAAGCATGGCGCCGGCCAAACCTTCCCCTTCCTGATCCCACGGACCATGGGACGCTGTAGAGTGCTCGGTTCTTGGTCGAGGATCGCGCGATGCAGCGCGACGGCAAGTAATTCCGGGCAGATAGATTCGCGAGCACGCAATGCCTTGTGCGACGCACAACCCCATATGCCCCGCGCACGACCCTTTGGGCGTGCGTGACCTTGCTCCACCGCATCTCACTCGTCTCACCTAGTCCCACTTAATCAAGCCAAGACCTGCTTATCGCACTTAACCCCACTAAGGCTACGAGAACTTCACGTCATTTTCACTTGAAGAGCACGTTAGGCGCGGGACTAGAAAAGGATATAATCGAAGGACAAGAAGCGATGTTATACGCGGAATGTACATTGGGATATGTTATGTAAAGGGCAAGCGGGGGACGCGCAATACCGGACATAAATCGCGCTTGAAGCCGAAGCCCTGACACCGATCGGCGCGCCGCTCATCCCGCCTTATGTAGCCCTTCCCCACCGGCGGCGGCCGCGAGCTGGCGGGTGACGAGCTGGCTGTAGAGGCCCGCGCGGGCGAGCAGGGCGTCGTGGGTGCCGGTCTCGGCGATGCGGCCGTCGTCGAGCACGACGATGGTGTCGGCATCCCGCACGGTCGAGAGCCGATGGGCGATGACCACCGTGGTACGCTCGGCCATCAGCTCCGTTAGCGCGCGCCGCAGTAGAGCCTCGTTCACCGCGTCGAGGTGCGAGGTCGCCTCGTCCAGGATCAGGATCGGCGCGTTCTTGAGCACCGCGCGGGCGACCGCGACCCGCTGGCGCTGTCCGCCCGAGAGCTGCGTTCCCCGCTCGCCGACGCGGGTCTCCAGCCCCTCCGGCAGCGCGGCGACGAAGTCCTCCAGCGCCGCGCGGCGCACCGCCTCGGCAAGCTCGGCCTCAGACGCGTCCGGCCGGGCGATGAGGATGTTGGCGCGGAGCGTGTCGTTGAAGAGGTAAGTGTCCTGCGCCACCAGGGCGATGCGGGCGCGGAGCGCATCGAGCGTCCACTGGCGCACGTCCTCCCCATCCAGCCGCACGCTGCCCTCAGCCGGGTCCCAGAAGCGCATGAAGAGGTGGGCGATGGTGGTCTTGCCCGCGCCGGAAGGGCCCACCAGCGCCAGCGTCTCGCCGGGGCGGACCGTGAGCGTGACGTCGGCGAGCGCCGGCCGCCCGGTGCCCACGTAGGTGAAGCTCACGCCCTCCATCTCCAGCGCGGGCGCGCCCGGCGCTGGGCTCGCGCCGGGTCCGTCCGCCACCATCACCGGCGCGCTGTGCACGGCATTGAGGCGCCGCGTCGCCCCCAGTGTGTCCGCCAGTTGCCGGCCGATGTGGGCGATCTCGGAGACCGGCAGGAAGGTCGCCATGGCGAGGATCGCGAGCAGCGGCAGCATCGCCGCCTCCAGCCAGCCCGCCGCGATCCAGGCCGTGCCGGCCATCACCACGGCAAGCCCGCCGAGGCCGGTCGCCGTCTCGATCAGCGCCATCTGGAACGTGAGGTCGCGGTAGTAGGGGAGGCGCACGCGGTGATGGCCCCGCACGATATCCAGGAACACCTTGCGCCGCGCCCCCTGCTGGCCGAAAGCCAATAGCTCCGTCAGCCCCTGGATCGTGTCCACCGCATGGGCGTTGAGCAGGCCCAGCATCTCGCGCGCGCGCCCGCCCAGCTTGTCCAGCCGCTTGCGCAGGAGGAAGGGGCTCAGCCCCACCAGCAGGATGAAGGGCGCGAGCGCCGCCGCCGTCGGCCAGCCGTAGACCAGCAGCGTCCCCACCACCGCCGCCGGCACCAGGATCGCGACCAGGGCCGGCGCCACGGTGTGGGCGAAGAAGTACTCCACCAGCTCCACGTCCTGCGTCGCCATGCCGACGATGTCGCCGGTGCGCCGGCGCAGCAGGTAGGCCGGCGCCAGCCTGTCCAGCTTGTCGTAGAGCGCGATCCGCATCTCGGTAAGGAGCCGGAAGGCCATGTCGTGGGCGACCCAGGATTCGAGCCAGTGCAGTACGCCCGCCAGCGGGGCTGTGGCATAGAGCGCGATCAGCAGCCCGCCCACCGGCGTGCCCTGCTTGATCCCGGCCACCACCAGCGCGCTCAGCACGCCGACCCCGATGAAGGCCACCACGCGCGCGACGCCGAGCCCGAAGGCGAGGTTCACGCGGCTGCGGAAGGGCCGCACCAAGCCCAGCAGTCGCATCCAGGCGCTCCACCAGCCGAGGCCCTCGGCCCGCAGCACCTCGTCGTCGGGCTCGTCGGTTGAGGCCGCGCCAAGGTGGCGATCCTCGGTGGTGGGCTCGATTGCGGGCTCCGCTCCGGTCGCTGCCGCCGGCGGCGCCTCCAGGCCCTCGCGCACCTGGTCCGCCATCAGGCGGTGGTAGACGCCGCGCTTCGCCATCAGGTCCGCGTGGCGTCCGCTCTCCACCACGCGGCCTTCGTCCAGCACGAGAATGCGGTCGGCGTCGATCACGCTGGAGAGCCGGTGCGCCATGATGAGCACCGTCCGCCCGCCCATGAGGCGTGCCAGCGCGTCCTGAATTACCGCCTCGTTCTCGGCGTCGACCGACGAGAGCGCCTCGTCCAGCAGCAGGATCGGCGCGTCCCGCAGCAGCGCGCGGGCGATGGCGATGCGCTGGCGCTGCCCGCCGGAAAGCCGAATGCCGCGCTCCCCGATCACGGTGTCGTAGCCCTGCGGCAGGCGGGCGATGAAGCCGTGCGCGTTCGCCGCCC